>Ga0196963_10000578_pt1 | contig 31208 bp, 31 predicted proteins | sample S1_5metaG_FD_148600 | JGI IMG/M metagenome (GOLD analysis project Ga0196963, IMG submission 148600) | Soil microbial communities from Anza Borrego desert, Southern California, United States - S1_5 | ecosystem: Environmental > Terrestrial > Soil > Desert | place: USA: California | collected...
TGACATGCTCATCGCCGGCATCCTGCCCGGCATCCTGCTGACGATCCTGTTCTTCATCGTGATCGCCTGCATGGGGTTCTTCTACAACTACCCGCGCAGCGAAAGCAGAACGCTGCGCCAGCGGGCCCGCACGGTGCTGAGCGCCAGCCCCACTCTGCTATTGCCCATGGTGATCGTGGGCTCCATCCTCGGCGGCCTCGCCAACCCGACCGAGGCGGCGGCCGTGGGCGCGCTGGCCGCGGTCCTGGTGGGCCGATTCGTGACCAAGGAGTTCGACCTCCGCAGCATGCCGTCCATCCTCGTGCGAGCCGGCATCTACTCGGCGATCGTGCTGTTCCTGGTGGCCGCCGCCGCGGTGTTCTCGTGGATCCTGATCTTCGGCAAGGTGCCCCAGGCCACGGCGGAATGGATCCGGTCGGTGGCGCACGATCCCATCAGTTTCATGCTGCTGACCAACGTCATCCTGCTGGTCATCGGCACGGTGATCGACGGCATCCCCGGCCTGATCATGACCGTTCCGATCCTGCTGCCGATCGCGACGGAGGTCTACGGCATCGACCCGCGGCACTTCGGCGTCGTGGTGGTCGTCAACCTGGTCCTGGGGCTCATGTCGCCGCCCGTCGGGCTGAGCTTCTTCGTTGCAGCCGCCGTCACCGGGGCCAAGCCCGGAAAGATGTTCATCGTCACGCTGCCGTTCTTCCTGATCTGCTGCGTCGCCCTGGTCCTGCTGTCCATCTTCCCCAGCCTGTCGCTGGGGCTGCTGAAGTAGCGGCCGCGCCGTCCTGGCGCGCCGGCCAGGCCATGTTCCCGCACGTCCACCCCTCACCTTCCGGAGCCTTCCCATGACCATCACCCGCCGACTGTTCGTCAGCTCTGCCGCCGCCAGTGCCGCAGCGTTCAGCCCCTTGCTGCAAGCGCAGGCCAAGGAGTTCCGCATCGGCCTGATCACGCCCGCCGGGCATTCATGGAACCGCGCAGCGCTGGCTTTCGCGGAGGACCTGAAGAAGGAAAGCGGCGGCCGCCTGAGCGCGACCGTGTTCCATTCGGGACAACTCGGCAACGAGTCGGCGATGATGCAGCAGCTGCAGTCCGGCGCCCTGGACATGGGCTGGATCCAGGCGGCCGAGCTTGGCTCGCGCGTACCCAGCGTCGCCGCCATCAATGCGCCCTACCTCGTTCGTTCCACGGCCAACGTGGCCAAGCTGGTGCGACACCCAACAGCGCTCAAGCTGCTCGAGGTGCTGCCGCGCGAGACCGGCACCATCGGCCTGGGCTGGGGCATCACCGGCATGCGCGCGGTCTTCGCGACCAAGGACATCAACAGCTCTGCCGACCTGAAGGGCATGAAGCTGCGCATCAACCCCACGCCGGTGTACCGCGACTTCTATCAGTCATTCGGCGCGGCACCCACGCCCATTCCGACGCCGCAGGTCTTCGACGCGATGGCCAACGGCCAGGTGGACGGGCTGGAGGCCGACCTGGAGTTTTCCTGGAACGCGCGCTTCGACAAGGTCTCGAAGGCCATGCTGCAGATGAACGCGCTGTTCATGCCCTTCGCGCCTCTGGTCTCCGGTCGTGTCTGGGCGGCGATGCCTGACAAGGACAAGGAACTCATCCAGGGCCTGGTGCGCAAGGCGCTCAATGCCCAGATCGAGGAAATCGTCAGCACCGAAGCGGGCCACGTGGAGAAGTTCAGGGCCGCCGGCATCCCGATCAAGACCGAGCCGGCGACGAACGTTGCAGCGAGCATCGCGGAGTTCGACAAGCTCTGGCTGCCCAAGGCACCGGCCATTGCCGACTTGCGCAAGGTCGGCGCCAGCCTCTGAGCCGCCGCCGCTGATTCATGACTTCCACGAGCGAGTAATCCATGGCCCAGAAAATCGATTGGCACGGCGTCTTTCCGGCCGTCACCACCCAGTTCCGTGCCGACATGTCGGTCGACGTCGATGCCACCGCAAAGGTGATGGACGCGTTGATCAAGGACGGCGTGTCCGGCCTCATCGTCTGCGGCACCGTGGGCGAGAACTGCTCCCTGTCGACGCGCGAGAAGGTCGAGATCATGGAAGCGGGCCGCGCGGTCGCCAAGGGCCGCGTGCCCGTGATTTGCGGCATTGCGGAGTTCACCACCGCCTTCGCCATCGACACCGCGCGCGAAGCCGCGCGCATCGGCGCCGACGGCATCATGGTGATGCCCGCGCTGCTGTATTCGTCCAAGCCCCATGAAACGGCCGCTCACTTCCGCGCCGTGTCCAAGGCCACCGACCTGCCGGTGATGGTCTACAACAACCCGCCGATCTACCGCAACGACGTGACGCCCGACATCCTGGCGTCGCTGGCCGACTGCGAGACGATCGTCTGCTTCAAGGACTCGTCGGGCGACACCCGCCGCTTCATCGACACCCGGAACATGGTGGGCGACCGCTTCGTCCTCTTCGCGGGCCTGGACGACGTGGTCGTCGAGAGCGTGGCGATGGGCGCGCAGGGCTGGGTCTCCGGCATGTCCAACGCCTTCCCGAAGGAAGGGGAAACGCTGTTCAGGCTGGCCAAGGCAGGCCGGTTCGACGAGCTCATGCCCTTGTACGAGTGGTTCATGCCGCTGCTGCACCTGGACGCGCGGCCCGACCTGGTGCAATGCATCAAGCTGTGCGAGCACATCATGGGCCGCGGCACCTGGCGCACCCGGCCGCCCCGGCTCGAACTGCCCCCGCAGGACAAGACCCATGTCGAGAACGTGATTCGCAAGGCCCTGGCCAACCGCCCGGTATTGCCGGACGTCGGCATCGAAGCGAACTGAGTGTCGTGGTCGGGCAGGCTCGCGCACGCGCTCGGGGCTGGCCGCATGGAGCAAAGCGATGACGGACAAGGTCACGACATCCCCCACCGCGCGGATCATCGATTCGCACACCGGCGGCGAACCGACGCGCATTCTCGTGTCGGGTGGCCCTGCGCTCGGACGGGGTTCCATGGCCGAGCGGCTCGCCCGCCTTCGCGGTGAGCACGACCGCTGGCGCCGCGCGCTGGTGAACGAGCCGCGGGGCAATGACGTCCTCGTGGGCGCGCTGCTGTGCGATGCCGCCGAGGCCACGAGCACCTGCGGCGTGATCTTCTTCAACAACGTCGGCTACCTCGGCATGTGCGGCCACGGCACGATCGGGTTGGTGGCGACCCTGCACTATCTGGGCGCCATCGGGCCGGGGCTTCACACCATCGAAACGCCCGTGGGCCATGTGTCCGCAACGCTGCATGCGGACGGCTCCGTCACGGTCGGGAACGTGTCGTCATACCGCTGGCGCAAGCACGTGGCGGTGGACGTGCCCGGCCACGGGCGGCTGCATGGCGACGTGGCCTGGGGCGGCAACTGGTTCTTCCTGTGCCACGACCATGGGCTCGAGGTCGCCGCACCCAACATTGAGGCGCTGGCCAGGCTGTGCGAAGACATCCGCGGTGCGATGGCGCAGCAGCGGATCGTGGGGGCGGATGACGCCGTCATCGACCACATCGAGCTGTTGTCGGCCGCGCACGACCCGAAGCATCACGGCCGCAGCTTCGTGATGTGCCCCGGCGGCGCCTACGACCGTTCACCTTGCGGCACCGGGACCAGCGCCAAGCTGGCCTGCCTGGCCGCGGACCGGGCGCTCGGCCCGGGCGAGCCCTGGCACCAGGAAAGCGTCATCGGCAGCGTCTTCAGCGGGCACTACGAGGTCGACCCGGTCCATCCCGGTGCCATCAAGCCCTTCATTCGCGGGCGGGCCCACGTCACGCTCGATGCGAACGTGGTTTTCGATCCTGAGGATGCCTTGTCGTGGGGCCTGACGACGGCATGAACCGCGAAGCGCCAGCACCGACCGGCCTGGAACTGCGCCCTCCGGACGCCGCCGACCTGGCGCGCGGATGGGACGTCGTCGTCGTCGGTGCAGGGATCGTCGGCCTGTCCATCGCGCAATTCCTCTGCGACGAGGGCTTGCACGTGCTGGTGCTCGATCGCCAGGGCATCGCGGCCGAGGCGAGCCGCGGGAATGCCGGGGCGTTTGCCTTCTCCGACATCTTTCCACTGGCCTCGCCCGGCATCATCCGACAGGCGCCGAAGTGGCTGCTGGACCCGCTGGGGCCCTTGTCGATCCCACCGTCCTACCTGCCGAGGATCGCGCCGTGGCTGTGGAAGTTCTGGCGCGCCAGCCGCCGCAGCCAGGTCGAGGCGAGCACCGCGGCCCAGGCCGGCCTGATGCGGTTGGCGGCCGCGATCACGCCCCGGCTGCTCGAGCGTGCCGGCGCCGGTGACCTGCTGCGCCGGGATGGCAACCTCCATCTCTACGACAGCCGTGCCCAATGGCAGTCGTCGCAGCCCGGCTGGGAAGCACGCGCCCGGCGCGGCATCGCCTTCCAGCATGTGCACGGCGCGGACGCGATTGCCCGCCTGCAGCCCGGCCTGCACCCGCGGTTCGAGTTCGCCACTTTCGTTCCTGGATGGATGACCGTCTTCGACCCGCTGCTGCTGTGCCAGCGGGTGGCTGCGTGTGTCCAGGCGTCGTCGGGGGCGATCCGCCGGGCGGACATCCGCGCGCTGCGCAGCAGCGCGGAGGGCGTGACGCTGGAACTGTCGGACGGGACCGCGCTGACGGCGCCGCGGGTCGTGGTCGCGGCCGGCGCCTGGTCGCACACCCTGACGCGGGCCCTCGGCGACGCCATCCCGCTCGAGACCGAACGCGGCTACAACACCACGCTGCCGCCAGGCGCCCTCGATCTCCGAAGGCAGGTCACCTTCATGAACCACGGCTTCGTGATGACGCCGATCGGAGGCGGCGTGCGCGTGGGCGGCGCCGTGGAGTTCGGTGGCCTGAAGGCCCCGCCCAACTGGGCGCGCGCCGCCGCGCTGCTGGACAAGGCCAAGGCCTTCGTTCCGGACCTGAGGACGGACGGCGGGACGCAGTGGATGGGTTGCCGGCCCTCCCTGCCCGACTCGCTCCCGGTCATCGGCAACGCCTCGGCCGATGCGCGCATCAGCTATGCCTTCGGCCATGGCCACCTCGGGCTGACCCAGGCCGCTGCAACCGCCAAGCTGGTCGTCGCGCTGGTGAGGGGCACCACGCCGGACATCGATCTCGCTCCGTTCAATCCGCGGCGCTTCAAGCCCGGCGCGGTACAGCAGCGTTGAAAGCGCGCTGGCCAAGCTGGCACGGCTCCTGCAGGATTTCCCTCCCGGATGAACCCGTATTGCCGGGCTGCGGTCGGTGGCTAGCATCGCCGACAGCCCCCTGCTAGGAGCCGAAGCCATGAACGAGAAGCAACTGCGCACGCTGATCGAGCACGTCCGCGAGGGCAGCCTGCCCCGCCGCGAATTCGTCAAGCGCCTCGCCGCCGTGGGCCTGACGGCGCCCATGGCCACCCAGCTGCTGATGCACTCGGGCGTGGCCATCGCCCAGACGCCCGCCTTCACCTACAAGCCCACCAAGCGCGGCGGTGGCGGCCCGCTGAAGGTGCTGTGGTGGCAGGGCGCCACCAACCTGCAGCCGCATTTCGCCAACGGCACCAAGGACCAGGAAGGCTCGCGCATCTTTTACGAATCGCTGGCGCACTGGGATGGTGAGGGCAACATGGTGCCGGTGCTTGCCGCCGAGGTGCCCACCCGCGCCAACGGCGGCCTGTCGGCCGACGGCCGCAGCGTCACCTGGAAGCTGAAGCGCAACGTCACCTGGCACGACGGCCAGCCCTTCACCGCCGACGACTGCGTCTTCACCTGGGAATACGCCAGGGACCCCGCCACCGCGGCCATCACCAGCGGCGTCTACAAGGACGTCAAGGTCGAGAAGATCGACTCGCACACCGTGCGCGTGGTCTTCCCCAAGCCCACGCCCTTCTTCGCGACCACCTTCGTCGCGGCCGAGGGCATGATCATCCCGAAGCACGTCTTCGGCCCCTATGCCGGCGCCAAGTCACGCGAGGCGCCGAACAACCTGAAGCCGATCGGCACCGGCCCCTACAAGTTCGTCGATTTCAAGCCCGGCGACATGGTGCGCGGCGAGCTGAACCCGAACTACCACATGCCCAACCGGCCCTATTTCGACACCATCGAGATGAAGGGCGGCGGCGATGCGGTGTCGGCCGCGCGCGCGGTGCTGCAAACCGGTGAATACGACTACGCCTGGAACCTGCAGGTCGAAGACGAGGTGCTGAAGCGCCTGGAAGCCGGCGGCAAGGGCCGCGCGCACATCGTGCCCTCGGGCGACATTGAGTTCATCCAGCTCAACCCGACCGACCCAGTGACCGAGGTCGACGGCGAGCGCTCCAGCATCAAGACCAAGCACTTCGCCTTCAGCGACCCCGCGGTGCGCGAGGCGATGTCATTGCTGGCCGACCGCAAGAGCATCCAGGACTTCATCTATGGGCGCACCGGCACGGCCACGTCCAATTTCCTGAACAACCCGTCGCGCTACCGGTCGCCGAACACCAAGATGGAGTTCAACGTCGACAAGGCGAATGCCCTGCTCGAGGCCGCCGGCTGGAAGAAGGGTTCCGACGGCATCCGCGAAAAGGGCGGCAAGAAGCTGCGCTTCGTCTACCAGACCTCCGTCAACGCGCTGCGCCAGAAGGAGCAGGCGGTGGTGAAGCAGGCGGCGCAGAAGGCCGGCATCGACCTCGAGTTGAAGTCGGTGACGGCCAGCGTGTTCTTCTCGTCGGACGTCGCCAACACCGACACCTACGGCAAGTTCTACGCCGACATGCAGATGTACACGACCACCATGACGCAGCCCGACCCCGAGCGCTTCATGGACCAGTACGTCTCGTGGGAGATCTCGTCGAAGCTGAACAAGTGGCTGGGCCGCAACATCTGCCGCTACAACAACCCGGAATACGACCGCCTGTTCCGCGCGGCCGAGGCCGAGCTCGATCCCGTCAAGCGCACGGCGATGTTCATCCAGATGAACGACCTGCCGGTCAAGGACTTCGCCATCATCCCGCTCATCAGCCGGCCGCGCGTGCGGGGCGCCAACCTGCGCCTGCAAACGCAGCTGACCGGCTTCGACCTCGACTTCTCGCAGCTGCAGGACTGGTACCGCGAAGCGAGCGTCGGCTGAACGGGCGAACGGCTGAACAGCTGAGCCTCGAGCGCCCTTGGGCCCGTACCTCCTTCGCCGCCTGCTGATCGCGGTGCCCAGCCTGCTGGGCATCAGCGTGGTGCTGTTCACCGTGCTGGCGCTGGCGCCCGGTGATCCGTTCGAGGAACTGGCCACCAACCCGAACGTGCCGGCCGAGGTGCGCGTGATGCTGCGCGCCAAGTTCGGCCTGGACGACCCCGTCTGGCAGCGTTACTTCCGCTGGCTGGCGGCGATGCTGCAGGGCGACTGGGGCTTCTCCTTCATCAGCCGCGTCGACGTCGACACGCTGATCCTGCAGCGCGTGCCGGTCACTTTGGCCGTCATCGGCCTGTCGCAGCTGCTGGCGCTGGCCATCGCGCTGCCGGTGGGCATCATCTCCGCCACGCGGCCGTATTCGGTGTTCGACCAGATCGCCAACACGCTGGCCTTCATCGGCTTCTCGCTGCCCACCTTCTTCACCGGCCTGCTGCTGATCCTGCTGTTCTCGATCAAGCTCGACTGGCTGCCCTTCGTCTTCCGCGCCGACATCAGCGCCACCGGCTGGCAGTGGTGGTGGGAGAACATCAAGCAGTCGATCATGCCGGTAATGGTGCTGGGCCTGTTCCAGGGCGCCAGCTGGACGCGCTACGTGCGCTCGGCGGTACTCGACGTGATCCGGCTCGACCACGTCACCACCGCGCGCAGCAAGGGCCTGCCCGAGCGCACCGTGATCATGAAGCACGTGGTGCGCAATGCACTGATCCCGGTCGTCACGCTGGTGGCGCTGCAGATGCCGGCGGTGTTTGGTGGCGCCATCGTCACCGAGCAGATCTTCCGCATCCCGGGCATCGGCTCGCTGCTGATCGACGCCATCCTGCGCAACGACACGCCGGTGATCATGGCGGTGACCTTCGTCTTCGCCTGCCTCGTGATCTTCTTCAACCTGATTGCCGACCTGCTGTATGGCTGGCTCGACCCTCGCATCTCCTACCGCTGAAAGCCAGCGTCCATTGGACGCGGCGGCGCCCTCCCCGGCGGGCGGTGCGGCGCCGCGCCGGCGCAGCGTGTCGCCCGCGCAGGAGGCGTGGCGCCGCTTCCGCCGCCACAAGATGGCCGTCGTCAGCCTGGTGCTGCTGTCCATCATGATCGGCCTGGTGCTGTTCGGCCCGCTGCTGTGGAAGCTGCCGATCAACGACATCGACTTCTCGGCGCGCCTGGCCGGCCCGTCGCTGAAGCACCCCTTCGGCACCGACGACCTCGGCCAGGACATCTTCGCCCGCGTGCTCTACGGTGGCCGCATCTCGCTGGCGGTAGGGCTGGCGGCGATGATGATGGCGATCTTCGTCGGCGTGGTCATCGGCGCCATAGCCGGGATCTCCCGCGGGGCGGTGGACACGGCGCTGATGTGGGTGACGGACCTCTTCCTCTCGCTGCCTCAGCTGCCGCTGCTGTTGCTTGTCATCTACCTGTTCCGCGACGGGCTGAAGGGCGTCTTCGGGCCCGAGGTCGGCATGTTCATCCTGATCGTGCTGGTGATCGGCGGCTTCCGCTGGATGCCGGTGGCGCGGCTGGTGCGGGCGCAGTTCTTCTCGTTGCGCGAGAAGGAGTTCGTCGAGGCGGCGCGCGCGCTGGGCGCCACCACGCCACGCCAGGTCGTGCGGCACATCCTCCCGAACGCGCTGGGCCCGGTCATCGTCGCCGGCACCATCGACGTCGCCGCGGCGATCATCGCGGAGTCCACCCTGTCCTTCCTGGGCCTCGGTTTCCCGCCTGACATCCCCACCTGGGGCCGCATCCTGTTCGATGCCAAGGACTACCTGGACATCGCGCCGCACTGGGCGCTGTTCCCGGGCTTCGCGATCTTCCTGGCGGTGCTGACGATCAACTACATCGGCGACGGCCTGCGCGACGCCCTCGATCCCCGGAGGGTGCTGTGAGCCGAATGGGGGACCGCCCGGCGCACCCGTCGGGCGTGGGGCCGACATGAGTCTGCTGAGCATCGAAGGCCTGAAGGTCCACTTCAACACCGACGACGGCTGGCTGCACGCGGTCGATGGCGTCGACATCGCGATCGACCGCGGCGAGACGGTGTGCGTGGTCGGCGAATCGGGCTGCGGCAAGTCGGTCACCGCGATGACGGTGCTCAAGCTGCTGCCGATGCCCCCCGGCCGCATCGTCGCCGGCCGCGTGCTGTGGCAGGGGCGCGACCTGGTGCCCTTGTCGAACGACGAGATGCGCCAGATCCGCGCGCGCGAAATCGCCATCGTGTTCCAGGAACCGATGACGGCGCTGAACCCGGTCTACACCGTCGGCCAGCAGATCGCCGAGGTGCTGCAACTGCACGAGAAGCTGGGCAAGCGCGCCGCGCTGGCGCGCGCGGTGGAGATGCTGGAGCTGGTGCGCATCCCCACGCCGCAGCGGCGGGTCAACGACTACCCGCACCAGTTTTCCGGCGGCATGCGCCAGCGCGTGATGATCGCGATGGCGCTGGCCTGCAACCCGAAGCTGCTGATCGCCGACGAGCCGACCACGGCGCTGGACGTGACCATCCAGGCGCAGATCCTGGAGCTGATGAACGAGCTGAAGGAACGGCTCGGCATGGCGGTGATGTTGATCACGCACGCGATGGGCGTGGTCGCCGAGACGGCGCAGCGCGTCGTCGTGATGTACGCCGGCAAGGTGATCGAGGAAGCGCCGGTGCATCAGCTGTTCGCGCACCCGCGCCACCCCTACACGCAGGGCCTGATCCGCTCGATCCCGCGCATCGACCTGGCCGCCACGCACAAACAGGCGCTGGAGGCCATTCCCGGCGTCGTGCCCAAGCTCATCAAGCCGGCCGAAGGCTGCCGCTTCGCGCCGCGCTGCAAGTACGCCACGCCGGCCTGCACGGCGGCCACGCCGCCGCTGCGCCAGGTGGCGCCCGGGCACAAGGTGGCGTGCATCCTGCCGGCGGGGGCGCTTGCATGAATGCCATCGCAGAGCCTCTGGCGGCCGCGCCGGCCACCACCAGCGCGCCGCTGCTCAGGGTCGAGAACCTCGTCAAGCAGTTCCCGATCAAGGGCGGGCTCTTCGGCCGCACGCAGGAAAAGGTGCACGCGGTCGACGGCGTCAGCTTCGATCTGAAGGCCGGCGAGACGCTGGGCCTGGTCGGCGAATCGGGCTGCGGCAAGAGCACCACCGGCCGCTGCGTGCTGCGCCTGATCGAGCCCACCGCCGGCAAGGTGTGGTTCGAAGGCACCGAGGTGACCGCGCTCGACAAGCCGGCGCTGCGCGGCATGGCGCGGCACATGCAGATCATCTTCCAGGATCCGTACGCGTCGCTGAACCCACGCATGACGGTGGGCGCCATCGTCGGCGAGGCGCTGACCATCCACCGCCTGGCGCCGACGATGCAGGCCTACACCGACCGCATCGTGCAGCTGCTGGAGACGGTGGGCCTGTCGGCCGATCACATGAGGCGTTATCCGCACGAGTTCTCCGGCGGCCAGCGCCAGCGCATCGGCATCGCGCGCGCGCTGGCGGTGGACCCGAAGATGATCGTCTGCGACGAGGCGGTATCGGCGCTGGACGTGTCGATCCAGGCGCAGGTGGTGAACCTGCTGGCCGACCTGCAGAAGCGGCTCGGCCTGGCCTACGTCTTCATCGCGCACGACCTGTCGGTGGTCGAGCACATCAGCGACCGGGTGGCGGTGATGTACCTGGGCCGCATCGTCGAGATCGCGACCTCGCGCGCGCTGTACGCCACGCCGAAGCACCCCTACACCGAGGCGCTGCTGTCGGCCGTGCCTATCCCCGACCCGACGCTGAAGCGCCGCCGCATCATGCTGCAGGGCGACGTGCCCAGCCCCATCAAGCCGCCCAGCGGCTGCCACTTCCACACCCGCTGCCCGATCGCGCAGTTCCCGCGCTGCAGCACCGAGGCGCCGGTGTTGAAAGCCGGCGCCGACGGCCACGCCGTGGCCTGCCACTTCCGCTGAACGACGGCCCCCGGGCAACGCCCTGGGCGCCCGTTCAAGGCTTCAGCAATTCAAGGGCAGGCAAGGTCTTTTGGGCTGCAGCGCGCTTGGCAAGGCGCCGATCGAACGATACGAAGGATGCAGCGCGCCCGCTGCGCGCCAGATGCAGCGCATCGGCGAAGTCCATGCCCCGCCTCGTCGAATCCACCGCGTTCAATGCCGCGTCCCGATCCTCGATCTGGACATGCTCGATGCCGGCCAACGCCGTCAACACTCGACAGACGTCCGCCGGTGCCAGCTCGTAAAAGCCGCGCAGCACCCATTCCAGCTCCAGGATGACCGTGATGGAAATCCAGCACCGTTCGGACATCGCAGCGACGGCAAGCGGGCGTTGGGCTGCCGCCTGCTCGTCGTCCTCATCGTCGACAAAGAACCGTGCCAGGACGTTGGTGTCGAGCGACTTCACTTGGTCGGCTGCCGCTTCATCAAACGGGCTGGGTCGAAATCTTCAAGCCGACGCGGCTTGCCCTTCGACTTGGCCTTCACTAGGCCCGCCAGCTGGCCGACGTCGGCTGACGGCACCGAGCGAACGACCTTGAGCCGAATGCCATCGGCCTCCTCCGTCAGCTCCATGCGGGTGCCGGGGCCGAGTCCCAGTTTCCGCCGGGTTTCGACAGGCAACACGATCTGGCCTTTGGAGGAAACGAGCAGCGTCGGCATCGCGCGATGCCAGGTCGTCTTACCACGTAAGTCAATGAACCGCGGCGAGTGCGACGGCGCTGCAAGGCCATCTCCGAATCCGCTACGCTAACGGCCCATGACGTATTGCATCGGTATCCGCCTGAACGCCGGCCTGGTGTTCCTGTCCGACTCCCGCACCAACGCGGGCATGGACCAGATCAGCACCTTCCGCAAGATGATGATCTACGAGAAGCCGGGCGACCGGTTCATGGTGCTGCTGTCGGCGGGCAACCTGAGCATCAGCCAGTCGGTGCGCGAGATCCTGCAGGTCGAGAAGATCGACCGCGGCCCCCACCAGCCGCCGCTGACGATGTGGAACGCCGAAAGCATGTTCGACGCCACCCGCGTGCTCGGCGCCGCCGTGCGCCGCGTCTACGACCAGGACGGCCCATCCCTGAAGGCCACTGGCATCGACTTCAACGCCTCGATGATCTTCGGCGGCCAGATCGGCGGCGAGTCGATGCGCATGTTCCTCGTCTACTCCGCCGGCAACTTCATCGAGGCCACGCGCGAGACCTGCTTCTTCCAGATCGGTGAAAGCAAGTACGGCAAGCCCATCCTCGACCGCGTGCTGACGCCCACCACCTCGCTGGACGAGGCCGCCAAGTGCGCGCTGGTGTCGATGGACTCGACGCTGAAGTCCAACCTGTCGGTGGGCCTGCCGCTGGACCTGCTGGTCTACCGCGCCGGCGCGCTGCAGAGCAACGACTTCATCTGCATCGACGACCGCAACCCGTACTTCAAGATGATCCACAGCACCTGGGGCCAGCGCCTGCGCGAGGTGTTCGAGGGCATCGACGAGCCGCGCTGGGACGGCGGGGACACCGAGCACCCGATCCTCACGCCCTCGGCCCGCTACGAGCCGATGCGCAAGGTCTCGCACCCCGGCGAACGCATCGTCTGAGCCACGGCCGGCCGGCGGCCGCGCTTCGATGACCGCTCACCCCTCGATTCGCGGTCGCTCTACTTCTTCCGGGTCAAGGTTCCCTTGTCGGTCTGCGCATCGGCACGAAATTCGCCTTCCCAGCGGTCGCCGTTGCTCCACACGAGCTGGCCCTGGCCTTCCTTGAGGCCCCCGCGCCACTGGCCGATGTACTGGTCGCCGTTCTTCCAGCGGTACATGCCTTCGCCATCGGGCACGCCGCGCGAGAACTGGCCGCGGTAGACGTCGCCGGACGCGAACACGATGCGGCCATCACCCTGCGGCAGGCCGTCGACCACCTCGCCTTCGTACAGGTTGCCGTTGGCGAAGCGCACGCTGGCGTAGCCGGTGGCCTTGCCGTCGACCCAGGGGCCGTCGTAGCGCTGGCCGTTGGTCCACAGGTACACGCCCTGGCCTTCCGGCTCGCCGCGCGTGAACTGTCCGGTGTACTGGTCGCCCGAGGCGAACACCATCTTGCCGGTGCCGTGCGGCTGGCCATCGACCACGGCGCCCTCGTAGACGTTGCCGTTGGCGAAGCGCAGCACGCCGTCGCCTTCGGGCCGGTCGCCCACCCACACGCCCTTGTAGCGCTGGCCGTTGCGCCAGATGAATTCGCCATGGCCCTGGCGCGCGCCCCGCACCACGGTGCCCTCGTACTGGTCGCCGTTGCTCCAGATGATGCGGCCGCGGCCGCTGTAGGTCTGGCCGCCGGGATCGGCACCGAAGACGCCGACGATGCGGGTGCCGCCGGTCAGCGTGATGTCGACCTGCTGCGGCTCGGCCGGCAGCACCGCGGCGATCGGTGCCGGCGCGTTGCCGCCGCTGCGCGGCGGCGTGGCAGCGCGGGGTGGTGCCGGGGCCGCGGGGGCACCGATCGCCGGCACCGCGGCGGGGCCGCCCTCGGCACGCCGGCGCGCCGCCAACGCGCTGACCCCGGCAGCCTCGCGCCGCGCCAGTGCCTGGCGCTGGGCCGATCCGCCGCAGCGCTCGGCCGCGAGTTCCCAGGTGTTCTCCGCCTTGCGGTACAGCAGCGCGGCGTCCTGCCAGCGCTGCTCGGCTTCGGCACGGTCGGCCAGCTCCTGCATCGCGCCGGCATCCTTCTGCGCTGAATTGCAGTGCTCGCCGCTGCCCTGCCGTTCAGCGATGGATTGCCGGGCCAGCTGCGAATCGGACAGGTTGCGCTCGGCCCGCTCGCGGGCGCGGCCGGTGCATGCGTCGACCGCCTGGCGCCACAGCCCGATGGAGATGTCGAAGAGGCGCGCCTGCGCCGTCGGGTCGGCGCGCTGTGCCAATGCGGTACCGGCCTTCACGTCGGCAGCCATGGCCAGGTCGGTGGTCGCGGCGCAATCGGATGCCTGGGCAGCCGCCCAGGCGGGCAGCAGCGCGAGACACAGCACGCAGATCAGCTGGGTCGCGGTCACGCGGTCGTCGCCCTCTCAAACTGTGACAAGCGATAAAAATTATAGCGAGCGGGTGCTTCGCAACCAGCTGAGAAACGGCGCCCTTGCCCACCAATTCGACGATTAGTGCGCCAGGCTCTGCAGCCGCCCGGGCGGCCGGGCGCATCACGGATGCACACGCCTGCGGCCGCCGCATGACCGCCGCGTGACCGCCGCATGACCGCCGCTGGAATGCCTGCAGCATGCTGCAGGCATGCCTGCTGCGGATCCGGCCACCGCAGGGAAGGCATCCCTGCGGACGGGCCGATGCGACGAACTGCAGGATGGCGGGAACCAACGACGGCCGTGCCGCGCACCGCCCGCGCTAGGCTTGCCCACCATGCCCGCCCTGCCGATGCCCATGCCGAGGAGGCCGCCCGCACCGCGGCGTGGCCTGCCACTGGCCGCCGCGCTGGTGCTGGGTCTGGCCGCGGTGCGCCCCGCCGCATCCGCGGACGACCCCCAGGGACCGCTGAAGTCGCAGCTCGAACGCATCGACACGCTGCGCACGCAACGCCCGGGCGACGGCCTGCTCGTCTACTACCGCGCAATGACGCTGGCCGCGCTGCAGCGCCGCGACGAAGCCTTGGATGCCCTGGGCAGCCTGCGCGGCCGGCGCCTGGGGCTGGTGCCTGCCGAGGGCATGGGCTTCGAGCACCTCCGGGACGACCCGGCATTCCAGGCGCTGCGCGACCAGCTCTCGGCCGACGAGCCGCGCACCGCGGCGGCGCCACAGCGCTGGCAGCTGCCCGACGCCACGCGCCTGCCCGAGGGCATCGCGTTCGACCCGCGCCGGCGGCAGGCCTTCATCGGCAGCATCCGGCACCGCCGCATCGACCGGGTGGATGCCGACGGCCGCGTGCGTGCCTTCTCGCAGCCGGACGACGGGCTGGATGCGGTGCTCGGGCTGCACGTGGACGCGGCCAGGCAGGAGCTGCTGGCGGTCAGCACCGGCGCGCTGACCGCCGGTGGCGCGGCGCCGCGCAACGCAGTGATGCGCTACAGCTTGCGCGGGCCGCGCCGGGTGCAGCGCCTGGACGCCCCCGGCGCCGCCCAGCTGAACGACGTGGTGGTCACGCCGGGCGGCACGGTGTATGCCACCGATTCGGGCGGCGGCAGCCTGTACCGCGCGCGCCGGGGTGAGGCGCAGCTGTCGCTCTTCGGCGAACGCGGTGCCGTGCGTGGCGCCAATGGCATCGCCAGCGCACCGGACGGCCGCCTCTACGTCGCCATCTCGACCGGCATCGCCCGCATCGACGTCGCGACCGGCCAGCCGCAGCGCCTGCCCCAGCCCGACACCGTGGTCAGCGGCGGCATCGATGGCCTGTACTGGCACGACGGAGGCCTGGTCGGCATCCAGAACGTGAGCAACCCCGGCCGCGTGATCCGGCTGTCGCTGGACGAGGCCGGCGAGCGCATCACCGGCCTGACCGTGCTGCAATCGCACCACCACCCGCTGTTCGACGAGCCGACCACCGGCGCCATCGCCGGCGACACGCTGCTGGTGATCGCGAACTCGCACGTCACGCAGCTGCAGCCCGACGGCACGCTGCGCAACACCGCGGCGCTGAAGCCCACCCGCATCGTCGCGGTGCCGCTGCGGGCAGCGTCATCCGAGCACGGCACGGCCTCGCCGCCCGGCACCGCCAGGCGGCGCGCGGGGCCGACATGAATCATCCGCGCACCATGATCCGCGACGAGCACGCGTTGCCCCACCTTGCGTCCCTGCCGCCCGCCGCATCGCGCTGGGCGCTGAGCGACTTCGATGCCGGCCTGCACGCGCCCACGCTTGTTCTCTTCGTCGGCCCTGCCGTGCGGCCGGATGGCGAATGCAGCGAACTGCTCGGCCAGTGCGGCCTGCGCTGCGTCGCCGTGAGCGACCTGGACGGCGCGCATGCGGCGAGCGTCAACCTGCAGTTCGACGCGCTGGTGATCGACACGGCCGTGCTGCAGCCGATGCTGGCGCTCGCGCTTGCCGGGCTGCACGTGGCGGCCGGCGCGCCGATGCTGGTGGTCGCGCCCCGGCCCAGTGAAGTGGACGAGATCGTCGCGCTGGAACACGGCGCCTCGCAGTACCTGGCACGGCCGCTGTCGGCGCGCTTGCTGCGTGCCCATCTCACCGCACTGCTGCGCGCGCGCCAGGGTGCCGCCGCCGAACCCGCGGAACCGCCGACGGGCGTGCCACTGGGTGGCTGGCGGCTCGACCCATTGCAGCGCCAACTGCAGCGCGGCAGCCGCCGCGTCGAGTTGACCGAAGGCCAGTTCACGCTGCTGCGCGCGCTGGCCGCGCAGGCCGGCCGCGTGGTGCCGCGCGCCGAACTGGAGGCCCAGGTGGCGGGGGACGGCGCGCTGACCGCACGCTCGATCGACGTCTACGTGCACCGCCTGCGCAAGCGCTTGGCCAAACTGGGCACCGACGAGCTCGACATCGAGAGCGTGCGCGGCCTCGGCTACCGGCTGCGCAGCCGCGCAGACGAAGCGGCGTTGGCCGCGGCCTGAAGCGGCACGGCGCCAACTGGCCCGGGGCGGCACTCTGCCGGAAATCGGCTGGAGGCCCACACCTATAATCGCGCTTTACCACCAGAGCATTTGTGCGCGTTGGCCCCGTCCCGCGCCGGATGCTTCATGACATGACCAAGTACGTCTTCGTCACCGGCGGTGTGGTGTCCTCCCTCGGCAAGGGCATCGCGTCGGCCTCGCTGGCCGCGATCCTCGAATCGCGCGGCTTGAAGGTCACCCTCATCAAGCTGGACCCCTACCTCAACGTCGACCCGGGCACGATGAGCCCGTTCCAGCACGGTGAGGTCTTCGTCACCGAAGACGGTGCCGAGACCGACCTGGACCTCGGCCACTACGAGCGCTTCATCACCACGCGGATGAAGCGCAGCAACAACTTCACCGCCGGCCAGGTCTACAAGAGCGTGCTCGAGAAAGAGCGCCGCGGCGACTACCTCGGCAAGACCGTGCAGGTGATCCCGCACGTCACCAACGAGATCCAGGACTTCGTGCGCCGCGGTGCCGAGAACGTCGACGTGGCCATCGTCGAGATCGGCGGCACGGTGGGTGACATCGAGTCGCTGCCCTTCCTCGAAGCCGTGCGGCAGATGAGCCTGAAGGCCGGGCCGCAGAACACTGCCTTCCTGCATCTCACCTACGTGCCCTTCATCGCCGCCGCCGGCGAGCTGAAGACCAAGCCGACCCAGCACACGGTGCAGAAGCTGCGCGAGATCGGCATCCAGCCCGACGTGTTGCTGTGCCGCGCCGACCGCGAAGTGCCGGCCGACGAGCGCGAGAAGATCTCGCTGTTCACCAACGTCGCCGCGCACGGCGTGATCAGCATGTGGGACGTCGACACCATCTACAAGGTGCCGCGCATCCTGCACGAGCAGGGCCTGGACGAGCTGATCTGCATGAAGCTGCAGCTGCTGACCCGCCCGGCCGACCTGAAGCGCTGGGACCACCTGGTGCACGAGGTGCTGCACCCGCAGACCGAGGTCACCATCGCGATGTGCGGCAAGTACACCGACCTGTCGGACTCGTACAAGTCGCTGAACGAAGCGCTGCGCCACGCCGGCATCCACCACCATGCGCGGGTGCGCATCGAGTACGTCGATTCCGAGACGCTGACGCCGCAGACGGCCAAGTCGCTCGACCGCTACGATGCCATCCTGGTGCCCGGCGGCTTCGGCAAGCGCGGCATCGAAGGCAAGATCTGCGCGGCCCAGTACGCCCGCGAGCATGGCGTGCCCTACCTCGGCATCTGCCTGGGCATGCAGGTCGCCACCATCGAATTCGCGCGCCACGTGGCGGGCCTGGCCGACGCCAACTCCACCGAGTTCGAGCCGACCACGCCGCACCCGGTCATCGCGCTGATCGACGAATGGCAGGACCGCGACGGCACGATCCAGAAACGCCACGCCAACTCCGACCTGGGCGGCACGATGCGCCTGGGTGCGCAGAGCTCGGACATCAAGCCCGGCACGCTGGCGCACAAGATCTACGGCCCGGTCGTCAATGAACGCCACCGCCACCGCTACGAGGCCAACGAGCACTACCTCGACAAGCTGCAGCAGGCGGGCCTCGTGATTTCCGCGATCACGCAGCGCGAGAAGCTGACCGAGATCGTCGAGCTGCCGCAGGACCAGCACCCCTGGTTCGTCGGCGTGCAGTTCCACCCCGAGTTCAAGAGCACGCCGTGGGACGGCCACCCGCTCTTCATCAGCTACATCCAGGCGGCACTGGAGCGCAAGGCCCGCCGCGCGGCGCCCCAGCGCGCCGCCGCCTGAAGCAGGTCCTTCAATGCAACTCTGTGGCTTCGAGGTCGGCCTCGACCAACCCTTCTTCCTGATCGCCGGCCCTTGTGTCGTCGAATCGCAGCAACTGCAGATCGACGTGGCCGGGCGGCTGAAGGAGATCACCGGCGCGCTCGGCATCCCGTTCATCTTCAAGTCCAGCTACGACAAGGCGAACCGCTCCAGCGGCACGTCCTTCCGCGGCCCGGGCATGGACGAGGGGCTGAAGATATTGTCCGAAGTACGCCGCCAGCTCGGCGTGCCCGTGCTGACCGACGTGCACTCGGAGGCCGAGGTGCCCGCGGTGGCCTCGGTGGTCGACGTGCTGCAGACGCCCGCCTTCCTGTCGCGCCAGACCGATTTCATCCACGCGGTCGCCAAGAGCGGCAAGCCGGTGAACATCAAGAAGGGCCAGTTCCTCGCGCCGCACGACATGAAGAACGTGATCGCGAAGGCGCGCGCGGCGGCGAAGGAAGCGGGCCTCTCCGAAGACCGCTTCCTGGCCTGCGAGCGCGGCGCGAGCTTCGGCTACAACAACCTGGTGTCGGACATGCGATCGCTCGCGATCATGCGCGAGACGGGTGCGCCGGTGGTCTTCGATGCCACGCATTCAGTGCAGCTGCCGGGCGGCCAGGGCACCAGCAGCGGTGGCCAGCGCGAGTTCGTGCCGGTGCTGTCGCGCGCCGCGGTGGCGGTCGGCATCGCCGGCCTCTTCATGGAAACGCACCCCGATCCCGCGAATGCGCTGTCCGACGGGCCGAATGCGGTGCCGCTGAAGCACATGAAGGCATTGCTGGAACAGCTCGTGGCCCTTGATCGAGTGATCAAGGCTCAGCCACTGCTCGAAAACGACTTTTCTTGCTGATATGCCCACCCCCGAAGCGTCCTTCGGCCGCTTCGACCTCTGCTAACGCCTTATGTCCTCATACATCATCGCCGACGTAACCGTGACCGACGCCGACAAGATGGCGAAGTACCGCGAATGGAGCACGAAGGCGATGCAGGAGCATGGCGCCGAGGTGCTGGTGCGCGGCGGCGAGTTCGAGGTGCTGGAAGGCCCCTGGACGCCCAGCCGATTGGTCGTCCTGAAGTTCAAGGACCGCGCCGCCGCGAAGGCTTTTTATGCCAGCGAGACCTACAGCCACGCCCGCACCCTGCGTGAAGGCGCCGGCGTGATGCGCATGATCGTGGTCGACGGCGTGCCGGGCTGAGCCGCCCGGGCCTGGCCGCCTTCCATCCCCCCGATTGATGCCTGCCTGTAACGCCACGGCGCACACAATGCAGGCCCCCTGGTTTTCACCTCTGCAGGAGCAGTTCTTCCCATGAGTGCCATCGTTGACATCGTCGGCCGCGAAATTCTCGACAGCCGCGGCAACCCCACCGTCGAATGCGACGTGCTGCTGGAAAGCGGCACCATGGGCCGCGCCGCCGTGCCGTCGGGCGCATCCACCGGCAGCCGCGAGGCCATCGAGCTGCGCGACGGCGACAAGGCGCGCTACCTCGGCAAGGGCGTGTTGAAGGCGGTGGAGCACGTCAACACCGAGATCAGCGAAGCCGTGCTGGGCCTGGACGCGTCCGAGCAGGCCTTCCTGGACAAGACGCTGATCGACCTGGACGGCACCGAGAACAAGAGCCGCCTGGGTGCCAATGCCACGCTGGCGGTCAGCATGGCCGTCGCGCGCGCCGCGGCTGAAGAGTCGGGCCTGCCGCTGTACCGCTATTTCGGCGGCTCCGGTGGCATGTCGATGCCCGTGCCGATGATGAACGTCGTCAACGGCGGCGCGCACGCCAACAACAACCTCGACCTGCAAGAGCTGATGATCATCCCGGTGGGCGCGCCGTCGTTCCGCGAGGCGATGCGCTACGGCGCCGAGGTGTTCCATGCGCTGAAGAAGATCATCGACGCCAAGGGCATGAGCACCGCCGTCGGCGACGAAGGCGGCTTCGCGCCCAGCGTGGAGAACCATGAGGCGGCGATCCAGATGATCCTGGAAGCGATCGACAAGGCCGGCTACACCGCCGGCGAACAGATCGCCCTGGGACTGGATTGCGCCGCCAGCGAGTTCTACAAGGATGGCCACTACGTCCTGGAGGGCGGCGGCCTCAACCTCACTGCCCCGGCCTGGACCGACATCCTCGCCACCTGGGTGGACAAGTACCCGATCATCAGCATCGAGGACGGCATGGCCGAGGGCGACTGGGACGGCTGGAAGCACCTGACCGAACGCCTGGGCCAGAAGGTTCAACTGGTGGGCGACGACCTCTTCGTCACCAACACCAAGATCCTGAAGGAAGGCATCGACCGCCGCATCGCGAACTCGATCCTGATCAAGATCAACCAGATCGGCACGCTCAGCGAGACCTTCGCCGCGATCGAGATGGCCAAGCGCGCCGGCTACACCGCCGTCATCAGCCACCGCTCGGGCGAGACCGAAGACTCCACCATCGCCGACATCGCCGTGGGCACCAACGCGGGCCAGATCAAGACCGGCAGCTTGAGCCGCTCTGACCGCATGGCCAAGTACAACCAGCTGCTGCGCATCGAGGAAGACCTGGGCGACATTGCCGCCTACCCCGGCCGCGCCGCGTTCTACAACCTGCGCTGATCCACGTCCGCCGCCGATGCGCCTCGTCACGCTTGCGCTCGTGCTGCTGCTCGCCCTGGTGCAGGGCGAGCTGTGGTTCGGCGACGGCGGCCTGCCCTACGCGCGCCGGCTGCAAGGCCAGCTGGACGCGCAGCTGAAGCAGAACGAGGCGCAACGCCAGCGCAACCAGCGCCTGCAGGCCGAGGTCGACGACCTGCGCGAGGGCCTGGAGATGGTGGAAGACCGTGCCCGCAGCGAGCTGGGCATGGTCAAGCCGGACGAGATCTTCGTCCAGATCACGCGGCGCTGAGCGCCGTCGCGCCGTGACCGAGCTGCTCGCGGCCGCCGCGCCCGTCCTCGACCACCCCTTCATCGGCCTCCTCTTCGCCGAAGCCTTCACGCTGTGGGGCAGCCCGGCCACCTGGCTCGAGATCGTGGCCGTGGTGCTGGGCATCTGGATGGTGGTCTGCAACATGCGCGTCAATCCGCTCGCCTGGCCGCTGGCCATGCTCAGCTCGGCGCTGTACTTGCTGCTCTTCGCACGCAGCCGCCTGTATGGCGAGGCGGCGCTGCAACTCGTCTTCATCGCCGTGGCAGGCTGGGGCTGGTGGCAATGGCTGCGCGGCACCGGCGACCATGGCCAGCCGCTGCGCGTGCACGTGCTGCGCAGCACGCGCCGCTGGCAACTGGCGGCGCTGACGCTGGCGCTGTGGCCGCTGCTCGGCCTGCTGCTCGACCACGGCACCGACACCGACGTGCCCTACCTCGACGCCCTGCCCACCGTGGGCAGCCTGGTCGGGCAGTTCCTGCTCGGCCGCAAGCTGGTCGAGAACTGGCCCACCTGGGTCGCGGTGAATGCCGTCAGCATCGGGCTCTTCGCCACCAAGGGCCTGTGGCTCACCGTGGCGCTGTACGTCGTCTTCCTGCTGATGGCGGTGGCGGGGTGGCGGGCCTGGCAACGCCTGGCCGCTGCTCGTGTCCGTTAGCGCCGTCAGGCCATGGACAGCATCCGGCGCACCATCGAAACCAGCACCTGGGGCCGCCTGCTCACGCCCGAGGAGTTCGACCGCGTGGTCGCCACCACCAGCGAACGCACCGTGCCCGCCCAGGGCTACGCCGCGCGCATGGGCGAGCCGGCCACGCACTGGATCGGCCTGGTCGAGGGCCTGCTGAAGATGTCGGTCACGTCGGCGGACGGGCGTGTCTCGACGCTGTCGGGCGTCACCACCGCGGCCTGGTTCGGCGAAGGCTCGCTGATCAAGCGCGAGAACCGGCGCTACGACGTCATCGCGCTGCGCCCGAGCCGCCTGGCGATGGTGCCGCTGGCCACCTTCGAATGGCTGCGCCAGCGCAGCCTGCCCTTCAACCACTACCTGCAAACCCTGCTGAACGCGCGCCTGGGCCTCTTCATCGGCATGCTGGAGTACGGCCGGCTGCTGGACGCCGACGCGCAGGTGGCGCGCTGCCTGGCCGCGCTTTTCAACACCGATCTCTACCCCGAGCCGCCGTCCTTCGTCGACCTGCGGCAAGGCGAGATCGGCCTGTTGTGCGGCCTGTCGCGCCAGCGCGTGAACCTGGCGCTGCACCGCCTGAGCGACGCCGGCCTGGTGCAATTGCATGCGCGCGGACTCACCGTGCTCGACGTCGAGGGCCTGCGCCACTTCGCGCAGGGCAACTGATCCGATGGCGGACGACGGCCTGCGCTTCGCCATCCTCGGCGCCGAGAGCACCGGCAAGACCGTGCTGGCGCAGGCGCTGGTGCGGCGGCTGCGCGAGGACACCGGCCTGCGCGTGACCTGGGTGCCGGAATACCTGCGCGAGTGGTGCGACGCCGCGGGCCGCACGCCGCGCATTGACGAACAGGCCGGCATCGCCGACGAGCAGGCGCGCCGCATCGACACGGCGGCCGCCGCGCACGACGTGGTGCTGTGCGACACCGCGCCGCTGATGGTCAGCATCTACAGCGAGTTCGTGTTCGGCGACCTTTCGCTGCACGAGAGGGCGTTGGCCTGGCACCGCCGCTGCACGCTCACGCTCGTCACCGCACTGGACCTGCCCTGGCTGGCCGACGGCCTGATGCGAGACGGCGCGCACGTGCGGCCGCCGATCGACGCGCTGGTGCGCGGCCTGTTGATCGGCGCCGGGCTGCCGTGGGCCACCATCGGCGGCGTCGGCGAACGCCGCCTGGAAGCGGCAGTCGATGCCATCGCCCCGCGGCTGCGCCACCTGCCTCAACCGAAGCGCGGCCTCTTCACCCGCTTGGCCGAACGTGATGCCGAAGCCAGCGCTGCGCGCTGGAACTGCGAGAACTGCGACTCGCCGGACTGCGAGCACGCGCTGCGCGCACTGCACGGCGGCGCCGCGGGCCGCTGACCGGCGAAATATTTCGTCCGCTGGCCTTGTGATGCTCATCACCTGGCATCGGTGCGGACCATGCCGAGAATCCGCTGTCACGAACAACAAACGTCCGGGGGACTTACCCATGAAACACCTGATCCACGCCGCCACGCTGGCCACCGCGCTGGCGGCCGCCTTCGTGCTGGCGGCCTGCGGCGGCGGCAGCGACGCCGACAGCGAAGCACCGCCCACCGACCGCCTGCCGCTGGGCAGCGCCGTGCTGAAGCTCCATGCCCAGCCCTACCGCGATGACATGCCGATCGCCTACACGCCGGGCTCCCCCACCTGCCTGAACCTGATCGTGCCGGTGCAGGTGAGGACGGTCGAAGGCCTGGTGCCCGCGGGCGTCACGGTGCGCGCGGTGCGGCTGCGCAACGGCGACGAGGATGTCTGGCGCGCCCCGGTGGCGGACGCCGACCGCGGAGCCGCCAGCGGCACGGCGCGCGGCTGCCCGAACGCGAAGACCGTTCCCGGCATGACGGTGCGCGTGATCGCCGAATTGGACGTGCCTGCAGGCACCCGCCAGCTCTACACCGACGCAAAGATCGAACAGGCCTTCTGAATCGCGGCTGACGGGCGCGGTTACGCCGGATCCTCGGCCGCGCCTTTCAACCGCTATTGAACGATCGAACTCACCGGCGGCTGGTCACGACCCGGCGTGAACAGCTCGCCGACGTCGACTGGATCGAAGCGGTACTGCAGGCCGCAGAAGTCGCAGCCGATCTCGACCTCGCCGCGCTCGGCGACGATCGAATCGATCTCGTCGCGGCCCAGGCCGCGCAGCATGCCGCCCACGCGGTGGCGCGAGCAGCTGCAGGCGAAGCGCGGTGCCTGCGGCTCGAAGCGCGTGAGCTTCTCCTGCCAGAAGAGGCGGTGCAGCACCACGTCGGGGTCCAGCGTCAGCAGCTCTTCGGGCGTCAGCGTGGCGGCGAGCATCGCGATGCGGTTGTAGTCCTCGTTGCGGCCGATCTGGTCCTCGTCGCGCGCAACCGCGGCGCCCCGCCCCAGGTTGGCGTCCCCCGCGACGGGCAGGCGCTGGATCAGCAGGCCCGCGGCCACCTCGTCGTTGGCCGCCAGCACCAGCCGGGTGTCCAGCTGCTCGGACTGCAGCATGTAGTGCTCCAGCACCTCCGAGAGCTTCTGCAAGGGCTCGCGCCGGTCGCCATGCAGCGGCACCACGCCCTGGTACGGCTGCTGCCCCGGCAGGCGGTCCTTGGGGTCCAGCGTGATCGCGCAGCGGCCCTGGCCGTGCACGTTCAGCATGGCCTCCATCTGCGCCGTGGCCGGCACCGGGCCGACGACCTTGGCGGTGGCGCGAAAGCTCAGGTCGGGATGCGCCTCGGCCACGGCCAGCTTGACCGGTCCATCGCCGAAGACCTGCAGGATCAAAGCGCCGTTGAACTTGAGGTTTGCCTGCATCAGGCAGCCGGCGGCCGCCATTTCGCCCAGCAGCGCGCGCACCGGCGCCGGAAAGGCATGGCCGCCGTCGTCGCGGCTGCCGCGGCGCGACAGCAGCTCGCGCCAGCTGCCGTCCAGGCGCACCAGCATGCCGCGCACCGGCAGGCCGTCGAACAGGAACTTGTGAAGCTGGTCCATCGTGATCAATTGATCCGTTTCAGCAGCGTGCGATGGCGCTGCTGCTGATGCACATAGTGAGCGGCATTGGCCTTCAGCCTTGCGATCTGCTCGGGCGTCAGCTCGCGCACCACCTTGGCGGGCGAGCCGACGATGAGCACGCCGTCGGGAAACTCCTTGCCCTCTGTGACCAGCGCACCGGCGCCGACCAGGCAGTGGCGGCCGATGCGCGCGCCGTTCAAGACCACCGCCTGGATGCCGATCAGCGTGCCGTCGCCAACGGTGCAACCGTGCAGCATCACCTGGTGGCCGATGGTCACGTCGTCGCCGATCGTCAGCGGGATGCCGCTGTCGGTGTGCAGCACGCTGTTTTCCTGCACGTTGCTGCGGCGGCCGATGCTGATGCGGTCGTTGTCACCGCGGATCACGGTGCCGTACCAGACGCTGGCCTCGTCGCCCAGCTCCACCTGGCCGATCAGCTCGGCGCTGTCGGCCACCCAGGCGCTGGCCGCGATGCGGGGTACCAGGTCCCCGAGTTGATACACAGCCATGTCGGCCCTCGCGCTCGCAAAAGTATCATTTTAGGGATGCAGCTTCGTCCCCGCGCCCTGGAGGTGCTTCAGATCCCCGAGCCCGGGCAGAAAGCGGCGGCCGCGCGTGCGCTGCTGGCCGCGCTGAGCGAAGGCGCGCTGCGCATCGATCCCGCGGAGGTGCTGGCCACTGACGACGACGCGCTGCCCGGCCGCCCGGCACTGCCCCGGCTGGTCGCGGCCGGTCAGGTCCCGCGCCGCTCGCCCTTCACCCTCGCCGGCCGCGCGGCGCTGCTGCATGCCATCGCGCACATCGAGTTCAACGCGATCAACCTGGCGCTGGACGCGGTCTGGCGCTTCGCCGGCATGCCCGAGGCGTTCTACCGCGACTGGCTGCAGGTGGCCGGCGAGGAAGCCCTGCACTTCACGCTGCTGCGCGAGCACCTGGCGACGCTGGGCCACGGCTACGGCGACTTCGACGCCCACGACGGCCTGTGGCGCATGACGCACAGCACGCGGCACGACATCGTCGCCCGCATGGCGCTGGTGCCGCGTACTTTGGAAGCCAGGGGACTCGACGCGACGCCGCCGATCCAGGCCAAGCTGGCCAAGGCCGGCGACGCACGGGCGGTCGAGATCCTCGACATCATCCTGCGCGACGAGATCGGCCACGTCGCGATCGGCAACCACTGGTACCGCTGGCTGTGCCGGCGCGACGGGCTGGACCCGGTGGCGATCTACCCCGAGCTGCTGGCGCGGCACGCCGCGCCGCGGCTGAAGGGGCCCTACAACATGGACGCGCGCCGTGCCGCCGGCTTCACCGACGACGAGCTTGCGTTCCTCACCCAGGCCATCGAATGACACGCATCTTCGTCGCCGGTTTCCAGCACGAGACCAACACCTTCGCGCCCTCGCCGGCCGACTGGGCCGCCTTCGAGCGAGGTTCGTCGTACCCGCCGTATTCGCGGGGCGCCGCGATGCTCGAACTGGTGGCGCCGGGCAGCCTGCCGGTGGCGGGCTTCATCGAGGCGGCGCGGGAGCGCCGCTGGACCCTGGTGCCTTCGGTGTGGGCTGGTGCCACGCCATCGGCCCACGTCACGCGGGAAGCCTTCGAGCGCATCGCCGGCGACCTGCTGGACGACTTGCGCGCGGCGCTGCGCACCGGCCCGCTCGACGGCATGCTGCTCGACCTGCACGGCGCCGCCGTGGCCGAGCACGTGGACGATGCCGAGGGCGAGCTGCTGGAGCGCATCCGCTCGGTGGCCGGACCGGACCTGCCACTGGTGGCCACGCTGGACCTGCACGCCAATGTGAGCGTCCGCATGTTGCGCCATGCCGATGCGTTCGCCGTCTACCGCACCTATCCGCACGTGGACATGCGCGACTGCGGCCGGCGCGCGGCCGCCGTGCTGGCGGGCCTGCTGGCGGGTGTCCGGGCTGATGGCTGCCGCGGCTGGCACACGGCGTCGCGCCGCCTGCCCTACCTGCTGCCACTGAACACGCAGTGCACGCTGCTGGAGCCGGCACGCAAGCTGATGCAGCGGCTGGCCGCGCTGGAAGCGGAGCTCGGTGTGCAGCTGGAGTTCGCGATGGGCTTCCCGGCCGCGGACATCGCCGACTGCGGCCCGCACGTCTTTGGCCACGGCCACGATGCAGCAGCGGTCCAGCGCGCCGTCGACGCACTGGCGGCCGAAGTGGATGCCGTGCGCAGCCACTTCGCGCTGCAGTGGCTGGCGCCGCGCGACGCGGTACGGGAAGCGCTGCGCCTGGCGCAGGACGCGTCGGCACCGATCGTGATCGCCGACACGCAGGACAACCCCGGCGCCGGCGGCGACAGCAACACCACCGGCCTGCTGCATGCGCTGCTGGCCGAGGGCGCCGGGCAACGCCATCCGGGGCGCGTGGCGCTGGGCCTGCTGGTCGACCCGGACGCCGCGGCCGCGGCGCATGCCGCCGGCGTGGGTGCGAAGCTGATGCTGCGCCTGGGCCGAGCGGTGCGTGCCTTCGACGGCACGCCGACCGACGCGCCGGTGGAGGCCGAGGTGACCGTGCAGGCGCTCAGCGACGGCGTGGTGGCCCTGCACGGCCCGATGACGGCCGGCAGCACCGTGCGGCTGGGGCCTTGCGCACGGGTCGACGTGCATGGCGTGCAGGTGCTGCTGGCGAGCGCCAAGTGCCAGATGCTGGACCTGGACCTGTGCCGCTTCCTGGGTGTCGAGCCGGCAGGCATGGCGATCGTCGTCGTCAAGAGCTCGGTGCACTTCCGCGCCGCCTTCACGCCAGTGGCCTCGCACATCCTGGTGGCCAAGGCGCCGGGGCCGATGGCAGCGGATCCGGTGGACCTGGCGTGGACCAAGCTGCCTTCGGAGGTGGCCCGGCGGCCTTGAGCCCTTGCGTGCGGAGTGAGGCTCCGCAAGCGCACAGGCGGGCAGGCCACCCACCTCGCACGAAAGCGGCTCGGGCATTCACACCCTGTTCACGCCCACTGCCGCGTCGATAAGGCGCTAGTGCGCTATCTGCCCCAGGAACGTCCGGATGCGCTCGTTCGCCTGCGCCCCGAAGAACTGCTCCGGCGGCGCATCCGCCGCGATGCAGCCCTTGTCGAGGAACAGCACCCGATCCGCCACCTCGCGCGCAAAGCCCATTTCATGCGTGACGACCAGCATGGTCATGCCGGTCCTGGCCAGGCCCTTCATCACGTCCAGCACTTCCTTGACCATCTCGGGGTCGAGCGCGGACGTGGGCTCGTCGAACAGCAGCACCTTGGGCGCCATCGCGAGGCTGCGGGCGATGGCCACGCGCTGCTGCTGTCCGCCCGAGAGCTGGAAGGGGTGCTTGTTCGCATGCGCCTGCAGGCCCACGCGCTCCAGCAGTTCCAGCGCGCGGGCATTGGCTGCCGCGCGGTCCAGCTTGCGCACCCGGCGCGGCGCCAGCGTCACGTTGTCCAGCACCGAGAGGTGCGGGAACAGGTTGAACTGCTGGAACACCATGCCGACCTCGGCGCGCAGCTTGTCCAGTGCGGCGTGGTTGTCGTTGACCTCGATGCCGTCGACGACGATGCGGCCCGAGTCGTGCGTCTCCAGCCGGTTCAGCATGCGCAGCAGCGTGCTCTTGCCGGAACCGGATGCGCCGAGGATCACGGTGACCTTGCCGGCATCGAAGTGCGTTGAGACGTCGCGCAGCACATGGTGCGGGCCGAAGTGCTTGTTGACTCCCTCGACGGTGATCAGCGCGGAAGACGGAACGGCGCTCACAGGGGCACCCCTGGCGCTGCGCGTGTCCCCGCCGAGCGGGGGCTGGGCCCCTTGGGGCGGCCGGGCGGGATTCATCGCAGCTTTCCTTCCACGTCGTAGCGCCGCTCGATGGCGTCCGAAATCTGCGTCATCACGGTGGTGAGCACCAGGTAGATGATGGCCGTGGCGATGAAGACCGGCACGGCCTGGAAGGACGTGCTCTTCACCTGCGAGCCGGCATTCGTCAATTCGACGACGCCGATGGTGAAGGCCAGCGACGAATCCTTCAGCAGCGCCACCACGTTGTTGACCAGCGGCGGCAGCGCGATCTTGAAGGCCTGCGGGAAGGTGACGTCGACGAAGGTGTACCAGCGGTTCAGCCCCAGCGAACGTGCCGCCTCGATCTGCCCCTTGGGCACCGCCAGCAGGCCGGCGCGGATGGCTTCGGCGTTGTAGGCGCCGACGTTCAGCGCCAGCGCCACGCAGGCCGCGGTGAACTCGTCCATGCGGAACAGCGGGTGGATTTCCGGCAGCGCGAAATAGACGAACAGCACCTGCACCAGCAGCGGCGTGCCGCGCATCACCCAGACGTAGAAGCCGGCGACCCAGCGCAGCGGCGCGAAACGCGACACCTTGCCCAGAGCGGCCAGCACGCCCAGAACCACGCCGATAACGCCGGAAACGATCGTCAGCTGCACCGTCACCCGCGTACCTTCGGCGAACAGTTGCGCGTTGTTGCCGATGGGCTCCGGCGCCCAGGACAGCGGGATCGGTATCAGCCACAGGATCAGCAGCATCAGCGCCGATGCCGACAGCATCGTCGCGCTGCTGCGCTGCTGGCGCGACCAGGCGGCCGGCCACAATGAAAGCACACGGTCCATCACCAGCTCCAAACCCCAGCATCAGCGGAGGCGGGTCATTCCAAGCGGGCGCCGCGGAACCGGCTCTGCCGGGCCGCTGGGGCGCCTTGCAGGCCGCGTCGGGCCTTGCGACCCGACCGCTCGCCAGGCGCGGAAGCTGCGCTTCCACGTCCGGCCTCGCCCCCTTGAGGGGGTGAGGCCGGACACGAAAGGTCCGGTGGACCTTTCGTGCCTGCCGAACGGCTGGTCCCCTGGACCAGCCTGGCCTGGAGGGCGGCCGCCAGGCCGCTCCGGGGTGTCACTTGCAACGGATGTCTTCTTTGAAGAACTTCTGCGAGATCTTCTCGTAGCTGCCGTCGGCCATGATCGCCGCCAGCGCCTTGTTGATCTCCGCCGCCAGCGCGGTGTTGCCCTTGGCCACCGCCGGGGCAATGCGCTCGACGAACAGGAACTCGCCCATGTTGAGGCCCGAGCCCGGGTTGGCCTGCTGCGATTGCAGCGCGACGAACTTGTCGGTCACCCAGGCATCGACACGGCCGCTCACCAACGCCGCGCGCGCATCGGTGTCCTGCGGGAAGTTCTTGATCTCCTTGACCTTGGCGACCTTCTTGACGTTGTCCTGGTAGCTGGTCCCGGTCTGCACCGCGACCGTCTTGCCGGCCAGGTCCTTGCCGCTCTTGATCGCCGGGTCCTTCGCGACCACGACGCCACCCGAGCAGTAGTGCGGGTCGGCGAAGGTCACGGCCTTGGCGCGTTCCGGCGTGATGCCGTGCGAGGCGATCACCATGTCCCAGCGGTCCTGCTTCAGGCCGGTCAGCAGCGCGTCGAAGCTGAGGGCCTTCCACTCCACCTTCAGGCCCATCTTCGCGGCGATGGCCTCGGCCACCTCGATCTCGAAGCCGGCGGGCTTCTTGTTCTCGAAGAAGTTGAACGGGGCGTACTGGCCCTCGGTGGCGATGATGATCTTGCCGTCCTTCTTGATCGCCTCGAGCGTGCGCGCCTGGGCCGGCAGGGCCACCGCGCCGGCCACTGCCGCGGCAGCAGCGGTGGAGATCAGGGCTCGGCGTGTCAGCGACTTCATGAGCTTCATGGTGGGGTGAACCTTTCGCAACGGTCTCGATGAGGGGGTGAAAGAACAGGGTGTGAACCGCACTTGCCTAGGCAAGCAGCAGGCGGCGGATTCTAGGTTTGGGTGAATAGCGAATGTCTCGCTTGCGGGCCTCAGGAGGCGTCAAAGAAATAGCGCTTCAGCCCGGCGAGCACCATTTCCACGGCGATCGCGGTCAGCACCAGCCCCATCAGCTTTTCGATCGCCGACACCATCGACGAACCGAGCCAGCGCCGGATGCGATCGGCCGTGAGCAGCACCAGCCCGGACAGCGCCATCGCCAGCGTCAGTGCGCCGATCCAGTGCCACAGCCCCTCGGGCTGGCGCGAGGCCAGCAGCAGCACCGTCGCCATCGCCGACGGCCCGGCCAGCAGCGGCACCGCCAGCGGGAAGATCAGGGGCTCGCGCTGAGAGTCGCTGGCGTACACCTCCGCGCCGCCGCTGAAGATCATGCGGATGGCGATGATCAGCAGGATCACGCCACCGGCCACCTCCAG
>Ga0196963_10000579_pt1 | contig 31206 bp, 28 predicted proteins | sample S1_5metaG_FD_148600 | JGI IMG/M metagenome (GOLD analysis project Ga0196963, IMG submission 148600) | Soil microbial communities from Anza Borrego desert, Southern California, United States - S1_5 | ecosystem: Environmental > Terrestrial > Soil > Desert | place: USA: California | collected...
GTTCCAGTACCGCTTCAACCGTCGCTTCGACCTGCGGTCAATCCTGTCGCGGCTGGTTCACGTCGCCTGCACGACAAAGCCGCACACGTTGACTGCTATTCGTGGCTGAGCCATGTCGCGAATCAGGTAAATTCTTGCTGCAGCAGCAGGTGCTGGAACGGCTCGCCGAAGACCTGCTGCAAGCCGAACAGGCAATGCGAGTGGCCCATGAAACGGCGACTCACGAAGAAAACATCGCCGAAAACAAATACGACACATTGGGACTCGAAGCAGCCTACCTGGCAACCGGCCAAGCTCGTCGCGCCGAAGCCATCCGCCAGGCGATGGCCAACTGGCGCCAATTCCGCCCGCGCCCCTACGACGCCGGCAAGGGTATACAGCTCGGCGCGCTGGTCTGCCTGGTCGATTCAGACGACAAGCAGCAACGGCTCTTTCTCGGCCCGGATGGAGGCAGCATGAAGTTGGTCAGCGACGCTCAGCTCGTTCAGGTGATCAGCAGCGATGCCCCTTTGGGCAGGGCCATGCTGGGCAAATGCGAGGGTGATGAGGTGTCGATACAGGTCGCTCAAATCCGACAGCAGTTTGAGGTGTTGCGGGTTCATTAAGCCGCTAGAGCCCGTAGCCAGCGGTGTGGCAACAGCTCTGCGACTCGTCCGGCCGGTTATGCCGCGCTTACTCGCGAACACGCTGCCAGCGCGCCGCGGCTACCTGGAAATCTTGCGCTCCACCCGGGTCACCACGCCCGCCTGGACGGTCACGATGGTCAAGGTCTGCACATCTCGGGAATGAGGAAAGTAGCTCCAGACCTTCTCCTCCGGCTGGCCTCTGACGACCCGGATGAAGGCTTCGTGGTCTGGCTTGCCGATTTTGAGAAGAACCTCTCCCTGGCCCATGCCCTCGCTGATGAACTTGCGCTCGTTGGCATCGGATGCGCGAGATCGGCTACCAGGTGCAGCAGGTTGAAGGCCAGCACCAGGTCGTATTCGCCTGCACCGGCCACCGGTGCATCGGCGTCGGCCACCGCAAAGCTCAATTGAGGCACCGGCTGGGCAGCCAGCTTCTCGTGCGCAATGGCGATCATGCCGGCCGAGAGATCGGTGGCCAGCAGGCGCCGGGTGAAGGGCGCCAGGCGCAATGCGGTGGTGCCGGTGCCGCAGCCGATCTCCAGCACGGCCTTGTCCGTGGACAGCAGGTTTTGCACGCGCCGCAGCGTCAGCTCGTAGCCGGCCATGTCGGCGATGGGATCGGCCGCGTACTTGACGGCAATGCGGTCCCAGAAGCGGGCCTTGCGCGGGGCCGGCGCCACCGCAGGGGCGAGCGCAGCGTCTTCTGGGACAGGGGCGACAGGGGGAGACGGCATGGGCAGGGGCGAAGGTCGTTCAAGGCAGTGCCCGCATGCTATCCATGCATGTCTCCGAGAGAACAGCGGTAAATTGCAGCGGACATATACATCCGCGCATGGACAACCTCGACTGGAACCAGCTGAAGGCCTTTCTGGAAACCGCGGAAACCGGCTCGTTGTCCGCGGCCGCCCGAAGCTGGGCCCGACCCAGCCCACGCTGAGCCGCCAGGTGGCCGCCATCGAGCAACGCATGGGCGTGACACTCTTCGAGCGGGTGGGCAAGGCCATGGCGCTCACGCCGACCGGGCTGGACCTGCTGGACCATGCGCGCGCCATGGGCGCAGCCGCCGAGGCCCTGCGCCTGGCGGCCAGCGGCCGCTCGCACGCCGCGGGCGGCGTGGTCCCGGTCTCGGCCACCGACGCGGTGGCTGGCCACCTGCTGCCCCCGCTGATGCGGCAACTGCGCGAGAAGCACCCCGGCATCACGATCGACGTGATCTCCTCCAATGCGCTCAGCGACCTGCTGCGCCGCGAAGCGGACATTGCCATTCGGCACGTCAAGCCTGAGCAGCCGGACCTCATCGCGCAATTCATCGCGAGGCCACGGCCAGCTTCTACGCCGCGGAAGACTGGGTGAAAGTCCACGGCCATCCGCGCCAGGCCGAAGAAGCGGCCGACCTGCCTTTCAACGGCTCCGATCGCTCCGGTCAGTTCCTGGCCTTCCTGCGCCAGCATGGCGTGCCGCTCAGTGACGCCAACTTCAGCTGTTACTGCGCCCACTCGATGGCGAACTGGGCCCTGGTGTGCCAGGGAATGGGGATCGGCGCCATGATGGACGAGATCGCCCGCGACACCCTGGGCATCGTCCGGGTGCTCGACGACGTGCAGCCCGTGCGCTTCCCGATCTGGCTGGTCACGCACCGCGAACCGCGCACGTCCCGGCCGATCCGGGTGGTGTTCGAGGCGCTGGCACAGGGCCTGGCCTGAGGGCAGGTCCGGATTCCTTGTTACACGGTTCGCGATGAGCGGCTTCGTCGGCCGGCCGCGCTTGACGAACGCTTCACGAACCGGCGCCTAGACTCATCGGCCATGCCCGACATGCCAACCCCGGCCCCGCACATCCTCGTCGCCGAAGACCATGCCGCGTTGCGTGCGCAGATCGTCGCCGTGCTGGCCGGTGCCGGCTGGCGCGTGGATGAAGCCAGCGATGGCCGGCTCGCGCTGCAGCTGGCGCTGGAACAGCCGCCGGACGTGCTGCTGCTGGACCTGGGGCTGCCGGGCCTCGACGGCTTGCAGGTCTGCCGGCGCCTGCGTGACGAGGCCGACCGCCACATCCCGGTGCTGATGCTCACCGCGCGCGACACGCTGGCCGACAAGGGCAAGGGCTTTGCCGCCGGGGCCGACGACTACCTGCTCAAGCCCTTCGCCAGCGACGAGCTGCTGTGGCGCTGCCGGGCCCTGGCGCGCCGCGGCGGGCTGGGCCGCAGCCCGGTGCTCGAGCGCGGACCGCTTTGCATCGACCGCCGAAGTGCCACCGTTCACTGCGCCGGCCAGCCTCTGCCGCTGTCCGGCCACGCCTACCGCCTGCTGCTGGCGCTGGCCGAGGCCTGGCCGCGCACGGTCAGCCGCAGCGAACTGCTGCGCCAGCTGTGGGCCGACGAACCGCCGGAATCCGACGCGCTGCGCAGCCACCTCTACACGCTGCGCCAGGCGCTCGGCAGCGCGGAGTCGCTGGTGAAGACGGTGCATGGCGTCGGCCTGCGGCTGGACGTGCCCGGGTGACACCGTACCGGCCGCGGCTGCAGCGCCGGCTGATGGGGGTGCTGGCCGGCTACGCGGTGCTGGTCGCCGCGCTGTTCGGCGGCCTGGCCTTGCTGTTCGTCTACGCAGTGGAGGACCAGTTCTTCGTCACCACGCTGCGCGCTGAAGCCGATCGGCAGCGCCTGCACCGCAGCACCCATGGCGCCTGGACCGTGCCGGCGCTTCCCTTCGTCCGCCTGTACCCACGGGGCCAGGGCCTGCCCGCCGACCTGGCGCGCCGGCGCGCCGCGCAGCCGCGCGCCAACGAGCTCGAAGGCGACGGCGGCCGGCACTTCCACCTGCTGCGGCTGGACGACGACGGCAGCCTGCTGGTGGCCGAGGTGAGCCAGCAACTCGTGGTGCGGCCACTGCGCCAGACGCTGCTCGCGTGGTTGCTGGGCAGCGGGCTGGCTGCGGTGGCGCTGGCGCTGCTGCTGGCGGCCTGGCTGGCCCGCCGCACCAGCGCACCGTTGGCCCGCCTGGCGCAGGCCGTGGCGCGCAGCCGGCCCGATGCGCTGCCGGGTAGCCTCGCGCAAGGCCTGGTGCATGACGAGGTGGGCGAACTGGCGCGCCACCTCGACGCGCTGCACCAGCGCACGCGCGAGTTCATCGCCCGCGAGCAGGCGTTCACCGCCGACGCCAGCCACGAGCTGCGCACCCCGCTGGCAGTGCTGGGCCTGGCCATCGAACGCTTGCGCCAGCAGGCGCCGCTGGCGCAGCAGCCCGTCATGGCGTCCATGCAGGCCGCGCTGTGGCAACTGCAGCAGACGGTGGAGCTGCTGCTGGCGCTGGCACGCGAGGCGCCGGCTGACGTGCGAGTCGAGGCGCCCGCGGAAGAACAACTCCTGCTGCCGGTGCTGGAGCAGACGCTGCTCGCGCATGCGCCGCTGCTGGAACAGCTGGGGGTGCAGATCGAGGTCGAGGTGCCGCCGCGGACCACCAGGCGCTGGCCGCCGGCGCTGACGCAGTTGCTGGTGGCCAACCTGCTGGCCAACGCGCTGGCGCACGCACGCTCGCCGCAGATCCGCATCGAGGCCGACGACCATCGGCTGAGCCTGTGCAACGACAGCGATGCACCGCCGGCCGCCCTGCTGGCCGAAGGCGCCGCGGGCCGCGCGCCGGGCCTGAAGGGGCCCGCCAGCAGCGGCCAGGGCCTGGGCCTGTCGATCGTGCGGCGGCTGGCCGAGCGCCATGGCCTGAGCCTCACGCTCAGCCACGAGCAGGGCCACACCTGCGCCACGCTGCGCGAGCTTGCGGGCTTCACGCGCGCTTCACGCCCGGCTGCCTAGTCTGCGGGTGTCCGTCGCCATTCAGGGCGCCGACACCACCCGATGCAACTGCACTCCTGGCCTCGCAAGGCACGCAAGATCCTGTTCACGCTCTTCGGCTTTGCCGGCGCCATCGGCGCACTGTGGTGGGCGCTCTTTGCGCTCAAGCCCTATGACATCACGCCCGAACAGCTGGCCGCGCGCTACGCGCACACGGCAACCAGCTCGGCTCCAGCTTCGGCTTCGATTTCGGCTCCCGCTCCGGCTCGGGCTGCGGCCACAGTGCAACTGGCTCCGCTGCAGCGCATCACCGTCGGCCAGACCGCGGCCTGGGCCAGCGACTTCCGCATTCCCAGCTTCGATGGCGCGGTAGCCAATGGCCGCATCGTCTACCCCGCGGACCCGGCCCTGCGGGCCACCCCGCGCCCCGTGCTGCTGGGCCTGCACGCCATGGGCCGCTCGCACAAGCGCTGGTCGGAGGCGGAGCTCAAGGGCAAGCGCACCATCGAGAACACGCACCGCCTGGCCGAACTGGCCTTGCAGGAGGGCTACGTGGTCATCGCCCTGGACGCCCGCGAGCATGGTGACCGCAAGAACGCCGACAAGCCCTTGACCCCCCGCCAGCTGCTGCGCAACCTGCACTGGTGGGGCCAGCGCGAGCCCTACGAGCGGCTGATCGTCGACTCCGTGAAGGACTGGCGGGTGCTGCTCGACTGGGTAGTGCAGCAACCGCAATTCGACCGCAGCAGCATCCGCGCCGCCGGCTACAGCATGGGCGCGCAGATGGCGCTGCTGCTCGCCGGCACCGATGGCCGCGTGAGCGCCGTGGCAGCCATCGTGCCGCCGGGTCTGACCAACAACGTGGCGGTGGTGGCGCCGCACAACGTGGCGGCGCAGCTGGCCGCCACCCGGGTGTGGCTGCTCACCGCGGACGACGACGGGCACGCCAGCGTCGACCAGAACGCCTCGCTCTTCGCGGCCCTGCCCGGTGCCGGCAAGCAGCACCTGCGCTTTGCCGGCGGCCACCTGCTGCCGGCCGATTACGTGGAGCGCCTGCGGCCGTGGTTGACCGAGCCCGGTCGCAGTGCGCATGCCGCGCCGTAGACCGTCCGCGCCGCCAGGGATGACGATGAATCGTTGACGCGGGCCTCGCGCGCGGGCGTCCGGTCAAGCACAACGCAGGCGCCGTCCCGGTGCGCATCGATCCCAGGCAGAGCGCCAGGGCAAGCGCGAAGGCGACGGCCACGACGCCTGCGAGAGCACCACGCCGATGGCGCGCCGGCCGGCGCGATCGCACCGCGGGCTGGAGAACGACACGCCGATCGGGATCGATCCGGCAGCGCAACACCGTTGATACGAAGCAAATACGGCATTGCAACGGCATTGGCCTCCAATGGAATGCCGCCGAGCCGCCGACGTGGCCGATGGACTGTCGATCCGCATTACAGGCTCATTCCGAGCCCTGGGCGAGTCAGGTCATCTTCCGAGACGAATCGGCTTCTGATCAACCAATGGCATGCGCGTTACCTGCGGTGGCGCCGCCACGGTTCCCAAGAAGGAATTCACATGAAGCACCTCAAGAAACTTCGAGCGCTTGCCAGCGCGGCCACCATCGGTCTTGCCGCTGCCGCAGCGCCTTCCGCACAGGCCGCGCTGATCGGGTACTACACGTTCGAGAACTCGGTCGCGGACGTCAGCGGCAACGGCAACCACGGCACCATGGGCCCGACGGCACCGACGTACACAGCCAGTGGCCATCAGGGTGGGGCATACCAGTTCGGGGCCGGGGGCCTCAACACCTACCTCACGGTTCCGATCAACATCAATCCCTCGGCCCTTCCGAAGGTGACCTTCGGCGCATGGTTCAACGCGGATGGCGCCGACGCAGTGATCCGCGGCCTGATCTCCCACGACAACGGCGGCTACGACCGCACGCTCACGGTCGACACCCGCAATGCGGACGGCGCCGTCAACTGGCAGATGTTCACGGGAGCGGGCACTGCCCATTTCGCTGGTGGCGCGGGCAACGTCGTGCCGGACGACTGGACCTTCGTCGCGGTCGTCTACGACCTGCTCGCCAACACGTCCTGCCTCTACGTCGACGGCGCGTACGGCTGCGTCGGCGCGTCGCCGTCCACCGACGCCCAGTCGGTGACCACCATCGGGCGCAATCCCAACTTCGACTTCCCGTTCATCGGGCGCATCGATGACGTCTTCTTCTTCGACGAGGCCTTGTCGAAGGTTCAGCTCGACGACATCCGCCGCAACGGAATCGCCGTGCCGACGCCGGCCACCCTGCCCTTGGTCCTCGTGGCCGCCGCGGGCCTGATCGTCCCCCGCCGACGCGTCAAGGCGACCAGCGCAGCGACCTGACCCGGAGGATCGCGCAGCGGCCCGCTGTCCCCGAGGCGCGCGGCGACGGCCCATGCCGCGGCGGCGTCGGCAAGATCGCCGAACACGCGAGACAACCGGCCCAGTTGGAGGCGCTGCTGCACGCGAGCAGCGCATCTTCAGGGTCGCCGGGCGAACTCAATTTCGCTTGCGGCGCCCTCAATACCTTGACCTGTCTCCCCGACGGCCATTGCGGACGCGACGTGCCGATCAGTCAGTCCCGTTTGTGAATACGGTCTTCAGTCGCTCCACCGTATGGCGCCACTTCGGCGTTGTCGGTGACGTAGTCTTCCTTGTGGATCAGTGAGCCGAATGGTCCGGTGCAGAGCTCGTGAATCAGGTCGCCAAACCGAGCCCATGCCCATCCACGGGGAAGTGCACACGGCTCCTCCTCGGCCGAGATAGGTATGACGGGTTTTGTGTGCTTGATCAGGCTTGCTGCAGCGTGTGCTTCGCGTTCGGAGCGGATTCGCCGCAGCAGCTCGCTGGCTGGCTCATCGCGTAGATCTTGAGGCACTACCTTGCCCCGTACCGCCAGCGTAAGAATTAACTCCCGCAGTCGCGCCACCCCGCCTGGCGCCGTCGCCACCAACTCAAACCGCCGCACCAACGCCGGCTCCTCCGTTTCCAGATTCCGCGCACTCGCCTCCCGCGCCTCCAGCACCGCGCTCATGCCTCGCCCTCTGCCTGGCCCAGTTCCCACAGCGCGCGGTCACGCGTGAGTTCCGCCTGCAGTTCGGCTTCGCTCGGCAGCCAGGCCTGGTAGCGGCTGGCGTACAGCGGCCCGCCATCGGCCAGCCGTGAATAGCGCGCCACGGCGTCGTTGCGTTCGCTGCACAGGATCAGGCCGATGGTGGGGCCGTCGCCTTCGCTGCGCTGGCGCTCGTCCCACACGCGCACGTACATGTCCATCTGCCCGACGTCCTGGTGGCTCAGCTTGCCCACCTTCAGTTCCACCAGCACAAAGCACTTCAGCACGAAGTTGTAGAACACCAGGTCGACGAAGGCATCCTCGCCTTCCACCCGCAGGTGCTGCTGGCGCGCGACGAACGCGAAGCCCTTGCCCAGTTCCAGCAGGAACTTCTGCAACTGGTTCAGCAGGCCCTGTTCCAGGTCGCGCTCGTACAGCGCGGCGCCGGGCTGGGCGCCCAGAAAGTCCAGCACATACGGGTCGCGGATGAAGTCGCGCGGGTCGGCGCGCGCGTCGCGCTGCACCAGCGCCTGCGCTTCGGCCTGCACTGCGGCTTTGTCCTGGCTGGAGAGCAGGCGTTCGTAGTACAGGGTGCTCATCTGGCGCTGCAGCGCGGCCACGCTCCAGCCCTGCCGTTGCGCCTCGGCCGCGTACCAGCGGCGCGCGGCGGCGTCCGGCAGCCGCATCAGGCTGCGCCAGTGAGACCAGCTCAATTCGCTACACGGCGTGTCGCAAATCTCGTCCCAGCCGAAGGTGAGGTGGAACTGGCGGAAGTTGCGCAGGTTGGCCGCCGAAAAGCCGGCGCCGAACTCGCCCGTCAGCCGCTCGGCCATCTGGTCCAGCACCCGGGCGCCATAGGCGGCACGCGCCTGCCCCGCCTGCTCGTCTGCCACGATCAAGCGGCCCACATGCCAGTAGGCCTCCACCATCGCGCGGTTGACGCTGCGCTGCGCCTGCTGCCGCGCAGCACGCAGCACGGCCTGCACCTGCTGCAGCAGCAGAAGCAGGTCGGACGGCGCGGCGGTGAGGGCGGTCCCAGGGCCGGTTCCCGCTGCATCGGAGCGCTTGCGCTGGCTCATCGCGCCCCCGCCAGTGATTCCGCCAGGACGGCCCTCAACTGGTCGCGCAGCGTCTGTGCTTCACGCTGCAGGTTCGCGTAGTCACGCAGCAGTTTGTCCGGGTCATGGCTCACCGCTTCCGGCGCATGCGGGTTCTTCTGGTCCAGGTTGAAGCCCGCCGCCTGGATGGTGGCGATGTCGACCTTCCACGCCCGCTCGGTTTCCACCCGTGCCGCAAAGCCATCTGCCTCGCTGCCCCACCAGGCTTTCTCGGCATCGAACTCCTCGATGCGGATCGGCTTGGTCTTGTTGTAGCTCTTCACGCCCGCGGGGTACGGGTGCTCGTAGTACCAGATGCCTGAAGTCGGCCGGCCCTTGGTGAAGAACAGCAGGTTGGTCTTGATGCCGGTGTAAGGCGCGAACACGCCGTTGGGCAGGCGGACGATGGTGTGCAAGTTGCATTCGGCCAGCAGCTGCTCCTTGATGCGCGTCTTCACGCCCTCGCCGAACAGCGTGCCGTCGGGCAGCACCAGCGCGGCTCGGCCATTGGCCTTCAGGATGTGCTTGATGAGCACCAGGAACAGGTCGGCCGTCTCCTTGGTTCGCACGTCGGCCGGAAAGCCCGCCTCGATGCCTGGCTCCTCAATGCCACCGAAGGGCGGGTTGGTCAGCACCACGTCCACGCGCTCGGCGGGTGCGTAGTCGCGCAGCGGGCGGGCCAGGGTGTTGTCGTGGCGCACGCTGCTGGGCACCTCGATGCCGTGCAGCAGCAGGTTGGTCACGCACAGCAGGTGCGGCAGCTGCTTCTTCTCCACACCGTGAATGCTGTTCTGCAGCAGCGCCTCGTGCCCGGTGTTCTTCACCTGCTTGCGCAAGTGCTCAATGGCGCAGACCAGGAAGCCGCCGGTGCCGGTGGCCGGGTCCAGCACCTTCTCGCCCAGCCGCGGGTTGACCATGTCGACCATGAACTGCGTGACGGCGCGCGGCGTGTAGAACTCGCCCGCGTTGCCGGCGCTTTGCAGGTCGCGCAGGATCTTTTCGTACAGGTCATTGAACTGGTGGCGCTCGGCCTGGCGGTTGAAGTCGATGGCACCCAGCTTGTTGATCACCTGCCGCAGCAGCTGGCCGCTCTTCATGAAGTTGTTGGCGTCTTCGAACACGCCGCGCACCACCCAGCCGGGCGGGTTGCGCACCGGGTCGGCCGGCAGGGCCTTGAGCTTTGGGAAGAGTGTGTTGTTGACGAAGTCGAGCAGCGCGTCGCCGGTGATGCCTTCGGGGTCGGCGGCCCACCGGCGCCAGCGCAGGTGCTCAGGAATGGGGCTCTTGTAGTCGTCGCGGGTCAGTTCCAGCTCTTCTTCCAGCGCGTCGAACACCTTGAGGAAGAGCAGCCAGACCATCTGCTCGATGCGCTGCGCGTCGCCGTTGATGCCGGCGTCCTGGCGCATGACGTACTGGATGGACTTGATGATGGGGGTGAGATTGGACATTCGGGGGCAGGTGGAAGTCGGTCAGGCCTGCGACGGCGCGTAGAGCTCGCGCTCCAGCGTGGCCAAGGCTTGCAGGTATTGGGGGCGGCCGCCGAAGCTGCGGATCAGCTCCACCGGCGAGCCGAGGTCGGTGAAGGGCTGCACGCGCAGGACGGCGTCGCTCTCGATGGTGGTGATGCCTTCGTCGGCGTACTTGTCCAGCAGCGTTTCCAGCACCTGGCGGGCCACCGGGCCGTACTGGGTGAAGACATTGCGCTTCTTGACGCGCTGGGCGCGTTCGCGCCGGGTCAGCGGGGGCTGGTCGTAGGCCACGTGCAGCAGCAGGTCGAAGGGGTCGAAGTCCTTGCCCAACTCGTCGGCCAGCGCTTCCAGGAACACCCCCCGGCCTTCCAGTTCTTCGATCAGCGCAGCCTTGCGCGCGGCGCTCCAGGCCTGCAGGAAACCGTCCAGCGAGTCGTAGGCCTTGCCCAGGTTGATGCGGGTGTAGTCGCGCAGGCTTTCGGTGACGAGCTTGCCGTCGGCGTTCAAGTGCTGCACACGCTCGCGCGCCACGGTCACGTTGACGCTGCCGCCGACGATGTACTTGCGGGGCTCGCCGGGGCCATCGGCGCAGCCGATGATCGGGCCTGGGCCTCCTGGTACATCACCTGTTAGGCCGCCTGGCCCGCCTTGGGGCGGCTCTGGCGGCTGCGGCGGCTCGACAGGCTCACCGGGCCCGGGTTCGTAGATCTGCACCGGGTCGCCGTCGAAGGCCGGGTCGGCAAACAGTTCCGTGGCGCGCTTGAAATCGAGAATAGTGAACCAGCTCTTGCCCAGGTCTTCGCGCAGCCGCGTGCCCCGCCCGATGATCTGCTTGAACAGCGTCATCGACTTGATGTTCTGGTCCAGCACGATGAGCTTGCAGGTCTGCGCGTCGACGCCCGTGCTCATCAGCTTGGAGGTGGTGGCGATGACCGGGTAGGTCTTTTCGGGGTCGATGAAGTTGTCGAGCTCGCGCTTGCCCTCGGGGTTGTCGCCAGTGATCTGCACCACATAGTTGGGCTGGCTGGCGCAGAGGTCGGCGTTGGCGTTGCTCAGGGCCTGGCGCATGCGCGCGGCGTGCTCGATGTCTTCGCAGAAGACGATCGTCTTGTCGTAGCGGTCTGTGGCCTTCAGGTACTCGGTGATCTTGGCGGCCACCACCCCGTCACGTCGCTCCAGCACCAGCTTGCGGTTCATGTCCGTGCCGGTGTAGATGCGGTCTTCGATGACGTTGCCCAGCTTGTCGGTCATGCCCTCAGGCGGGCGCCAGCCGAAGGCGTCCTTGTCCAGGTCGACGCGGATCACCTTGTACGGCGCGAGGTAGCCGTCTTCGATGCCCTGGCGCAGGCTGTAGGTGTAGACGGGCTCGCCGAAGTAGTCGGTGTTGGAGACGTCGGCCGTCTCTTTGGGCGTGGCCGTCAGGCCAATGTGGGTGGCGGTGGTGAAGTAGCTCAGGATCTCGCGCCAGGCTGAATCTTCGGCCGCGCTGCCGCGGTGGCACTCGTCGATGATGATGAGGTCGAAGAAGTCCGGCGAGAACTGCCTGTAGATGTTGCGTTCTTCTTCCGTGCCGCTGACGGCCTGGTACAGCGACAGGTAGATCTCGTAGCTCTTGTTGACCTGCCTGGTGGTTCGATGGATGGCCAGGTCGACGTCTTCCAACGTGGTCTTGCCCTGGCCGTCAACCACCTCAACGCCCTTGGCGTGGGGGCTGAGCTTGGCCATCGCGCCCTTGAACGGCCGGAAGTCGTTGACCATGGTCTGGTCGATCAGGATGTTCCGGTCGGCCAGGAACAGGATGCGCTTCCTGGCACCACTCTTCCACAGCCGCCAGATGATCTGGAAGGCGGTGTAGGTCTTGCCGGTGCCGGTGGCCATGACCAGCAACGCCCGGCTCTGGCAGCGGGCCACCGCCTCGACCGTGCGGTTGATGGCATTGACTGGTAGTAGCGCGGCGTCTTGGCCGGCGCGTAGTCTTGCTCGGTGACCTGGCGCACTTCGGGCGTCCAGCCCTTCCAGGCGCAGTAGCGCGACCACAGTTCGGCAGGTGACGGGAACTCGTCCAGAGTCAGGCTGAGTTCGAGCACCCCGTTGGCCAGTGTCGCGTCGCGGAAGACGAAGCCGTCGCCGTTGCTGGCGAAGCTGAAGGGCACGTCCAGCAGCTGTGCGTAATGGATGGCCTGCGCCATGCCGGCGCCCATCGCGTGGTTGTTGTCCTTGGCCTCGACGACGGCCAGCGGAATGTTGCGCTTGAAGAACAGGGCGTAGTCGGCCCGCAGCACCGTCGACGCGTCACGCTTGGCCCTTCGGCCGCGGACGACGACCCGCCCGGCGCGCAGAGGGAACTCGCGGAAGACCTGCAACATGCCATCCCAGCCCGCCTGCTCCATGGCCGGCCGTAAGAACTTGTCGCAGATATCGCTCTCGGACAGCGTCTTTTTGTTCATGCGCCCTCGATCGGGTCAGAGGTGGATTGTCTGACCGGCTCCAGATTCGCATGTTGCCAGCTTAGCCGCCGTGGAACTCGCCGGCGCCAACTTGCGGTGGCGTTGGGGCAGAGCCGCCATGCCCGCACCCCCTGCTGCGGCGGGCGGCGCCGAGCCTCACTGAGCGGTCGGCGCGGCTCACCTCCAGCAAGCCTCGCCTCACTGTTTCCCGAGCGCGCCGCACTTTCAACGAGGCTGGCCGGACTTTCAGGGAGGCTGGCCTCACTTTTTGACAGGCTCGCCTCGGTTTCAGCGAGCCTCGCCTCGCTTCAGACCCAGACCGCCTCGCTTTTGGCCCGGCTCGCCTGGCCGAAAGTCCGGCGAGCCTCACCTTGAACCGGGCAAGCCTTCCTTTCAGCGAGGCTCACCTCACTTCCGGAGCGCCTCGCCCCGATGTCCATGGCGAGGCCCGCATCCCCTTACTTGTCCCCAGGCACCTTTCCTTCCACGCCCTTGACGTAGAACTTGATGCCGCCGAGGAATTCATCGTCGGCGACCTTGTCCTTCTCGATCTGGACCTTGCCCGTGTTGTCGGTGATCGGGCCCTTCCAGATCGAGAAGCTGCCGTCGGCGAGACCGGCCTTCACCTTGGCCACCTTGTCCTTCACCTCGGCCGGCACGTCGTCGGCGATGGACACCATGTCGATCGCGCCTTCCTTGACGCCCCACCAGGCCTTGCCGGTCGTCCACTTGCCTTCCAGCGCATCGCGCGTGGCCTTGATGTAGTACGGCGCCCAATTGATGATTGCCGAGCCCAGGTGCGCCTTCGGGCCGTAGGCGGTCATGTCCGAATCCCAGCCGAAGGCGCGCTTGCCCTTTTCTTCCGCAGTCTTCAGCACCGCGGCGGAGTCGGTGTTCTGCATCAGCACGTCGGCGCCGCCATTGATCAGCGCGGTCGCCGCTTCGGTTTCCTTCGGCGGGTTGAACCATTCGTTGACCCAGACCACCTTGGTCTTGATCTTCGGATTCACGCTCTGCGCGCCCAGCGTGAAGGCATTGATGTTGCGGACGACCTCGGGAATGGGAATGGAGCCCACCACGCCCAGCGTGTTGGTCTTGGTCATGCTGCCGGCGATCACGCCGGCCATGTAGGCACCTTCGTACGTGCGCGAGTCGTAGGTGCGCAGGTTGTCGGCGGTCTTGTAGCCGGTGGCGTGCTCAAACTTCACGTCCTTGGCATCGGTGGCTACCTTCAGCATCGGCTCCATGTAGCCGAAGGTGGTGCCGAAGATCAGCTTGTTGCCCTGGCCCACCATGTCGCGGAAGACGCGCTCGGCATCCGCCGCCTCGGGCACCTTCTCGACGAAGCTGGTGACGACCTTGTCGCCGAATTCCTTCTCGATGGCCTTGCGGCCGTTGTCGTGCGCGAAGGTCCAGCCGCCGTCGCCCACCGGGCCGACGTAGGCGAAGGCGATCTTCAGCGGCTCGGGCTTGGCCGGCGCGGCGGCCGAGGCCGGTGCGCTGGCCGGTGCTGCGGCCGTCTGCGCCGGCTCTTCCTTCTTGCCGCAGCCCACCAGGGCCGCGGTGGCGGCCAGCGTGGACCAGCCGGCGAGTTTGAGCAGCGTGCGCTTCGAGGTCGACGTCATGTGCTTCTCCGAGGGATGAGGGGTGAAAGGGTCGAACGGGGGATTATTTCAGCGGGCCAACGCCAGCGGGCAACGTCGGGGGCCACGTCACGGGGCAAACGGCTTGCCGAGCGAGGCCGGCATGTTGATGCGGATCCACGTCGGGTTGCGCGAGATCAGCACCAGCACGACGATGGTGGCCAGGTAGGGCAGCATCGACAGCCACTGGCTCGGGATCTGCACGCCCTCGCCCTGCAGGTGGAACTGCAGCATCGTGACGCCGCCGAAGAGATACGCACCGGCCAGGATGCGCGCCGGGCGCCAGGTGGCGAAGGTGGTCAGCGCCAGCGCGATCCAGCCCTTGCCCGCGATCATCCCTTCCACCCACAGCGGCGTGTACACCACCGACACGTAGGCCCCCGCCAGCCCGCACAGCGCGCCGCCGGCCACCACCGCCAGCAGGCGGATGCGCCGGACGGGATAACCCAGTGCATGAGCGGAGTCGGGTGACTCACCCACGGCCCGCAGCACCAGCCCGGCACGCGAGCGGTACAGGAACCAGGCGAGCGCGAAGGTCAGCAGGATCGCGACGTAGACCATCGGGTGGTGCTTGAAGAGGGCCGGCCCGACGAGCGGGATGTCCACCAGGCCCGGGATCTCGAACTTGAAGCGCGGGCCCAGCTTTTCCTGCGTGAAGCGGATGCCAGCGAAGGCCGAGAAGCCGATGCCGAAGAGGCTGAGCGCGAGGCCGCTGGCGTACTGGTTGGTGTTGAGCCAGATCACCAGCAGGCCGAAGACCAGCGCCATCAGCGCGCCGGCGCCCATGCCGGCGGCGAAGGCCAGCAGGTCGCTGCCGGTGGTCACCGCGGTGGCGAAGCCCGCGATGGCGGCCACGAGCATCATGCCCTCGGCCCCCAGGTTCAGCACGCCGGCGCGTTCGTTGATCAAGAGGCCCAGGCCGGCCAGCGCCAGCACGGTGCCGGCGGAGAGGGTGGCTGCGACCAGCAGCGAAAGGGATTCCATGTTGTCAGGCCTCCAGGGTGGCGGGGCTGGGGTGCGTTGCGCTCGCAGCGATTCGGACAACGGTTTGCTGCGTTCTCCGCGTCATGCGAGGGTGCAGCCGACTGCCACCCGGCCGGGTCTCGCCCCGGCGGGCGAGGTCCTTTTGGTAGACGCCAAAAGGACCCAAAAACGTCTTTGAACGTCCATGTGCGCCGGGGCGTGGAAAGGCATTCGGCACGGTGTGTTCACCTGCTGGCGGCACTGAGCCGTAAGGCTGCCCCATCCGTGCGCGGGCGTCGTGATGGGAGTGCACGGAGCACTCTGCATGACCGAGCCGAATGCCCTCGGCGATGATGCCGTGCTGCGCGACGATGCGCGAGCACACACGGCACGCTGCATGGTCACGCCGAACCCCCGCGGACGCGGCTGCCGGCGCGCTCAACACGCGCGCTGCGTTTCGCCCCTCCAGAGTGCTCCGTGGTCCAAGCCACGACGCACGTGCACGGATGGGGCAGTATTTCTGTTCAGTCCTCCGGCGGTGAACACACCGTGTCGGATGACGCTGCATGCCACGGTGAGCATGAACGTTCAAAAGACGTTTTTGGTTCCTTTTGGCGTCCACCAAAAGGAACTCGCCTGCCGGGGCGAGACCCGGCCGGGTGGGAGTGAACCGCCGGGGATCGAAGCCGACGACCTTGCCCGAATGGGCGAGACCCGGCCGGCTTGCAGGGCGGAACGCGAACCGTGCCGAACACACAGAGACAAGCGTGCTCATGTCAAGCCTTCGCCGCCCGCAAGGCCCGCGCAGGGCGAGCCGCCCACTTCACGCGGTAGTGGATCAGCGTATCGGACGCCAGCAGCGCGAACAGCAGCAGCCCCTGGAACACGCCGGTGATGGACTTCGGCAAGCCCAGCCGCGACTGCGCCAGCTCGCCGCCGATGTAGAACATGCTCATCAGCACCGCGGCAAACACCACGCCCACCGGGTGCAGCCGCCCGACGAACGCGACGATGATCGCGGCGAAGCCGTATCCCACGGGGACATATGGCGTCAGCTGGCCCAGCGGCCCGGCCGCCTCCAGCCCACCCGCCAGGCCCGCCAGGCCGCCGGACAGCAGCAGTGCCAGCCACAGCGACCGGCGCGACGAGAAGCCGGCATAACGCGCCGCCGCCGGTGCCAGCCCACCGACCTGCAGCTGGAAGCCGGCATAGGTGCGGAACAGCAGCAGCCACACCGCCGCCACGCCGGCCAGCGCCACCAGCACACCGATGTGGGCGCGGAAGCCGTCGATCAGGCGCGGGACCTTGGTGGCCGCGGCGAAGGTGATGGTCTGTGGGAAGTTGTAGCCCTTGGGGTCCTTCCAGGGCCCGTAGACCAGGTAGGACAGCAGCAGCTCGGCCACGTAGACGAGCATCAGGCTGACCAGGATCTCGTTGGCGTTGAAGCGGTCGCGCAGCAGCGCGACGATGCCGGCCCACGCCATGCCACCGACCACGCCTGCGGCCAGGATGGCGATGACGATGAAGCGCGAGGTCTCGGGCCCGGCCTGCATCGCGACGCCGCTGGCGAAGATGGCGCCGAGCACGAACTGCCCTTCGGCGCCGATGTTCCAGACGTTGGAGCGGTAGCACACCGCCAGGCCCAGCGCGATCAGCGCCAGCGGCGTGGCCTTGACCGCGATCTCGCTCAGCGCATAGGCGTTCTTCACCGGCTCGACGAAGAACATCTGCAGCCCCCGCACCGGGTCCTTGCCCAGCGCGGTGAAGAGGATGACGCCGATGAGCACCGTGATCGCCAGCGCGATCAGCGGCGAGGCGACCGACATCGCGGCCGAGGGTTGCGGGCGGGCTTCGAGCTTAAGCATGGCGGGCACTCCGGACGGCGGTGGCCGGGTCGTTGGACGGGAAGGGCCGGACGTTGCCGCTGTCCTTGCCACTGTGGGGCGCGTCGGGCGGCGGCTCGTCCCACAGTCCGGACATCCACTGGCCGATCATTTCCAGCGTGGCCTCGGCCACCGGGACGCTGGGCGAGACCCGGCCCTGCGCGATCACCAGCAGCCGGTCGCTGATCTCGAACAGCTCGTCCAGCTCTTCGCTGACGACCAGGAGCGCGCAGCCTTCGTCGCGCAGGCGCAGCAGCTCGCCGCGGATCTGGGCCGCGGCACCGACGTCCACGCCCCAGGTGGGCTGCGAGACGATCAGCAGCTTCGGCCGGGCATCGATCTCACGTCCCACGATGAACTTCTGCAGGTTGCCGCCCGACAGGCTCTTGGCCGCCGCGCCGGGGCCGCCGGCCTTGACGTTGAAGCGCCTGATCAGGTCCGCCGCCATCGCCCTCACTGCGCCGGTGCGCAGCCAGCCACCGGGCCCGATGGCATCGGTGCGCGTCAATAGCGTGTTATCAGCCAGCGACATCGTCGGCACGGCACCGCGGCCCAGGCGCTCTTCGGGCACGAAGTTCAGGCCCTGCGCACGGCGCTGGCGCGGCGAGGCGCTGGCGATGTCCTTGCCGAAGAGCGTGACCGTGCCGGGCGCGGCGCGCGTGTCCTCGCCCGACAGCGCGGCCATCAGCTCCTGCTGGCCGTTGCCCGAGACGCCGGCGATGCCGACGATCTCGCCCGCCCGTACCTGGAAGCGGATGCCGTCCAGCGTTCGGCCGAACGGACCGCTCTTGGGCAGCGACAAGCCCTTCACCTCCAGCGCGACGGCGCCGGGGTTGGCGGGACGATGCGTCAGTTGCGGCGGTTCGGCGCCGATCATCAGGCGCGACAGGCTGGCATTGGTTTCGCGCGTGGGGTCGACCTCGCCCGTCACCTTGCCGCCGCGCATCACCGTGCAGTGGTGGCACAGCGCGCGGATCTCGTCGAGCTTGTGGCTGATGTAGAGGATGCTGCAGCCCTCGTGCGCCAGCTGGCGCAGCGTGACGAAGAGGGTTTGCACCGCCTGCGGCGTCAGCACCGAGGTCGGCTCGTCCAGGATCAGCAGCTGCGGGTTGGTCAGCAAGGCGCGCACGATCTCCACGCGCTGGCGCTCGCCCACCGACAGGGTGTGCACCGGACGCAGCGGGTCCACCTCGATGCCGTAGTCCTTGGACACGCCGCGGATGCGCTCGGTCACCTGCGGCAGCGGGAGCGACTTGTCCAGGCCCAGCCAGATGTTCTCGGCGGCGGAGAGCGTATCGAACAGCGAGAAGTGCTGGAACACCATCGCGATGCCCAGCTGCCGCGCCTGTTGTGGATTGGCGATCTTCACCGGGTTGCCGTTCCAGCGCAGCTCGCCGGCATCGGGCTGCACCGCGCCGTAGATGATCTTCATCAGCGTCGACTTGCCGGCGCCGTTTTCGCCCAGCACGGCATGGATCTGGCCGGGCGACACGCGCAGCGAGACATCGTCGTTGGCGCGCACCGCCGGGTACTGCTTGCAGATGCCGGCGAGTTCGAGTCGGAGCATGTTGTCTCCTGAATATGGATCGGGGCAAAGGACCGGAAAGAAGGATCAGGCGCCGCGCCGGAAGCGCCGCACGCCGCCGACCCAGCATTCGGACAGGTTGCGGTCGTCCCCCAGCGTGACCCAGGCGAAGACCTTCTCATGCAACTCGCGCGCCACCGCATGCCGGCGCTCGGCCACCGAGCCCACGGCCCAGTCCCACAGGCACACATCGGCCAGGCGGCCGGGCTCCAGCGAGCCGATCTCGTGGTCCAGATGCAGCGCGCGTGCCGCCGCGCGCGTGCAGGCATGCAGCAGCGCCCAGGCCGAGAGCTTGGTGCCGGCCAGCGCCTGCATCTTGTAGCCGTCGGCCATCGTGCGGTGCATCGACAAGGAGGTGCCGCCGCCGACGTCGCTGCCCAGGCTGACGCCGAAGTCCGCCGCCCGCGCTTCCTTCCAACCGAAGAGGCCGCTGCCGAGGAAGAGGTTGGACGAGGGGCAGTGCGCGATGTGCGCGCCGGTGTCGTGCAAGAGCTTCCGGTCGGTGTCGTCCAGCCAGATGCCGTGGGCCAGCACCGAGCGTTCGTTCAACAGGCCGTGGCTTGCATAGACATCCAGGTAGCTGCGTGCCTGCGGAAACAGCTCGGCGATCCAGCGCACCTCGGCGGTGTTCTCGGCGACGTGGGTCTGCATGTACACACCGGGGTGCTCGGCGACCAGGCGGCCGGCCATCGCCAGTTGCGCATCCGTGCTCGTCGCGGCGAAGCGCGGCGTCACCGCGTAGGCCAGGCGGCCCCGGCCGTGCCAATCGCGGATCAGCGCGCGGCAATCGGCCTCGGAGCCCTCGACGTCGTCGCGCAGGTTGTCCGGCGCATGGCGGTCCATCAGCACCTTGCCGGCGATGATGCGCATGTTGCGCTGCAGCGCGGCGTCGAACAGCGCCTCGGTGGACGCGCGGTGCACGGTGGGAAAGACCACCGCGGAGGTGGTGCCGTGCGAGATCAGCGCATCCAGGAACAGCCGCGCGCCGGCCGCGGCCAGCGCCGGCTCGGCATGGCGCGCTTCGGCGGGAAAGGTGTAGGTCTCCAGCCAATCGAGCAGCTGCGCGCCCCAGGATGCGATGACGTCCACCTGCGGGCAGTGCACGTGGGTGTCGATGAAGCCGGGCAGCAGCAGCTGGCCGCGGCGGTCGAGCTTGTCGAAGTCGTCGCCGGGTTCGTGCGGCTGCACCGCGGCGATGCGGCCCGCAGCGTCGATCAGCAGCCAGTGGTCTGGGCGAAAGCGGACGGCCGGGCTGTGGATGTCGGCCAGGCCGGGGTCGGCGCTGAAGTCGAGCAGGTCGGCCCGGATGGCGGTCTTGCCGGACGCGGTCATGCGCGGCCTCCTTCGGACAGTTCGCGCGCCACGTCGCGCACCTGTTCGCGCAGCCAGCGACAGGCGCCGGAAGCGTGCGTCAGGTCGTGCCACAGCTGGTAGTAGGTCAATGGGGGGAATTCGACCGGGCAGCGCACGATGCGCACCGGCAGCAGTCCCTGGTAGCGGGCGCAGAACTGGCGGCCGGTGGTCAGCACCAGGTGCGTGCGCGCGACCATCGCGGGCGCCAGCCCGAAGTGCGGCGTGCGCACCGCGATGTCGCGCACCAGGCCCTGCGCCTGAAGGTGTTCTTCCACCACGCCTCGGCCGCCGGCGTGCAGCGGCGTCGGCGCGATGTGCTGCGCTTGCAGATAGCGCTCCAGCGTCCAGCCGCGCGGGCTGCGCACGGCCGGGTGGTCCTGCGCGACGAGGCAGACGATCTCGTCGCTGACCAGGCGGCCCAGGTGCATCTCGGCCGGCGGCTGCAGCCAGTTGCCGATCACCACGTCGCATTCACCGCGCGCCAGGTGGCCGCGGTAGTCGAATTCACGCGTCAGCGGCAGCAGGTCGATCTTCACGCTGGGTGCCGCGGCGCGCACGCGGCCCACCAGCTCGGGCAGGAACAGCGGGTCGAGGTAGTCGCTGGCGGCGATCCGGAAGGTCTGCCGAGCGTCCACGGGCACGAAGGCATGCGCGGACGAGTGGCCACCGAACAAGGCTTGCGCGCCCTGCAGCACCTGCGAAGCCGCTGGCAGCAGCGAAAGCGCCACCGCCGTGGGCGCCATGCCGGCGCCGCTGCGAACCAGCAGCGGGTCGCCGGTGAGCGCGCGCAGACGCTTCAATTGCGCGGACACCGCGGGCTGGCTGGTGGCCAGGCGCAAGGCGGCGCGCGAGACGCTGCGTTCGGTGATCACGGTGTGGAAGACCCTGACGAGAGACAGCTCGATCTTGTCGAACGCGGCGCTGCGTGCCATACGACGATGTCGATAGGAGTTATAAGCGGCATCGTATACACAGCCGGCGCCGAGCCGCTAAGTTACGGGTATGTCCCAGGCCTCCACCACCCCGGCGCACAGCGCCCCGCGCCCTGCCCCTTCCGCACCCGCCGATGCGCGGCCGGTGCGCTTCCATCACCGCGGCGGGATCGTCGAATTCGACGGTGCATCGCCCACCACCACGGTGCTGGACTGGCTTCGCGAAGAGGCCCGCTGCACCGGCACCAAGGAAGGCTGCAACGAAGGCGATTGCGGCGCCTGCACGGTGATGGTCGGGGCGCTGCGTGACGGCCCGGAAGGCGGCACGGTGCAGTGGAAGACGGTGAACGCCTGCCTGCAGTTCATGCCGGTGCTGGACGGCAAGGCGCTGCGCACGGTTGAGGACATCGGCACGCCCGAGGCGCTGCACCCGGTGCAGCAGGCGATGGTGGACTGCCACGGTTCGCAGTGCGGCTTCTGCACGCCGGGCTTCATCGTCTCGATGACGGCCTGCTACGAGCGGCACCGGGCCCAGGGCAGCGTGCCGACGCGCCAGCAACTGGCCGACGACCTGGCCGGCAACCTGTGCCGCTGCACCGGCTACCGGCCGATCCTGGACGCGGGCGAACGCATGTTCCAGCTGCCTGCCCAAGCGCTGGACGAGGCGCCGATCGTGCAGGCACTGCAATCGCTTCGGGCCGATCCGCCGCTGCAGCGCCCCGGCTTCTTCGCGCCGCACAGCCTGGCCGATTTCGCCGCGCTGCGTGCCGCCAAGCCCGAGGCCCGCGTGCTGGCCGGCAACACCGACATCGGCCTGTGGGTCAACAAGCAGTTCCGCGACCTGGGCGAGGTGCTGTACCTGGGCGAGGTGGAAGAACTCCAGCGCATCGCCGAGGCCGGCGGCCAACTGGAGATCGGCGCCGGTGCCACGCTGGAAGACGCGTGGAACGCGCTGGCCCGGCACTACCCCACCGTGCGGGAGATGGCGTTGCGCTTCGCATCGCCGCCGATCCGCAACGCCGGCACCATGGGCGGCAACATCGCCAACGGTTCGCCGATCGGCGACTCGGCGCCGGTGCTGATCGCGCTGGGGGGCACCATCGTGCTGCGCCGCGGCGAGACGCAGCGCACGATGCCGCTGCAGGACTTCTACGTCGACTACATGAAGAACCGCCTGGAGCCGGGCGAGTTCGTGCAGGCGCTGCGCGTGCCGCTGCCGCAGCCCGGCGGCGTGCTGCGCGCCTACAAGCTGAGCAAGCGCTACGACAGCGACATCTCCGGCCTGGCGGCGGGGCTGTGGCTGCAGCTGGACCCTGGCGCGAACGGACACACCGTGCGCGAGGCGCGCTTCGCCTTCGGCGGCATGGCGGCCATCGTCAAACGCGCAAAGGGCGCGGAGGCGGCGGTGATCGGCCAGCCCTGGACCGAGGCCACCGTGCAGGCCGCGATGGCGGCGCTGGACGGCGACTTCACGCCGCTGTCCGACCTGCGCTCGTCCGCCGCCTACCGAAAGCGTGCCGCACGCAACCTGCTGATGCGGCTGTGGCTGGAAACACGGGACGATGCGCCACTGCCCCACAGCGATGTCTCGGTCTGGAGGAAGACCGCATGAATGCTCCGCACGAAGCGCCGGCCGTCGTCGGCACCGCCCGCCCGCATGAATCGGCGCACCTGCACGTCGCCGGCGCCGCGCCCTACGTCGACGACATCGCCGAAGTGCAAGGCACGCTGCACGCGGCGCTCGGCCTGTCGCCGGTCGCGCACGGCACGCTGAAGGGCATCGACGTCGCGCTGCTGCGCGAGCAGCCCGGTGTCGTCGCGGTGATCACCGCGGCCGACATCCCCGGCGCCAACGAGTGCGGTCCGATCGTGCACGACGACCCGATCCTGGCCGAGGGCACGGTGCACTACCTGGGCCAGCCGGTATTCGCGGTCATCGCGACCACGCGCCTGCTGGCACGGCGCGCGGCGGCGCTGGCGAAGCAGGCGATCCAGGTGGATGCGCTGCCGCCGGTGCTGACCGCGCTGGACGCCCACGCGAAGCAGCAGTACGTGGTGCCGCCGATGCACCTCGACCGCGGTGATGCGGCCGGCGCGCTGGCCATCGCCAGGCACCGCGAACAGGGCCGCTTCTCGCTCGGTGGGCAGGAGCAGTTCTACCTGGAAGGGCAGATCTCCTACGCGATTCCGCAGGAGGACGGCGGCCTGCTGATCCACTGCTCCACGCAGCACCCCAGCGAGATGCAGCACACCGTGGCGCACGCCTTGGGCCGCGCCTCGAACAAGGTACAGGTGGTGTGCCGGCGCATGGGCGGCGGCTTCGGCGGCAAGGAAAGCCAGAGCGCCCTCTTCGCCTGCGTGGCGGCGATCGCTTCCGCCCAGTTGAAGCGCCCGGTCAAGCTGCGGCCGGACCGCGACGACGACATGCTCGTCACCGGCCGCCGCCACGGCTTCGAGTTCCAGTGGGACGTCGGCCACGACGACGAAGGCCGCATCACCGCGGTGCAGGTGGAGATGGTGGCCAATGCCGGCTTCTCGGCGGACCTGTCGCCGCCGGTGATGACGCGCGCGCTGTGCCACTTCGACAATGCCTACTGGCTGCCGGACGTGGCGATGGCGGGTTATTGCGCCCGCACCAACACCCAGAGCAACACCGCCTTCCGCGGCTTCGGCGGGCCGCAGGGCGCGCTGGCGGTGGAGATGATCATCGACGACATCGCGCGCTGGCTGGGCCGCGATCCGCTGGACGTGCGGCGCGCCAACTTCTACGGCGTGGAAGACCGCAACACCACGCCCTATGGCGCGGTCGTGAAGGACAACATCATCCACCCGCTGGTCGCGCGGCTTGAGGAGACCAGCGACTACCGCGCCAGGCGAGCCGCCATCGCGGCCTGGAACGCCGGCAGCGGCGTGCTGAAGAAGGGCCTGGCGCTCACGCCGGTGAAATTCGGCATCTCGTTCAACGTCGCGCACTTCAACCAGGCCGGCGCGCTGGTGCATGTCTACACCGACGGCAGCATCCTGGCCAACCACGGCGGCACCGAGATGGGCCAGGGCCTGAACACCAAGGTGGCGCAGGTGGTCGCGCACGAACTGGGCGTGCGCCTGGACCGCGTGCGCGTGACGGCGACCGACACGCACAAGGTGGCCAACACCTCGGCCACCGCGGCTTCCACGGGCTCGGACCTGAACGGCAAGGCGGCGCAGGACGCGGCGAAGCAGATCCGGCACCGGCTGGCCGCCTTCATGGTCGGCAAGCACGGCGGCGCGGTCGAAGAGGTGCGTTTCGGCAACGACCGGGTGTCGGTCAACGGCGTGACGCAGGCCTTCGATGACCTGGTGCAGCAGGCCTACTTCGCCCGCGTGCAGCTGTGGAGCGACGGCTTCTACGCCACGCCCGGCCTGCATTGGGACCGCGAGAAGCTGCAGGGCAACCCGTTCTTCTATTACGCGTATGGCGCGGCCTGTTCCGAAGTCGTCGTCGACACGCTGACCGGCGAATGGAAGCTGCTGCGCGCCGACGTGCTGCACGACGTCGGCCAATCACTGAACCCGGCGATCGACATCGGCCAGGTCGAGGGCGCCTTCATCCAGGGCATGGGCTGGTTGACGATGGAGGAGCTGTACTGGCACCCCCAGTCCGGCAAGCTGATGACGCACGCGCCGTCGACCTACAAGATCCCGACCGCGAACGACTGCCCGGCCGACTTCCGCGTGGCGCTGTACGACACGCAGAACCCGGCGGACACCATCCACCGCAGCAAGGCCGTGGGCGAACCGCCGCTGCTGCTGCCGTTCTCGGTGTTCCTGGCGATCCGCGATGCGGTGTCGTCGGTGGGCGGCCATCGCAAGCACCCGGTGCTGAGGGCACCGGCGACGCCGGAGGCGATCCTGGATGCGATCGACTCCGTTCGCGGCTGAGGCAGGCATGGGCAGATGGCCTGCATCGCGCCGAGAGCCGCTGGCGACGGGGCCCGGCCAGGCAGCGTGAGATGAGCAGCCCCCACGTCCTGGAGTCCACCGCCCGCCTGTGGCTTGCCGCCGGCCGTGCCGCGATGGAGGTGCGGGTGCTGGACGCGCGCGGCTCGGTGCCGCGTGAAGCCGGCACGCGCATGCTGGTGGCAGCCGATGCCGTGGCCGGCACCATCGGCGGGGGCCACCTGGAGCTGCAGGCGATCGCCGGCGCGCGCGCGATGCTGGCCGCCCGCGACCCCGGCCCGTGCGACCGCGCGATCGCCCTCGGGCCCACGCTCGGCCAGTGCTGCGGCGGCGCCCTCACCCTGCGCACGCAGGCGCTGATGCCCGAGACGCTGGCGCAATGGCCGCAGGACGCGCCGCTCTTCAGGCTGCAGCTGTATGGCGCAGGCCACGTCGGCCGGGCGATCGTGAAGCTGCTCGAAGGCATCCATTGCGCGGTGCAGTGGATCGACGAGCGCGACAGCGAATTCCCCGTGGAACCGCCGGCCGCTCACATCGAGCGCTTGTGCGTCGAGCCGGTCGAGGCCGAGGTGGCGACCGCGTCGGCCGGCGGCTTCTACCTCGTGCTCACGCACAGCCACGACCTGGACCAGCGCATCACCGAGGCTGTCCTCCAGCGCGGCGACTTCGGCTACCTGGGCCTGATCGGCTCGGCCACCAAGCGCGCACGCTTCCTGCACCGCTTCGAGCAACGCGGCATTCCGGCCGAACGGCTCGACCGCATGACCTGCCCGATCGGCGTGCCGGGCATCCCGGGCAAGGAGCCGGAGGTGATCGCGGTCGCGGTGGTGGCGCAGTTGCTGCAGGCAGCGGCGGCGGCCGCCCATGCGACGGGCGGCGTCACGAGTGGGCGCCGACGAGATCCCTGAACTCGACCACCGCGCAGGCCCCGAAGAACACGAAGCCGAAGGCACCCGTCAGCCGGTCTTGCGGCGCTTCCGCCGCCAGCGCCATCCACGCCCCACCGGCGGCCAGCACCAGGCCACCCAGCAGCATGGCGGCGCCCAGCACCACCCGCGCGGCACGGCGCGGCGGCGACGGCGCAGGCGCCGCGGGCAGCGCGGCCATCGGCCCCCAGGCACGGTTGCCCAGCCATGGGTCCAGTTCGTCCAGCGGCTGCGGCCGTTCGTTCGGCCGATAGCCGAAGGTGAAGGCCGCGCAGTCCACGTGGATGCGCTGCCGCCCGCCACCGCGGTCCACCAGGCCGTCGAAGACCACCGACTCGCCGCCGGGAAAGCGCAGTGCGGCGCCGAGGCCATGGCTGGTGAAGCTGGCCAGTTCCACCAGGCCCTCGGGCCGCTGGTGCCACACCGTGATGCGCTCCCAGGGGCCGCAGCGCTCGTCGCGGTCGGCCGTGACGCGCACGACGACGCGGCCGTCGGGCGACTCGATCCAGCCGCCGTCGGGCTCGAAGACCCAGGGCACGCAGCCGGCGCCGCGCAGCCGGGCCATGATGCCGGCACGCCGGCCCTGCGCCCAGGCCGGCATGCTCTGGCTCCACAACGCCTGCGAAGGCACCACCACCTGCGGCGGCTCGTCGCAGGCCCGGCAGGCGAAGACCAGCTCGCGCGGCGAGCCATCCTCGGCCGGCGCCAACTCCTCGTAGACCATCGTGTCCGGCCACGTGGGGCGGATGCGGAAAGCGGGCTCGTCGGGTGACATGCCGCCAGCGTAGAGGCCGGTCGATGCGGCTTCGTGTCGCGCCGCGACGCCGCCTGTTGCGATGGTTTCAAGCCACCCGCATCGCGCCGCCGGCCGCGGTGCCGGCCGGCTCAGCGCCAGGCCAGCAGCAGCTTGATGCCCAGCGCCGCCAGCAGCGCGCCGGCGATGCGGTCGATGCCGGTCTTGGCCTGCAGGTAGGCCGCGCGCGGGCGCGGCGCGGACAAGGCCAGCGCCACCAGCGCGTACCAGCCGAACTCCAGCACGAACACCGACGGCGGCAGCACGGCCATCAGCGTGGCGGAAGGGTCGCGCGGCAGCATGGCCGCGAAGATCACGCCGTACTGCACGGCGGCCTTCGGGTTGCTGAGCATCGTGCCCGCGGCCATGGCGAAGTGGCGCAGCGAACCGGCCGGCGCGCCGGCGTCCGGCTCGGCCAGCCGGATCGGCAGGCGCGCGCCGCGCCAGGTCTTCCAGGCCAGCCAGACCAGGTACAGGCCGCCACCCACCTTCAGCGCCAGGTAGGCGCCGGGAATCTGCTGCAGCAGCATGTTGAGGCCGAGCAGCGCGGCCAGCGCCAGCACGGCGGCGCCAGTGCCCATGCCCAGCGCCGACGACAGCGCCGCCTGTCGCGACACCGCCACCGCGGTGCGGGCGACGAGGATGAAGCTGGGGCCGGGGCTGATGACGCCGATCACCAGGACGGCCAGGATGGGAGCAAGGGTGAGTGCAAGGTCCATCAACCAAGCATAAGGGCTGCCGCCCGGTGGCAAGGTGGTGCTATCACGCATGACGCACGGGAGAACAAAGTCACTCGCGCCGTGCCGGGCCTGAAGACCCGCCCGCGGCGGCCGAAAACCGTCTTGTCTCGAGAACAGCGTCAGGGAGCCTCGTGAACAATGCCCTCAGCCGGCAGTTGCTGGCCACGTTCGCCGTCGTCATCGGCCTCATCGCGCTCGCCGCCGGCGTGGCGGTCTGGTTCACCTGGACCTCGCAGCGCGACTACCACGCGCTGTACCACGAGACGCAAGGCGCCGGCGAGCTGGGCAAGGCCGACAGCGCGTTGTGGCAGCTGCGCTACTCGCTGGCCATGGCCGCGCAGGCCGATGCCGCCGGGCTGCGCCGCGCCGCCGCCGACGAGCCCAGGCACTTCAAGGCGCTGAACGAGGCGCTGGACCAGTACGCCGCCACCGGCCCCGCCGGTGAAGCCGCACAGGCGCTGCCGGCGCTGCGCCAGGCCGTGCAGCGTTATGCCGAGGTCCGGCCGAACTGGTACCGCCTGCGCCTGGAGGGCAAGGACGACGAGGCCAAGGCCTACCGCGCCGCCAACACCACGCCCGCCGGCGCCGCGCTGGTGAAGGCCATCACCACGCAGATCGACCTGCAGACCCGCTCCGCCGCGCGGACCCACCAGCTGCTGGACGCCCAGGCTGCGCACGTGCGCGCCTGGGTGCTGGGCGTCGGCGCGCTGGCACTGGTGCTGGCGACCGGCCTGGCGGTGTGGATCGTGCGCGCCGTGACCGCGCCGGTGGAGCGCGCGGCGCAGGTGGCGCGCAGCATCGCCCAGGGCAACCTGGCCAACGAGATCCCGCCAGCCACCGGCCCGCTGCGTGGCCTGCTGGACGCGTTGCGCGCGATGCAGGACAGCCTGGCCCGCACCGTGGCCGGCGTGCGCGCCAACGCGCGGCAGGTGGCGCACGCCGGCGACCGGATCGCCGACGGCAACCAGGACCTGAGCAGCCGCACCGAGCTGCAGGCCTCGGCGCTGCAGCAGACCGCCGCGTCGATGGAGCAGCTGGGTGCCACGGTGCGCCAGAACGCGAACAGCGCCGCGCAGGCCGACGAGCTGGCGCGCGGCGCATCGGACGTGGCCGCCCGCGGCGGCGCGGTGGTGGCCCAGGTGGTGGAGACGATGCAGGGCATCAACACCAGCTCGAAGAAGATCGCCGACATCGTCGGCGTGATCGACGGCATCGCCTTCCAGACCAACATCCTGGCGCTGAACGCGGCGGTGGAAGCGGCGCGCGCCGGCGACCAGGGCCGCGGCTTCGCGGTGGTCGCGGGCGAGGTGCGCAGCCTGGCGCAGCGCTCGGCCGCCGCGGCCAAGGAGATCAAGCAGCTGATCGGCGCCAGCGTCGAGCGCGTGGATCACGGCTGCGCGCTGGTCGACCAGGCCGGCGCCACGATGCAGGAGGTGGTGGCCGCGATCCAGCGGGTGACCACGATCGTCGGCGAGATCAGCAGCGCCAGCGCCGAGCAGAGCACGGGCGTCACGCAGGTCGGCACCGCGATCACGCAGATGGACCAGGCCACGCAGTCCAATGCCGCGCTGGTGCAGGACAGCGCCACCGCGGCGCAAGGCCTGCAGACGCAGGCTCAGCAGCTGGTCGCGGCGATGGCGGTGTTCAGGCTGCGCGCGGACGCTGAAGTCGTGCGTTAGCAGCCACCAGCCTCGTCACGGCGAGCAAGCGCAGGGCAGCTCGGTGCAATCGCAGATGCGATGCCGCGGAAGGTCGTGCGCGCCGGTCCAGGCGCGGTTCATTGCCGCTTCAGCTGCGCACCGCCGTCAGGTCCATCGTCATCAGCGCGCCGGCCTTCGGCAGGTCGGCGACGCAGATCACGGTGCGCGCCGGCCGGTGGCTGCCGAGTTCCTCGGCGTAGGCGCGGTTCATCTCGGCGAAGTCCTCGACGCGCTTGAGGAACACGTTGACGTGCATCACGTCGGTCAGCGCGGCACCCGCCTCGGCCAGCATCGCGCGGAAGTTGCGCACGATCTGCCGCGCCTGGCTGTAGGCGTCGGGCCCGGCGAAGTCCGAGGTCGCGGGGTCCACGCCCGGCGTCCCCGAGACCATGATGAACGGGCCCGAGCGCGTGACGTGGCTGTACGGCCCGATCGGGGTGAAGAGGCTGGCGGGCGTGAAGGTCTCGATGGGCATGGGGCTGCGGCGCGGGCCGTGCTGGTGAACGGTGCAGCATAGGAGCGCTCGCCGCTGCCGGCCAGCCACAGATGCAGTCCGGCGCACCGCCTGGCTGTAGCGGTCGGCGCCCCGGGAGCGGCGTGGGGCCGATCAGCCGGACCGATGCCGCGCTGCCGCGCTCAACCCAGGGGGGCCAACGCCGTGGCCTGCGACCACACGGCCAGCCACGCACCGCCACGGCACTCGTACGAGTCGGTGTGCCAGCACTCGACGACGCGGCCCGATGCAAAGGCCAGGCGGGCGCGGTAGCGCAGGATCGCCATGTCGCTGCCCACCCTCGCCTGCATCGGGCCGCAGTCCCAGGCCGCATAGGCCAGCGCGCCCGACTCGACGGCGGCGAGGTAGGCCTCGCGGTCGAAGACCTTGCCGGCCGGCGTGATCAGCTGGTAGTCGGCCGCGTGCAGGCCGCGCGCAGTGGCGATGTCGCGCGCCACCAGCGCCTGCGTGCGGCGCCGCTCCAGCGCGCACAGCTGCTCGGCCAGCGCCGGATCGCCAGGCGTCGCCATCGGCTCAACCTCGGGGCGCCGCGGCGCCGACGCAGCCGCTGGCCTGGCCAACGCCCTTCAGGAAAGCGCGGCGGATGGTTCCGGCGGCGATGGCGGCGGCCACGTCCTTCGAATACTGCTCGGCGCCGGTCAGCTTGCGCACCCAGCCGCGGAAGGGAACGACGCCTTCAGCGGCGCCGCGCACCGCGCCCACCGCGGCCTGGCCGACGGCCGCGCTGCCGCGCTCGACCAGCCCGGGGTCGTTTGCCGTCGGCGGCGTGTCCAGGTCGGCGCCCAACGCCGCGTCCAGCGCCTGCACCTGGCTCCCCAGCGCCGCGCAGGAGCGGTCGGCCGGCAGCGCGTAGGGCGCCTTCTGCGCCGCTGCCAGCACGGCGGGGATCTCGGCACGCACCAGGTTCAGGTCGGCCAGCGGCGTGGTGGCGGCTTGGGTCAGCTGCTGCTGCGTACCGCCGCCCGGGGCGGCCGTACCGCGTTCGCTGCTGGATGCGCAGGCGGTCAACAGGCAGGCGGCCAGGGCCACGAAAAAGGGCGGACGGTGGACCATCGGTGGAACCTCTTGAAGTGACGCCAAGGCTGCGAGTGTGCTCGACACGCGCCGCCCGGACGCAGCGGCCCAGCCCGGACCAGGTGTCGCCGCCGGTCTGTGTGTGCACCGGGTTGGATCGGGCGCGTCCCCGAAGGACCGAGCCGGCTGTTGTCAGCGCTGCACTTGCATCGCTTCGGCGGGGTCGACGAAGAACATGCGCTTCCAGCCCTGCGTCACCGGCCGGTAGCGCCAGGGCAGCGGCAGCAGGGACACCACCGCGTAGTGCAGGTGCGGCGGCTTGCCCGCGGCATTGCCGGTGCTGCCGACCGCGCCGATGCGCGTGCCCGCGGCCACGAAGCGCGGCGGCGCGGCGCCGTCGGCCAGGTGGGCGTGGTAGTGGACGCGCCATTTGGGGCCCAGCACCCCGACCACGTTGCCGCCCATCGGCAGCTGGCCCTGGAACAGCACGATGCCGGGCACCGGCGAGACCACCGGCCGGCCGTGCGGCGCAAAGATGTCGATGCCCTGGTGCACGCCCGAGGCGCCCCAGGGCTCGTGCCAGAACGAGCGCGGGTTCCAGTCGCGCGGGGTCGCCCCTTCGACCGGGATGCGGCCGGGCTCAGGCACCAGGAAGCCGGCGACCAGCACGGCCATGGCGGCGGCCAGCAGGCGCCGCGCCAGGCGCCACCAGCGTG
>Ga0196963_10000580_pt1 | contig 31179 bp, 21 predicted proteins | sample S1_5metaG_FD_148600 | JGI IMG/M metagenome (GOLD analysis project Ga0196963, IMG submission 148600) | Soil microbial communities from Anza Borrego desert, Southern California, United States - S1_5 | ecosystem: Environmental > Terrestrial > Soil > Desert | place: USA: California | collected...
GGTTCTCCTGGATGGCATCGACGATGTCGCGATTTGTGGCCGCAATCAATCGAACATCCACCCGCAGCTCCTGATTGCCACCGACGCGGGTAAACGTGCCGTCCTCGAGGAAGCGGAGCAGCTTGGCCTGAAGCGGGCGGCTCATGTCGCCGATCTCGTCCAGGAAAATGGTGCCTCCATCGGCTTCCTCAACGCGGCCATGCTTTTGCTTGAGGGCGCCAGTGAAGGAGCCTTTTTCGTGCCCGAACAATTCGCTTTCCAGGAGCGTTTCGGGAATGGCAGCGCAGTTGATACGGATGTAATTCTTCTGGGCCCGCTTGCTTAGGCTGTGCAGCGCCCCGGCGATCAGCTCTTTGCCTGTGCCGCTTTCGCCCAGAATCAGCACAGTGGCGTTGGTAGGGGCGACGGTGGCGATCAACTGTCGCAGTTCTTTGACTGCGGGGGATTCGCCGATAATTTGCTCGACTCGGTAAACTTCCCCAGCGCGGGCTTTGAGAGCCGCATTCTCTTTGAGCAGTTTGTGCCGCTCGGCGCAGCGAGCGACGGCGTGCAGCAACTCCTCCGGAGCAAATGGCTTCGCCAGGTAATCGATGGCTCCTGCCTTAATCGCCTCCACCGCGAGCTTCGGCGTGGCATAGGCCGTGATCATCAGGATCGGCAAATCTGGCCAACGCGAGCGCACCTGGCCGAGGAATTCATACCCGCTCATGCCGCCCAGGCGAGCATCAGTGATGACCATGAAGAATTCTTCGGTCTGCAGAAGCTTCAGGGCCGCCTCAGCCGATTCGCTGGCGCGAAACTGGTATCCCTCGTTCGCCATGACGGCTTCGAGCGACAGACGCATGTTTTTCTCGTCATCAACGACGAGGAGTGGGGGCAAATCAGCGATCATCGGCGGAATCTAATAACGGTCTTCGCTGGCAAAAGTACCGTGAAACGGGCGCCTTTTCCAAGTTCAGATTCAACGGAGACCTTGCCGTTGTAAAGCTCGGTGTTGTGTTTAACGATGGCAAGCCCGAGGCCGGTCCCCTTCTCTTTCGTGGTGAAGTAGGGCTCAAAGATCTTGTCGATATGCCGCTGCTCCATCCCTGGGCCGTCATCTTCTATCACCACCTTGACGCAAAAATCGGGAGCTGTGCTGACGGTGGCACGGATCGTCCCCTTCCCTTCCATCGCTTCACGGGCGTTCTGAAGGATGTTCACGAAGACCTCCGACAAGTGGCCTTTCTGGATCATCAGCGGGGGTATGCCTGGCGAGTAATCTTTGAGCACCTTCGTCTCGTAGGAGGTTCCTTTGGGGAAGACCTGGTCGATGGCATGGTCCAGCTCATCACGAACGTCCAGTTTTTCCACCTTGCCTTCGGAGAGCTGCGCATAGCCCATCAACTCCGTTAAGATGCGATCGGATCTGTCCACTTCCTCTCGGATGATGGAGATCTGCTGCGTGATGGTTTTTCCCTCTTTGACGGTGCGCTGCAGCGTGAAGGCTGCGTTGTTGATGATGCCCAGCGGGTTCTTTAATTGATGCGCGATTTCCGCTGCCAACCGGCCCGCCGCCTGGAGCTGTTCCTGCCGAAGCTGAAGCTCCCGCGCTTCTTCCTGGGCCGTGCGCTGCTTCTCCATGAAGACCTGGACGCCGTAGCAACAGAGAGTCACCAACACGAGCAAGGCAATGCGCAAAAAAAATGGTTCCGCTGCTGCCTCCGAAGCCCCGCCTTCCTGCATCGCCACGAGCACCACGTCATCCAGCAGCCGTGATTCCCACTGTCCCATCACCACATCCAGGAGCCCTGCGGTAATGTAACAGCCGGTGACGATGATGTTCAGGACCAACTGCCGCGTCGCGACAGGGACGCTGATGGCATTCCGCACCATCAAGCCCGGGAACACCCAGAAGAGAATGCTGTCGAAGCCTCCGGTAACCAGCGTCAGCGCCGCGACCAGCAAAGCGTCGATCCACGCTGAAGCCGAAACAATGTTTTGAACGGCGGCAAACGGGATTTGCCTCATCCCAAGCAGCAAGGCAGCGACGCCCGTGTTGATGCAGACGTAAACCAGGAAGAATTGGCGAACGATGTTTAAAGCTATCTCACGGGGAGGGGTGTCGGTGGTGGCGCCGACGCCGGTCACGTCTTCGAACCAATTAGAGAAAAACAGGTAATAAAAGAGGACGAGGATGACAGCGGCCTTCGCGGGCAGGCCGATGTTCCGCTCCATGAGGCGGATGCGGTCGCGCTGGTAATGCTCGCCGGGCGCGCTCCCTTTGAGCAAAGCGCGAAGATTTATGTCATTGGCCAGTTGAATCACAGGGGGCGCAGCTCGCGGTTAAGGAGCCTGGAACCGCCTGATATTAGGCCAGTTCAGCGGCGAATTCAAAGCAAGCCGCGTTCCAATCCCGCTAAGGAAGCAGGGCTAAGGCTCTTTCCGCTATCTTCTGGACGGGCCATAAACGCCCCAAGCCTTCATAACCGCATGAAAGGAGGCCTTCCTCCGGGCCAATGAATTCGACGCTGCGCTCCTTAAGAACGCGGGCATTTTGCTGCGTGGCGGGGTGCAGCCACATCTTGCCGTTCATGGCGGGCGCGATAAGCACACGCGCTTGCGTGTTCAGCGCGAGCGCAATGCAGCTCAGAGCATCGTCCGCCAAGCCGTGGGCCATCTTGGCCAGGATGTTCGCGGTGGCTGGGGCAATCAGGAGGAGGTCCGCCTCGTCCGCGAGTCGAATGTGCGTCGGCTTCCAGCCTTCCTCCTCATCGTAGAGGTCGGTGACGACTGGCCCCCTCGAAAGAGTCTTAAACGCAAGCGGGGTGATAAAGCGTTGCGCGTCCGCAGTCATAACCACCCGGACGGTGCAGCCTTCTTTGGTCAGCAGGCTGGTTAGGTCCGCGGCTTTGTAAGCAGCGATGGACCCTGTGACCCCCAGGACGATGTTCCGCGAGCGGCTCATTTCCTTTCGTAGCTCGGCAGGCGCACCCGGGATTGGTGGAGTTGTTCTGCTGTCAGAATGGCGAGGGTCCGCTCGTAATCTTCAGCCACAGTGTGGCTGGTCACAACATAATGAAAATGGTTGGCGTGGCCGATTTCCTCCAAGGCCATGCTAAGTCGTTTTTCAATCACCGCCGGCTCATCAAGGCCGCGTTTGCGGAGCCGCTTTTCAAGGGTCTCCAAGTCCGGAGGAATGAGGAAGACGGTGACTAACGCCGCCTGGAGTTCCGGGTCATCAGTGTCTCGGATGCTTTCCGCACCCTGCACATCAACGCTCAAAAGAACATCCTTGCCCGAGCGCAGCTTGCCGAGAATCTCGCTCTTCAATACGCCGTAATGGTTTTCGTAAACCATGGCGTGCTCGAGAAACTCGCCAGCTTTGATCTTTTCCTCAAACTGGCTGCGGCTCAGGAAGTAGTAATCCACCCCATCCTTTTCGCCATTGCGTGGCGGCCGGGTGGTGCAGGTTACCGCGCGAACGGTGTTTGGGCGCTTGGCGAGGAGTTGCTCGCAAAGCGTTGTTTTGCCTCCTCCTGATGGAGCGGAAATCACGACCAACAATCCTGTTTGTGAATGCGTGTTGGTCATTGGCTATTCCACGTTCTGGACCTGCTCCCGGAATTTCTCAAGCTCTGCTTTCAGCTCCACAACGTGCCGGAGGATCACACCGTCATTTGCTTTGGACCCGATAGTGTTGATCTCGCGATTAATTTCCTGCGCGAGAAAATCCAAGGTTCGACCGACAGGCTCTTTGCTCTCGGCCAGATCGTCGAACTGTTTAAAGTGACTGTCTAACCGGGTGAGTTCCTCGGTGATATCGGAGCGATCAGCGAAATAAACGACCTCCTTAATGAGCCGTTCATCGTCCGCGAGCGGGCTCTCCAGACCGGCCGATTCAATCCGCTCAATGAGAGCTTCGCGGTAACGCTTAACCATCTTGGGCGCTTCTTTGTGCAACCTGGCGACCCCTTTGCGCATTACGCCGATGCGCTTGACGAGATCAGCCTTAAGATGCGCGCCCTCCTTGGTGCGCATGGCAACCAGGGCGGTCAGAGCAGTGTTGAGAGCTTTCTCCACCGGCGCCCAAAACGCTTCTGAATCACTGACTTCAAAATCACTGCGAAAGACGCCCGGGGCGCGAACGAGGTGATCCAGCGTTACACGGCCTTCCAGGCCCAAAGATTGGGCGAGGCGTGCAAGCTCGCGCGCGTATTCGCGGGCAACCTTTTCATTGATGTGGGCTTTGCCGGTAAGAGCTTCCTCGCCTGCGTGGATGGCCAGCCGGGCGGTTAAGCGGCCTCGGGCGACCTTGCGGTTAATCTCGTTCCGAACCCGAGATTCGAGAGGCTCGAGTTCGCGCGGGAGGTAAACAGTAAGTTCAGACTGCTTTCTGTTCACCGAGCTAAGCTCCACAGTGACTTTGTAGCCGTCCTGTGAAGATTCCCCCCGCCCGTATCCGGTCATCGACCTCATGCGCGCGAACTATGCCCGAGAGAACTGGTTGCCCCAAGCCCTTTCACAACTTGCTGAGGGCGGCCACCTGCGCGACGTCCTTATCACCGCGTCCGGAAAGGTTCACGATCACCAGATCCTCCTTGCTTAGCTTCGGAGCTTCCCTAATGCACGCTGCGACAGCATGGGATGACTCAAGGGCAGGAATAATGCCTTCCAGCCGCGCCAGCCGCGCGAAGGCGTTCAGAGCTTCGGCGTCCGTGGCGTAGGTGTAATCCACCCGATTGCGATCCCGCAACCAGGCATGCTCAGGCCCGACAGCGGCGTAATCCAAGCCAGCGGACACACTGTGGGTGAGCTGGATTTGGCCATACTCATCCTGCAGAACGTACGACCGAGTGCCTTGAAGAACGCCCAACGAGCCGCCCTGGAAGCGCGCGGCATGCTTCTCCGGCTGAATCCCCTCCCCGCCTGCTTCAACGCCAAGCATCTTCACGCTGGTGTCTTCGAGGAACGGATAGAACAGGCCGATGGCGTTGGAGCCGCCGCCGACGCAAGCGATCAGCAGATTTGGCAAGCGCCCTTCCTTCTCCTGAATTTGGCGCCTGGCTTCGTCGCCGATGATACGTTGAAAGTTGCGGACCATCACGGGGTACGGATGCGCGCCGTAAGCCGTGCCAAGAATGTAATGCGTGGAGCGAACGTTAGTAACCCAATCCCGCATCGCTTCGTTAACCGCCTCCTTCAGAGTTTTCTGGCCAGCAGTGACAGGGACTACTTCCGCCCCGAGCATGCGCATGCGGTAAACGTTCAGGGCCTGGCGGGCGCAATCGACCTCACCCATGTAGATGACGCACTTGAGTCCGAACATCGCGCTCACGGTGGCGGTGGCCACCCCGTGCTGGCCGGCCCCTGTTTCCGCAATGATGCGGGTCTTGCCCATGCGGCGCGCGAGAAGGATCTGGCCGATGGCGTTATTGATCTTGTGGGCGCCGGTGTGGAGAAGATCTTCGCGCTTCAGGTAAACTTTTGCGCCGCCTAACTCTTTCGTGAGGCGTTCAGCATAGTAAAGCGGCGTGGGACGGCCGACGAATTCCCGCAGGTAGTATTGAAGCTCTTTCTGGAATTCCGGATCCTTTTGCGCACGGAAATATTCCGCCTCCAGTTCCTGGAGCGGGTGCATGAGCGTTTCAGGGACATATCGTCCACCGTATTCACCAAAGTGCCCCTGCGCATCCGGCACCGCCGCCAACGTTGTCATAATGAAAGATTCGCCGAGGAATGCAGAACCGCCAAGCCGTTTTCGGAACTGGCTCTACTTCAAGCCTTCCATGTAGAGCGACTCGGGCTTGTATTCTGACCCGTCAGGATTTTGGTCGAGCTTGAAAGAGAGCCAATCGGCAATGCGGCTGGTCAAGCAGGTCTCGACGTGAACATCGCGGAAGCCGATTTTCTCCAGGAGATCCCGCAGGGAATATTCATCGTACATCCAGCGGTGCGTTTCGCCCGCAGCGGCAGCATTGCCGCGCACAAACTTCTCAATGCGGGCGGCGAGTGGGTTGGCCGCTTTGCCGGAGAAATCGCTGCGGACCATCTGATCGATCAAATCATCGACGGCGCGGGAGTGCTTCTCAGTGGCTTGAGGCCGCGATTGTTTGCGCTCCTCCACCGCCGCGAGATACTGCCGCGTCAGGTACTGCAAGTCGGGAACGACAACGCGCAAGACGCCGCCCGGCTTCAGTGCGTGGTAACACTGCTGCAACACGATGGGCCCCACGTCGCGATCCAGGTGCTCGAGAAAGTGTGAGTGGTAAACGGCGTCGAACGATCCAGGCTCGAACGGAATTCCTTTTCTCAGATCCCAATAAACGATGTCGGGATCCACCTGCTCAAGACGCTCCTGGCGCAGCGGTGTAATCAGGCCAACTTTGCGGGCCAGGTCCGCGGCTTTTTTGTGATGGCGGAGATACGCGTATGGCGAGAAATCAACGTTGTTCCATTCCCAATGCATCTTCGTGCCGCAAGCCAGGTTCAAGAGAGCCTGCCCGTTGCCACGACGTTTTATTGGGAACCGGCCGCTCATTGGAGGGACGTGACTGCGGCGACGCAGCGGTTGCAAAGAGTGGGATGCGCCGCGAGGGACCCGACTTCAGGCTCCCAATGCCAGCAGCGTTCGCACTTTTTATGACTCTCCGGCACGCGTGAGGCCGAGATGGCTAACTCTGGCCCTTCGCTCATCGCGACTGCGGAAACGTTCAGCAGCTCGCGGAGATCTTCGTGAGCGCCGGCCAAGCCATTCATCGCCGCGGGAGTCGCCACCTTCACCAAGGCTTCCAAGGCCTTGCCGATGGATCCGCTCTGGCGTTCCTTCTCCAGGGCGAGCAAGGCAGGCTCGCGCACCGCGAAGAGATTCTTCCAGGTGTCTTGTTCCTTCTGGTCACGGGTAAAGCCGAGCGGCTCCCACACGCTTAACAGAACAGATTCCGTCGGTTTGCCCGGAATAAACTGCCAGGCTTCGTCCGCGGTGAACGGAATCATCGGTGCGAGCAATTGGCAAAGCCGAGTCACCAGCATGTGGAGCGTGGTTTGGGTTGAGCGACGCTTCGCTGACTTGGCAGGGTCGGTGTAGAGACGATCTTTAACCAGGTCATGGTAGATCGCGGAAAGCTCCACAGCCGCAAATTGGCTGATCTTCTGGTAAACGACGTGGAACTCGAACGCTTCGTAAGCGGCAGAAGCTTCCTTCTCAAGCTCCGAGAAGCGTTCCAGGATCCAGCGATCAAGCCCTGTTAAATCGTTCAACGCAACAGCGTCCGCTGCCGTGAAGTCATACAGATTTGAGAGCTGGTATCGCAGGGTATTCCGGAGCAAGCGATAGGTCTCAGCGACCTTCTCAATGCGCTGCTCGCTGACCACGATGTCGTTGCGGTAATCCTGAGAGGCTACCCACAAACGAACGATGTCGGCGCCATACTTCTTTACGTAGGCCTCAGCGGTCTGGGGCTTCTCATAACCGCCCTGCCCTTGCTTGCTCTTCGAGATTTTCTCGCGATCCGCATCCACGAGGAAGCCGTGCGTGAGCACCGTCTTGAACGGCGGCGCACCGTTTCCGCCGAGGGAGAGCAGCAGTGAGGATTGGAACCAACCGCGATGTTGGTCGCTGCCTTCGAGATAGACGTCCGCTTGCCAGGCGCTTTTGCCAGCCTCTTTGTGCTGCAATTCGGCACGGCGCATCAACACGGAACGAGAGGAAGACCCTGAGTCAATCCAGACATCAAGGGTGTCCTGCGATTTGCTGGTGGCTTCAGCGCCGCTCCAGTTGGCAGGGCGCACCAAGGACCAAAGTTCTGCCGCTGATTTTTCAAACCAAACATTGGATCCGTGCTGCTCGACTAGCTTCGCGGTGTTGCGAACCACTTCTGCGTTCAGGATGGCATTCCCCTGGGCATCGTAGAAGGCGGGGATCGGAACACCCCACGTGCGTTGACGCGAAATGCACCAATCGGGACGCGATTTTACAGCGCCTTCAATTCGATTCTTGCCCCAGTCGGGCACCCAGTTCACCTCGTTGATGGCGGCAAGAGCTTTGGAGCGGAAGCCCTCATGGTCAACGTTGATGAACCATTGATCCATCGCGCGAAAGATCACGGGAGTCTTGGAACGCCAGCAGAATGGATAGCTGTGAGGATACTTCTCCTGGAAGAGCAACAGATTGCGCTCGGTGAGAACTTCCAGAACAGCATCGTTCGCTTCGCTTCGGCCTTGTTTAGCGAGGATCGACTTCCCAATCAGCCGCTCGTCCAATTGTTGGTCCTCGGGCAGATCGTTCGTGCGCGCGAGTTTTCCATCGTCATCCACCGGTGAGTAGATGGGGAGCCCGGCTTTGATGCCGAGATGGTAATCGTCGGTGCCGTGTCCCGGCGCGATGTGGACGAACCCCGTGCCCGTGGTGTTCTCCACGAAAGTGTCGCCGACATGCATGCGGCCACGCCGATTGATGAATGGATGCTGATACTCGGCTTGCGAGAACTGCTCACCCTGCAGCGTTCGAATGATCTCGTAGTTATCCCAGCCGCACTTCTCCGCCACCTGCGGCAGCAGAGCCACTGACACCGTGTAGATCTCCTCGCCAACACGCACCTGGGCGTAATCGAACTTGGAGTTGTAAGCGATCCCCAGATTGGCCGGGAGCGTCCAGGGAGTCGTCGTCCAGATCAGCAGGAAGGTGTTTGGATGCCCGACGAGCGGGAACTTCACATACACGCTCTGCGAAACGTGATCGTTGTATTCGACCTCGGCTTCAGCCAACGCAGTGCGGCAAGGGATGCTCCAGTAAACCGGTTTCTTTCCGCGATAGACGAAGCCCTTCTCGACAAGGTCCGCGAACAGGCGCAGCTCGTCGGCTTCATATTCCTTGTCCAGAGTGAGATACGGGTTACCCCAATCACCCAAAACGCCGAGCCGCCGGAATTGGGTGCGCTGCAGGTCGATGTATTTGCGCGCGTAGGCGTCACACGCTTTGCGAATGCTGGCCGCATCGCTCGAAGTGTCCCCCGCTTTGCGCATTTCGTTGCTGACCTTGAACTCAATCGGCAAGCCATGGCAGTCCCAACCTGGCACATACGGCGCATTAAACCCGCGCAGTGTCTTATGCTTGATGATGAAATCTTTGAGGATCTTATTAAGGGCCGTGCCGATGTGGACATCGCCATTGGCGAATGGAGGGCCATCGTGCAGCACAAATTTCGGCGCATCCTTCCGGGCTTGCTGGATGCGCTCGTAAAGGCCGCTTTGCTCCCAGTCCGCGAGGCGCTGCGGCTCGCGCGTGACGAGATCCGCCTTCATCGAGAAGTCGGTCCGGGGCAGGTTCAGCGTATTCTTATAGTCCATTGTTCATCGGCGACTGCCCCGCGCGAAGGAAAAACAGGCCAGAAGAAACAGCCTGGGTTCACCGCGCTGACAAGCGCCCGCGCAAACTAACAGCGGCCCGAAACGCCTGTCAACGAATGGCAACACAGCGAACTTACGTCCCGAACAGGGGCATTCGAGGGTCAAACAGGAGCGCGGACATTCCTGTCCGCCGGTTCTTAGGAAAGCGGGTTGAAAACCCGCGCTCCTGTCCCTGCTCCAGCGCCCTGCGGAAAACTAGCGTGCACAGCGTGCTTTAGCGTGTTTTGCTGGGGAATTAGCGTGTACACGATGGTGCACAAACTGTGCACAGGACTGTGCGCGAAGCGTGAACAGAACATCAGAGTGAGTCCGGTTCGGAGAATGCAAACTCGATCCTAAATTGTGTGGAGTTCGGCGGCGGCGGGAGGAAAATATTCTTGTGTCAAAGTTGTGTCTTTTTGCGGATTCCTTAGGAAAAGTTGTGTTTTAGGGTTGTGTCAAAGTTGTGTCGATGCGGCCAAGCGCAGCCTGGATGGAGGAGGTTTCTCTGGAGCGGTGAACCATGGGCTCGGCTACGCAAACGACGGATTGTTCAACTTTCATGGAGGGCATCTTAGGATCGGGGTCCGACACAGGATGTCGGACCCCTCGAAAAGTTTTGAAGTTCCCGCAGAGATGCAGAGGACACTGAGAAGAAGCGAGGATTCGGAAAAACAGATAAACCACTCCGATCGAACTCATTGAGAATCTCGTCGCGTTTCGAAGCGGACAACCGCAAGCGGCCGTTCCGATCAGCTTTAACAATCTGGGGCTCTCGAGAAGGATGATCCATCCCGGAAAACTTACCGCCCATCTCCTCGTCGCGAGAGGCACCTCGTGTGACGCTTACGCTCTTTACAAGTCAGTGCTGTTTCAAAGCGAGAGGCCGAGCCCCGTAACGAGGACCAGCACAAAAGCAACGGCCGTCCAGACCTGATTAGCGGGTCTGGGCTGCCGCTTTGCAATCTGGTAAGATACGATTAACGCTATCGTGGATAGTAGAAATGCAGCAGTTCCTAGCCAGTCGCGACGGATGTCAATAGACCAGCGCGAAAGACCGTAAACCTCGTAAAGGAATAGAGCGGCTGCCGCCGCAGCGAGAACACTATGTCGGAAGATGTTCATTAGAATCCGAAAGTGATCAATGGGGCGCATCTATACAGTTGATATTTGGCGAATGAGTTCATTCGCAAAGCGTCTTCGCTTAGCATCCGCCGCCATCCTCTGGCTGAACCTCTTCACAGCATTCGCTGCCGAATGATACTTAATCCCGGCGCGCGCCGCGACTTCCGTCCTGCGCATTCGTCCGTGCCGCACCGCAACGTGCATCAAAGCATCCCGACCCCAGTCCCGATGGCGGCCAGCCCACGCAGACCATGGTTCCCCTCGTGCCACTCGACTAAGAATTCCTTGTCTCACGCGGTTGCCATATAGCACTCAAAGTCCTCGTGCCAGAAGCGGCTGCCTTATCGCTGAAAAGCCACAGGAGACTTCGTCGTCAATCAACCCATGGGACGCCATCCTGATCGGCTGTTAAACACCCATGGCTCAGTCAAAGAAAGGGAACAGTTTCCGCAGTTCTTCTTTATCGGGGCGGCGGCCATATTCGCAGAGTTCGAAGCCTTCGGCGTGCTTGATGTTGGCCGCTTTTTCTTTGCCGTACCATTCTTCGAGGTGGGCTTTGAACATCTGGGCTTGCGATTGGTAGCGGCGGGAGAAGTTTTGGCGGACGGCAGCGGTGCGTTCCTTTTGCTTGGCTGGCTCTTTCGGCACGAGTTCTTCGGAGCCGTTTGCGCCACCCTCATAGAACTGGGAAGGCATGGCATCCAGAGCATCAAGCTTTTTCTCAATGACTGGATCGATGTTCACCACCACGTCGGGTTTGAAGGGGTTCGGCTTTTGAAAGCGGTCTGGGTAATACATGAAGACGGGGTTGGTCTTCATGTGGGGAACGTCCGGGCAGAAGAACGGGACTGTGACCATGTAAGCAGCGTCCTGCACCAGGATGCCGGTGTAACGATGATCAGGGTGGTAATCGTTGGGACGCGGGCCGAGCACGATGTCCGCGTTCCACTCGCGAATGAGTTTGGTGAGGATCTTGCGGTTCTCAAGCGTGGGCAGCAGCTCGCCATCGTGGATGTCCAACACTTCTGTGGTGATCCCAAGGATTTTGGCGGCGGCTTCCACTTCAGCTTTGCGGCGTTTTGCCAGCGGCCCGCCTGCTTCCCGCCAGTGGCCGATGTCACCGTTGGTGACGGAGACGAACTTCACAGCGTGGCCTTTTGCTGCCCACATCGCAGCTGTTCCGCCGGCCTGCAATTCGCAGTCATCGGGATGCGCTCCGAAGGCAATGATCCGGAGCTTGCGCGCAGGCTCAGCAGCCAGCGAGCTGAGGCACAGGGCAAGTAAAAGATATAACCTGAGCAAGGGGCGTGGGTTCATGGCACAGTTTTACGAATCTGTGCGAGGTTCTACAAACGAAATGGTTGCGCCTCGAAAGGCCTTCAGGAGCGGATTGTTGCGGTTGGAAGGTAAACCAAAACTGCTCGCACTTGATCGGCTGTATTCGGCGAGCCCGCTTCAGGTGGGCCTCCTCTCCCCGGCCCTCTCCTCCAGAGGAAGAGAGGGAGAATATTATTGGGGCTGTTAACCCAGGGCTTGCGCTTTGCGCTGCACCCTGGGCTACAAATATGCCGCGCCTCCGGCGCTTATGACCTCGAAGGCTCACTGGCCACAAGGTTTCAGCAATGGGGTGAACTGTAGGGGAGGCCGTGGGCCTGGGCGACGGCCTGGTAGACGACCTTGCCATCCTGCACGTTGATGCCGCTGAGCAAGGCGGGGTTGCGTTCGCATGCGCCTTTTAGGCCGTTATCCGCGAGCATTTCCACATAACGGAAGGTCACGTTGGTTAGAGCCTGGGTCGCGGTGCGGGCGTAGGCTGCTGGCATGTTCGCCACGCAGTAATGGTTCACGCCTTCCTCAACGTACACAGGATCGTGGTGGGTGGTTGGGCGGGAGGTTTCGGCGCAGCCACCCTGGTCGATAGCGATGTCCACCAGCACGCTTCCGGGCCGCATGCGGCGGAGCATTTGTCGATTGATCAGCTTCGGGGCTTTGGCGCCGGGAACGAGGACGGCGCCGATTAGCAGGTCCACATTGGGGAGAAGCTCCATCAAGTGCGCTTCGCTGGAATAGAGCGTATGCGCGGTGTGCAGACTGATGTCGAGGAAGCGCATGCGCTCCACATCGACTTCGAGAATGGTGACATCCGCGCCCAACCCTCCGGCCATGCGCGCCGCGTTGATGCCTGAGACGCCTCCGCCGAGGATGACGACCCGGCCGGGCAGCACACCAGGCACACCCCCCAGGAGCACGCCGCTGCCTTGGGAATGCTTAGCGAGAAAATAGCCACCCACGATGATGGACATGCGGCCAGCGATCTCGCTCATTGGCTCCAGCAGAGGCAGCCGCCGGTTCACTTCGATAGTCTCGTAAGCGACGGCGGTGACGCCGCTTTTCATTAATGCGACGGTGAGTTCCCTGGCCGCAGCGAGGTGGAGGTAGGTGAAAAGAATTTGGCCGCTGCGCAGCAGGCCGCATTCACTCGGTTGCGGCTCTTTGACTTTGACGATCAACTCGGCGCGCTCGAAAACTTCGGTGTGGTCATCGACAATGATCGCCCCGGCCTGGCGATACTCCTCGTCCGGGTAGCCGGCCCCTGCCCCTGCGTTACGCTCCACTATGACTTCGTGCCCGCGCTTGATGAGTTGGTAAGCGGCGGACGGAAGCAGCCCGACCCTGAATTCCTGCGGTTTAATCTCCTTAGGCGCCCCGATAACCATGGCAAAAGCGTAGCGCCTCAACGGGCGCGGGGAAAGCGGAGCAGATGAGTTGCGCTCCCGGAGTTCTCAGCCATACTGTTCAAGTGAACAGTAGTCAGTCAGGTGTAATCAAAGGCCGGGGCGCGGCATTAAACCCGCCAAACCGCTTTGAGCCACTGCACCTGGAAGCTGACCAGGATTGGAACCCGGAGGATAATCAGTCGCTGCGAACCCAGTTCCTGCGCGACACCACCAAAAGCATCATTGCGCATAACGACAGCCCGGATGTGGGCTTCGACAGCAGCGTCAATCCTTACCGCGGTTGTGAGCATGGCTGCATCTATTGCTTTGCCAGGCCGACGCACGAATACCTCGGTTTCTCTTCGGGTCTGGATTTCGAGAGCCGCATCATGGTGAAGGAGAACGCGCCGGAACTGTTGCGCAAAGAACTCACGTCGCCGAAATGGGAGCCGAGGGTGGTTGCTGTGAGCGGGGTTACTGACTGCTACCAGCCGATTGAACGAAAATTGCAGCTCACGCGCCGGTGCCTGCAAGTGCTGGCCGAGTTCAGAAACCCGGTCTGCATGATCACAAAAAATTACCTGATCACGCGCGACATCGATGTAATGCGTGAACTGGCCGCGCACGACGCGATCGCAGTGAATCTTTCTATCACGACGCTGGATGCGACTCTGACGCCCCGTTTAGAACCACGCGCTTCGCTGCCCAAACTCAGGCTCCAGGCGGTCAAGGAACTCGCGGATGCGGGGATACCCGTCGGGATCATGGTCGCGCCAGTGATTCCGGCTATCACGGATCATGAGATGCCAGCGATTATTGAGGCGGCGGTGGAGGCAGGGGCGCAATTTGCGGGCTATGTCCCGCTGCGGCTCCCCTACTCCGTTGCGCCGTTGTTCGAGCAATGGCTATCCGACCACTTTCCGGATCGCAAAGAAAAGGTCCTCAACCGGATTCGGGCTATGCGCGGCGGGAAACTGAACGACCCGAACTTCGGCTCAAGGCTGGAAGGCTTCGGGATCTTCGCCGAGCAGATGGAGCAAATGTTCCTTGTGGCCTGCCGTAAAGCAGGGTTGCCGGGCAAACGTCCCCTGCTGTCGGCGGCGCACTTCCGGCGCCCTCCGGGCCCGCAGCTCGAGCTGTTCTAGAAGCGGTCTTCTGACGGCGCTGAACCTGCTCTCCGCTGAGCTTGCGAAAGCGCCTGTTCCAGTGGAGATTGGGCCTCGCTTTTACCCGTGATGAAACATCGCATTCTCGTCGCTTTGTCTTTGCTCCTCCTGGGGCTCTCCTCTGTCTTTGCCGAGGGGCCAGTGGTCATCAACGAAATCCATGCGGACCCGGACGTGAAAACGGAACTGGTCGAGTTCATTGAACTGCACAACCCGACCGCGCAAGAGGTGGATGTTTCGAATTGGTCTTTTACCGAGGGCGTCACCTACACCTTTCCCGCGGGCACGAAGATCCCGCCCAACGGGTATCTGGTGGTGGGTGAGAACCCGACGCACTTTCAGCAGAAATTCAACCGCACCGCCCTTGGCCCGTGGCAAGGCAAGCTGTCCTCTGAAGGCGAGCGGATCATGCTTCGCGATAACACCGGCAAAGTCGTGGATGAGGTCGAGTATGGCATTGGCTTCCCCTGGCCGATCACAGGCTCTGCTCCTGGGCCGTCATTGGAGCTGGTGAACCCATTGTTCGATAACGACCTGGGTGGTCATTGGCGCCCGAGCGGCAGCGGTGCCAGCGGCACCCCAACCCTGCGGCACGAGCCGAATTGGCGCTTCTTCAAGGGCACCTCTGAAGCTTCGAGTCCAACGTCCGCCTGGCGCCAGATCAATTACAATGACTCAGGCTGGCTGAGCGGGCCGGGCCCAATCGGCTATGGGGAGAATTTCCTCAACACCACTCTTTCCGACATGCGCAACAATTACGCCAGCATCTTTGCCCGGCGGGTGTTCACGTTGGACAACCCTGCTGCGGTCTCGTCCCTTGCATTGGAGATCTTGTTTGATGATGGGGTGAATGTCTGGATTAACGGGCAGCATGTTTTCCGCAATAACCTCAACGCGAACGAACTTCCGTTTAACGCCACGACAGCGAACAAGACGGAGACCGGCGGTTACGAGGTGTTTGATATTTCCGCTGCGATCCCGTTCCTGGTTCAAGGGAAGAACGTCATTGCGATTCAAGCCCATAACAGCAGCCTGACGGAAAGCAGCGATTTTTATCTGGATGCATTGCTCGCTGTTGGCAGCGGAGTTGGTGGGAATCCCACTCCTGGGCGAGCCAATTCTGTGCTGGCGAATAACGTCGGCCCGCAGCTTCGGCAGGTAGATCATTCTCCCGAGCAGCCGAAAGGCGGGCAGCCCGTTCTGATGACTGTGAAGGCCACGGATGCTCAAGCGGTGACCTCGGTGAAGCTGCAGTACCAGGTTGTGCAACCGGGCGCTTACATTGAATTGAATGATCCGACGTACGCGACTTCATGGATTGAGGTGGACATGCGCGACGATGGGCAGGGCGGTGACGTGGCCGCGGGTGATGATGTGTTCTCCTACACGATGCCTGCCTCTGTGCAGGTGCATCGCCGCCTGGTGCGTTACCGGATTAAAGCCACGGATGGCGCAGGCCTCGTGACAATGGCGCCTTACGCCGAAGACCCAGAGCCGAACTTTGCCTACTTCGTTTACAATGGTGTCCCCGCGTGGACCGGCGCGATTGAGCCCGGCTCTGCGGATGCCACCCGCCGCCAGGTGGTCACCTACTCTTCCGAGGAGATGAGCCGCTTGCCGGTCTATCATATCATCAGCAAGAGCAACACCGTCTTTAAGGCCACCTGGGGCGATCGCTACGGCGATGACGATTATCCATACCGAGGCACGCTCGTGTACGACGGTAAAGTTTATGACCACATTGGTTTCCGCGCCCGTGGCGGCGTGTGGCGGTATGCAATGGGCAAGAACATGTGGAAGATCGACCTCAACCGGGGGCATTCGTTTGAGGCACGCGATAATTGGGGGCGGCGTTATAAGACTTCGTGGACCAAGCTGAACCTCGGCGCGAACATTCAACAAGGCGATTACCTTCATCGCGGTGAGCAAGGCATGTTCGAGTCCGTTGGGTTGCGACTGTTTAATCTAGCAGGTGTTGAAGGCCCGAAGACCCATTGGGCGCAACTCCGCATCATCGACGAGGCGTCGGAAACAGGCGCGAACCAGTACCAAGGCGATTTCTGGGGGCTTTATCTCGCCGTCGAGCAGGAAGATGGCCGGTTCCTGGATGAACATAATCTGCCGGACGGAAACCTGTACAAGATGGAAGGCGGGACCGGAGAGCTTAACAATCTCGGTTTTCTCGGGCCGTCCAATAAGTCAGACCTGAACGCGTTTCAGAACGCCTATCGAACGACGCAGACGGATGATTGGTGGCGGCAGAACTTTGATCTCAACGGCTATTACAATTACCACGCTATCGTTCAAGGCATTCACCATTACGACATTTCGTTTGGTAAAAATTACTTCTACTACCGCAATCCCGAGACCGGCCGCTGGTCGGTGCTGCCGTGGGATTTGGATCTTACCTGGGCGGACAACATGTATGAACCGAACTCTGGCGGCCGGGATGATTTTACTCCCGTTCTTAGCCGACCCGCGTTCAACATTGAGTGGGAGAACCGCGTTCGTGAATTGCGAGACCTGCTATTTAATTCCGACCAGGCCCACACTTTGATTGATGAATACGCGAACATCGTGAAAGGCACGAACACCGCCAACATTCTGGGGGCAGATCGCGCGATGTGGGACTACAACCCGATCATGGTTTCTCAATATGTGAACACGGGAAAGGCTGGTCACGGCAAGTTCTATCGTTTCGAGTATGAGAGCCGCACCAACGCCGCTCTTCGGGGGAGCTTCGATGCCGTTCGAGACATCATGAAGCTGTATGTGAACTACCGTGGACAACGCATGGACAGCTTGTATGGGGACACTGCGATTCCTCAACGGCCCACGATCAGCAATGCTGGGTCTCCAACGTTTGCGGCCAATGCCGTTCGCCTTCGCTCCAGCGCCTATGCGGGCCCCAGTCCCTTTGCCGCTGTAAAGTGGCGGGTGGCTGAAGTCACTCCGCAGCCGGTCGTCCCGCAATGGCCGGCGGAGCCGCGCAAGTATGAGATCAACGCGGATTGGGAGAGCGCGGAGATCACCAGCCAACAACTCGAGGTCAGCGTTCCCGCTCATGTGCTCAAGCCAGGCCGTACTTACCGCGCTCGCGTGAAGATGAAGGACTCCACGGGTCGCTGGAGTAATTGGTCGGAACCGCTCGCCTTCACTGCCAGCGAACCTGATGGCTCGCAATTGTTGGTCGATCATCTGCGGATCACCGAGTTATTGTTCGATCCTCCCGCAGGAACGGATTACGAGTTCGTGGAACTGCACAACACCAGCACGACAACCGCTCTCGATCTGGCTGGGGTCAGCTTCACTGCGGGCATTACCTTTACCTTTACGAACCTGACACTGCCTCCGGACACAAGGGTCGTCCTGCATAAAGCGGCCACGCCCACTCAACTGGCCGCGTTTAAACAGCGTTATAGTCTGCCAGCCAATGTTCTGCTTGCAGGCCCTTACAGTGGGAGCCTTAACAACACCGGCGAACAATTGCGACTTAAGACGAGCGCGGCAGGCCGCGAGATCGTCGATTTCGAATACCGCAACAACAACCACTGGCCAACTGCGGCTCAGGGCGCGGGTCATTCACTCGTTCTCACAACAGAGGGAATGGTGGCTCCGGCCATCGGCGGGTTGAATTATCCCGGGTATTGGCGGGCGAGCGTGTTCCCGAACGGATCCCCCGGCGTGGCTGAGCCGGCTCCCACGATCGGGCTGGTAATTAACGAGGTGAAGGCGAACACGGTTCACGCCGATCCTGCGCGTCCTGAATACGATTCGAACGATTGGATAGAAATCCGCAATCCGCTCTCAGTAGCCGTTTCCACCGCTGGGTATTATCTAAGTGACGACCCTGCGAACCTCCTTAAGTGGGCCTTGCCGCTCGCGACTTTAGCGCCCGGCGAAGTAAAAACTTACTATGAGATCGGCGGTTTTCATGACCCTATCACCACAGGCTTTGGGTTGAGCAAAGACGGCGAGAGCCTCTTCCTGAGCCGCACGGAAGGTTTCCTACCGCAAGTGATGGACGCAGTGGATTTCGACGGGCAGAGCACGAATTCATCGTGGGGTCGCGCGCCAGAGAGTCCGACCCTTTTCAGAGCGCTTGTTCCCACTCCCAATGCGCCCAACACTGCTTTGCCGCCGACGGTGGTGATCACAGAGATTATGTTCCAGCCCCAGACCAACACCTCGGGCCTGGATGTGGAATTCATTGAGCTTCAGAACGTCAGTTCCGCGCCTGTGTCACTCGGTGACGCTGCGGGGAGCTGGCAGATCACCGGCGGGGCTGATTATGTCTTTTCCGCGGAGACAGTTTTGCAACCTTCCGAAGTGATCGTGCTTGCGGACCTCGCGCCCACGAACGCTCCGGCCGTGCAGGCTTTTCGGCAAAGCTATGCGATGCCGGCCAATGTTCGAATCTTCGGACCGCTTGGGAGCAAGCTCGACAACTGGAGCGATTCACTGTTCCTCCAGCGTCCGAACTCCTCCAATGTGCCCGGCGAAACTCCCGGCTGGATCAGCGTGGACGAGATCACTTACGCCGCAGGCGCCCCGTGGCCGACCGACACGCAGAATACAGGCCGCTCGCTTCACCGCGTTAGCGCAACAACTTGGGGCAATATTCCGACGAATTGGCGCTCCGCCACCCCAACACCCGGCTCCCACGTTCCTGTGGCGGGCACTGGCGACACCGATGGGGATGGAATGCCGGATGAATGGGAAAGCGCTCATGGGCTTAACCCACAACTAGCGGACGCGTTGCTCGATCTGGACAACGACGGTTTGCGGAACCTGGACGAGTACCGGGCCGGCACTGACCCAAATAACGCCGGCAGCGCCCTGCGGTTTACCCGGGCCACGCCATCGAACGGCCTTGTGTCACTGGCGTGGCTTGCGCAGCCGGGGCGCACGTATCGTCTTGAGTTCAGGAGCAGTTTGGGCGCGGGGTCAACTTGGTCCCTCGTGAGAGAGTTTCCAGCGCACAACTCACCGAATGCCGTGAACTTGACCTATTCGGCGACCACCACAGAGACTGGATCGGGCTTTTACCGGCTTGTGATCCCGCAGTGAGGAGGGCCGTTGCGGGTGTGCCGCCTCATTTAGCCGCGTTGGGGACGAGGCTCACCGCGCCGGATGCTGGATCGTATTGGAAACGCATTCCCGACGGAGCGCTTGGCATAGTGGCCAGGTGCCCTTCCGCCACGAGTTCCTGGAAGTTCGCGGGATATCTGCCCTCCGCGGACTTGAACTGCTGGATCGCCCGTTTCACTGGAGTCAGATCGAGGTTGTTGGCTGCGCGTTTCTGCGCTGTGCCAACCGCGCCCACGTAATCAACTGGAGCGCTGATAACGCTCTCCGGCGGTTTCGCCTCCGGCTTTGGTTTGCTCGAATCACCGCAACCGACCAGGGCGAGCGCCAGCGCACAAAACGAAATCCATTTCATGCGCTGACGCTACCACATCCTCTCAGGGCGGAGAAGGCGGCCGGAACCTTACGGTTGGGCAACCCCCTGCCTGCTTTGGCCGTTCGCCATAACAAAGCGGTTCACCGCATTCAAATAAGCGCGCGCGCTCGCTTCAATCACGTCGGTGCTCGCGCCTTTGCCTGTCACAAGCTCCCTGGAGCCGAAGTCCACCTTTACGCTCACTTCACCCAATGCATCTTTGCCCTGTGAAACGGCGCGCAGCGAGTAATCCATGAGCTTGCCGCGGGTTTGTGTGAGGCGGTCAATAGCCTTCAGGGCGGCGTCCACCGGGCCATCTCCAATGCTCGCGTCCTGTGGAGCTTCCTCTGTGCTCCCGGCGCGTTTCAATCGCACGGTCGCTGTGGGCAGAGTTTGATTCCCGCTGGAGACGCTCAAATAATCCAGCGACCAGGTTTCGGGCACCTCGGTGATTTGCCCTTCCACAAGGGCTGACAAATCGTCGTCATAGACGAACTTCTTCTTGTCGCCGATCTCTTTGAACTTCTTGAAGAAGCCGTGCATCTCCGCCTCAGTCAATTTGAACCCGAGATGCTTCAAGCGGGCTGCAACCGCGGCGCGGCCGCTATGTTTAGTCAGAGGCAATTCTGTCTGTCCCCAGCCGACATCCTGCGGGTCCATGATTTCGTAGGTCTCACGCTTCTTGAGGATGCCATCCTGGTGAATGCCGCTGCTGTGCGCGAAGGCGTTCTCGCCGACAATCGCTTTGCTGCGCTGCACGACCAAGCCGCTCATGCGAGACACGAGCCGCGAACTCTTCACAATTTCCTTGGCTTGAACGCCGGTGTTGGCGCCTCCGAAGACGTCCCCCCGTGTCTTCAAGGCCATAACGATTTCCTCCAAGGCTGCATTGCCCGCGCGTTCACCGATGCCGTTGACGGTGCATTCCACCTGCCGCGCGCCGTTGCGCACGGCGGCGAGCGAATTTGCGACCGCCAAGCCTAAGTCATTATGGCAATGCACGCTGATCACAGCTTTGCCTGATTGGAACTCAGGGACAGAATCGTGCAGTTGCTTGATCAAGGCGCCGTACTGCTCCGGCACCGCCCAGCCGACGGTATCCGGAATATTTACCGTGGTGGCGCCAGCGGCAACGACCGCTTTGCAAACCTGGATCAGGAAGTCTGGCTCCGTGCGCGACCCGTCCTCGGGTGAGAACTCCACGTCATCAACCCACTTCCGGGCCCGCTTCACGCCTTCGACCGCAAGGCGCAAGATTTCCTCCTGCGGTTTGCCCAACTTAAATTCCCGATGAATTTTCGACGTGGCGAGGAAAACGTGAATGCGGCCGCGCTTTCCTGCGGGCTTCACCGCCTGCCCTGCAGCATCAATGTCCTTCTCCACGCAACGAGCCAAGCCGCAGATGATCGGGCCTTTCACCTCTTTGGCGATTGTTTGGACCGCCTCGAAGTCCCCCTCGCTGATCACGGGGAACCCAGCTTCAATCACATCGACCTTCAAGCGCGCGAGTTGGCGGGCAACTTCCAGTTTCTCGCGCAAATTCATGGATGCGCCTGGGCATTGCTCACCGTCGCGGAGCGTGGTGTCGAATATGATGATCTTGTTGCTTTTCATGTTAACCTTGATTGTCCGGGTCCTAAAAAACAGGAACCCCGCTGCCGGGCTCTGAGTCCTGGCAGCGGGGTTTCTGAACGAGTTATCTGTTCGCGTTAAAACCCATCTGCCGCTCTGCACAACAGCAGAGCCTCGCTAAGCAGCAGGTTTGTCGCGATTCGATTCACTATGGGGACCAATAGCCAACAGGCGCGTCCCGGTCAAACAGATTTTTCAACTGCGTCCATCAAGAATGGCAATTCACCCCCTCAGCCCTTTGCTGAAGCCAAAAACAGTCCCCTGCCCTCATTGGAAAGAACGCGCGCAGGTTCGAAGTTGTTTCGTGAAAAGGAGTGTCATTATGAGGAGCTTATTGTTTGCGGCTATGGTTGCGGCAGGTTTGGTTGCGCCCGTCTTTTCTGCCGAGGCAGAGGTGAAGGTTCGCACTTCGGATGATGTCACGGTAGAGCGATCCAAACCGGCCACCGATTTGGAATCTCGCAAACGCCGCCAGGAAGACCAGGTGTATGCGCGCGAGGAGAAGATCGGTTCCGAGAACCGCGCCAGCCAGCTTCTCGGCATGGAGATTTGGAACCGCCAAAACGAGAAGCTCGGTGTGGTGAAGGACCTCGTCTTTGATCTTAAGTCCGGCAATCTGTCATACCTGGTGCTGGGAACAGGCGGTTTCCTGGGTTTCCGGGAAAAGCTGATCGCGCTGCCGCCAGGAGAGTTGGCTATGAATCACGCTGAGAGCGTGCTGGTCCTGGATGCGGACCGCACGAAACTTGAAGCAATGCCCGGCTTTGCCGCCACGAACTGGCCGTTGCCAAACGATCCCGAATGGGGTCCCAACGCTTACTACAATGCGCGTTTGAAAGCCGACCGTGATCTCACGCGAATTGAGGCGGATGTGGATACAGATGTCGATGTGGACACTCGAGCGCGGCTCGACTCTGATCGGACTACCGCGCGACTGGAACGCCGTGAATCCGCGGTCGGCGGCCCCGCTGTGGTGAGCACGGAGCGGGAGCGCAGCTCAAGCAACACAAAGGTTTATCAAGACACCAAGAGCCTTCAGGGCGAGATCATGAGCCTGGATGTGAGAGGCCGGCGCGTGGTGGTGCGTGACGAAGACGGTGTGCGCCGTACTTTCCGCCTTGGTGATCGCGAGAAACTGACGGCCAACGTCAGCAATTCTCTCCGAGAGCTTCGCGTTGGTGATGATGTGCAGATCAGTTATCACAAGGATGACAGTGGGGCTTTGGTGGCTCATCGTTTGATCCGGAACAACAAAGCAGTTCGTTAGAAGCCGTCTCATAGATAACCAGCAAGTGGATTGCGAGGGATTTTGGTCGGAGGCGAGGCGCGACGAAGGAGTATATCCGCATGGATCTGCGACTGAGGAGCAACGAAGCATCCGGCCAAAAGACCTGCAAGACGCTGCTTGGGTATTTATGGGACGGCTTCTAATCTAAACCTGGACACATCAGGCGGCTTCGGCCGCCTTTTGTTGGGTTCATCAGGGTTGCGCCGATGACCTGAGAACCAACCGCGATGGGGCCGGTAGGTTTCGAACTGACAAGCGGATCACCAAAATTTTAAGGCTCGTTCAGAAGCTTGCCTGATTCTGGAAAATTTCACCTTCAGGCATTCTCTTTCTCGTGGCGCAACCACACCAGCTCAGCTACGAGCGCCAGCGCCACAAAAAGCCGAAAGCGATCAGCCGCCCTCGTTCGAGGGCGGCTTTCTTTTGAAAAAACAAAGCCGGTGAATGAAACATTCACCGGCTTTGAGAGGGGGGCGCTAACAAATCAAGGCACCAACGTCGCGCGGTAGAACTTGTTTTTGTCCGATGCGGGTGTTGGGTCTATGTAATCGTAGGTCGAAGCCGTCAGAGTCACCGTAGTGAGCGGTGTCCATGTGACCAGGTTCGATGAGCTGGAGATTGCGAAGCGCTGCCCAGCCTGGCCATTCACCCGCAGGTTAAACTTGCCGGACGCAAGCCCCCCCGAGGCTGTGGCATTCGTGCTGCTCGCGGGCGCATCGAAAAACAAGCCCATGGTCACTGCGTTAAAACCGCTGAGACGTGTGAGCCGAATCTTCACCTGGCCTTTGATGTCCCAGACGAGAAACTTGCCATTCTCGAAACCGTTCACGGTCTGAGAGTGCAACACAGCGCCAGCGGTGTTCAGCACCTCGACAGTTTGACTGCGGCCCGAGCGGTCCCAATCCAACACATACATGCCCACGCGATGGGTTGCGCCATCCGTGAGATTCAGATCGATCGTGTAGGTTGTGGCGGAATACCAGCAGGAAGCCACGCGGCCACCGGAGGGCTTCTGAAGGGCGCGGGTGTCCGCAGTGTTGTCGGTCCAGACGTATTCAGTGCAACCGCTCTGGGTCACGTTGGCGTAGGAGGGCAGTGCGTTCGCGCCACCAGGGATGATGTAACCATCCTTGCCGTAAACCCCGCTCCATGAGCCACTCGTCGCGGTGTCCGCCTTCACGAAGGTCACGGCGGCTGGTGTCACTAGAGCCTGCGCGGTCCAGGCCGAAACTTCAGAGGAGTACGCTGGGCCTGCGCCGTTGCTGGCGCTCACGCGGTAAAAATACTGGGTGTTTGGGCTCAAGCCGCTGTCTACGTGAGAGCGGATATTGGCTCCAAGGTTTGCGACAACGGCATAGGCGGAGGAGGCGGTGCGCCGTTCCAGGCGGTAAGCCGTTTCATTGTTCGCGTTATCATTCCAACTCAGCGTGATTTGAGACGGCGTCATGTTTGCCGCTGCCAAACCAGTTGGGGCAGATGGCGGGAGTTCGCCGGGGGGCAAGGTGATGTCATTCGGCCAGAAAGCGCCCTGGCTGGAATTGTAATAAGTGCCGCCTGCGGAGCGTTCCAGCTTCACGGCGCGAACCATATAGACGCCGCTGCCGCCGAGATCCTGATAAACCGTTGCAGAGACCGGAGAGCTGGTCAGCCGCGTGAAAGAGCCATTCAACTGGGCTGCGCGATAAACGTGGTATCCGACTACGTCCGTGTCTGTCGAAGGCGCCCAGCTCAGCGTTGTGCCAGCGCCTGATCCAGCGCCGACCACGTTCTTCGGGGGAATGACCGGGTGCAAGCGGAGAGTAGGATCGCCCAGCAAAGCGATGTGGACACCGCGTGTGCCCAGGTGCTGCGCCTGATAAGGCCCGCCACTGCCATTATTCATGGTCAGCTTTGCCCCAAGGCCGAGCGTCTCGCCGAGACCCATGTGGTGGAACACCCAGTGCGGGCGGCCAGACCAAGCGGAAGCCAGCGTGTAAGTGGTGGCGCCGAGCGGAGCGCGCAGGAACGCGCTCTCATTGTCCCAATCCCCGAAATAGCTGCCGAGGAACATGGTGAAGACCGTCTTCGGATCGTTCACTGCCCACATGTCGGAATTGCCAACGCCACCTGCGCTGATCCAATCACCACCTCCACCGCCCCAGGAGCAGAGCGCTTCATTTTGGTTGAGCCAAGGGAAGTAGCTATCCCAACCGAGCTGCCCGTTCGGTGTCGCGCCGAAGAAGGAGGAGTAATTACGCCAGGCGCCGGCCGCGAATGCTTCGCCGCCGCGTTCACCCCAGTTATCAGCCACCACTCCGCGGCGCGCGAGCGTGAAGACGCGATGACGGAAGTTGTGGTCTTTGTTCAGGTATTGACGGAGCAGATACTTCTCGTCGCGCGAAAAGCTCTTGTTCGAGAAGCAGGTCATCTTGAACAGATCCACACGGCCGACTTCCAATTCCACATCGGATGGGATGTTGTTCTGGTCAAATTTCCCGTCTCCCGGAGCGTTTTGGTTCGCAGCGCGGGTGGCGCCACTGCTGTAGGCGTAACTGTCGGACCAGTTGCCGTCCATGTCTGCGTAATAGGTGTCGGCGGGCCATGCGCCTTGGTGATCGTCGTGGCCGTCCACAGCGAAGTTGCCGGAATAAGGGACAGCAACATGCCCGAAGATGAACACGGAACGCATGTTCGCGCGGTCAGCGTTGTACTCCGCCTGGATGATCCCTTTGACCTGCGGCGGTGTCATGGAACGAGCCACATCCCGGCGGACCACTGTCCAGCCGTCCCCGATCAAGTCCTGCTGCAAGCGAGCCAATTCGGGCGCGAGATCAGCTGCGTGTGTGTTGTCCACGAGGAGGAGCACTTTGCCGCGGGTGTCGATCAAAGGCGCATCAATGCCCGCATACAGATATCCGTAACCGGTGTAACTCCCGGCGCTTTTCACGAGCCGGTATTCGTAGCGCAGACCGACCGCAACACTAGAGTCCGTGAAGCTCGTCGCTGAGCCGCCCAAGCTGCCGAGCTGGCTCCAGGAGCCGGAGTTCAGCGCTTTGCGGGAGACTGTGTAAGCGGTGGCCGCGCCATCAGCGGGCCAGCTCAAGGTGATCCGCGGCGGGTTTGACTGCACTTGCGCGCTCGCTTCAACCGCATATTGGCGGGGGTTCACTTCCGCCTGGATCTCCAAAGCGGTTCCAAGGAACACCGAGCAGCACAGCGCCAGTGCGCCGACCACGCGAACGTATAAAGACTTCAATTCCATCGTTAAAATCAGTGGCTTGCGCCTTTTAAGAGTTTCTGGCTTTGCACCGGACAAAGCCGCCGAGGATAGCGCAACCTCTTGTTCCCGTACGAGCGGGAACCCCCTGCGTTTTTCCAACCAAATCGGAACCGCCTAAAGCAGCGGATGTGCCAAACACCGCACAGCCTTTGTTCTTTGCTTCACTCAAGCTAAGTGTCCACAAACAGGGCATTGATGCTCCCCATGTGGGCATCAACGCTCCTTACGGAGGAACACTGTCCCCCTAAGCGTGTCCCGATAAGCCCTTCCATGGACAGCTTTGTGTTCCCTGCGTTCGAACGGTTTGTTACGATCAAGTCATTCAAACGGGTTCATCATGGGCGCGAACAAGATTATTACCTGGTTTCAAATCCCTGCGCGCGACATCGATCGCGCGACCAACTTCTACACAGCCGTTGTGGGCGGGCGCTTCCATCGCATTGATGATCCACATGGAGGCAAGCATGCCTTCTTCAGGTTCGACCAGATGGAGCCTCTCCGAACTGGCGGTGAGATATACCAGGGCCCACGCGAGGAGCCTTCAAGCTCCGGCGTTCTTATCTATTTAGCTGCTCCAGAAGGGCTTGATGCCGCGGTGAAGAAAGTTGCGCCCGCAGGCGGCCAGGTCGTGATGCCCAGACTGGCCATTGGGGAGCATGGTGTGATCGCGTTGATCATCGACACCGAGGGGAACCGCATCGGCTTGCATGCGGAAAACTGAGCGCACTTAATTTAATGAAAGCGCGCGCTGCCATTGCGGATGGTTACGGGAAATTTGCGATCGATGATATTGAAGTTGCAGAGCCGCAGGATGACGAAGTTCTAGTCAGAATCAAAGCAGCGGGCATCTGCCACACAGACCACGCATCGCTCAGTTGGAAGCGCCCCTTGATTATGGGTCACGAAGGGGCTGGGGTTGTTGAAGCGGTGGGGCCCGCTGTTCGCCACGTCAAAGCTGGTGACCGCGTTGCCTTGAATTGGGCTATTCCCTGCGGGCAGTGCGCCCAGTGCTTGCGGGGCTCGGAAGTTCTCTGCCTGACCAGCAAACCCGCGCATGTCATGGAGCGTTCCGCCGCCCATGCCCGCCCTCAAGGCACAACGTGGCGAGGTGAGCCGATTGATCGCTCCTTCAACATTGGTGTGCTGTCAGAACTGACGCTCGTGCGTGCCGCAGCGTTAACTCCCCTGCCCGCTTCAGTGTCATTTGCGAGCGGCTGCATTGTGGGCTGCGGTGTCATGACCGGCTTCGGTTCCGCGGTGAATGCGGCTAATGTTCAACCGGGCAGCTCCGTCGCCGTGCTCGGGTGCGGCGGTGTGGGTTTGAACATCATGCAGGGAGCGCGGCTCGCGGGAGCCAGCGTCATCATTGCCATTGATCAACGGCAATCCGCACTGGCTCAGGCGTCACGGTTCGGCGCGACACACCAAATTTTAACAGAACCGCAGGATCGGACTTTCGACAGGCTTGCAGCCGCAGTCGCAGCCTTAACGAACGGAATAGGCGCGGATTACGCCTTTGAAGCCACCGCGGTTCCGGCCCTGGCCTTTGCTCCGCTGCGTTTGGTGCGGGATGGCGGGATGGCCTTGCAGGTGAGCGGAATAAACGATCCCGTGACCGTGCCGATGCCCTGGCTCATGTGGAATAAAACGTACATCACGCCTCTCTACGGGAATTGCGTCCCGAGCCGGGACTTCAAGCGCATCTTCGATCATTATGAGCGCGGCGAGTTGATGCTGGATGAACTCGTTACTCGCACTTACTCCCCGGAAGATCTGCCCACTGCAATGGACGATATGCTCGAGGGCCGGAATGCCAAAGGGGTGATATTGTTCTAGAATTCCCTCGGGAATTCCTTTTGCCAACCAAATGGCTCATTTGTTAAATCCCGCTGTGCTGCAACAACAGACACTCAAGCAGGTCATCACTTTCGCCGGTGTGGGCCTTCATAGCGGGAACAAGGTCAACATGACCTTCCTCCCTGCGCCGCCGAACTCAGGAATTCGCTTTCGGCGGGTTGACCTGGAAGGCTCACCTGAAATTGAAGCCCGTGTTGAGAACGTCAGCGAAACCAATCGCTCCACCACGCTGGCCAAAGGCAATGTGAAGCTGCACACGGTGGAGCATATCCTGAGCGCATTTGCCGGGATGGGCGTGGACAACGCCATTGTGGAGCTGGACTCCAATGAACCGCCAATTGCCGACGGCAGCTCTCGTGAATACGCGAAGATGATCCGGCAGGCTGGCCTGGAGCCTCAAGCGGAGCGTCGTGAGCCGTATAAAGTCACCTCACCCATTCAGATTACCGCAGGCGAGACCTCCCTTTCCATTTTTCCGCACGATGGCTTCAAAGTCACGTGCACCAGTTCGGACAACCACGGGCGCTTCACGCAATATTATTCAGTGGAGGTGACCCCAGAGCGTTGGGAAAAGGAAATCGCGCACGCGCGCACGTTCTGCTTCTTCGAGGAGTTGGAGTATCTGATCAAGCACGGCTTGATCCGTGGCGGCAGCCTGGAAAACGCCGTGGTTATTCGGGATGACGCCGTGCTGACCAATGAGCCGCTTCGTTATCCGGAAGAATTCGTTCGCCACAAAATTCTCGATATCATTGGCGACCTCGCCCTTACCGGCCGGCCTCTCCAGGGCCATATCGTCGCAGTGAAACCGAGCCACAGCGCCAACTGCGAACTCGCGCGGCACATCGTAGCGCAAATTCGAAAGCCGGAGGTCGCCGCGCGAACTTTCGCCCCGCCGCCCGCCCCGCCTGCTGAAACGGAGCAAACCGCAGAACCGGCTCCAAAGCAGGGCGAGCCGCTGATGGACATCATGGATGTCTTGAAGGCCCTTCCGCACCGTTACCCATTCCTGATGATCGATCGGGTGTTGAAGATCGAGGGAAACAAAATTCTGGCGCAGAAAAACGTCACGATTAATGAGCAGTTCTTTCAAGGCCACTTTCCCGGGCACCCCATTATGCCGGGTGTGATGCAGCTCGAAGCAATCGCACAAGCAGCCGGCATCCTCATGCTCAAGAAAATCGAGAATATGGGTAAAATCGCCTACTTCATGTCCGCGGAAAATGTGAAGTGGCGCAACCCGGTGAAGCCCGGCGACATTTTGATGATCGACGTTGAGCTGACGAAATCGCGCGGCAAGATCGGCAAAGCCAAAGGTGTCTGCTCCGTGAACGGCACGCCTGTGAGTGAGGCTGACGTGGCGTTCATTATCATGGACGCTTAAGCATGCCTACCATCCACCCCACGGCAGTAGTAGATTCCAACGCTCAGCTGGGCGAGGGATGCAGAATTGGGCCTTACTGCGTCATTGGCCCGAATGTTCGTTTGGGCCAGCGCTGTGTCCTGCATTCGCATGTGGTGGTCGATGGCCACACCACGATTGGGTCTGACAATGAAATTTTCCCGTTCGCGAGCATTGGGCTGAAAACTCAGGATTTGAAGTGGAAAGGCGGGCTCACCCGCGTGGAGATTGGGGACCACAACACTTTTCGCGAGTACGTCACCGTTCACAGCGCCACCGCTGACGGTGAAGCCACACGGGTCGGCTCGCATAATCATATTCTCGCCTACTGTCACGTCGCCCATGACGTAACGGTTGGCAACTACGTGGTGATGTCGAATGTCGCGACGCTCGGAGGCCATGTCACGGTTGAAGATCATGCGATTATCGGCGGCCTCGCGGCGGTTCACCAATTTTGCCGGATTGGAACGATGTCGATCGTCGGCGGCTGCTCCAAAATCGTTCAGGATGTAGCTCCATTCATGCTCGTGGATGGCAATCCGGCTGAAACGCGCAGCATCAACAAGGTCGGCCTTGAGCGAAATGGCATTCCCGAAGCATCGCAGTCCGCCCTCAAACAAGCCTACAAAATTCTGTTCCGCGAAGGACTCACCGTCTCAAACGCGCTTCTAAAGATTGAAGAAGATGTTCCCCGACTTCCGGAGGTTGAGCGCCTCCTTCAATTTGCCCGCACATCCCAAAGAGGCCTCACGAAATAACCTATGCTGATCGTTCACGTCCATGTGCATGTGAAGCCCGGCTCGATCGAAGCATTTAAGGCAGCGACCATCCAGAACGCCGCCGCCAGCGTGCAAGAGCCAGGCATTGCGCGCTTTGACGTTATCCAGCAGATCGATGACCCAGCCAAATTTTTGCTCGTGGAGATTTACCGCAGTGAGGAAGCCACCATTGCTCACAAAGCGACTGCCCATTACGCCAAGTGGCGGGACACCGTTGCCGACATGATGGCTGCGCCGCGAACGAGCGTGAAGTTCACGAACATTTTCCCCGCAGACGAGATCTGGAGATAACCTCCACGCCCTGCCGCGCGATGAACTTCGAGTTCGCCACTGCCCAGCGCATCATCTTCGGCTCCGGTTCGGTCCGTGAAGCTGGGAAAGCAGCCGGCGGCCTCGGACGAAAGGCGTTCCTGGTGAGAGGCTCCAATGCTGCGCGGGCAGAAGCTTTGATGGACATCTGCCGTGCATCTGGCGTGGAGATCGTCGGCGCTTGCGAGGTTAGAACGGAGCCAACCATCACCATCGCTGTGGAGGGAGCGCGCCTCGCCCGTGTAAGCGGGGCCGAACTGGTCCTCGGCTTCGGCGGGGGTAGCGTATTAGATTCTGCGAAAGCCATCGCAGCTCTAGCCACGAACATTGGTGATCCTCTCGACTATCTAGAGGTTGTCGGTCGTGGGCAGCCGCTCAGGCAAACGCCCCTTCCCTGCATGGCAATTCCAACGACCGCCGGGACCGGTTCCGAGGTTACGCGCAATGCAGTCCTGAGCGCTCCCGAGCACCGCGTGAAAGTCAGCATCCGCAGCCCCGCCATGCTGCCGCTCGTCGCGCTCGTTGATCCTGAACTCACCCGGGGCGCTCCGCGCACCGTTATCACCGCATCGGGCATGGATGCCCTGACTCAGCTCATCGAGCCGTTCCTCTCGTCACGGGCCAATCCTTTGGTGGACGCTCTCTGCCGCGAAGCATTGCCTCGGGCGGCCTCTGCGCTCCGGATGTTTGCTTCCGGTGAGTTCGATAACGCTCAGGCCCGCGAGGAGATGTCCTTTGCTTCATTGTGCGGCGGATTGGCTCTGGCGAATGCAGGCTTGGGCGCGGTGCACGGCTTCGCCGGGCCGTTTGGAGGCATGTTTGGCGGAGCTCACGGC
>Ga0196963_10000581_pt1 | contig 31178 bp, 20 predicted proteins | sample S1_5metaG_FD_148600 | JGI IMG/M metagenome (GOLD analysis project Ga0196963, IMG submission 148600) | Soil microbial communities from Anza Borrego desert, Southern California, United States - S1_5 | ecosystem: Environmental > Terrestrial > Soil > Desert | place: USA: California | collected...
GAGTCTCTTGGCCAAATACAAGGGCAACAGCCTCTGGCGTGGCCGCTGCACATTCTTCAAACAGGTCGACAATGCTCTTATCGGCAGGATAAGCAACAGATACATTGTTGAAGCCTTCGATCAATTGCTGCTCAGGCGAAGGAAGAATACTAACATCTCCAATAGCACCGTCCAGCGCAACGGGGAATTGTTCTATAATATGAACAATCCGCTTCGCAAACCATTCTATTTCCTGCTGGTTGAAATATTCATTCCAATAATGCAATTGTAATTGCAATGGCTGGCCGTTACCGAATTCCTGGATCACGAATTGCAGCGGCACACGCTCGTATTCATTGGCCAGCTGCAACAGGGTCGACTGCACACCTTCTCCAAAATCAAGCTGAAAATCGAACAGCTCATAATTGATGTTGATATCACACAGGTAACCTTCCGAAGCGTTGATTTTTAAATGCCGCGTGAGGTCGCCGGCCAAATAGTCTTTGTGATAATAATCCTGCTTTTGTGAAGCTGCTATTTCTTTCAGGGTTTCCACCACCGTGGCCCCTTGGCGGTATTCGCTCTTGTGCGGAAGAATGCCGGTGAACATCCCCACAATGTTCCGCAGCTTCCGCGAAGCCCTTTTATGCAGGTGAACGCCAAATACCAGTTCTTGATTTCCAGTGATCTTGCCAAAATAAATTACCAATGCCGCCGTAAAAATGTGTTGCATGCCCACGCCGGTTGTCCGTTTCAACATTTCGAGCATTGTTTGCTGCTCCTGCGTAAAATTGTACACATACAGGCTGCTCTTTTTGCTGTCCGTGGTATGCTGTACATATTTGCGCTGCAATAATTTCTGCGGCTTTGCCGAGATCTTGTTCTTCCAGTATGCGGCATGCGCCTCGTAGGCAGGCGAATGGCGGTAGGCAGACGCTCTTACCGCTTCTTCTATATAAGAGGGATAGCTAACAACAAGCTCTTCACCAGCCAACAGCGACCTGTACTTGGCAGCCACGTAATTCCACCAGACCACAAAACCGAAACCATCGCTTAGCAAGTGGTGGAACTTGAAGAAGAGCCAATGTTCATTCTCATCTACTTTCAACAAGTAGTATTCGCACAGCACCGCATTTTTCGAAAGCACAAAAGCTGTATTGAACCTTTCCTGCATCCATGCATGCGCATGTTGCCGCGGATCGTCCATTCCGGTGAAGTCTTTCTCAGTAATGTCAAGTCCGGAGAAATGCTGATCGATATAACCAACCGGCTCAGGCTGATTCACATCGAACCTTAGCGTAAACGCGTCGAATACCCTGGAGCCTGATAGAACGGCCTCGTGAAGCTTTTCAATGTTCACTGCACCCTTTAATATCACATAGCCCCCAATATTATAGAGAGGGCTCTGGACATTTATAAGCTGATCAGTATAAATGTCCTGCTGCGCCGGGTGCAGAGGGAAGGTTGTTTCTTGCATGTACGGTTCCACTTATGGTTTAAGTAACCAGCGGTCTTCAAAAGGGTTATTGAATCATCGGTTCGTCTGAAATTATAGCGCCAGTTCGCCTTCGCCTTGTTTTTCGTACAGCAGCTCTTTCTCGCCATACAAACGCTCTGCAATAATTTCTCTTTCGTGGCACAGCTTTACGAGCTTGTTCGATTGAACAATGGGGTTAGATTCGTCAGTGTATTTTATACTGCTGATAAATTCCACCCAGGGCTCCTGCCCCATGGCGTATACATATACTTCTTTAGGATTGAATATATCTACCAGCGACATTCCTTTATCACAATCCGATCCGGCCAGCCTGCGGCTTCCGTCCTGGTCTCTCGGCAGCTTCTTGGTAAACAATGGACCATACAACCAGCTCGATGGAGCGCCGTCGCATTCCATGCCCAGGAACATTACGTCCACTTCCCCGATCTTCTTCGCAATATGCTTGTACAATGCGGGTTCCATGATGCGTGAGTCTGCAAGGAACATCAGCTTGAACGAGCCGATCTTTACCAGGTAGCAGGACTTCGTAAGAATGTTCATATCGGAATGCTCGCCAATAAAGGGCAAGCCTGTAATTACTGCGTCGTGGAAGCGGATGGTTTCCATTTCATCAATGGCAAACACATTGGAGAAACCGGCGTGCTCGAACATCAGCTTCAGATCGGGGTCTTCCAGCCTTCCGCTATTGGTGCGCGGCACGATCAGGTTCTTAACCTTATGTTTCAAAGGCAACAAGGTCTCGAATAAGATATGGTCCTGGTGATTGTGCGTTATCAGCACATAGTCTATCGAATCCGGCAGGTCCACATCGGAGAAATGTTCTACATCTGAATCGTATCCATAATAACTGATCAGCGGGTCCACCAGTATGCTGATGTCTTTTGTTTCTACCAATATACAGGCGTGGCCGAAGTAACGCATCCTGATCTTATCGCCGGTATATTTCTTATAAGGTGGCGGCGGTGTTTCCGTAAAGAATGTTTCGAACAGCGACGATTGTGCTTCGGATATTCCCAGCATGGCCTTGATATATCCCAGTGTTTGCGGATTGCGCTTCATTTTAGCCAATTCATCTATGCCGGGATGATCGAATGGGATATTAAGGTGCAATACCTCCGGCTCATTTAATCGGGGTGTGCTCAGCACAAACGGACGATGGTCATTATCGGTCACCCACAATGCGATGCTTTGCATAGAGGGCTTATAAAATTCACTTTGATACAGCAACGATTCAAAGAACCTGAAACCGGGATTGTTGTTGCGGTCGTAGAATAGCTCCACGTATCCTTTCAGGATCGGTGGAACCTTCTCATATACTGTTTCCAGCCCAAAGCCCTTGGCTTCTGCTACCAGCATCCTGTCAAGATCCTTTACCGCTTTTGCAAACTGTATCAGCTTATCGTGTTTGGTGAGCGTGCTTTGTTGCAGCGCTTTTACTTCTTCCACTCTTCCGCCTCCAAAGTCCATAAAAGGGCCGCCGCGCATTTTCGGGTTCAACACTGCCTCGGCGTGAATGGAGGGCGCGGCCAGGTAAGATTCCATGATGGTCAGGTGTCTGCCCACGATGTTCATGGCAGCAGTAGCTGGCGAAACCAGGTGGCTCCATGCATACCAGTTATCAACGAGCGGCTCAAATACAACGTTTGGTTTCAGGTAAAGTTTTCTTTCATCCATGGTAGTTCGCTTTGTATTATTGGGTTGCTTACTTTTTGTAATAGCTGAGTTATTCAACAAATATTTTCATACCGATATTGAAAAAAATAACCGCAGCAGCGGCTTGCTGCCCGTGATTGATTAAATAGGATTGAGATAACCTCTCCTGGGAGATGGTAGTGTTTCGGTGGTATTGGTTCAGTTAGGTTAACGAGTGTTTTCAAGGTTAGGGTCGGATAGCTTATTCTGGAAAAGTTCTTAAACGTACAATTACGGCGACTGGAATTTCGATAGGAAGGAGGTTTTGAGCGCTGCTTCATGTAACATTCACATCATCAAACCTTTATGCACCCATTTTGTTCGCGCCACAATGTACAAAACTTACCCTGAAGAAACAACCCCTTAATCGGGCGAAAACACCCGATTTTCTTCAGCCGTTCGTCTTCTGCCCGGTTAACCACACGCGGAAACCAACACATGCATTTCCCAACACACTGAAAACAAGGTTTTAAACGAAATAAACGGCATTTAAATATGTGGAAAATAAATTGTCATGGCGGGTTTGCGTGACACTGCGATTGTCGTAAAATTACCTGGGACATTTACGAAAAAGATACTAATCGTACCTTCCAGCCCAATTAAAAATTTCTCAGACATGCCCATGGACTTCATCCTCACACCCAACGCTTCACCCCCAGGCGGCCATTATTCTCAGGCGACAGTATTCGAAAACCTGGTTTTCACCGCTGGTCAGCTTGCTATTACATCCGCCGGTGAGCGCCTTAGCGACGGCACCATCGAAGAACAAACCTTGCAGGCATTGAAAAATGTGCAGGCAATATTAAAAGCTGCCGGCAGCGACATCGATCATGTGCTAAAAACAACAGTGTTCGTTGCAGACATCAGCCTCTGGGGCAAAGTAAACCAGGTGTACAGCGAATTCTTCGGCAGCCATAAACCTGCCCGCTCCATTGTACCGACAAAAGAACTGAACCATGGTTTCTTGATAGAGATCGAAGCCATTGCAATAAAAAAACAAGTATGATCACCCAGCAATCTATTACCGATGCGCACGAACGCATCCGTCCATATATTCATCAAACCCCTGTGCTTACCTCCAGTTACCTGGATGAGCTTACTGGTTGCAAATTGTTTTTCAAGTGCGAGAACATGCAAAAAGTAGGTGCGTTCAAAGCACGAGGCGCCATGAATGCGGTCCTGATGTTGAGCGGTGATGAATTACAAAAAGGAGTGGCCACACATTCTTCGGGTAACCATGCACAGGCTTTGGCAAGAGCTGCAAAGGTTATGGGAGTTCCCTCATATATCGTAATGCCACGCACCGCGCCCGCCATTAAAAAAGCAGGTGTGGCCGGCTACGGCGGACAAATATTTGAATGTGAGCCAACACTGGCCTCCCGCGAATCTATGCTGGCCGATGTAGTGTCAAAAACGGGCGCCGTTGAAATACATCCATTCGATAATTACCGCATCATCGAAGGCCAGTCTACCGCCGCAAAAGAACTGTTTGAAACGGTGAATGATCTCGACGTCATTATTACACCGGTAGGCGGAGGCGGATTGTTGAGCGGGACGGCATTGGCGGCAAGCTTCTTTTCACCGCGCACTGTTGTGCTTGGGGCAGAGCCCGAAGGCGCGGATGATGCTTCGCGGTCCATGCAAAGCGGCAGCATAGAGCCCAGCCAGGCCAATACCATTGCAGATGGGTTGCTTACCAATCTGTGTCAAAAAACCTTCGGCATTATTAAGGAGCATGCGCGTGAGATCATCACCGTTTCCGATGAAGAGATCAAAGCAGCGATGCGGCTGGTATGGGAAAGGATGAAGATCATTGTAGAACCTTCTGGTGTAGTGCCGCTGGCTGCCATTATAAAGCGAAGCAAGGATTTTGCAGGAAAAAAGATCGGTATCATTTTCTCCGGCGGAAATGTTGACCTGCAGAAGGTGCTGCAATATTTGTAGGCGGCGCGCTAATATATTTTTATCTGCAGCGGCTGATCGGCGCTTATCCATGCACGGTGCATGTGTTCGCTGTTGAAGCTGATGCCGATGTTGCCCGATGAGTCTATGCCTATCACCCCTATATCCCCTTTGGTATCCTTGTTTTGATGATGGATTACGAAATCACAGGCTTGCTGCATATCATATTGCTGCAAGTCTATCGCCGATGATATGGCGTGTGCGATCACACCGCCGATAATGAACTCACCATCACCAGTACACGAAACAGCACAGGTTGCATTGTTGGCATAAGTCCCGCAACCTACGATCGCGCTATCCCCTATTCTGCCAGACAGCGCGTTGGTGGTACCGCCCGATGATGTGGCGGCTGCAAGGTTACCTTTTTTGTCAATGGCAACCGCGCCTACGGTGCTGTGCATCTTTTTTTTCAACAGTTCGGTCACTGATTTTTTATCGCGCTCTTCCATAAAGCTGTCGTACTGGTGTGCTGTTACGAAATAAGCATCGGTTTCGGGTTCGAGGCCCGCGGCAATCGCCAGCTCGGAAGCGGCGATGCCGCCTACCAGCACGTGCTCGGTTTTTTCCATGATATACCGCGCAAGCGAAACCGGGTTCTTTACATTTTTTATGATGGCAGCCGCTCCCGATTTTTTTGTCTTTCCATTCATGATGGATGCGCACATCTCTACCTCGCCTTTATTATTCAATGCGCTTCCCCTGCCTGCATTGAACAGGGGATCATCTTCCATTAGCTTTATGGCCTCTTCTACCGCCTCTACGGCGCTTCCTCCTGCTTCCAGTATTTCATATCCCGCCCTGATGGCCTTTTCCAAGCCTGATGTATAGCCTTCGATATTTTTTCTTATAAGCTCAGAATCGGGACCGGCGCCACCATGAATTGCTATTGCTATCTTTCTCATCATTTTACCCTTTCTCTTTTTTTCTGCACCTGCATTTTACGTTCTTTGATAGAAAACCGCGATCCTTTTGAAAGCAGGTGCACTTTCAGGTTTTCTACATAGATCGGCGTGTCTTCCTCCGCTTCGATTATGTTGGTTTGCTCTATTTCTTTACCGTCTATGATCACCACCATGCCCGATCCACGGCATTCGGCATCAAAGCCGTTTTTAACAATCATCACCGTGTCCTCACCCAGGCCTATTCCCAACGCTTCCGGGTTCATAACGATGGCGTGCGCCAGCCTGCCGAACCTTCCACGTTTAATAAAATGCGTGTCGACAATACAAGTATCGAAGATTCCCAGGCCCGCGGTGATCTTCAAATCATTTTTCAATAAAGCTTCACGCACACCGCCTTCATATATCATTATCGAGGGCATTACCATGGCCCCGGCACTCGTGCCCGCTACCACAAAATCCTTATCATGCTGGTATTTTTCTTTAATGGTCTCTACGCAGGGTGTTCCTCCCAATATCGCGGAAAGTTTGAACTGGTCGCCGCCTGTAAAAAACACCGCATGCGCATCTTCGATCCTTTGCTGGAATTCGGGGTTGCGTGCCTCTATCTTATTCTCGATCTTGATAAAGCCCAGGTCTTTAAACCCGATCTTTTTAAAAGCGTCCCTGTACATCTTTTCAATTTCGTCAGGCACAGCGGAAGCGGTGGTGATCATTTCTATTCTTCTCTTGCCGTGATTCACGCGAAGCAGCTCTTTCAGGATCTCGAAGTTTTCAAATTCCTTGTTTTTACGCTGTATGTCCGGCCCATTGTTATCTCCCTTGTCCTCACCGCCTCCAATGATCAGTAAAGTTCCTCTCGGTGTCATTGTACAAACTTTTAATTGTCATAAAATCATGCGGTCAGTTCCATGCCCGAGGCTTTGATGTCTTCTTCCTGTGCCTTGCTGACAAAATCGAGCGTCGCTTGGACGGTATCGGTAAAGACTACGATAAATGCTCCGTTGCAGGCATGCTGCATGGCATACCGTATCGCGTCCCATTCATCGGAAATCACTATTATCTCGGGCTTCTTGCCTGTTTTATCGATGCCTTTTCTAATCAGTTGCGTGATCTCTTCATTGGTCCTGCCCCTGGGATCTTTATCATGCCGGATGATGATCGTGTCGAACATAGCTGCGGCATGGTATCCCATGTTGATGATGTCTTCATCGCGTCTGTCGCCCGGGCAACCAACAATGCCGATCTTACTGCTGGCCTCTACCTTTTCCATGAACTTGCCTGCCTGGGCAAATCCATCGGTATTGTGCGCATAATCTATCATCAGGTCGAAGCAACGGAAGTGAAAGATGTTCATACGGCCGGGAGTAAGTTGCGGGCCCGGCACAAATGATTGCAATGCCTTGCGGATGGTCTTTGCTTCAAAGCCACGGATGGACGCGGCCAATATCGCCGGCAGGATATTGCTGATCATACAGGTTGCGCGCCCGTCCAGCGTCAACGGTACTTCCTTTACTTTTGCGATCCTAATCCGCCATTCCCCTTTACACAAGGTGAAGTACCCTTTCTCTACTATTGCCGCCCAGCCGCCTTCATCGCAATGTGCCTGTATCCTTTCACTATTTTCCTGCACACTGAACAAGGCCACGCTGCAGTCTACTTCTTTGCGCATGGCGTACACCAGGTCGTCGTCGGCATTCAGTATGGCATATCCATCGCGGGAAGTGCTGCGCGCAACAACGCTTTTCACTTTGGCAAGCTCTTCGAGCGTATTGATGTCGTTTAATCCCAGGTGGTCATCCGTTACATTGGTGATGATGCTGATATCGCATTTGTCAAAACCCAGTCCCGAACGCAGAATGCCGCCGCGTGCGCATTCCAGTACGGCAAAATCTACGATAGGGTCCCGCAAGACGGCTTCCGCGCTGGATGGTCCGCTGCAATCACCATAATATATTGCCTGGCCCTGGATGTAAATGCCGTCCGTGGTGGTGTAGCCCACGGTATGTCCTGCCTGTTTTGCAAGATGCGCAACCAGCCGCGTAGTAGTTGTTTTTCCATTGGTGCCTGTTACCGCTACGATGGGAATGCGCGAGCGGGAGCCTTCGGGAAATAACATTCTCATTACAGGTTCTGCCACATTACGCGCAGTGCCTTTGGTCGGTGAAAGGTGCATGCGGAAGCCCGGAGCTGCATTTACTTCCAATACACCGCCAGTTTCAGCAGTGATGGGCGTTGAAATATCCTGGGCAATGATGTCGATGCCGCAAATGTCCAGGTTCATGAGCCTTGCTATACGTTCCACCATGAATACATTGTACGGATGGACAACGTCGGTAACGTCTCTGGCGGTGCCACCAGTGCTGAGGTTGGCAGTATCCTTTAAAAATAAAATCTCGCCAAAAGGCAAAACAGAATTAAGTGTCAGATTTTTTTCTACCAAAATGGAATTGGTGCGCGCATCTACTTTAATAGTCGTCAACACTTTTTCATGGCCTTCGCCGCGGTTGGGATCACTGTTGGTTTGCACTATCAATTGCTCGATGGTTGACCGGTCATCGCCTACCACCATGGCAGGCGTTCTCCTTGCTACCGCTTCCAACTTGTAATTGATTACCAGGAAACGATAGTCAAGCCCGCTTATAAACCTTTCTGCAATTACGTCCTCCGACATTTGCTTTGCCGTTGCAAACGCTTCGATAGCCCTTTCGCGTGAATTGATATTGGTAGTTACGCCCTTGCCCTGATTTCCATTGAGCGGTTTAATCACCAGCGGGAAGCCTACCTCGGATATTACTTCCATCAATTCTTCTTCAGTGCTGATGACCCTCCCTTCAGGCACGGGGATAAATCCCGATGACAAGATTCTCCTGGTTTGCTCTTTGTCCGATGCAAGATCAACGCCTACGCTACTGGTGGTGCAAGCCATGGTGGCGCACACTATTTTCTGATGCACTCCATGGCCGAACATGATCAGGGATTCCTTGTTCAGCCGCCTGTAAGGTATGTTTCTTCTTTTTGCTTCGTTGATCAGCGATTGCGTGCTGGGACCTAATCCTTCTTCTTTATTTATTTTCATCAAGGCTTTGATATCATGAGCAATATCATATGGAATATTCGATTCCAGGGTCTGCACAATGCGTACGGCCGCTTCTGCTGCGTATTTGCCGGCATTCTCAACCTGGTAAGAAAAAATTACATTACTGATGCCTTTTTTTCCCGTTGGTTTCGCACGGCCGAAGCCACATGGCATTCCGGCCAGCGACTGCAATTCAAGGGCAACATGTTCTATTACATGGTCCAGCCCGGTGCCTTTTCTGACGCGTTCAAAAAAGCCACCGGGCTTGTTTTCGAAACAACGATGTTCGTATAGCGACGGAATCAATGCCTCAAGGCGTTCCTGGAAACCGTCGATGGTATTAGTGGGAAAATTTTCCGACCCTTCAAGGTCCAATTTCAGTACGATTAATTGCTGCCGGTAGGTGGACCAATAGTTAGGACCTCTCATGACCGCCACACTTAAAATTTTCATACATATCTGCTTTAGATGAATGTTTAAGTTTTGAGCGAACTGTTGATTAACATGTCAACATTAAGAAAAGCAAATAAAAAAAATATGCCAGTGGATTATTTGCAGCCGCTGGTGCAGTGCAATTTCAATTTGCACATTTAACGCATTGCTGCTAATAGCTGTTTACACATCGGCGCAAAAAAAAGCGGTCCTTGCGGACCGCCTTAAAAAAAAGCAGGGTTAAGGGGGATTTACAATTTTGATAATGTTTTAATACCATCGTCGCACAGTGCGTGGTTATAAATTCTCAGCTCGTCGATAATTCCATTAAAGAAATACGGAAAGAGAGCGCTATCGTGTTTGCCGATGAATATGCTGTTTCCATTAGCGGTAAATGGTTTGTAACCGGGCTCGAACATGCGGACCATCTGGCCATCTACGTAAAACCGTGCATACCTTCCATCGTAAGAGAAGGCGATGGCATACCATCTGCCGGTTTGTACTACATCTTTGCTGCCGGAGCCTGGAGCAGTGCCCTGGGGGATATTATTGCCGAATTGAGCAGTAAATATCATCCTGGTTGCGTCGAATGGAACGGCGCAATTATTAACAGTGTCAGCTATCCTTAAATAATAGAAGCCGTTCACATCATCCGGAGTGCCCTTGCTGAGAATATTGCTTCCTTTGCACTGTCCGGTATAAAATCCATTGACTTTAACAACGGCAAACAGGGTAATATTTGTTGGATTGAGGCTGGGACTGTTGGGGACGACCATGTAGGAACTGGTACCGTTGAACAGGTATGCGTTATTAGCCACACCGCGCCTGTCCGCTGTTGGCGTGGCATTGTTGAAAGTGATATTGTTATTGTACTGGGTGGAATCGAGCAAGGTGCCGTTCCGGAAGGTGTATTTGGCAACCATACCGCTCTCGCAGTCGCAAACAGTATCCCTTACAATAGTGGTGTCGCGCACTACGGTAGTGTCATGAATAGTTATTGTTTTCTTGCAGGAAGTAATGGTAGTGGAGCCTGCCACCAATAGCATGACAGCAAAAAAGGACCCGAAGATCCCGTATAAGATTTTCATTGGGCGATCATTTAGTGTTTAGAGGTAAAAAAGGGTTCAACCGTGAAAGTAACGGAATATGATGCACCTATATTTTCTGCTGGCGAAATATTGTAAAAACTTGTCCCTGATCAAGAAAAAGGCGATCATTTCCGAAATTTGGAGGATCTTATAAGCATTCGTTACCCGGAAACGCATCCAAATTACCCGCCCCTGTGCCGCTCCATCGATAATTTTCCTGCGCCGGTGAACAGGAACAGGACAGATGCTGCCCATATTGCCCATGCGGCAAACGAATCTGTGATAGCATCTTTCATATGCGCGGCGATAATGGCCACGCTAAAATTGATGATCATGATAATAGCAGCGGGACGCATCCACCAACCCAAGGCATACAATATGCCGCAAATGAATTGCGCATAAATGGAAACGTTCGCCCCAACCGAAGGCAGTGGCAAATGCAGGGAATCAAAAAAACTGATTACACCTGTTACAGGTTTTTGCCGGACAACAAAAGGCCAGACGCCGGCAATCAATCTCCAGGCAATTACGAGCCGGAGAAAGATGATGCCGTAGTCTTTACGTTTGTTGAAAAAGGAATTAACTCGGTGGAGCATGTAGTAAGTTACCCATGCCCCACCATGGTATGTTTTGAAATATTGCTAATTTACTTACCTCAGCTGGTACACTCTCACATAATCCACATACATGCTTGCGGGCAGTTTGCTATTATCTATGGTTTGTCCCGGCCAGTTGCCGCCCACGGCCATGTTGAGTATAAAGAAGAATGGCCTGTGAAACTCTTCGGTACTGTTGATATTGTTCAGGATGTTCGCTTCGTGGTATTTTACGCCGTCCACAAACCATTTGATGGCACTGGAGTTCCATTCAATAGAATAAACATGGTAGTTAGATGGAGAAGTGCTGGTGTTTCCGCCATATTGAGCATATCCATTGGCATCCCAATGAATGGTGCCATGCACTAAGCTGGAAGTATTGACGTGTTCCATAATATCTATTTCACCGCACCGGGGCCAACCGACGCTGGAAATATTACTGCCAAGCATCCAGAAAGCCGGCCATAGTCCCTGCCCGAGCGGCAGCCTGATACGGGCTTCCATTCTTCCATAAGTGAATTGGCGTTTGCCTTGTGTTTTGAGCCTTGCGGATGTATAATTGGCGCCTCCAAAGCTCTCGCGCTTTGCGGTAATGACGAGATTTCCATTGGATACTGTAGCGTTTTGCGACCGGTAATACTGTTGTTCATTATTACCCCAGCCGCCGGCGCCGGTTTCGAATGTCCAATTGGAGGTATTTACCGATGTGCCGTTGAATTCATCGGACCATACTAATTGCCAGGCAAGCGCGGCGGCCGCCGAGCCTGCCTGTTGCTGGGCGAGTGATAATTCTTTGTGAATGGGCTTGATCTCTTTTTTGCAGGATGTAAGAATGAAAGCAGCTGCAACGGCGCATGCGGACATGGGTATGCGCACCAGGATAAGTTTCATAAATGGCAAGTTTTTGTTTTGGAATAAGGTTCACCTGAATTTATAGGTATTAAATGCCATTGCCGCAATTTGATACTACATCTCTACTACATCATGGGTAAAAACACTCCCTGCGCGCAGGAACACTTGCGGTTTTTGCGCCTCGATGATAATGATGAATAGTGGGTATTATCTTTTAACGTTGAGCATTTGCCTGGCCGGAGCATAATTCCGTTCGGCCGACAGTATTAGCAGGTTGTTGGATTGGTAATCATTTTTGGTAACACCCCGGCCGTCGCGGTACATCAAAGCAAGGTTATACATGGCTACAGGCTCGCCCAGGTCAATTGCCTGCTGGTAATAGGTTGCCGCCTGCGTGGGGTTGGCTTTTTCTTCTATGGTACCGAGCACCGTATAGGCTACCGCAATGCCGGCCTTAGCGGCCTTATTCAGCCATTGCTTTGCAAGGGCTTCATCTTTTTTTCCGCCGAGACCATTCAGGTACATGAATCCGGCGCTATACATTGCTTCGGGAAAGCCCTTTGTTGCAGCTTGCTCCATCAGCTGTGCGCCCTTTACAGTATCTTTTAAGGGCGGCGGCACCTGTAATAAGATATAGGCGAGCCAATAATCGGTCATCGCGCAGTTCTTGCCGGATTCCTTCTGCAACATGCTAAGCGCGCTTTGCACATCGTTTCGCGCAAGTGCTGCTAACGCGTAGCGCCCGTTTGCAAGCGTAGCAGGGTCGCAGGCAAGTGAAGTTTTTCCAGACTTATAAATATAATAACTTATATAATTGCTTTCGGCCATAGCTTTTCCGTTCTTGAAATCGCCGATGGACCTTTTTTCGAACGGGATCACCACTTTGCCGGTTTTATCAATTACGCCGGTTTGCTTGTCGGCATCGAATGCGCTCTTGCCCGTGCTTACAACAGCTACTCCGTCTGAAAAACGGCCTGCGCTGATGTAGGCTGGTTTTATTACAACCGTGCCTTTCTTATCGATGTATCCCCATAATCCATCCTGGGTGAGCACTGCGGCCAATCCCTGTGAAAAAGACATGGCATTTTTATAGGCCGGTTTTATTACTACCGTGCCGGCTTTATCCATGTAGCCACTCAGTCCGCCTTCGCTGAACACTGCCAGTCCCTCGCTGAAATAAGGCTGGCTCTTGAATCGTGCTGCCTGCAGTGCGCCTTTCATGTCTATTACTCCCCAAACGTCTTTGTCACTGTTCAATCCTGAGCTGCCGGTAATTTTTACCGGGTATAATCCATCCGAGGGTATGTGGTAAACGGTAACAAATTCCTGCGTAGTAAGCATTTTTCCTGTCTTGTCGATCAATGCCTGGTAGCTCTTATAACCGGCAGGCGAAGATTCTGATATAGATACCACAGCCACGCCATTTTTAAAAGGCATCACGTGATTGTAGGCGGGTTTGATCACCATGTTCCCATTGAGATCGATATAACCTTTGCGGAAAGACATTACACCGCTGCCAAGGTCGTGGGGGATCGATACACCTGCAAGTCCCTCCGAAAATACATCGGCATCCAGGAAAGGTCCTTTTATTTTTACTGTGCCGGTTTTATCGATGTATTGCCATTCCTTGTCGGCAGTGGCAACCGCGGCAAGTCCCTGCGAGAATGATTTCGCGTATTTGTATTGAGGAGTGATTTGCACCAATCCCTTTGCATTGATGTACCCATACTGGTGTCCCTTGTAAGCATCGCCGGTGGCCACCATGGCCATGCCTTCGGTAAAATCCTCTGCTTTGGTGTATTTCGGTATTACCAGTTCGGTGCCGTTTGGCAGGCAATAGCCATACCGTATGCTCGCATAGTCGGAGGCGGATTTTTGTCCTGCCCATACCCTGCATATACCTTCAGATGGGCGCATGATCAAATTATATTTGCCCGGCGTTTTTGAATTACCCGCGGAATCTGCAAAGCCGTAGAATGCTACTTCTTTAAAATCAGCGAGATAGGTGAATACATCTTGCGCGGAAACAGTGCTGGCAAAAACAAGCATAGAGCAGGCCAGGGAAAGGATTTGCTTCATATCGGTTGGTCTGGGGTTATAAAAGATTTGAAGATAGTGTTTGCAGGCGAAATAAGGAAGGGATGGAGGCGGGATTGAGATGATTTGGGTCAAGAATTGCGCATGAATTATCCGTTTATGAAGCTTGTAAATGAAATTTCAAAATTCGTTTTTTTGGAGAGACTTATACATTTACCGGTGGTGATTCAACATCTAATTCCGATTAAATTCGTATTTTATCCCGGTCATTTCAATGTTCTATGGACTAATAATTGCCATGTACTATTTAGACACCAAGCGACATAACCCTTCACATATCCATGCTCGTTTTGGAGAAATGGAGGGTGTTTACGAAATACCGGGTAGGCAATCCACTCGAGGGCCCTTTGCCGGCAAATAAAGAGAAGCGTATCCAGGCATGGATTTGAAATCCACCAGGAAGAATTGAAGGCCAATTGGAATTGGCTGTTGATGGCAACAAGATTTTCAAAATTGAGCCGCTTAAATAACATGTAGGGACCCGCGCGTTTTTAAATGTGCTAATCATTACATTTACCAATAATGAAGTAAAACAGTTTGATCTTAGTGGTTATCTGGCTTATCCTGTTTACAACGCGCTAAAAGACGAAGGTTTTTGTAAAAAGGCAAAAGTGTCTAACGGAACGGTTATATGGGATGAGAGTATGGATTTTGATCCTGACACGCTTTATCTGGAGAGCAAGCCCGTTTGATTGAAACAATGCAAAAATAAAAAAGCGAAGCGCCCGTTCCGGCCCTTCGCTTTGGTTTCCCCTAAAAAACAATACAATAAGCAATTATTTAAGTACCTGCACTTTCTGCCTTTCACTTCCGTGGTCATTTATAATTTCTATCACGTAAATCCCCATAGGCAGGTCGCTTACATTGATAGAAGCGCTCCTCGTTCTGTTGAATTTCAAATATTTCTTGATGTTTCCTTCCTGATCGTAAATCTTCACCGCATGGAAACCGGCATCACGTGCGGACGCATCTGATCCCTCCACAGAAACCTTGATAGTAGACCGTGCAGGATTAGGCGAAACGCGATAACCATAACAACCGCTCCAGATGGTCACTCCATCGGTGCGCGGAAGTCCACAGAGATCAGTATAGTTTACTTTTACAGCTCCGCCGCCGGTAACACCAACATAAGTAGAAGCTGAGTATGGGCTATGAATATTAAAATTGCTGGGGTTAGTAGGCGCATACCAATACCAGTTGGATCCTTTAGATGCATCAGCGCCTAAGAACCATGTTCGCCAGGTACCATTGCATCCGCCACTTTGATAATAATCGATAGTTGCATAAGGAGCACCTATAACAAATTCATGTCGCCGCGTAGCAGAGATTCCACTGCATGGTGTGGTAATTGTTACTTCTACCCAGGCCAACCCCGTGCCGGTAGCCTGAATGGTTACCTGGTTAGTAGTGCTTCCGCTAACGCCGGAAAGGTTGCTGCTCCAGGTCCATGAATAGGTTGCACCCGAAATACTTTTTACGGCAAAACTGCCGGTGCCTCCACCGCACACATAGGTAGAACCCACCTGCGAAATTTTAGTGGAGGCGTAATAATTCACTGTGTTAGGCTGGTCGTACGGGACACCTGTGCGCGTATGGCGAACAACTGAAAGCGCGCCCCATTTCGATTCCCAGTAGCCGGCGTGGGTAGTGGAACGAACAGCCGAATGATCGCCGCAATGATAATGCACTTTGTCGGCCTCCGACTCATTGCATACCTGTATAAAACAACCGTCGGTCCAGTATTTGTCGATGTTATGCGTATTGTCAAAGCAAGCTCCCATATCTGTAGAAGCGTTGTTGATCCAGACCTTGTACGTATTCCCCTCCCTTAGGTGCCAGGCATAGGAATGGCAATTGTATTGTTGAGAAGCATCACCTATGATGGTAATGCCAAGATAACCGAATTGGCTTTGCGTTTGCGAGTTATAATATTGTATCTGCGCCTGGCTGAACTCAGAAAAAGTAAGCGCGGAAACGGTGCCGCCTTTACAGGTGTAAACCGTTGTTTGTGCAAAACCTATCGAGCAAAAAAGAATAGATATATAAGTAGCGATATATTTCAGCTTCATAAAATAATAGTTTAATAATGAAGAATCTGCCAGGGGCTATTTGGCAGCGATGGTCCTTGCCTTATTGATGACCCGGAAAAAAGCTTCGCGGTCGGTCAGCATGCCCGTGGCCGCAAACTCCTGCATGGGTTTAGACGATGTCATCGATCTCGTAGCCTGATCGCCAAGGGCAGCCGCCAGCTTTACAATGATCCTTCCAGTGGAAGCCTGATTGACAAATCCATACAAGCTATCTGTGGCAATAGCATTGAAGTTTGACAATGTTTTGCTCAACAGTTGTCTTTTTTCAGCAGGCTCCATATTACCGATGATCTCATCCTGAACAAGTATTGCATCGATCATCATCACGAAAAATGTATACTGTCCTTTTTCAATTTCCGTTCTCAATTGCCTGTGGCCTTTAACATCAACGGTTTTGTACAAATCCAGCAATCTGGCAGGTGCATCCCTGCGCGTAAGCAGTTCTGCAATGCCGTTGAAACTTTGTTTCCATCTGTCAAACGACATTTGTGGGGTGCTGTGAATGAGCAGAACGGTAGACGCCGGGTACTGCAGGCACGTTTGTATAAGCGCTGCGGTTGAAAGCTTCGTTAATACATCTGGCGGTATCTGGCAGGCCGCATACATGTCCTCTACAGTTTTAAATGACTGCCATTGTTCCGAGCCCGGTTTTACTGGAAAATCATACGGTGTGTTGCTTTGTTGTCCGAAAGAGACGCAGGCCCAAAGCATAAAGCCGAGGAATAGAAGTTTCCTTTTCATTTTAATAGGATTAAAGGTGAAAAAAGAATGGAACTATCGGAGCGATAACCCAGTGCAGTTATGAAGGGAAGAGGATATGTAAGACATAATAAAAATACCGGAAACCTGCGAAAATTACAGGCGCACAAAAACTTTTCGTATTACCCGCAACAGCAATGCGGTGCATTGCAAAATGAATCCCTTCTGTTATCGCTTTTGTCGGCGGCTTATTAGCCGGGTTTCGCCGGACGAAGCACGCAAAATAAAAAAGCCCGCCCTCCCTAAAGCTTGGCGGGCCAGGTCGGCTTGGCCGGACAGAGTTCGAACCAATTTCTACAAGATTTGGAAAAAATCAGGAATCCTCTGCAGGAATTCGGGCATATATAAAAGAATACAGGCCTAAGCAACCAGTGTTCATACAATCGCTCAGCTTCAGTCCCGGCAGAGAATTCCGTACTGAATTTTGCGCTGCATTCAGTGGAAAAAAAAGCCTTTGACCATAAAGAACAATTCTCACTGACCATATTGACATTAATGAAACTAACCTATTTTAGTCATTGACATTCATAACCCAAAGGTTAGAAACCAATACATTAACAACATTTCGGTAGGCCTACATCTTTACATTGACGTTTAATACGAAAAAACCTTAATTTTCCTTTATACTCTCCACCTAAACTAACTGCTATGAAAAAGAACCTACTCTGCTTGCTGGCTTTTTTCATATTTTATGCATCCTCCCTTTTTTCTCAGACAACACTTGTTGCGGGCGACATTGCATTCACTGGTTATAATATGGATGATAATACAGTGAACGGTGCGACGGCTAATGACGACTTTTCCTTCATTTTACTAAGGAACATTACGTCGGGGACCATCATCAACTTTACCGATTTTGGCTGGCGCAGTGATGCAGCTGCTTTTCAAACTGCCAATCCCTGTGGCCCCTCGACCGGGGCAGTGTCAGATGGTATCATCCAGTGGACAGCGACATCGGACCTGACTTACGGAACCCAAATCCGCATACGCTGCAGAAACAATCTATCTGCTACACAGGGATCAGTAACCGGCATACAGGCTACGTTTAACGTTGCAACCGATTATTTGAGCCTCACTTCAGCCGGCGATCAGATCTTTGCTTACCAGGGAACCTTTGCAGCGCCTACCTTATTGGCCGGCATAAGTACGAATGGACCCTGGGATGCTACCCTTACAAATTGTCAATTTAGTTCTGGCATGTCAACCTTACCTGCCGCGCTTAGTTCCAACAGCTATGCTGTTGCCATTACACCTGAAGTTGATAATGCCCGTTTAAAAAATTCGGTGATGTTAACTGGCACCGCGGCCACCGATAGAACAGCCATTCATAACGCTGCAAATTGGGATGTAGATGATCTGAATGCGTTTTTACTTCCTCCCGTTCTGACTGCAGCCCCTGTTGTCACCACTTCAGCTGGCACCACCGCACATACGCAGGGAACGCCGGTAATAGTTGACGGGGGAATAACGGTTACTGATGCAGACAATGCAAACCTTTCTTCTGCAACAATTAGCATCACTGGTAATTTTCAAAGCGCAGAAGATGTACTTCAGTTTACCAATCAAAATGGCATTACAGGGAGCTATAATTCGGCTACGGGTGTGCTTTCCCTTTCGGGATCATCAACAGTAGCGAACTACCAAACAGCCTTAAGAAGCATAAGCTATAATAACACTGCTATCATACCGAACACTTCTAACCGTACGATAAGTTTCACAACAAACGATGGCGCGGTGAATAGCAACACTGCCACCAAAATAATTACTGTAACGGCATTAAATGGTGCTCCTGTGCTAACTACTTCCGGCGGAAACACTGCATTTATACAAGGGACGCCAGTAGTTGTGGACGGTTCTATAACAGTAACTGATGCAAATAATGCAAACCTGGTTTCTTCGACAGTGAGCATTACAGGCGGTTTTCAAAATTCCCAAGACGTTTTACAATTCACGAATCAGAATGGAATAACAGGAAACTATAATTCCAGTACAGGCGTACTCTCATTATCCGGATCAGCAACAGTCGCAAATTATCAAACTGCATTAAGAAGTGTTACCTATAATAACACATCTGCCACTCCTAACACTGCCAATCGAACAATAAGTTTTGTAGCCAACGATGGCACAGTAAGTAGTAATACAGCAACAAAAACAATTACCGTTACAGCAACAAACGCTGCTCCTATTGTCACCACTTCGTCTGGCACCACCGCGCATACCCAGGGAACGCCGGTAATAGTTGACGGGGGAATAACGGTTACTGACGCAGACAATGCAAACCTTTCTTCTGCAACAATTAGCATCACTGGTAATTTTCAAAGTGCAGAAGATGTACTTCAGTTTACCAATCAGAACGGCATTACAGGGAGCTATAATTCGGCTACGGGTGTGCTTTCCCTTTCGGGATCATCAACAGTAGCGAATTACCAAACAGCCTTGAGAAGTATAAGCTATAATAATAGCTCAGCTACTCCCAATACCATCAATCGCATTGTGAGCTTTAGTGCGAGTGATGGAACAACTAATAGTAATACGGCTACTAAAACACTTTCTGTTACCCCGTCAGCTGTTGGTGCAACCACACTTACCATTGGTGACATTGCTTTCACAGGCTATAATTCTGCCGGCACTGATGATTTTTCATTTATTATACTGCGAGCCAGCGGGATCACCAGTGGTACACAGATAAAATTCACTGATTATGCATGGGTGTCTGGGGCTTGTGGTACCAATGGATGGGGAACTACCGCTGAACAAGAGATAACATGGACTGCAAATACAACACTTACGTATGGTATGCAGGTCAGAATAAACGGATTAACAGCTTCAACCGGTACTGTGTCAGGGACGGCTTTAAATCTTTCCCAGGGAGGCGATCAGATTTTTGCTTTTCAGGGTAACAGGACAGGTGTTTACACAATGTTGGCCGGTATTCACATGAATCAGGATGTCGCAACATCGGGTGCCAATTGGGATGACGTAACAGCGCCTACCGGCATAACTTCTAACAGGCCTGCATGCTTAACCAACGGCATGTATGCTCTTTTCATTAACCCGGAAGTAGATAATGCCCGGTTAAAAACGACAGTTGTGCTGACTGGAAATCCTCTTACAGACAGGGCTACAATTAATAATGCGGCTAACTGGGATGTGGATAATGTGAACCCGTTCATCTTGCCTCCAGCCTTTAATGCAGCTTCAGTAGTTACCACTTCCGCAGGCAACACTTCCTATTCGATAGGGACGCCTGTTGCTGTGGACGGGGGTTTAACTGTCACAGATGCTGATGATGTGAACCTTAGCTCAGCCACAGTAAGTATAAGCGGTGGATTTCAAAGTGGACAGGACATTTTACAGTTTAGCAATCAAAATGGAATTACCGGAAGTTATAATGCTGCTACCGGGATACTTACTTTAACCGGAACGTCAACAGTTGAAAATTATCAAACGGCATTAAGAAGTGTTACCTATAATAATACATCTGTCACTCCTAACAACTCCGATAGGACCATAAGCTTTGCAACCAATGACGGAAATGCAAGTAGCAATGTAGCAACAAAAGTGGTGACATTTATAAATGATGCCCCACCAACAGTATCCAGCATTAACAGGCTAACACCATTAACGCAATTAACTAATGCTTCTACGGTAACGTTCAGGGTTATCTTCTCGGAAGATGTGACAGGAGTAGATGCTTCTGACTTTGAATTGACAAAGACACTTACAGCCAATGGATCGGTCAATACAGTAACTTCGGTTGATGAACAAACCTATGATGTAAATATAAATTTAGTTACAGGCGATGGCACATTGCGTTTGGATTTAAAGAATATTGGTACTGGTATTAAAGACAAGGATGGAATTCTCGATGATATCCCAGGCGGCTTCACTGCCGGAGAAACATATACAGTTGACCATACAGCACCAACGCTTACTACAGTAAGTATTTCATCTGCTAACGTAAATAGTGCCGCCTTAGCGAAAGTGGGAGATAAGGTAACAGCGCTCTTTACCGCATCTGAAACTATCAATACGCCAACGGTCACTATTCATGGACAGACTGCAACCGTAAGCAATGTATCAGGCAACCAGTGGAAAGGCGAGTATACAATGCAAACTAGTGATGCGCCTGAAGGTGTGATAACTTTCTCTATTGCCTTTACCGACCTTGCAGCTAATGCAGGAACTTCTGTTACAACTACAACCGATGCAAGTAGTGTAACATTTGATAAGACACTACCGACGCTTACTACTGTTCACATTCAATCGAACAATGCTAACACAGCGATAGCCAAAGTTGGTGATATTGTAACATTGAGTTTCACTTCAAGTGAAGCGGTAACCGGAACATCTGTAGGCATAGCAGGACATCCGGTAGCAGTTAATTCCGCAGGCGGAAACAGTTATACTGCAAGCTATACTATGGTTAGTGGTGATACAGAAGGTGGAGTTTCTTTCTCCATCAGTGGTTTCAAAGATGCTGCAGGTAATACAGGTACAACAGTTACTGCAACAACCGATGCAAGCACTGTGACCTTCGATAAGACAGCACCAATATTATCGGCGGTTACTGTTGCATCGGATAATGCTAATACAGCGTATGCAAAACCGGGTGATAAAGTAACCTTGCTCTTTACTTCGTCTGAAGCCATTCAAACGCCTACAGTAAGTATATTGGGACATTCAGTAACACCAAGTCTGGTTACAGGAAATCAATGGAAAGCAGAATACACGACCGTTAATACTGACGCAGAAGGAACGATCGCATTCCAGATATCTAATCTTAAAGATTTGGCAGGTACTACTGCGCCTAATGTGGTGGCAACTACAAACGGAAGCAGTGTTATATTCGATAAGACAGCACCGGCATTAACAAGTGCTTGTCCCGCAAACCAGTCGGTAAATGCAGGAGTAAATTGTTCAGCAAACGTGTCGTGGACGGTACCTACTGCTACGGATGCTAATGTTACGGGCACATTTAGTGCTTATGAGCATACGGGAGGTGATCCGGGCACATATAACGTCGGTACTTACAACATTGTCTATAAGTTTAAAGACCCGGCTGGAAATGAAACTGTCTGCAGCTTTACCATTACTGTTGCAGATAATGCTGGCCCAACATTTACAACGTCTCTTACAGCCAATCCTTTAGTAATATGGCCTCCGAATCATAAATTCCAAGACGTAGTATTGACTTATGCGACGGCAGACAATTGTTCGGGAACAGTTACTAATATTGTCACCGTTACCAGTACTGATTCTATTGCTGGAGATTGGATCGTGGTGAACGATCACCTTGTACAGTTAAGGGCAGAAAGAAATCCTGGAAGTGAAACTCGTATTTATACTATAACAGTCACTCCACAAGATGCATCAGGTAACTTAGGTACTGCGCAGTCTGTGCAGATTTATGTTTCCAATAACATTACAGCTACTCCCCCTATAAGTTCAACAGACCAAAACATACAGGAAATACCTGGAAAACTGCAGATAATGGCATTGCCTAATCCAAGCAGACACTCTTTCACCCTCGCACTGAAAAGCAGCCGCACAGAACAAGCGAACCTGCGTATAATAGATGTGTGGGGACGAGTGGTAGAAGTAAGAAAGGGCATAGCAGTAAACGGTACATTGAGGATTGGAGCTAATTACCGTCCAGGCACTTACATTGCCGAACTAATCCAGGGAAATGAAAGGGTGAGAGTAATGCTGATCAAACAATAGAATAATTAGTTGGAGTTAATTTAGAAAAAGAGGCTGTCTCAAAAGAGAGGCCTCTTTTTTTGTTTTAAAGAATGGCTTTTTGCCAGTTTCTGTGCTGTTTTCTTTGAATGCACTTACCATATTCATTCACCGACTGCCCCATCATGTCTTTAATTGCTTCCTGCTCATAATAGATGATGCTACCAAGCTTTGTAAAAGGTATTTGCCCTGTATCACGTAAATGCTGCAACATTCCCGGCGAAATCTGCAGACCGAGCAAGATCGCTATGCACAGGCGCAAAGGCCCCTGCTTAGTATTGTATTAGCCAAATAAAAAGCTGTCTCTGAATTGAGACAGCTTGAGTCGGGATGACTGGATTCGAACCAGCGACCCCTACGTCCCGAACGTAATGCGCTACCGGGCTGCGCTACATCCCGATCTGTAATGCCCTTCCAGGCATACATTTCCATTCCGACAACTGCAAAAATACACCACATCAACCACTAAAAAAAACGCGGTTGACACCTTGGCAAAAGGCCCTATAGAATGCAAGCCAATAATCATAACACAACCCTCCGCCGCCCATCGAAATTTCTTTCCCCCTCTCCCCTAATTCATTACATTAGTCCCTTATAATTTTTTTATGCGCCAAACCCCCAAACTGTTCGCTTTCTTTACCGTTGCCGCACTCATCGCAGGCTGCGCAGCCAAACAGGATCAATCTTTTCAAAAAGACATCCTGCTATCCAACATGGATACCACCGTCAGCCCGGCTGACGATTTTTTCCTATACGCCAATGGCGGCTGGATCAAACAAAACCCCATCCCCGACGACCAAAGCAGCTGGGGCATTGGGCACGCCGTACAGGAAGAGCTGTATAAAAGATTACGCACCATTAATGAGGCGGCGCTCAATGCAAAGGATGGCATAGAAAAGAAAGTCGGCGATTTTTGGTTCAGCGCAATGGATACCGTATCAATCGAAAAGCAAGGCATCAGCCCACTGCAACCCGAATTGGACGCCATCAATAATATAAAAGACCTGAAAGGACTGCTGGATGTAAATGCCGACCTGCACTACAAAGGCGTGGGCGTGTTGTACAACGATGCTATTTACCAGGATGAAATGAACAGCGAGGCCATGGCGCTCCACCTGAACCAGGGGGGACTTGGACTTCCTAACCGCGACTACTATTTCAACACAGATGAACGCACCAAAAACATCCGCGAGAACTATATCAAACACGTAGCCCGCATCTTCCGCCTGCTGGGGAGCGACTCGGCCGCGGCTGAAAAAATGAGCAAAGCGCATTTCGCGCTGGAAAGCAGGCTGGCAAAGGCTTCGCGCAAACTGGAAGCGCTGCGTGTTCCAAAAGAGAACTATAATAAATTCGCGGTAAGTGAACTTAAAAAACTTACACCGTCGATAGATTGGAAAGATGTGCTGGCGAAATCAGGTATCAAATCACTGGACTCCGTTATTGTAGGACAGCCTGAATTTTATAAAGAGCTCGATGCTTCGCTGCGGTCAATACCCCTCGAAGATTGGAAAAATTACCTGCGCTTTCACCTCGTGCGCAGCTTCGGCACTTACCTGAACCAGGCCATCGTAGACGAGCAGTTTGACTTTTACGGTATCAAAATGCGCGGCGCTAAAAAACTAAAGCCCCGCTGGAAACGCATGCTCGATGTGGAAGACAACCTGGTGGGTGAAGCACTAGGACGCGTGTTCGTTAAAGAATATTTCAACGAACAGGCTAAGAAACGCTACGAAGACATGGTAGAAGCCGTACGCGCATCCCTGAAAGAACACATCGAAAAACTGGACTGGATGAGCGATAGCACCAAGCAAAAAGCATTGGTAAAACTCGCATCCATGAAAAAGAAAGTGGGCTATCCTGACAAATGGAAAGATTTCTCTGGCATGAAGATCGACCGCGGACCCTTGGTTCGTAATATCATCAACGCCAATATGTGGTGGAGCGATTACTATAATAACAAGCTCGGCAAGCCGGTCGACAGGGATGAATGGGAAATGAACCCCCAGACCTATAACGCCTATTACAATCCATCTAACAACGAGATCGTACTGCCAGCGGGCATCTTCACCGTTCCCGGCTTCCGCGATGAGGAACTGGACGATGCCCTTGTATGGGGTTATGCAGGCGCCACCACCATCGGGCATGAAATAACGCACGGTTTCGACGACGAGGGGCGCCAGTACGATGAAAAAGGCAATCTCTCCAATTGGTGGACAAAAGAAGACGAAGAAAAATTCAATGCACGCGCTGCCCTTATGGTAAAGCAATACAATGAATACATGCCGGTCGACACGCTGCGCATCAATGGCCAGGCCACCCTCGGCGAAAACATCGCCGACCTGGGCGGAGCGGTGATTGCGCTGGACGCATTCAAAAAAACAGAAACATTCAAACAGGGAAAGGTCATCAACGGCATGACGCCGCTGCAACGCTTCTTCCACGGTTATGCGCTGGGATGGCTCGGTCATGCACGCAAGGAAGCCATCGCCAATCAGTTATTGACCGATGTGCATTCACCTATACAATACCGTGTGAACGGGCCATTCGTAAGCGTGAAAGAGTTTTACGAGGCATTTAATATCAAGCCGGGCAGCAAAATGTACAGGGCCGATTCGTTGCGGGTTAATATCTGGTAGATTATTCTTGGTCAATAAGTCATTGGGTCATTGAGTTTTCAATTCCAATACCCCCACCCTGATCGGCGCAAGATCTTTCAGGTTCACATTGCCCTTGGTTTGTTCATACAAACGGCGGAACAATTGCAGGTTAGAGGAAGCAACATAATACAGTTTATTGCCAACTATCACCCCCGTAGTGGGTTGCGAGAACAAAGAATCACTCTTTGCCAGCATGTTTCGATCATGTACATGTAAAAATGTTGAGTCGAGCATGTATTGCACCACTTCGTCACTGCTGTCTGCCGGTATGATGGCTACCAGGCTATTGTTGTAGAAATACAAACCATCCGAACCGGCCTGCCAATTGTTTGCCATGGTTACTGTGTCCAGCTTGCGTGTTTGAATCTCGAGCCTCCCGAACATATCGCTGGGCCTTGCATACCAGGTAAGATACAGGTAACGCTCGTCAGGGGTTAAATCAAGCCCATTCGGGTATGCTTCGCCGGGGAAAGTATAAAAGATCTCCAGCACGTCTTTTTCGGGCCTGATCGTATAGATAGTGCCGTTAGGGGTATCGCTGATGTAGACAACTCCATTGGAGTCTACCACCAGGTCGTTTAAAAAATACCCGCGGTTAACGTCTCCATCCAGCAGGTATTTTTTGATCAGCTTCCCGGTATTCAAATCATACTTAAAAACACCTGAATTGCCCGTAATGGTGCTGTCCTCGTCTTTGATCGGCATTCCCGCGCCGGCCGTTCCGCTCGCGGCCCATAGCACCCTGCGCTTTGCATCCACACGCATTCCGACAACACCATAAATGCCATCCTGTTTTTCCTGTATAAAATCTTCATAAGAACCATCTTCCTTTATCTTGATGATCTTTCGCTTATAAGTGCTGCTGACGTAAAATTCTTTTTTAACGGGGTCATATGCAATGCCTTCCGGTATAGCATCATTCTCCGGAATGGTATATGCCAACCCTTTTTTTGTTGAAGTGCTTTGTTCAGTGTTGGAACAAGCTGCGCAATACAGCAGCGTTAGCAGGAAAAAATACTGCAGAATAGTTTTGGACATATGGGAATGCTTATGCGCTCAAATTAGCACGAAAAAAATTGCACGATTAACCACTCATACAAAAAGCATCTTTCGCCAAAACCAATGAGCTATTGACCCTCTAGGAGAATCTTTCGGATTAAGCGATGACTCAATGACCTATTGACCTGATGACCTACTGACTATCTCCCAATGCCACCTTAATCTCCACTCCCAATCCTGGCTTACCGGAGTACACCGCCCTGCCCTGCTCGAACCATAAACCCGTTGCCAGGTCGTCTGCCAGCAACAGGGGACCATCCATATCAACATGGTCTGCCAAAGGGAGTAAATGCGCAATGGCCGCAGTGCCGATACTGCTTTCATTCATGCTGCCTATCATAACCTGCATGCCTAGCTGCCGGGCACGGCTTATCATTCTTCTCGCCGGCGTAATGCCTCCGCACTTGGTAAGCTTGATATTTATTCCATGGAAATGCCCATGGCATTTGTCAACGTCTGATTCCGCCACACAACTTTCGTCGGCATACAGCGGCAAAGGCGAACGTTCGAACAATACTTTCATGCCTTGCCAATTCTCTTTGGCAAGCGGTTGTTCCACCAACTCCACGCCCAGCTCCTGCAAACGCGGTATTTTGTCCAGCGCTTCATCCAGCGTCCATCCTGCATTGGCATCTACCCGTAATACGGCATCGGTATGCTTGCGCAACGATTCAACAATGGCAATGTCCTCGGCCGTGCCCAGCTTTATTTTATAAATCGGCCAGGGCTTTTCTTTCATCTTCTCCACCATTTTTTCAACCGTATCGATGCCGATGGTGTAATCCGTCACCGGGATGTTGTCCGTACTCAATCCCCACAACTCGTACAAAGGCTTGCCCTTTAACTTTCCGAACAGGTCCCAACCCGCGATATCCAGCGCGCAAACAAGAAATGAGTTATTGGGGAATAAATGATGTACGTAGTGCCAGTACCGCTCGGGATCGGTAAAGGAAAATTTTTCAAGGAATGTTTTTTTTCGCTCGATATCCTCGATCATTTTCGACACGGGAATATGATAATAAGCGATGGCGGGCGCCTCGCCATAACCTTTCAACCCGAAATGTTCCAGTGATACTACCAGCGTGGGCTGATGCGTTTTGGTGCCGCGTGAAATAGTGAATGGATAAACAAATGGAAGCTCGAAGCTGTGATACTTGATTTTCAAAATACGTTATTTAAAGGTGCCCCTTCCACTGATACCTGCATATTCTTTTAGCTCTTCGTTGAATGCTTTGGCCTTCAGCAGGTCTTCGAGATAAATGTGCATGCGGTATCTCCAATAATGCTTTGAATTGGCGGGTATGTTGATGCGTTCTTCCTGCGGATTGTCTCTCCGCAACGATTCGTTCATGCCCAAAAGGTCCTGCAACTGGAAAATGCTCCACATGGCGGGCGACTGCAGGTGCTGCAGCACGATAGCCTTGTTGATCCAGGCCTCACAGAAAGCAGGCGCTTCGCCCCACTGCCCCAGCTCCTGGTTAAAGAACTGCTGCGTCTTGGCGCGGTCTTCTTCCCACCAGCCGCGGATGGTGCTCATGTCGTGCGTGGAAGGCGTTACCACTGATAAATATGGCGCATCGGCCGGCGCAGAAAATGATTTATGGGAATGCTTCGGCATGCGTTGTATCTCGAGGCTCAGGATGCCGAGTTGCTTCATTACCTCCGGCACGCAATGCGGTACCATGCCCAGGTCTTCGCCGCACACCAGCATGTTGGTGGAACGCTTCAACGCCGGCAATTTCTTCATGGCCTCTTTCTGCCAGAAATCATCCTGGCGGTGATAAAAGTAATTGACGTATAGTTCTTTTAACTGGTGTTGCGTATTACCATCGAGGTGACGGAACGAAATGGTATTTTCCATCGCGATGCGGAAATGGAATTGCAATCCGCCCGAGCCCGCCACTTCGAACAGGATCACGTTCGATACCAGGTCAAACAATCCCTGCCGGATGTTCTTGTTCTCCTCATCCTCTTCCAACCCTGTAAAATACGCCTCTACCTGCCGCTGCGTACTGTATTCGTCCCGCAGGGTATAACTGCCATCCTCCCCCGCTTCCAAAAACTTTTTGAACTTGTCCTTATTCGGCCCGAACATTTCCCACAATACCGCGTCATTGATGTACGGTTGGGTATAACGGTGATGATCAAATGAAATTCCGCGGGAATGGAACTCTGAAATGTGCACCGGGATGGCCGGCTCAAAATGCCCCATGATGCCTTCTACCGCGTGCATGGGTATGGCCCAGATGCGAAAGAATCCAAGAACATGGTCGATGCGGAATGCGTCGAAGTATTCGCGCATTTGCTCAAAGCGCTTGCGCCACCAGGCAAATCCATCCTCCGCCATTCTCTCCCAATTATAAGTAGGAAAGCCCCAGTTCTGTCCCTTTACTGCAAAATCGTCCGGCGGCGCGCCTGCCTGCTCATCCATGTGATACAGCTCGGGCTCCACCCATGCATCGCAACTGTGCCGTGAAATTCCAATCGGAATGTCGCCTTTAAGCACTACGCCATTTTTATGCGCATACTCTACCGCCTCCCGCAATTGCAGGTGCAAATGGTATTGAATAAAATAGATCGTAGCGATATTATCGTAATGCTTGGCCCGCGGGGAAACATATTTTTCGATAGCGGCCTTATCATACTTGCCGTAGAGTTTCCAGCGGCTGAAGTCTGCCGTTTTATTCCTGTCTTTTAAATAACAAAACGCCGCAAACGGCACCAGCCAATGCTTCTGCTGCTTAAAGAAGGCCTGGAAGTCTTCATCCGCAAGAAATTCATCTTTCTGTGCCAGGAACAATTCTTTTATTACGGATAGCTTGAACTCTATCACCTGCTCATAATCCAGCTCAGGCAATTCATTCAATTGCTTCTGTTTCTTTTTTAACGGCTTTACCAGCGAAGCATATTTTTTTCCCGCTACCTTTTCAAGGTTCAGGTACAAGGGATGCAATGCAAACGCAGAAATAGCAGAATAAGGATAAGAGTCCAGCCAGGAATTGGTGCCCATGGTATCGTTTACTGGCAGTAACTGTATCAAATGAAATCCTGTTTGCCTGGCCCAATCCACCAGCAGCTTCAGGTCGGTAAACTCACCGGTGCCGAACGAGGTTTTACTGCGAAGGCTGAACACGGGAATAGCCACTCCCGCACCCTTCCAGGTGTGATTAGGAAGGGTTGCAAACCCATCGTGCAGGATGGTAAGCTTTTTCTTTTGCGCATCGCCATACAAAATGCGGTTGGGACCGCCTTCGAACTTCCCGAATTTTTTATGCCTGGCATCGTACGTGCCATATTTATAGTTGAGGGGAAAGCTTTCCTTTGGAAGGTTCACTTTGGCCACCCACCAGTTACTGTCCCGGGTCATCAATACAGGCTCATCGGTGTTCCACTCCCCAAGGTTAATGCCGCTGCCGCTGATGCACAACACTTCATTTTTTTTAAGCAGGGGGGCCTTTACCTTAAATATATGCGTGAACTTCTTGCCGTATTTTACCTTATTGGCCGGGTGGTTTTTCAAAAGTACCTGTCTGAACGGGGCGGTATAAAAGGCGTTCTCGAATTCGCCGCTGTGGTTCCAGGTATCGATTACCTGGAATTCATCGATGCCTTCGCCTGAAATGTCGATGATGCGGTCATTCCCCCATTCCTCCAGGATAGAGCCATCGGTATCCCGTAATAAATAATTGTATTGGATGCGGGCGGCGGATGCGGCATCGGCCTCAAGGGTGCCGTGCCAGAATTCGCTGTTCAGGTATTGAAGCGGGAAAGCTTTGGCTTGATCATGGTTTCCTAATGCATCGATGTTGCCGGAAATATGCAGGGATTGACCGAATTGTGTGCGAAAACGTAAGTAGAACTGGATCTTCTTCATCAACAGGCAGCGTTTGAAAGCAGCGAATTTATCACAAAAGTGTATACATAACACAATCAAATTAGATTTCGTGCTTTTACCTTATTTTCGCACAAAATTTTTCCAGAGCATGGAACAGAAAAGAAAGAAATCGACCGGCTTATATTGGATATTGTTTTTAGCTTCTTCTGCCCTATTGGCCTTTGCCATTTGGGACCATTGGGAATACCTCACCCTGATACTGCCTTTTCAGGTGACTTTTTTTGCCAAGGCACTGGACATCATGTAACCCGCAAAATCCCGCAAGTGTAAGGAGACCGGGCCAAAATATTCGGAGCCGCCTGCTATTGCAAGGCGGCTTTTTTTATTTGCCTTAACAGCAATGCAAATATGGAAATGTTAACTTCAGGGCATCTAAACACCAAACTTTATTGTATGGGAAAACTACGCCTCGCCACAAGCCTGCTATTGGTGCTTTTTGCTATTACCGCCCAGGCACAGAAAAGCCTCAGCTTTCAACCGGAACAACCCAAAGCCGGGGAAACTATTTCCATTAAGTATAACCCTTCGGCCACCCCACTGTTCGGGTTGGACGATATTACCGCATATGCATACTTGTTATACAATGCATCGAATCCCGTAGTACAGGAGGTGCAGCTGAAAAAAGAAGGCCAGGTGTACACCGGCACCATCACCACCAACGATAGCGTGCGCGCCGTGCTGGTAAAATTGGTGAAGGATGATAAAACCGATAACAACAACGACGCAGGCTATCATGTTTTAATCTATGGCAATGATGGCAAGCCCGTGCAGGGGGCAAATATGATTATGGGTAAATTAA
>Ga0196963_10000582_pt1 | contig 31126 bp, 23 predicted proteins | sample S1_5metaG_FD_148600 | JGI IMG/M metagenome (GOLD analysis project Ga0196963, IMG submission 148600) | Soil microbial communities from Anza Borrego desert, Southern California, United States - S1_5 | ecosystem: Environmental > Terrestrial > Soil > Desert | place: USA: California | collected...
GTAGAAGCCAATCCATTCCATGATCGTGTCGCGGGCCTCCGACCGTGTGGCGAACCGCTGGCCATGCACGCGGGCAGTCTTCAGATGGCCCCACAGGCTCTCGGTCGGGGCGTTGTCCCACCCGGCGTACCGGGCGATCGACACCCTCGATCTCGATGTCCTCTTCCCACACCACCACCCGCTTGCCCTCGCGCGGGTGCTGCCACTGGCCTTCATCGATGACGTCGAGCCACTGCGACCACAGTGCGGCATCGGTCTTGCGCGGATTCCACTTGATGAGGAAATCCACCCGCGGCAAGCCGCTGCCGTTGTGCGACTCGATGCCCTTCATCAGCGCCGCGGCGTCGAAGCCAGAGTCCATTCGTATCAGGATCGGCGCCTTCGGGCCGGCCGCGCTCAGCCGCTGCGCCATCGGGATCACGCGCTCGAAGTTGTAGTCGGTCTCGGCCACCGAGTGCTGTACGCCCGGACGCAGCGACAACTCCAAGCAGAACCCGTTGCTGCCCAAGTACGACGCCAGCGGGCAATAGCCGTCCACCCCGGCGTACGTGCGTCCCACGTGTTCCTTGGCCGTGCCGCCGTTGTTCATCGCAAACGTGTCCACGTCCAGCGGCAGCCAGCCGCACGGCAACACGTCCCAGTCTGGCCGCGCCGTGCTCAGCAACGACTCGATCAGCGGATCAACATGGGCGAAGAAGTCGCTCGCCCTCGCGTCCAGGCGCTGCCGCAGCGTAGGGCTCGATGGCAACAGGCCGATGCCCAGCGCCTGCTTGAAGAACTCTTCGCCGCGGAAGTTCTCGATCGCATCGAAGTCGGACTTGCCCTGCACCAGCAGCCCCAAATAGCTGCGCAGGATGTCGCTGTTGTTGACGCCGCCCTTGACCGGCATGGCTCGATCGATCTGCTTGAACACCGGCCCCAGCCGCTTCAGGTGATGCCTCACCAGCGCAAGGCCGGCCACCGGGGTCAGGTCATACGACAGTGCTTGACGACGATCTTGCGCATTGCCACAGGTCTGCAGGAGCCTGTGCCAATTCTCACCTGGGCGGTGAGCGCGCCTTCCTCGTGTGCTCACGGATCCAGGTACCGGGTTTGCGAGCCATTCCATACCGTGCACTGAGCGGCAAATTTCGCTTGACGCGTTTGCGCGAGACGGCTTGGTTTCCTAACCTAACTTTGTGGCGTCCATCGTCAAACGGCTGATAGGAAGCACGCCTCCCTGCACGCCGGTTCAGAACGTGCCGCCAGCCGCCGCGCTATCGTCGTCAAGCTCGGTCGAACCTGCACCCGTCCGCCGTCCACCAAAAGGACCGCCCATGCCCCTCGCCCACCTCCTCACCCGCCAAGCCCGCCTGTCCCCCAACCGCGCGGCGATCTACGAAGGCACCCATCCCCACGCCACCTATGCCCAATGGGCCGCCCGCAGCGCTGCCCTCGCCCAGCACCTGCACGCCGCCGGCCTGGCACCCGGCGACCGCATCGTGCTGTTCATGCGCAACCACCCCCGCTACCTCGAGATCCTCTGGGCCGCGTGGTGGGCCGGTCTCGTGGTCGTTCCGGTGAACGCCAAGCTGCACCCGAACGAAGTGGCGTGGATCATCGGCGACGCCCAGGCGCGCTGGGCCTTCGTCACCCACGACGTGGCCCCCGACCCGCTGCCGGGCCTGGCGCGCCAGGTCGACGTGGAGTCGCCGGAAGCGCACGCACTGCTGACGCCCCCGTCAGAGGGCCATGGCGACAGCGCCTGGACCGCCGTGCCCATCGCCGAACGCCGTCCCGACGACCTGGCCTGGCTCTTCTACACCAGCGGCACCACCGGCCGGCCCAAGGGCGTGATGCTGACGCACCGCAACCTGATGACCATGGGCCTGGGCTATTTCGCCGATGTCGACCCGGTGTCGCCCGACGACGCCATGGTCTACGCGGCGCCGATGTCGCACGGCTGCGGCCTGTACGCCATTCCGCACCTGATGGCCGGTGCGCGCCACGTGGTGCCGGCCTCGGGCGGGGTGGATCCGGCCGAGCTGTTCGCGCTGGGGCGCGCGCTGGGCCCCTTGTCGACCTTCGCGGCGCCGACCATCGTGAAGCGGCTGGTGGACCATGCGGAATCGCAAGGCCTGTCGCGCGATGACGCGGCGGCGGCGTTCAAGACCATCGTCTACGGCGGCGCGCCGATGTACCTGACGGACATTCAGCGCGCGCTGCGCGTGATGGGCCCGCGCTTCGTGCAGATCTACGGCCAGGGCGAGACGCCGATGGTGGCCACCGTGCTGCCGCGCCGGCTAATCGCCGAGGCGGCCGACGTGCGTGACCGAAGCGACGCGGCCGACGCGGCTGGTGGGGCGGGCGCGCTGGCTGTGCCCGCCGTGGCGAACGCGGCCCGTGCGCGCCACGCGCAGCAGCTGGCTTCGGTGGGCGTGGCGCAGACGCCCGTGCAGGTGCGCGTGGCCGACGCGCGGGGCCGCGACCTGCCCGCCGGCGAAACCGGCGAGGTGCTGGTGCGCGGCGACACGGTGATGGCCGGCTACTGGCACAACCCCGAAGCCACCGCCGCCGCGCTGCGCGACGGCTGGCTGTGGACCGGCGACCTCGGCAGTCTGGATGCCGATGGATTCCTAACTCTTAAAGACCGCAGCAAGGATTTGCTGATCAGCGGCGGCTCCAACATCTACCCGCGCGAGGTGGAAGAGGTGCTGCTGACCGCGCCCGGCGTGGCCGAGGTGGCGGTGGTGGGCGCGCCCGACCCGGAGTGGGGCGAGGTGGTCGTCGCCTTCGTGGTGCGGCAGCCCGGCGCCGAATCGACGGAACGGACCGAAGCGACCGAAGCGGCGCTGGACGCCCACTGCCTGGCGCACATCGCCCGTTTCAAGCGGCCGAAGCGCTATGTGTTCACCGACGCCCTGCCCAAGAACAACTACGGCAAGGTGCTGAAGACGGTGCTGCGCGCGCGGCTGCGCGAGGAAGGCTGAGCCGACGAGTCACCTCGGCCCTGCCGCGGTCACGCCACCGCCGTCAGCTGGTGGTCAACGATCACGATGCATCTCCACCGGCCGCCGGTGCGACGGTGGCCGGTACACCGAGTGCCGAGTCAAGCCGCATCCTCGTCGCGGTGCACGATGTGCCTGAAACCAATATCCGGCCCGGCCAGCGCCATGGGCACGAACGAAGGCCGCACGTCGATGCCGCCCAGTGCCGCGCGCTCGAACCACGCGAAGGTGAGCTGTGCATCGCCCTCCACGCCCATGTACGGGCCCAGCGCGCTGAGCAGCCGGGAATCCGGTGGCAGCGTCACGCGGAAGTAGAGCCCCAGTTCGTGGTGACCCACGCCGCGGTAGGTGAAGAAGTTCTCCACCACCCACAGCAACTCACCGCAGACGACCGATTCGCCAATCTCCTCCGCCATCTCGCGAACGACCGCCGCCGAGGCCAGTTCTCCGCCGTCGACGCGCCCACCGGGGAAGGACCAGAACGCATCGCCATCCAGCCGGTGCAGCAGCACCTGGCTGCCGTTCAGCACGACCGCCGCGGCGCGCAGGTTGAAGCGGTGGGCATCGGCGTCGAACGAGATCATGCTTGATAACTCATGAAATGCGCGGCCGAGAAGGATGAAGGAACGCCACCGCCGGCCGCCTGCCGCCGGCCGCCTGCCGCCTGCCGCCTGCCGCCTGCCGCCTGCCGCGTGCAGCTTCAGGCACTGGGCTGGTGGCAGACCGCCTCGATGTTGTGCCCGTCCGGGTCGATGACGAATGCCGCGTAGTAGTTGGGGTGGTAGTTGGGGCGCGGGCCGGGCGCGCCGTTGTCCTTGCCACCCGCCTCCAGCGCTGCGCGGTAGAAGGCGTCGACCTGCTCGCGGGTGTCGGCCGCGAACGCCACGTGCAGATGCGCGGGCTTCTCGGCAGTCTGGAACAGGCACAAGGACGCCAGCTTGCCTTCGGCCACCAGCTCGACCCCGTAGCTCGGTTCACCTTCCGCGGCAACGGCCACGCCGAGCGGCGCGAGTGCCTTGGCGTAGAAGGCCTTGCTGACGGCGTAGTCGCGGACGCCGAATTTGACGTGGTCGAACATGGGGTCTCCTGAGGGATGCGGGCGCCTGCGCGGAGGCGGCGGGCCATTTGAACATCGGCGGAGTTGATCGTCGGTGGATGGATGTTGCCGTCCGCGTCACTCCAACCTTCAGGTACTGCGCACGGCTATCACGCGTCGCGGAGCCGTCAGCGCAACCGAACGCCCTCCTCTCGGCTCACTTCCCCTGACGGTTGTCACCCGCAACACCGCCGATTTCCAGGCAACGGGTGTGCGCCTGCCGGACCCGTTCTCCCAGACCAGCTGAACGGGCACCGCGTTCGATCTACGACGAAGCAGTACCGCCGATCGAAGCCAACTGGAAACAAGTTGCGCCGCCAATGCCGAATCGCAGACCCTGCGAGCCGTTCAACGCATAGGACACGCCCGGCGCGTCGCAATGGCGCGAAACGTGCGCGAATGCGCGCAACAGTGGCCTGGACAAGGCTTTGCGAGTACCGCCACGCGTGATTCGATCAGGCATCATCCGCGCAGGATCGAGGCTCTCCTTTGCAGGGCGGGTCCGCAAAGCATGACGGACGCAGCAGTACCGACCGATCAGGCGCCGCGCGAACCCGCATCGATCACGCCCGCCGGGCCGGCGATCGTCGTCGCCATTGACGATGATGGGCTGAGCGCACGGCTGAGTTTCGCTGCGGCCGACGCGGATCCGCCGGTCACGCGTGATGACCTGCTCGTTGCGCTGGCCGGCGCCGGCGTCGTGCAAGGCATCCTGGTCGATGAGCTCGATGCCGCCGTAGCCGCCAGGCGCGCCGATGCACTGCTGGTTGCCGCGGGCCGGCCTGCGGTGAACGGGTGCGACGCATCGTTCCAGCTGCTGATCCCCGACGCCAAGAGCCGCGCGCCGAAGCTCGACGAGCATGGCGCCGCCGACTTTCGGGACCTCGGCATCTTCTTCAGCGTGCGCCCCGGCACCGCGCTGATGCGGCGCACACCGGCGACCGCGGGCGTCGCCGGCATCGACGTGCTCGGCCGCGCGCTGCCGCCGGTGCCGGGCCAGGACACGCCGTTCGCGCCGGTGCTTGCCGGCGCGGCGGCCGATGTGCGCGATCCCACGCTGCTGGTGGCCAGCATCACCGGGCAGCCGGTGCTGGTGACCCATGGCGTGGTCGTCGAGCCGACGCTGACGCTGGCGGCCGTCGACATGTCCACCGGCCACATCCAGTTCGAAGGCTCGGTGAACGTGCTCGGCGACGTCAAGGCCGGCATGAAGATCCACGCCGCCGGTGACGTGACCGTCGGTGGCGTGGTCGAAGCGGCCGAGATCCGTGCCGACGGCGACATCACGATCAAGGGCGGCATCATCGGCCATGGCGAGTGGAGCGAAGCGGTGGCAGCGCAGGTCGACACGGCGCGCATCGCCAGCGGCGGCAGCGTGCACACCAGGTTCGCCGAGAACGCCTGGATCGAGGCGGCGGGCTGCATCTTCGTGCTCGAGGCCAGCCGGCAATGCCTGCTGAGCGCGATCAACAAGGTGCTGGTCGGGCCCGCCGATGGCAGCAAGGGCCAGATCATTGGCGGCCGCACGCAAGCCACGCTGCTGGTGCAGACGGCAGTGCTCGGCTCGGCAGCCGGCGTGCGCACGCAAGTGGAGGTGGGCGTGAACCCTGCGCTGGTGCACAAGCTGGAGGCGCTGCGTGCGCGGCTGCAGCAACTGGCGAAGGAGCAGGCCGACGTGACGAGGCTGCTCGACTACGCGCGTGCCCGGCCGCAACGCATCGGGCCCGAGCTGCGGCAGAAGGCCGAGCACACGGCGGCCAGCCTGGCGCAGGAAATCGCCGAGGCCAACGCAGCGCACGAGGTCTTCAAGACCCAGCTGAAGCTGGCCGACGGCGCGGCCTGCATCGTCGGCCAGAAGGTGTACGGCGGCAGCAAGGTGCGCGTGGGCGACCAGCTCAGCGAGATCGAGGACGAGCGCGGCGGCAGCGTGTACCAGCTGGCTGAAGGCTAGCGTCGTTGGGGCGGTACTTCGGACGCAGGCCGGGCGGGCCGTTGTCCAGGTCTATTGGTCGAGGTCCCATGTGGCCACGAGATGCTCGCGCAGGGTCGCGAGGATCTCGTCCGACAGCGCGGGCAATCCACGCACCGTGGCGCGGGCGAGGATCAACCCGCCCACCATGGTCGATAACATCGAAATGGCGCGGACTCGGTCCTCGGCTTCGATCTGCACGGCCTCGGTGCCATCGGGCCGCCGCCGCGCGAACAGCGCCATGTAGCGCCCGATGCCCTGGGCGAAGGCGTCGGCGATGGCGCCGGTTTCGCGTGCCGCGTCCGCCGCCAGCGCTGCCACCGGGCAGCCTTGGCCCACGCCGTCGCGGTGCTGTGGCGACAGGTAGTTGGCGACCCCGGTTCGAAGCAGGTTTCCGGCATCGCTGTGCGCCTCGGCACCGGCTGGGTTCAATTCCGAAAGTTTCCATTCGAAGGCGTATTCGGAGGCCTCGGCCGCCAGTGCGTCCTTCGATTCGAAGTGCCGGTACAGCCCGCCGTGGGTCAGCCCGGCCTCACGCGTGATGTCAGCCACCCCCACGCCGGTGAAACCACGTTCGCGGTACAGCCGGGCCGCGGCCTGCAGGATGGCCTGGCGGTTCTCGGTCACCTGCGCCTTCGAGACTTTCATGGGGATCCTTTCGTTGCCTGGCGCCACCGTTTGATGACGATCATACGCAACACCGTATGATGCCGATCATCATCAATATCCGATCCGGAGGGAATCCCATGCACGCCACCGCCACGTCGAACCGCCGAATCGTCGTCACCGGCATGGGCCTGGTCTCGCCGCTGGGTTGCGGTGTCGAGCTGGCCTGGCAGCGGCTGCTGGCCGGCCGGTCGGGCCTGCGCCTGCTGCCGGAAACGATGACAGCCGACATCGCGGCGCGCGTCGGCGGCGTGGTCCCTGATGTGCACGAGGATGCCGTCGGCGGCTTCGACATCGACCGCTTCGTGCCGGCCAAGGACCAGCGCAAGATGGACCGCTTCATCGCCTTCGCGCTCGCCGCCGCGCAAGAGGCCCTCGGGCAGGCGCAGTGGGCTCCGGCCGGCGAAGCCGCCCGGCAGCGCACGGCCACGGTCATCGCGTCGGGAATCGGTGGTTTTCCGGCGATCGCGGGCGCCGTGCGCACGACCGAGACGCGCGGGCCGAAGCGTTTGTCGCCGTTCACGATCCCCTCGTTCCTGGTCAACCTGGCCGCGGGCCACGTGTCGATCAGGCATGGCCTGAAAGGGCCCATCGGCGCCCCGGTGACGGCGTGTGCCGCGAGCATCCAGGCCATCGGCGACGCGGCACGGCTGATCCGCTGCGGCGAGGCCGACGTCGCGGTGTGCGGCGGCGCCGAGGCCGCGATCGACCGCGTCAGCCTGGGCGCCTTCGCCGCGGCCAGGGCCTTGTCCACCGGCTTCAACGACACGCCGGCGCGCGCATCACGGCCCTTCGACAGGGCGCGCGACGGTTTCGTGATGGGCGAAGGCGCCGGCATCCTGGTGATCGAATCGCTCGAGCACGCCATGGCACGCGGCGCCGCGCCGCTGGCCGAACTGGTCGGCTATGGCACCAGCGCGGATGCGTTCCACATCACCTCCGGCCCCGAAGACGGCAGCGGCGCGCGGCGCTCGATGCAGATGGCGCTGGCGCAAGCCGGCCTGGCCCCGGCCGAACTGCAGCATCTCAACGCCCACGCCACGTCGACGCAAGTCGGCGACCTGGGCGAACTGGCCGCCGTGCGCGACCTGTTCGGCGCCGGCACGCCACTCGCCATCACCTCCACCAAGTCGGCGACGGGCCACTTGCTGGGCGCGGCCGGTGGCGTGGCGGCGATCTTCACCGCGCTGGCCTTGCGCAACCAGGTCGTGCCGATGACGCTGAACCTCGAACAACCGGACGCAGCCGCCGAAGGCCTGGACATCGTGCATGGCGCGCCGCGCCCCATGCCGATCGTCCACGCGATGGCCAACGGTTTCGGCTTCGGCGGCGTGAACGCCAGCCTCGTGTTCAGGCGCTGGCCCGCGTGAAGCGGCCCGAGTGCCCCATGGACAGGATCAAGGTCTTCGGCCGATCCGCTGCGGGCCGTGCCGGCTCTGTCGCGACAGCGGCGCCGCAAGCAGTCATGCCGTGCGCCGCGCCTGCCATTCCTCGTGCGTGATCTCGTACACGGCATCAAGGCCGTACCACTGCTCGAGGCCGCGGTAGCGCATGCCCATGCGCTGCATCACGCGCGCCGACGCGGCGTTGTCGGGATGGCAGGCGGCGCACAGCAGCGGCGCCTTCAGGTCATCGAACGCGAACGCCGCCATGCGCTGCGCGGCCTCGGATGCCAGGCCCTGGCCCCAGTGGTCGCGGCGCAGCCGCCAGCCGATTTCCAGCGGGTTCGCCTTGTCACGGCCCAGGTGCTGGATGCAGCCGGCGCCGACCAATTCACCGCCGTCGAGCGTGAAGAAGCTCCACCAGGAGTAGCCCCATTCGGCCCAGCGCGCCTTGACGCGCTCGATGGCAGCCTGGGTCTCGTCGCGCGTCTCCGGCCGGCCGCCGAGGTAGCGCATCACCTCGGGGTCGCTGTTCATGCGCTGCAGCCCGTCGAGGTGGGCATCGGCGAAGGGTTCGAGGCGCAGCCGCGCCGTGGTCAGGATGGTCATGCGGCATTTTGCTGGGTCTGGTTCCGCGGCCGCACGCCACGGCGGCAGCCGCCGTGCGGTCCCCGGGGCAGGCGGGTTGACGCCGCGCGCCGATCGCAGGCATCATCGCGCCCCGATGCGCCCGCAGCTCCCCTCGATCGCCATTACCACCATTACCACGACCGCCTGGTGCGGGACGTGGCGGTGATCACGAGCGGCTGAAGACGCTTCCACCCCCAAGGCCCCGCCAGCGATGGACGGGGCCTTCGTTTTTCTCCGTCCGCCGCCCGGCACACAACGGAGAAACCCATGCTCGCCTTCCCCTCGCTGTCCCCGGCGCCCTCCCCTGCACCGGCCACTGCGCCGGCCCCTTCCCGGCCACCGTGGGCGCCCTTGCCGCCGCTGCGCGTGGGCCTGCTGGGCGTCGGCACCGTTGGCGCCGGCACCAGCCGCGTGCTGCTGCGCAACCAGGCGCTGATCCGGGCACGCTGCGGCCGCGACATCGAGCTGCGCATGGCCGCCGCGCGCAACCTGCCACGCGCGCGGCCGCTGCTGGGCCCGGAAGTCGAGCTGGTTGCCGATGCGCAGCGCGTCGTGCGCCATCCGCAGATCGACGTCGTGGTCGAGGCCATCGGCGGCTGCGGCGATGCGCGCACGCTGGTGCTGGACGCCATCGCGCACGGCAAGCACGTGGTCACCGCGAACAAGGCGCTGCTGGCGCTGCATGGCGACGAGATCTTCGCCGCGGCGCGGCAGCAGGGCGTGGTGGTGGCCTTCGAGGGCGCGGTGGCGGTCAGCATCCCCATCGTCAAGGCGTTGCGTGAGGGCCTGGCCGCCAACCGCATCGAGTGGCTGGCCGGCATCATCAACGGCACCAGCAATTTCGTGCTGAGTGCGATGCGCGAGCGCGGCTGGTCCTTCGACACCGCGCTGCGCGAGGCGCAGCGCCTGGGTTATGCGGAAGCGGACCCGCGCTTCGACGTCGAGGGCATCGACGCCGCCCACAAGCTGACGCTGCTGGCCAGCATGGCCTTCGGCATGCCGCTGCGCTTCGACGTGGTGGCGGTCGAGGGCATCACCCAGCTGCATGCGGCCGACGTGCGCCACGCCGAGGCGCTGGGCTACCGCATCAAGCTGCTGGGCGTGGCGCGGCGCCGGGCCCATGGCATCGAGCTGCGCGTGCAGCCGGCCCTGCTGCCCGAGGCCTGCCTGCTCGCGGGCGTGAACGGCGCGATGAACGGCGTGGTGGTCAAGAGCGACGCGGCCGGGCCGACGACCTACTGCGGCGCGGGTGCCGGGGCCGAGCAGACCGCCTCGGCGGTGATCGCCGACCTGGTGGATGTGGCGCGGCTCGGCAGCGCCGCCGGTGCGTCTGCGGTACCGGCGCTGGGGTTCGAGGCGGCCGCGCTGCAGCCCCAGGCGCTGCTGCCGCTGGACGCTCACATCACGGGTCACTACCTGCGCGTGCCGGTGACCGGCGACGCCGCGGTGTTCGCGCTGCTGCTGGACACGCTGGCCGACCATGGCCTGGTGGTGCAGGCGAACCGCGACGTGGCGGACGACGCCCGCGGCCGCGAGATCGTGCTGCTGACCGCCGAGGCGCCGCTGCACGTCGCCCGCGGCGCCGTGGCGGCCATCGCCGCCTTGCCTTGCGTGCGGTCGGCACCGGTGCGGCTGTCGGTGGAAATGCTGGCCTGAGGCCGGGGTCGCAGGGCGGCGCAGGTCGGCGCGGGTAGGCCCGTGCTGTACACGCCGCCAAACGGCATGGGCGCTTCGCCAGAATCGCGCCATGCCTGCCACCGACCCCGACCTGCTCGCCCGCGCCCGGGCCGGCGACAACGCCGCGTTCGACGCCCTGGTCGCGCCCCACCGCCGGCGGATCCACAACCACTGCTACCGCATGCTGGGCTCGCCGCACGACGCCGACGACGCGCTGCAGGAAACGCTGCTCGCCGCCTGGCGCGCGATGGCGGCGTTCGAGGGCCGCAGCGCCCTCGGCACCTGGCTGCACCGCATCGGCACGAACGTGTGCCTGCGGCTCATCTCGCAACGGCCGCGCCGGCTCGTCTCGCCGGAGTACGGCCCGGCGTTCTCGCAGACCGCGGAACTCGGCGCGCCGGTGCCGGGGCCGGTGTGGATCGAGCCGCTGCCGGATGAAGAAGGCCTGGAGGACGGTCCGCACGACGACCCGGCCACTGCGCTGCAGCAGCGCGAACGGGTGGCGCTGGCCTTCGTCGCCGCCCTGCAGCATTTGCCCGGCACGCAGCGCGCGGTGCTGCTGATGCGCGAAGTGCTCGGCTACTCAGCCGCCGAGGCGGCCGAGGCGCTGGCGCTCAGCACGGCCTCGGTGAACAGTGCGCTGCAGCGTGCGCAGAAGACGGTGGCGGAGAAGCTGCCGGCGGTGTCGCAGGCCGCCGAACTGCAGGCCGTGGGCACCGCGGGCCTTGAACGCCTGCTCGGCGAGTTCGCCCGCGCCTGGGATGCGCGCGACGTGCCGGCGCTCGTCGGCCTGCTGACCGAAGACGCCCGCTTCACCATGCCACCGCTGCCGGCCTGGTTCGACGGACGCGAGGCGGTGGCCCGGTTCCTGGCCGAGCGGGTGTTCCAGACGCCGTGGCTCCTGCGGCCGCTGCGGGCGAACGGCCAGGTCGGCTATGCCTGCTACCTGCGCGCGGCAGGCGACGACCGGTTCCGCCTGGGCGCCATCATGCTGCTCGCGCTGCGGGCCGGGCGCATCAGCGGGTTGCACAGCTTCCTGGAGCCGGCCCTGCACCAGCGTTTCGGGCTGCCTGCGGCGCTCGTGCTGCCGGACCGATGAGTTCGCGGGCCACCGCGTCTCCAAGTGAATGACCGCGGCCGAATACCTCGGCCGGTGGCTCATCCACCTCAGGAGAACCCCATGGCCAAGCTCGTCGTCAGCACCCTCGTCTCACTCGACGGCCACTGCGCCGGCGCCGGCGGCAACCTTGCCGCCATGCCGATGGACGCGGCCTTCGATGCCCACAACCTGGAGCTCATGCGCAGCGCCGGAACGCTGCTCTTCGGGCGCACCACCTTCTGCATGTTCCGTTCGTTCTGGCCGAACGTGGCGCCCGACGACGAGGCCGTGCCGCCGACGGTGCGCGAGATCGCCCGCCTCGTCGCGGCCGCCGGCAAGCTTGTGGTCAGCGACACGCTGGCGCCCGACCCGGCGGGGCCGTGGGCCGAGGCCGAGCACGTCCGGCGGGGCGACGCGCACGCGCGCATCCGCCAGCTGAGGGCTCGGCAGGACCGCGACCTGCTGATCTACGGCAGCCCCGTGCTCGCAAGCGACCTGCTGGCACACGGCCTCGTCGACGAACTGCACCTGCTGATGGGCAACGTGGTGCTCGGCGAAGGCGTGCCGGCCTTGCAGAAAGCGGCTGCGCGGCCGCTGCGGCTGGTGGGGCAGCAGCGCCTGGACGGCTCGGACACCGTCCACCTGCACTACGCCTGCCGGTCCGCGGACCGCTAGCTCTTGATGCGGTTCCGGTGCCTGAGCTGCGTTTCGCAGGCTGCCGCGCTGCACTGCGCAGGAGCGGCTGCGACTGGACGCTCACTTCAAGGGTCAGTTCGTGCGCCCGGCCTGTCGGCCGATGAACAAGTGGCTCACCGCCTGGGCCGCCTGCGCGCACATCACGCGCAGCGTGGCGCGAACCACGTGGTGAGCAACACCATCGAAGACCGCAGCGGACCAGTCCCGCCAGGGGTGAGAGCTTGGGCCGCCTTGGCGGCATCCGTTTTTTTCAGATGCTCGACAGTACCCGGGGCGCTTGTTATCGTCCGCCGGCGCTTTCGCGGGCACCGCGGCCCCGCCGACCCATGTTCCAGATCGACCCGAAGTCCGACACCTCGCTCGTCACGCAGATCGTCGCCGGCGTGACCCGCCTGGTCGAGGAACAGACGCTGCGCCCGGGCATGAAGATGCCCTCCATCCGCCAGTTCGCCAACAGCCACCGGGTCAGCCTGTTCACCGTCGTCGAGGCCTACGACCGCCTGGTGGCGCAGGGCGTGCTGGTGTCGCGGCCCAGCGCGGGCTTCTTCGTGCGCCGGCGCTCGCTGTCGCACCACAATGACAACGCCGCCTCGCGCAGCTTCCAGTTCGACGGCACCTGGTACCTGCGCAGCATCTTCGAAAGCCATGCGCTGGAGATGCGCCCGGGCTGCGGCTGGCTGCCCAGCAGCCTGCTCTTCAACGACGGCCTGCAGCGCGGGCTGCGGCGCCTGGCCAGTTCGCTCAAGCCCACGCCCAGCTACGGCGACCCCAAGGGCCATGCGCCGCTGCGCCGCCTGGTCAGCCAGGCGCTGGTGAACCGCGAGATCGCGGCCAGCGAAGACCAGGTGCTGCTGACCCAGGGCTCCAGCCAGGCGATGGACCTGGTGGCGCGGCGCCTGGTGCGCCCGGGCGATGCGGTGCTGGTGGACGAGCCCGGCTACCCCAACCTGCTGTATGTGCTGCGCTTCGTCGGCGCGCGGCTCATCGGCGTGCCGCGCGTACCCGAGGGCTACGACCTGGCCGCGCTCGAAGAAGCCGTGACCACGCATCGGCCGAAGATCATGTTCACGCAGCCGCGGCTGCAAAGCCCCACCGGCTCCAGCGCGCAATCGGGCCACCTGCACAAGCTGCTGCAGGTGGCCGAGCGCCATGACCTGCTGATCGTCGAGAACGACCTCTACGCCGACCTGGATCCCGAGCAGCGGCCCTCGCTGGCCAGCCTGGACCAGATCTCGCGCGTGGTGCACATCGGCAGCTTCTCGAAGACCATCTCGCCCAACCTGCGCGTGGGTTTTCTCGTTGCGCCGCAGGACCTGGTGGACGACCTGGCGCGGCTGAAGATGGTGGGCGGGCTGACCACCTCGGAGTTCTCCGAACGCATCGCGCTCGAGGCCGCCACCGATGCGCGCTGGCGCCGCCACCTGAAGACGGTGAAGGACCGCCTGTCCGCCGAGCATGAACGCGTGGCCGCCCGCCTGATCGACCTGGGTTTCGAGATCTTCTGCGAATCGAAGAGCGGGCTGTTCCTGTGGGCCCGGCATCCCGACTGTGCCGATTCCGGCGCGCAATCGCGCCGGGCGGCCGAGAGCGGCATCCTGATGGGGCCGGGCCAGCTCTTCTCCGCCACCGAGCAGACCAGCCCCTGGCTGCGCTTCAACGTCGCCTATTGCGACGACGAACGGATCTACCGCTTCCTGGAGCAAGACCTGAAGGCGCATCGGGCCCCGGCCTGAAGCGCCCGCGCCCCGGCGGTGCCGCGGCGGTGGCGTGCGGGCCGCGCGCGGGGCCGGCAAGCGTCGCGCAGGGGCGCGTGGGGTCGCGCGATCCGGCTGCCTTCGTCAACGCAGCCGCTCGCCCAGCCGCTTCTCGATGGCCGCTCCATTCGCGGCCCAGAAGCCGGCATTGAAGGGCAGGCCGATGCGCAAGTTGGCCGGCGCCGAGGGCAGGTCGCTGGCCGCCATCGACAGGTCGATCAGCGCCTGGTGCGCATCGCGCGGCTTGCCCTTGAAGCCCTCCCTTACGGTCCCACGCACTTGCCGGGGATGCGGACGAGGTCGAAGAAGTCGGCCCGGCCCTTCGGCGCTTCCTTGAGACGGCCGCTGTCATAGGCGTGCGAGACGAGGGCGGAAGCGGACGAAGGGCCGCGAGCGAGAAGGCTCAGCAGCTCATCGCCGCCGGCCGCGCAGCCATTCCAGCGCGAGCATCAGCCCGGTGGTGAACAGCGTCAGCAGCGTGGCCACGGCGGCGATGGTCGGGTTGATGTTCTCGCGGATGCCGTTGAACATCTGCCGCGGCAGGGTGGCCTGGTCGGGCCCGGCGATGAAGAGCGTGACCACCACCTCGTCGAACGAGGTCGCGAACGCGAACAGCGCGCCCGAGATCACGCCCGGCGCGATCACCGGCAGCGTGACGCGGAAGAAGGTCTCCAGCGGCGTCGCGCCCAGGCTCAGCGAAGCACGCACCAGGTTGTGGTTGAAGCCCTGCAGCGTGGCCAGCACGGTGGTGACGACGAAGGGCGCGCCCAGCGCCGCATGCACCAGCACCAGGCCGAGGTAGGTGTCGGCCAGCCCGATGCGCGCGAAGAACAGGTAGCAGGCCACGCCGACGACGACGATGGGCACGACCATCGGCGCGATCAGCACGCTCATCAACAGGCCCTTGCCGGGAAACTGCACACGGGCCAGGCCCACCGCGGTCATCGTGCCCAGCACCGTCGCGATCAGCGTGGCCGCGGGGGCGACGATGAAGCTGTTCTTCGCGGCGCGCGCCCATTCCGGCGCGCTGAACAAGGTGTCGTACCACTGCAGCGACCAACCGGGGATCGGGTAGGCCAGGAAGGAGCTGGACGAGAACGACAGCGGCACGATCACCAGGATGGGCAGCAGCAGGAAGACCAGCAGCAGCAGCGTGAAGACGCGCAGCGCCCACCAGCCGGCCTTGTCCAGCGCGCCGTAGTGCGCCGGGAAACGCGGGAGTACCGATTGCATGCTTCTTCACCCCAGGCTGAGTTCGGCCTTGACCACGCGGCGGTAGACGCCGTACAGCAGCAGCGTGGCCGCGAGCAGCACCGCGCCCAGCGCGCAGGCCATGCCCCAGTTGATGTCGACGTTGGTGTACTGGGCGATGTAGTAACTCAGCATCTGGTCGTCCGCGCCCCCCAGCAGCGCCGGCGTCACGTAGTAGCCGATGCTGAGGATGAAGACCAGCAGGCTGCCGGCCCCCACGCCCGGCCAGGTCTGCGGCACGTAGACCTTGAAGAACGCGGCCAGCGGTGCGCTGCCCAGCGACACCGCAGCGCGCAGGTAGGTGGGCGGCACCGACTTCATCACGCTGTACAGCGGCAGGATCATGAAGGGCAGCAGGATGTGCACCATCGCGATGACCACGCCGGTGCGGTTGAACAGCAGCGTGGCCGGCTCGCCCAGGATGGACAGCGACATCAGCGTCTTGTTCACCAGCCCCTCGCGCTGCAGCAGCACGATCCAGGCCGCCACCCGCACCAGGATGGAGGTCCAGAACGGCACCAGCACCAGGATCATCAGCATGTTGGCGCGGCGCGCCGGCAGCGTCGACAGCCAGTAGGCCAGCGGGTAGGCCAGCAGCAGGCAGATCACCGTGACGACGAAGCTGATCTCGAAGGTGCGCAGCAGGATGCGGCCGAACACCCGCTGCTCGGGCTCCACCCGGTCCAGCGCGCCGGTGGGCGTGCGCCGCAGATCGACGGCGGTGAGCAGGTAGTCGGGCGTCCAGCGCGAGGCATTCTTGGCGATGGCCTGCCAGTAGCGCAGGTCGCCCCAGCGTTCGTCCAGCTCCAGCATCTTCTGCCGCACTTCTTCCGGCTTCAGTTGCTCACCCAGCGGCAATGCGCGGTAGGTGCCCATGATGAGCGAGCGGGCGCCCGAGGCCTCGGTGTTCAGGCGCCGCGCGAGTGCGCCGGCGTCCGAGCCTTCGGCCAGCGCGCCCAGGTCGCCCACCACCGCGGCAAAGGCCGCGGCCGGCGGCGCCGATACACGGTCCCAGCCGGCCAGCGCCTCGCCGGTGCGCGGCAGGCTGCGCGCCACCTCCGGGTTCTCGACCGCGCGCACCAGCAGCGCGCCGATCGGCACCAGCAGCGTCACGGCCAAGAAGAGCAGCAGCGGGAGCGTCAGTGCGATGGCCGAATGCCGCCGCCGCGCCTCCGCGCGCACCAGCGAGCGTTTCAGCGCCACAGTGTCGAGAACGGCGGTGCTCATCGCGGCTCAGCCCCGGTGAATCACTGCGCGGCCCAGGAGGCGAAGCGCTTTTCCAGCTCCTCGCCCTGGTCGGCCCAGAACTTGACGCCGAACTGCATCGAGTCCTTGGCATTGGCCGGCGAGGTCGGCAGGTTGGCCAGGGTCTTCGCGTCCAGCTTGGCCAGCGCCTTCTGGTTGGTCGGGCCGTAGGCGATGTTCTTCGCGTACTCGGCCTGCGCCTCCGGCGTGCTGGCGAAGGCGATGAACTTGTACGCCGCGTCGCGGTTCGGCGTGCCCTTCACGATGGCCCAGTAGTCCAGGTCGTAGATGCCGCCGGTCCAGGTGATCTTGAGGTTCTTGCCTTCGCGGTTCGCGGCATCGATGCGGCCGTTGTAGACGGTGCTCATCACCACGTCGCCGGCCACCAGGTACTGCGGCGGCTGGGCGCCTGCTTCCCACCACTGGATGTGCGGCTTCAGCTCGCTCAGCTTCTTGAAGGCGCGGTCGGCGCCTTCCTTGGTGCGCAGCGCGCCGTAGATGTCGGCCAGCGGCACGCCGTCGGCCATCAGCGCGAACTCGAGGTTGTAGCGCGCGCCCTTGCGCATGCCGCGCTTGCCGGGAAACTTCTTCACGTCCCAGAAATCGGCCCAGGTCTTCGGCCCGTCCTTCAGCTTGTCGCCGTTGTAGGCCATCACGGTGGACCACACGAAGACGCCGATGCCGCACTCAGTGACGCCGGCGCGCAGGAAGTCGGCGCGGTTGCCGATCTTGGTGTAGTCGAGCTTCTCGAACAGGCCTTCTTCACAGCCGCGCGCAATGTCCGGCGACTCGACCTCGACCACGTCCCACGTGACCTTCTTGGTCTCGACCATGGCCTTGATCTTGGCCTGCTCGCCGTTGTATTCGACCGAGACGATCTTCGGCCCGCCGCTCTTCTCGAACGGCTCCACGAAGGCCTTCTTCTGCGCCGCGCCATTGGCACCGCCGAAATTCACGACCGTGAGCTGCTGGGCCGAGGCCACCTGGGCCAGGCCGGCGGTGGCCAGTGCAGCGAGGATGAAGCGCTTCTTCATGGTTTTCTCCTGATGGAGTGGGGGAAAGTGACGACGGCCGGGCGCGGACCGTCAGGCAGAGCTGTCAGGCATAGATGCGCAGGTGGGCCGGCGGGATGTGCAGCCACACCGCCTGGCCCGCGACCGGCTGGATGCCGTGCGACAGCGGCAGCTTGACGGTGGCCTCGGCCTGCGAAGGCAGCGCGCAGCGCAGCCGCAGGTGGTCGCCGAAATAGATCACGTCGTTGACGGCGGCCTTCAGCACGTTGTCGGTGAAGCGCGGCGCGCTCAGATGGGCCTCGATGCGTTCGGGGCGCACCACCGCATGCACGGCGGCACCTGGCAGGCTGCCGTTGACGTTGACACCGGCCAGGCGCTCGCCGCCGGGCAGCAGGAATTCAGTGGCCGCGGCATGGCTGGCGCCCAGCGTGCCGTGCAATTCGGTGCTGTCGCCGACAAAGCCGGCGACGAATCGATTGGCGGGCGTCTCATAAAGCCGCTCCACCGAATCGATCTGCTGGATCGAGCCTTCATTGAAGACGGCGACACGGTCGCTCATCGTCAATGCCTCGCCCTGGTCGTGCGTGACGTAGACGAAGGTGATGCCCAGCTGGCGGTGCAGCGCCTTCAGTTCGAGCTGCATGTGCTCGCGCAGCTGCTTGTCCAGCGCGCCCAATGGCTCGTCCATCAGCACCAGCTGCGGCTCGAACACCAGGGCACGGGCCAGCGCCACGCGCTGCTGCTGCCCGCCCGACAGTTGCGCCGGGAAGCGCTGGTCCTTGCCCGTCAGCTGCACCATGCCCAGCGCGCGCGTCACGCGCTGCGCGATCTCGCTGCGCGGCACCTTGCGCACCACCAGCGGATAGGCCACGTTCTGCGCCACCGTCATGTGCGGAAACAGCGCGTAGTTCTGGAACACCATGCCGAAATCGCGCTTGTGCGGCGGCGTGCGCGTGATGGGCTGGCCATTCAGCGTGATCTCGCCCGCGGTCGGTGATTCGAAGCCGGCCAGCATCATCAGGCAGGTGGTCTTGCCCGAGCCGGACGGGCCGAGCAGCGACAGGAATTCGCCGCGGCGGATGTCGAGGTCCAGCGAACGCACGACCAGCGTGTCGCCGTCGTAGGTCTTTTGCACCCCGCTGAAGCGCACGAAGGGCTTGTCGGCGCGCGCCGTCGGCAATGCTTCGATGCGTGCGCCGGTGGGGGCGGGGCTGGCCGGACGGTCGGCCGGTGAAGCATCGGCGGATGCGGGACGGTTCATGGGCGGGACGTTCTCGTTGAAAGCCACGAGACGACTCTACGCCTGGTAACGCGCCCGGGAAATATACAAGCCGGTCCAGTTCCGGACCGGGGCGTATGGTCCGCAGGGCAGTACGGGAAAACCCGGCACGCGCCCATTCACCGTGCGGCACGCCCCGCATTGGCGCGGGCACGGCCGCGGCTGGTGCGCCCCATCACAGGTTATAGCGGCCCGGCGACAGCACGCCCCGCGGGTCCAGCAGCGCCTTGATGCGGCGCGCCAATGCCAGGCCCGGGTCATGCGATGCAGAGAGCAACCGGAATGCATCCACGCCCACCCGGTACGGGTAGACCCCGAGTGCCTGGCCGCGGCGCAGCAGCTCTTCGTAGCACGCCTGCGCACGCCGGCGCGCACCGTGCTGGCGGTGGTCGAAGAGGAGGGGCACCGAGCTGTCGAAGCAGCGGTCGGACAGCGTGGTGAGGGTGATCAGCGGCTCGAAGCCATGTGCGAGGCAGGTGCGCGCCACCATGGCCTGGAACTCGACGACGTGGTCCGGCTCCAGCGGCACCAGCGGCGCGTACCACAGCAGGTCGTGTCCGGCAGCCTCCATCGCCGCCGTCATGTCCGGCGGCAATCCGGCCCGGCTCTTCCAATGCACGAGCCGCAATGCGAAGTCGTCCGGAATGCCTTCGATGATGTTCAAAGCGCGCAGCAGCCGCCCTGCATCGCCAAAGCCCAGCGCACCGGCCAGCCGCGGAAAGCGGTCCGCCACGGCCTTCAGGCGTTCGGCCTTGCCGCGCGTCATCGTCACGATGCGCGCGTCGCAGGGGCCGAAGGCACGCCGCACCGCCGCCAGCGCCGCGCGCGCGGTGCCGCGTTCGCCGTAGACGCTGCCCATCACCATGTACGGGCCCATGCGCTCGGCCTTCAGCATGGCGGCCAGGCGCTGCGGCGGCAGCGGACCGCCGTGGCCGTCGAGCAGGTCCGCCGGGTACGCGCAGCTCAGCGATGCCAGCCGATAGCCGTTGAGCAGGTTCACGCTGCCCAGCATGCCGCCGACCGAGCGCAGCACCTGGCGCACGGCGGCCACCGCGGCGGACAGCTCGTCTTCGCGCCGAAGAAAGATGTAGAAGGCTTCCACATGCTGCGGCCGGCTGGCCAGGGCGATCGTCATCTCGGTGACCACGCCCAGGTTGGCCTGCGTGAACAAGCCGTCCAGGTAGGGTCCCAGGCCCCATTTGTGGCAACCGTCGAGCCGCTCGCCGCCCAAGGCATGCAGGCGCGAGACGTAATGGGAGCCATCCGGCAGCACGGCCTTCAGGCTGGTCACGGCACTGAAGTGGTCGGCATGCGGCGTCACGCCGTAGCCGCGCTCCAGCGCATTGCCGACCAGGCTGGCCTCCGGCCCGGCGCCGGTGGTGGGCACCATGAAGGGCAGGCCGCGCCGGTCGAGCTCGCGCCGCAGCTGGCCCTGCGTGACGCCGGGCTGCAGCGTCACGGTGCCGAGCGCGGCGTCGATGTGCAGGATGCGGTCCAGCCGCGACAGGTCGAGCAGCACCACGCCATCGGCCGCGGGACGCGCGTCGCCATAACCCCAATTGCGGCCGGTGCTGATGGGATGCACCGGCACGCCATGGCGATTGGCCACCTGCATGATGGCCGGCACCAGCGCGGCATCGGCCGGCCGCAGCGCCCCCGCGATGCGCTGCCGCCCCTTGCTGCCATAACGCGCCTGGGCCGCAGGCGCGGCCAGCACATCCGCCGCGCCGAGCAGCGCGCGCCAGTCGGCCAGGGCGGCCGCCCAACATGAGGTGGCGCCATCGGCCGCCGGCTCGCAGTGGTACAGGGCGTCGCTGTCGATCATCCGCAGAACCCTAGCAGCAGATACAGCTGGTTGCGCAAGTCAAGGTTCCAAAGCGTGACCAGGTTTGACCAGCGTGCCGCAAGGCGGGAGAACGGTCAGTCTCCGGCAGCGAACGCGACTCGAGCGCGCCGCACGATGACATGTAAACGGCGCGTCACGCCATGCCGCAAGGCGTCGATAGGGATCCTTCAGGGACTCACGCGCCAAGTCGGACTGCGGCTTGGGCAAGCTCACTGCGAAAGCGCCGCTGCGGCGCCGGCCACCGGGCCAAGGCAAAGTGGCTCCATCGAATTTCAAGAAGTGGGCCTTCATGGCAGGACCACGCTGCCGTAGGCTCCGCCCCATCCCACCGCCGCGCCGATACCGGCCGCCCACCCCACCGCCTTCGATTCGAGAGGAACCGCATGTCCGCCCTGCCCGACCCCACCCTGGCCGCGCCGCCCGAGGCCGCCCGCTTCGGCGCCGGCGGCCGCAACAGCGACTGGCAGCAGCGCCTGGCCGCGGCCACGCCGCGCGGCGTGGCGGTGCTGCAGTCCTTCCATGCGGCACGGGCCGAGAACGCCGAGCTGTGGGACATCGAGGGCCGCCGCTACATCGACTTCGCGAGCGGCATCGCGGTGCTGAACACCGGCCACCGCCATCCGCGCGTGATGGCCGCGGTGCAGGCGCAGCTGCAGCAGTTCACGCACACGGCCTACCAGGTGGTGCCCTATGCGTCCTACGTGTCGCTGGCCGAGCGCATCAACCACCTGATGCCCGGCCCCGGGCCGAAGAAGACCGCCTTCTTCACCACCGGGGCCGAAGCGATCGAGAACGCGGTGAAGATCGCCCGCGCCGCCACCGGCCGGCCGGGTGTCATCGCCTTCGGCGGCGCCTTCCATGGCCGCACCTATTTCGGCATGGCGCTCACCGGCAAGGTGGTCCCCTACAAGGCCGGCTTCGGGCCCTTCCCGGGCGAGGTCTACCACGCGCCCTTCCCCAACCCCGCGCACGGCGTCAGCGTGGACGCGGCGCTCGACGGCGTGCGCGCGCTGTTCAAGAACGACATCGAGCCGCAGCGCGTCGCGGCCTTCATCTTCGAGCCGATCCAGGGTGAGGGCGGCTTCGTGCCGGCCCCGCGCGAGTTCGTCGCCGGCCTGCGGCAGATCGCCGACCAGCACGGCATCCTGCTGGTCGCCGACGAGATCCAGACCGGCTTCGCCCGCACCGGCAAGCTCTTCGCCATCGAGCACCACGATGCGGTGATCGACATGATCACCTTCGCCAAGAGCCTGGCCGGCGGCCTGCCGCTGTCGGGCGTGTGCGGCCGCGCCGCGCTGATGGATGCCTGCGAGCCCGGCGGCCTGGGCGGCACCTATGCCGGCAACCCGCTGGCGGTGGCCGCGGCGCATGCGGTGCTGGACGTGATCGACGACGAACGCCTGATCGAGCGCGCCGTGCTGCTGGGCCAGCGCCTGCTGCGGCGGCTGGAGGGGCTGCGCAGCCGCGTGCCGCAGATTGCCGACGTGCGCGGCCTGGGCAGCATGATCGGCGTCGAGTTCATCGACCCGGTCAGCCGCCAGCCGCTGGCGGACTTCGCCAAGCGCGTGCAAGCCCTGGCGCTGCAGCGCGGCCTGATCCTGCTGGTGTGCGGCACGCACGGCAACGTCATCCGCTTCCTGCACCCGCTCACCACGCCCGACGCCGTCTTCGCCGAGGCGCTGGACATCGTCGAGGCCGCCCTGGAGTCGGCGACGGAGCGCTCCCGGGCCGACTCGCCCCCCTCGGCGGGCGGCGACGGGCCTTTGCCCTCGCCCGCGGGCACCGGGATCAACGCCTAGGAACCAGCGCATGCCGAGCACATTGACCTTGAGCGACGCCGCGCTGCTGCGATCGCAGGCATGCATCGACGGCCGCTGGATCGATGCCGACAGCGGCGAAACCTTCGACGTGCACAACCCCGCCACCGGCGCCCTGCTGGGCCGGGTGCCCAGCCTGGGCAGCGCGGAAACCCAACGCGCGATCGACGCGGCCGCGGTGGCCTGGCCGGCCTGGCGCGCCCGCAGCGGCGAAGACCGCGCCGTCCTGCTGCGCCTCTGGCATGCCGCGGTGCTGGCCGCGGCCGACGACCTGGCCCGCCTGATGACCGCCGAGCAAGGCAAGCCGCTGGCCGAGGCCCGCGGCGAGGTGCAGTATGCGGCCGCATACATTGAGTGGTATGCCGAGGAAGCGCGGCGCATCAACGGCCAGGCGCTGGCCAGCCCGCAGGCCGATCGCCGGCTGCTGGTGCTGCGCGAGCCCATCGGCGTCTGCGCCGCGATCACGCCGTGGAACTTTCCGCTGGCGATGATCACGCGCAAGGTGGCGCCGGCGCTGGCCGCAGGCAACCCGATCATTGTCAAGCCGGCCGAGGCCACGCCGCTGTCCGCGCTGGCGCTGGCCGTGCTGGCCGAGCGCGCCGGCCTGCCCCCGGGCGTGCTGCAGGTGCTGACCGGTGACCCACGCGCCATCGGCGGCGCACTGACGGCCAGCCCCGTCGTGCGCAAGCTCAGCTTCACCGGCTCCACCGGCGTCGGCAAGCTGCTCTACGCGCAATCGGCGGCCACCATCAAGAAGCTGTCGCTCGAACTGGGCGGCAATGCGCCCTTCATCGTCTTCGACGACGCCGACCTGGACGCCGCGGTGCAGGGCGCCATGGCCTCGAAGTACCGCAACAGCGGCCAGACCTGCGTCTGCGTCAACCGCTTCTATGTGCATGACGCGGTGTACGACCAATTCGCCGCGCGGCTGGCGGAGGCGGTGGGCATGCTGAAGGTGGGCAACGGCGCCGACGACGGCGTGACGCAGGGGCCGCTGATCAACGCGGCGGCGGTGCAGAAGGTGCAGGCGCACGTGGCCGATGCCGTCGAGCGCGGCGCGCACGTGCTGGCCGGCGGCCGCCGCCATGCGCTGGGCGGTCGCTTCTTCGAACCCACGGTGCTGGCCGACGTCGACGGCAGCATGCGGGTCGCGCGCGAAGAGACCTTCGGCCCGGTCGCGGCGCTGCTGCGCTTTTCCAGCGACGACGAAGTGATCGCGATGGCCAACGACACCGAGGCCGGCCTCGCCAGCTATTTCTACAGCCGCGACATCGGCCGCATCTGGCGAATGGCGGAAGCGCTGCAGTACGGCATGGTGGGCGTCAACACCGGGCTGATCTCGACCGCGGTGGCGCCCTTCGGCGGCGTCAAGCAGTCCGGCTTCGGCCGCGAAGGCTCGTCGCTGGGCATCGACGACTACCTGGTCACGAAGTACGTGGCGATGGCAGGGCTTTGAGGCAGCACGCGGTCGGCGCCCATACCCGACCTGCGCGTTGGCCCCGATTGACAACCGACCGGCTGGACGGTTAGTCTCCGCTCCCATGCCTCCCAGCCCCTTCAGCGGCCCGATCGTCGCCGCCGCCAGCCCCGAGGCCGGCGCCTCCCGCGTCGACCTGCTGCTCGATGCCGCAGAAGCGGTCATCGTGCGTGACGGCATCGCCAGCCTCACGCTCGATGCGGTCGCGGCCGAGGCCAAGGTCAGCAAGGGCGGGCTGCTGCACCACTTCCCGAGCAAGGACCGGCTGGTCGAGGCCCTGGTCACGCGCACGGCCAGCAACATCCGCGCGCACAACGCCGAAGCCTGCGAGAGCGTGCCCGAAGGCCCCGGCCGCATGGCCCGCGGCCTGTTGGCCGCCAACCTGCGCGACCTGCATGAGTGGTGCGTCACCTGCCAGCGCGGCTCGGCCGCCACTTTCTCGGCGCTGGCCCACAACCCGCGCCTGCTGGCGCCGATGCGCGAGGCCTACGCCGAACTGCACCGCCGCGTGGCCGAGGACGACCTGCCCGAGGGCATCGGCGACGTGGTGGTCACCGCCATCGACGGCCTGTGGCTGAACTGGGTGCTGGGCCTGGTGCAGGTGGACCAGGACATGATCGTCCGGGTGCGCAAGGCGCTGGAGAAGATCCTGGACGATGCGGTGAAAGCCTCGCCGAAGAAGACCGACGGCCGCAGCACCGGCAAGCCGGCAGCCAAGGCCGCGGCCGCAAGCCGCAAGCGCTGACACGCGCCGGCGCACGGCGCCGGACACAGCCCGCCGGGCCCGGCCCGCGCCGGCAGCCCTGCGCCGCGCATGACCGCACCGGGGTTTTCACCCTTCTGCCCTCGCGTCCCCCTTCGCGTCCTGGCCGCGCCCGGGCCCCGCGCGCGGGTCAACGCACTCTGGCAGAATCGTTTCAAGGATCGTTTCACATCCAGCCCGGGACGATGAAACGATCCGGCTCATTCTTCCCTCAGTGAGCCTTTCAATTCGCGTCACCAAGAATCGTTACATGACTGACGACCGCCTGCTTTCCACACTGCGGCGGCTGGGCCGCCAGCAGGCGGGCGACCTGGCTTCGCTGCTGCAGGTGAGTCGGCCGACGCTGATGCGCATGGTGCGGGCCGCGGGCGAGTCGGTGCTGAGCGGCGGCCGCGCCCGGCGCACGGCCTACGCGGCGCGGCGCAGCCTGGCGGGCTCCAGCGCCGCGCTGCCGGTCCACCGCATCGACGACGCCGGCCGCCTGCACCAGGCAGCGCTGCTGCACCTGGCCCATCCGGACGGCTGCCGCGTCGAATACCTCGAGCAGCCGGCCTGGCCGCTGGACATGGACATGCAGGACGGCTGGTTCGACGGCCTGCCCTACTTCTTCCAGGACATGCGGCCGCTGGGCTTCCTGGGCCGCAGCTTTGCTCGCCACCACGCCGCGCTGCTGCAGGTGGACGAAGACCCCACGCGCTGGACCGACGACGACGTGCTGCGGGCCCTGAGCCTGCTGGGGTCCGACACGCCGGGCGACTTCATCATCGGGCAGCCGGCTGCGCGGCGCTGGCTGGACCTGGCCTCGCAGGCGACCCCGGGCATCACGGACGCCGCGGCGAGCGAGGAATACCCGCGCCTAGCGGACGCCGCGATGTCGCACGGCTGGGCCGGCTCGTCGGCGGCCGGCGAATTCCCCAAGTTCACGGCGGTGCGGCGGCGCGGCAAGCTGCTGCAGCACGTGCTGGTGAAGTTCTCCGGCAGCGACAGCTCGCCCGGCACCACGCGCTGGTCCGACCTGCTGGTTTGCGAGCACCTGGCCGCCACGGCACTGGCCAAGCACCTGGACCTTCGTGCGGCCCACTCCCGCGTCCTGCAGGCCGGCAAGCGCAGTTTCCTCGAGGTCGACCGCTTCGACCGGCATGGCCCGCTCGGCCGCTCCGGCGTCGTGTCATGGATGGCCGTGGATGCGGCTTTCTTCGGCCTGGCGGGCAAGGGCTGGGCCGAGGCGGGACGACGGCTGGCCGCCCACGGCCTCATCACGCCGCCGGACGCCGACCGCCTGGCCACGCTGTGGCACTTCGGCCAGCTGATCGCCAACACCGACATGCACGACGCGAACCTGGCCTTTGAACCGGCGCTGGTCGACGGCCGGCCCGGCCTGCAACTGGCGCCGGTGTACGACATGCTGCCGATGCTCTACGCGCCCTCGCGCGGCGTGGAGCTGGCCGAACGCAGCTACGCACCGCGCCTGCCCCTGCCTGCGGAAGAGCGCGCTTGGCACACCGCCGCACCAGCCGCGCTGGCCTTCTGGCAGGCGGCGGCAGACGAGCCACGCATCAGCAGGCCTTTCCGCCGCACCTGCGCGGCGAATGCCAGGGCGTTGAACGCCCTGCTGCCCTAGCCCCGGGGCCGGCCAGGGGGCGGCGCGAGCCTTCCCACGGCGTTGACACGTCCTCGCCCGGCCTGGCCGGCACGGCCACCGCGCTGGCGCCGGCCACCGCTTCTCCACCGCAGCGCATCACCGGCGCCCACCTTGCAAGAGCGGCGCTGCGCGAGCGCGTGCACGCCTGTGAAAGCGGCGAAAGCCGCGGAGGCTCCGAAGGCTGACGCGGCGTGCTGCCATCCCGTTGTCAGCATCCACGCAACAAACCGTCCGGCCGGACGGTATAAACCGTCTGGCCGGTTGACGACCGACCGGCTGGACGGTATTGTCCCGTCCAACACGAACTCGAAGGGGCAGCCCATGAACAAGGTGATCAAGTCGGCCGTGCTGCTCACGGCCTTGCTCGGCATCGGCGGCGCACTGGCCGCCTGGAAGTACGGCGCGGTGGCGGCCTCGCAGGCCGCCGGCGCCAATCAACCCGAACCGGTGGAAGCGGTGACCGCCGCCACCGCGGCGGCGCGCGAACACCGCAGCGCCACCACCGCCATCGGCACCGTGCTCGCGCTGCGCTCGGTGACGCTGCGCAACGAACTGGCCGGCACCGTGCGCCAGGTGCACCTGAAGCCCGGCACCATCGCCGAAGCCGGCACGGTGCTGGTGGCGCTGGACGTCTCCGTGGAGCAGGCGGACCTGAAGGCACAGGAAGCGCAGCTGGCGCTGGCACGCACCACGCTGGCGCGGCTGGAGCGGCTGCGCGAGTTGAATGCCACGTCGGAGATCGAGGTCGACAAGGCCCGTGCCGAACGCGACGTGGCGGCGGCGCAGATCGCGCGCACGCAGGCGGTGATCGAGCGCAAGACCATCCGCGTGCCCTTCCGTGCCCGCATCGGCATCGCCGACGTGCACCCTGGCCAGTACCTGAACGAAGGCAGCGAGATCACCACGCTGCAGAGCGTGGACGACGCGCTGCACGTCGACTTCGCGGTGCCGCAGGCGGTGGCCGCCGCGCTGAAGGCGGGCGACCGCATCGCCGTCTCCGCCGGCACCGATGCCGCCTCGCCGCCACTGGATGCGCGCGTGGTGGCGGTGGATGCGCGGGTCGATGCCGCCACCCGCAACAGCACGGTGCGCGCCCGCATCGATCTCCATTCCCAACCCACAAAAGGCGCGGCCACGCCGCACCCTGCCCCAGGCTCGTCGGTGCGCGTCACCGTGCTGGCCGGCCCGGCGTCGCGCGCGGTGGCCATTCCGGCCACGGCGGTTCGCAAGGGCCCGGGCGGCGACCACGTCTTCGTGCTGGCGGCGTCCGCGCCCGACCAGAAGCTGCGTGCCCAGCTGCGCCGGGTGCAGGTGGGCGCCACGATGGGCGACGAGGTGCTGATCACCCGCGGCCTGGGCGGCGGCGAGCAAGTGGCCACCTCCGGCTCGTTCAAGCTGCGTGATTCGGCCCTGGTGGCGGTGAACACGGCCGGCACGCCCACCACCACATCGAGCCGCGCCACCGCGGCCGCGGGCAGCTGACCCCGAGGAGCCCCCGATGAAGTCCATCACAGACCTCTTCATCCGCCACCCGGTATTGGCCGTGGTGGTGAACCTGGTGATCGCGCTGGTCGGCTGGCGCGCCCTGGCGACGCTGCCGGTGCAGCAGTACCCGAACCTGGAAAGCTCGTCGGTGGTCATCACCACCGTCTACACCGGCGCCGGCGCCGAGACCGTGCGCGGCTTCCTGACGACGCCGATCGAACGCGCGGTGTCGGCCATCAGCGGTGTCGACCATGTCGAGTCGAGCAGCCGCGCCGGTGTCAGCACCGTCACCGTGCGGTTGAAGCTGAACCACAGCTCCACCGCCGCGCTGGCCGAGGTGACGGCGCGGCTGCAGCAGGTGCGCTCCGAACTGCCGGCCGACGCCGAGCCGCCCGCCATCGAGGTGCAGCGTGCCGACCGGCCCTACGGCACCTTCTACTTGAGCTTCAGCTCGCCCGAGCGCAGCGTCTCGGGCATCACCGACTACCTGCTGCGCAACGTGCAGCCGCGGCTGGCCACCATCGACGGCGTGCAGCGCGTCACCAACAACGAAGGCGGCCGCAACATCGCGATGCGGGTGTGGATCGACCCCGACCGCCTCGCCGCGCTGAACCTGACACCGGGCGACGTGCAGGCCGCCCTGCAGCGCAACAACTACCTGGCCGCCGTGGGCCAGACGCGCAACGAGCAGGTGCAGGTCAACGTGCTGGCCAACACCGACCTGCGCTCGGTCGACGAGTTCAAGCAATTGATCGTCGCCGAGCGCCGCGGCGCGGTGGTGCGCCTGTCCGACGTCGCCCGCGTCGAGCTGGGCGCCGAGGAAGCGCAGCTGGCCGCCAAGTACAACGCACAGGAAGCGGTCTACCTCGGCATCTGGCCGGTGCCCGGCGCCAACGAACTCGACGTGGCGAACGGCCTGAAAGCCAAGATGGCCGAGATCGCGCCGACCTTGCCCAAGGACATCGAGATGCGCCTGGTCTGGGACGGCACGATGTTCATGCGCGATGCACTGAAGGAGATCAGCAAGACGCTGGCGGAGACGGTCGGCATCGTCGCGCTGGTGGTGTTCCTCTTCCTCGGATCGGCGCGCACGGCGCTGGTCCCGCTGGTGGCGATGCCGGTGTCGCTGATCGGCGCCGGCGCGGTGATGTACGCGTTCGGCTTCAGCCTGAACCTGCTGACCATCCTCGCCATCGTGCTGTCGGTCGGCCTGGTGGTGGACGACGCGATCGTCGTCGTCGAGAACATCGAGCGCCATGTGCGCGAGGGCAAGACCCGCATCGAGGCCGCGCTGGCCGGCGCGCGCGAGCTGTTCGGCCCGATCGTGGCGATGACGATCACGCTGGCGGCGGTGTATGCGCCCATCGGCGTGCAAAGCGGCCTCACCGGCGCGCTGTTCCTGGAATTCGCGATCACGCTGGCGGCCGCGGTCGTCGTTTCCGGCATCGTCGCGATCACGCTGTCGCCGGTGATGAGCGCCTACGCGGTGCGTGAAGGCGGCCAGCAAGGCCGGCTGACGCGCCTGGTGAACCGGCTGTTCGACCGCGTGCGCAACGTGTACGGCCGCGTGCTGGACGTGTCGCTCGCTATGCGCGGCAGCATCGTGGTCGGCGCGCTTCTGATCACGGCGGCGGCGTATCCGCTGTACGTGTTCTCGCGCCAGGAGCTGGCGCCGGTGGAAGACCAGCGCCACATCAGCCTGTACTACGAAGCGGCGCCCAACTCGTCATTGGCCGCCACCAACCGCGACCACCTGGACGTCGTGAAGGCCGTGCGCGCCTTCCCCGAGACCGAATTCACCTGGTCGCTGACGGCCAATTGGGGCGGCTTCGGCGGCATCGTGGTGAAGGACTGGACGCAGCGCGACCGCTCCACCGAGCAGATGTACGGCGAGGTCTATGGCGCCGTGTCGCAGGTGCCGGGCCTGCGGGTGTTCCCGCGGCTGGACCCGCCGCTGCCCACGCCGGGCCAGTACGACGTGGAGCTGGTGCTGCAGAGCGACGAGCCGGTGGAGGAGCAGCTGGAGATCGTCGGCAAGGTCGTCGAGGCCGGCATGAAGAGCGGCAAGTTCCTCTATGTCGACACCGACCTGAAGCTGGACCTGCCGGAAGCCCGCGTGGTGCTGGACCGCGAGCGCATCGCCGACCTGGGGCTGGACCTGGCGAGCGTCGGCCGCGAACTGGGCACGCTCTTGGGCGGCAACCACGTGAACCGCTTCAACTGGTACGACCGCAGCTACAAGGTCATCCCGCAGATCGGTGACGACGGCCGCGCGTCGATCGAGCCGCTGCTGGACCTGAAGATCAAGACGCCCGGCGGCGCGATGGTGCCGGTGTCCACCTTCGCGCGCATCGAGACCAGCACCGCACCACGCACGCTGAACCGCTTCCAGCAGCGCAATGCGCTGAAGGTGTTCGGCGGCGTGGCCCCCGGCGTGACCAAGGAAGAAGGCCTGCGCGTGCTGGAAGACGCGGCGCGCGCCGCCGGCGGTGCACGCGTCGTGCTGGACCACGCGGGCGAATCGCGCCAGATCCGGCATGAAGGCTCGGCGCTGGCGGTGACGCTGGGTTTCAGCCTGGTGCTGATCTACCTGGTGCTGGCGGCGCAGTTCAAGAGCTTCCGCGATCCGCTGGTGGTGCTGCTGGGCTCGGTGCCGCTGGCCATCTCGGGCGCGCTGGTCTTCAGCTTCCTGGACCTGACGACGATCAACATCTACTCGCAGGTGGGGCTGATCACGCTGGTGGGGCTGATCGCGAAGAACGGCATCCTGATCGTCGAGTTCGCTAACACCCTGCAGGAGCGTGGCATGGCAAAGCTGGAAGCCCTGCGCGAAGCGGCGCTGACCCGCCTGCGCCCGGTGCTGATGACCTCGGCCGCCACCGTCTTCGGCCACCTGCCGCTGGTGCTGGTGTCCGGGCCGGGCGCCGAAGCGCGCAACAGCATCGGCACGGTGCTGGTCAGCGGCATGGTCATCGGAACCGTGTTCACGCTGGTCGTGGTGCCGGTGTTCTACATGCTGATCGCGAAGGACCGGCAGGCCGAGCATGTCGCCTCCGAAGCCGCTGGTGGGGCGCCGATCGGCGCCATCCCGGCCTGATGCAACCGGAAAGGACCTGACGATGAAATCCCTCTCGCTCCTGGTGGCCGCGCTGGTGCTGGCCGGCTGCAGCAGCCTGGCGCCGGACTACCAGCGCCCCGCGGCACCAGTGGCCGCGGCCTGGACCGCCGCCCCGGCCGACGGCGGCGGCGCGCCGGTGGCTGACACCGCCTGGCAGCAGTTCTTCACCGACTCCCGCCTGCGCGAGCTGATCGGCCAGGCACTGGCCCACAACCGCGACCTGCGCGTCGCGGC
>Ga0196963_10000583_pt1 | contig 31083 bp, 23 predicted proteins | sample S1_5metaG_FD_148600 | JGI IMG/M metagenome (GOLD analysis project Ga0196963, IMG submission 148600) | Soil microbial communities from Anza Borrego desert, Southern California, United States - S1_5 | ecosystem: Environmental > Terrestrial > Soil > Desert | place: USA: California | collected...
CCCCAGGTCGCGTCGATGCTGGCGATCTGACCGGTGAGACGCACGGCTTTGCGATACGAAGCCGGCAGCGAGTTGTCGTGCGCGTCCGGATCGTAATGGCCGAGCGCGGAGGTCAGCGTGCGCAGCGCGTCCATGCCGTCAGACGGCGGTAGCATGTTCATCAGCCGCAGAATCGGCTCGGGCAGAGGACGGGCCGCGGCCAGCTGCGACTGCAGATCGCCGAGCTCGGCGCGGTTCGGCAGGCGCCCGTGCCAGAGCAGATAGCACGTCTCCTCGAACGTCGCATGTCGAGCCAGGTCGTGAATGTCGTGCCCGCAATACGCAAGCACACCGCGATCGCCGTCGAGAAAACAGATGCGCGAGGACGTCGCAACGACGTCTTCGAGGCCGCCCTTTGGTTTTTCCGCTGTTGCCATATCACGACGATTCTATCGCCTTCGGGCCTCGCCCCCCGGCGGTCACAACATTGAAACCTGCTCGGTCGGTTGTGCTAGCGTCGACGGATGCGCCGAATGTTCGCAGCCGTGTCCGTGTTCGCGCTTGGCGTGCTCGCCGAGCCTGCGATGACGCCGATTCATGCCGGACCGCGGGTCGCGTGGCCGCAGTTCCGCGGCCCGAACGGTGGCGGCGTATTCGACGGCGCACTGCCCACGACCTGGACGGCCACCCGCAACGTCAAATGGCATGTCGACGTGCCAGGCCGCGGCTGGTCGTCACCGATCGCGTGGGACAACACGGTATTTGTGACCTCGGCGATCAGCTCGGGCACGTTCAAGGCGCCGTCGACCGGCATTTTCGGCAACGACTACGCCGCAGAGTTGACCAAGCAGGGGCTACCCGCAGAGGAAGTCAACAAGCGCGTCATTGCACGAGACATCGAGCTGACCGGCGAGAGCGGCGCAATCCGCTACATGGTCTACGCCTTCGACGCCGGCACCGGCAAGATGAAGTGGCAACGCGAGGCGCATCACGGCGAGCCATTCGGTGGACGGCATCGCAAAAACACCTACGCATCGGAAACGCCGGCGACCGAAGGCGAGCGGCTCTACGTGTATTTCGGGAACGTCGGCCTGTACGCGTATTCGCTCGACGGCACGTTGCTGTGGACGGCCCGATTCGACCCGCAGCCCATGTATCTGGACTTCGGCACCGCGGCCTCGCCGGTGGTGCATGACGAACGCGTCTTCGTCGTGCACGACAACGAGGGCACGTCCTTCGTCGCGGCGGTCGACGCGAAGAGCGGCCGGCAGCTGTGGCGAGTCAACCGCGACATCAAAGCGCCCCAGGGATCGGGTTGGTCGTCGCCGTTCATCTGGACGGCCGGCGGCGAGCACCGGAAGCGCAGCGAGTTGATCGTGATCGGCCGGCAACACGCCATCGCCTACGATCCCCGCGACGGCACCGAGCTGTGGCGCCTGCGCGGGCTGACGGGCCAGTCGACGCCGACTCCGGTTGCCGCCGACGGATTGCTGTATCTGGCCACCGGGTCGCAAGGCGAAAGCAATCGTCCGGTGTTTGCGGTGCGTCCCGGCGCCAGCGGCGATATTTCTCTGGCAAAGGGCGAGGAGTCGAATGCGTTCGTCGCGTGGTTCCATCCGCGCGCGTCGGCCTACACCTCGTCGCCGCTCGTCTATCGCGGCCGGATGTATGTCGTGAACGACAACGGCATCCTGACGGTGTTCGATTCGCGGACCGGCACGGAGATTTACAAGGCACGCGTCGGCGGCGGCGGCCACACCTTCTCGGCGTCGCCATGGGCGGCGGACGGCAAGATCTACCTGCTCAGCGAAGACGGCCACACCTTTGTGATTGCAGCCGGCGATCGGTACGTGGAGTTGGCGAACAACACGCTCGACGAGATGAGCCTGGCGTCGCCGGCGCTGGCGGCGCAGACGATTTTCCTGCGTACGCAGACCCGGCTGTACCGGATCGGAAAGTAAGGCCGTTACGCTTCTTTGCCCTGGACGACTTCAACGGTCTCCGGGCCGTACTGCTGCAGGAAGGACAGCAGGCCCGTGTAGAGGAAGCCGACCTGGAACAGCATCAAGAACGGCACGGTACCGTAGATGCCGTTGCTGAGGGCGTAGAACAGGGTCGCGGTGAAGTAAATACCCAGCGCGATCTCGATCAGCGGCTGCACGGCGGCAGAGTGGCGGTACTTCTTCTGCGTCCACTCGTCGGCGGCGCCCTCAATGGCGTACTTCGGCGTCCGCACGAACTCGCTCGGCTTGTGAAACAGCGCTTCGAACACCGCTTTGGTGTTGTTGACGGCCAAGCCGATCCCGATCGACATCAGGAACGGCAGATAGCGGAGGCGCTCGGTCCACGTCTGCGGGTAGAGCTCGCGCTGGCACACCATGTAGAAGTTCGCCACCGACGCCGTCGCCGCGAAGAACAGCGGGATGTCGATCAGCAACATCTCGTACCAGCCCATGTTGTAGCGAATCACCATCGACGGCGCCATCAGCACGGACAGCACGCACATCAGCGGGTAGTTGAAATTCGCCGAGAGGTGGAAGAACGCTTCGGCCTTGACGTGAAACGGCTGCTCGGATTGCAGGATCCGCGGCATCAGCTTCAGGAACGTCTGGATCGAGCCCTTCGCCCAGCGATGCTGCTGCGACTTGAAGGCGTTCATTTCGACCGGCAGCTCCGCGGGGGAGACGTGATCCTGCACGAACACGAAACGCCAGCCGCGCAACTGCGTGCGATAGCTCAAATCCAGATCTTCCGTGAGGGTGTCGTGCTGCCAGCCGCCGCCGTCATAGATCGCGTCGCGGCGCCAGATGCCGGCGGTGCCGTTGAAGTTGAAGAAGCACCCGCCGCGATTGCGGCTGCCGTGCTCGAGGACGAAGTGCGCGTCGAGCAGGATCGCCTGAATCTTCGTCAGCAGCGAGTAGTCCTCGTTGACGTGGCCCCAGCGCGCCTGCACCAGCGCGACCTTGTCGTCGGTGAAGTAATGGATGGTCCGCGTCAGGAAATCCGGCTTCGGAATGAAGTCGGCGTCGAAGATCGCGACGAAGGAGCCGCGCGCCACCTTCAAGCCGGCATCGAGGGCGCCGGCCTTGAAGCCGGTGCGATCCTCACGATGGATGTACTTGATGTCGACGCCCTGCAGCGCGTGGCGCCGAACGGCGAGCTCGGCGATCTGCCGGGTCTCGTCCGTCGAATCGTCGAGAACCTGAATCTCGAGCCGCTCGCGCGGATACTCGATCTTGCACACCGCGTCGACCAGCCGATCGACGACGTACATCTCGTTGTAGAGGGGCAGCTGGATGGTGACCACCGGCAGCTGATCGAACTGCGCTTTCGGCTGCGGCTGCTCGTGTTTGTGCTTCATGTAGATGTACACCAGGTAGTACCGGTGCCATCCATAGACGGCGAGAATCAAGAGCACGAAAAAATACGAGGCGAGTATCAGCGTTTCGAGGGCGGTCATCTATGATCCGTGGTTCTGGCTCTAATCCAGTCCATCATAATACGAGTGCATGTCGCGTAAGGTCAACAAAACACGGACGATACAGCGATGACAGTAGGCGAATCGAGAGCGTATGCCGGTCAATAACGAGGCGGAGCTCAGGGCATTGTTGACGGGACTGCGCGAAGGACGGGACACCGTCGAATCCGTGTCGGAGCGGATCCTGGCCTCGCTGCGCGAGCAACCCTTTGAGGATCTTGGGTTTGCCAAAGTCGATCACCACCGGGCGATCCGCCAGGGCTTTCCGGAAGTGGTGCTGGGACTGGGGAAGACCCCGGACCAGGTGGCGACAATTTCGTCGCAGATCGTCGCGCGCGGCAACCCGCTGCTCGTGACGCGCGCGGACGAAGCGGTGGCGAATGCCGTCACACAACGAGTGCCACAGGCCGAGTACCACGCAGCCGCACGATGCATAACCGTGAAGGGCGCATGCGAGCCCGGCAAAGGCACGATCGCGTTGTGCTCGGCAGGCACCGCCGATCAACCGGTCGCCGAAGAAGCGGCGATCACCGCGGAGATCCTCGGCAACACCGTCGATCGGCTGTACGACGTCGGCGTCGCCGGCATCCATCGAGTGCTGTCGCAGCGCGATCGTCTCAACAACGCCCGTATCGTCATCGTGGTCGCCGGCATGGAAGGCGCGCTGCCAAGCGTCGTCGCGGGCATGGTCCGCGTCCCGGTGATCGCGGTGCCGACCAGCATCGGCTACGGCGCCAGCTTTGGCGGCGTGGCGGCGCTGCTCGGCATGCTGAACTCGTGCGCCAACGGCGTGTCGGTGGTGAACATCGACAACGGCTACGGCGCCGGCTGTATCGCGTCGATGATCAATCATTTGTGAGCGGCGTTGGCGATCTCGTGATCTCGCGTTCTGGTGATCTGGTGATCGAAGTGATGATCTTTTGATCTTAAGATCGATCTTCAGATCTCCAGATCGCACATCGCAAGATCGATCACTAGATCATCAGATCACCACATCAGCAGATCTCACGATGCTCACGCCCCCGTCTCTCGAGTTCGATCGGATTATCGACGCGGTCACCGCGCTGGCGTTGACGCCGCTCGGCGCGGAGTCGTTGGCGCGCCTGTCGCCGTCCAGCGATCCGGCGGCGGTGGTCGACGCCCAGCAGGCCACCACCGAGACGGTCGCGTTCCTCGAGCGGCAACCGTTGTTTCCACTGCGTGCCGGCGAGGCGCTGCCGGAAGTGCTCGACGCGCTCGACGTCGTTGGGCGGCCGCTCGACCCTCTGCAGCTGCGATTGCTGGGGGATTTCGTCGACTCGGTCGACCAATCGCGCGCCGGCATCGGGCGCGCCGGGCCGGACTTTCCGATCCTGCGCAACCTCGTCTCCACCCTGAACGCGTTCAAAGACGAAGTCGCGGCGGTCCGGGACGCCATCGATCCAGGCGGCGACGTCCTCGATCAGGCCAGTGCCGAGCTGAAACGCATCCGCAGCGAGCTGCGCCAGAAGCGGCAGAAACTCAGAGGGACCCTCGAGCAATACACCCGCGGGTCGTCGGCAAAGTATCTCCAGGACGAGGTGATTACCGAGCGCAACGGCCGCTTCGTGCTGATGGTCCGCGCCGAACATCGTGGCAGCGTCCCCGGCATCGTGCACGGTTCGTCGACCACGGGCGCCACGCTGTTCCTCGAACCGGCTGCCACGGTCGAGATCAACAACGACATCGTCGAGCTCGAGGATCGCGAGCGGGAAGAGATCTTCCGTATCCTGCTGGAGCTGACGGATCGCTTTCGTGCAAGGCCCGCGGACATGGTGGTGACGCGTGAGGTGGCGCGCGCACTCGATGTGCTGCAGGCGAAGGCGCGCTACAGCGCCAAGGTCAACGGCATCGAACCCGATTTCACGATCGATACGAGCCTGCAGCTCAAGGGCGCGCGTCACCCGATGATCGAGCGCGCGGTACCAATCGACGTCACGATCGATCCGCCGAATCGCGTGCTGTTGATTACCGGCCCGAACACCGGCGGCAAGACGGTCGCGCTGAAGACCGCGGGACTGTTTGCGCTGATGGCGCAAGCCGGTTTGCACGTACCGGCCAGCGTCGCCAGGCTGCCGGTGTTCCGCTGCGTGTTCGCCGATATCGGCGACGAGCAGTCGATAGAAGCGAATCTCAGTACCTTCTCGTCCCACATCGCGAACATCGTCAAGATGGATCGCGAACTGCAGCCGCCGGCGCTGGTGTTGCTGGACGAAGTCGGCACCGGTACCGACCCGAATGAAGGCGGCGCGCTGGCGACGGCCATCGTTCAGCATTTCCGGCAAAAAGGCGCGTTGGTCATCGCCACGACACACTTCGACGCGGTCAAGACGTGGGGCATCGGCACCGAGGGCGTGGCGGTGGCTGCGTTTGCCTTCGACCCTCAGAACTACGCGCCGACCTACAAGCTCCTGTACGGCGCGCCCGGCCGGAGCCTGGCGATCGAGATGGCGCAACGCCTGGGGATGCCGCAATCGGTAATCGGTGCGGCGCGTGGCTTTCTCAGTGACGACCAGAAGCGCCTGCAGGCGCACCTGGCGCGGCTCGATGCGCAAGCGCGCGCGCTCGAGAGCGATCGCCTCAGGCTCGAACGAGAGCGCCGCACCGTCAACGAGGCCAACGCCGATCTGACGAAGCGCGAGAAGGCGCTCGCCGAACGCGAGGAGGTGTTCAAGAAGCGCCTCAACGAACGTCTCGACGAGCGCCTGCGACAGGCGCGCCGGGATGTCGACGCGGTGATCGAGCAGCTGAAAGAGAAATCGGAGCAGCTCGCGGAAAAAGCGTCATTACGCGCGGCGATCAACACCGGCGACACCGGCGGGGCGCGATCGGAGGCACGCGCCGCCATCGATCGCATCGTGGAAGACCTGCGGCATCCGGCACAGACGACCGCACCCAGAGTTGCGGCCCCCGCCGGCGAGCCCCGGATTGGATCGCGCGTCACGGTCGGCGGGCTCGGCCTCGAAGGCGTGGTGATGTCGCTCGACGGCAATCGTGCTGAGATCGACGTGCGTGGCAAGCGCATTCACGCGAAGACAAAGGAACTGCGAGTCGTCGGCGATCCGGCAGGCCCGCCGCCACCGGGCAAGGTGCGGATCAACGTCGACCTCAAGCCGCGGGACGGGCTGCTCAGCGAGTTGAACGTGATCGGGTTGACGGTAGATCAGGCGGTGGATCGCGTGTCACGGTTCCTCGACGATACGCTCGTCACCGATCTCCACGAGGTCCGTATCGTGCACGGCCATGGCACCGGGCAATTGAGGAAAGGGATCCAGAAATTCCTCAAGGACCACCCGCAGGTTCAGAAGTACTACACAGCGCCGGACAACCAGGGCGGCGGCGGCGCGACCATCGTCGAATTGAAGGAATAGCCTACGAGGGTTTCTTCTCTTCCCAACGAACGACGACGTCGCCGGGGCCAATCACCTTTAGGGTGTCGGAGACGTCCTTGGTGCGCACATCGACAGGCGCCGACACGCTGTAGCGGATCTCGTCCTCGTCCTCAACCAGCAACTCGTGATCGAGGCCCAGTGCCTTAAAGACGTCCTCCGCCTTGCTGCGGTATTCGACGGCGGTGCTCGTTTTGATGCGCAGTTCGAATCGCTTGCGCGCCGGCGGCTCGAAGAACTCAATCAGCCATAGCAGCAGCATCATGAACGCCGTGGCGATGGCGCCAATCTGATACAAGCCGACGCCCACCGCTAACCCGGCGGCGAGCGCGCACAGCATCACGACCGCGTCCTTCGGATCGGCAATGTTCGAGCGATAGCGGATCAGTCCGGCGGCGCCGACGATGCCGAACGCGCGCGACAGGCTGTTGCCAACGACGAGCATGATCACCGCGCCGACGACGGCGAGCATGATCTGCGTCTGCATGACGACGACTTTGCGCGCCCCCTGCGAGCGCCGGCGCGGCCGCAACGCCAGCAGCGTGCCAAACAGCGCGGCGAGCGGCAACCGGATGAAGGCGAGACGGATCTCGCTGGCGCCGCCAAGAACCGTGGCCGCGTTGGTCGGCAATTCGCCCTCCGCTTGCGGAATGGGCGGCTGGCGTTCTTCGCTGCCAGACGCAGGGACGGGGACGGCGGCGACCAGCAGCGTGAACAGGCAAGCCGCGACAAGGCGCGCAGGGATAATTGCCAAGGGAGTGGGGCGATTCTACGTAGATCAGCCGCGTTCGGCAAACGGACGGTGTTGATTCCCGGCGTCAGGCGCATCACAATCCGCCGCGGAGGCATGCATGGGGCAGCTCGGTAAGACGGTGGTGGGATCACTCGGCATGGCGTTCGCGCTTTTCGCGATCGCGGCGGCGCAACAACCGGCCGCGCCCGCGCAGGCACCCGCGGCGCCACCGCGTGGCGCATCGGCGCCACCCGAACACGCGAAAGTCACACCAATCAACAATCTCCCGAACCCGTACGAGACGGTCCGCAACTGGGGCACATTGCCCGACGGACGACGATGGGGATCGGTCAGCGCCATCCAGGCGGACATCGACGGCAAACACCTTTGGGTGGGCGATCGATGCGGCGCCAATTCGTGCGCCGGATCGACGCTCGCTCCCATCGTCAAGCTCGATCCGAGCGGGAAAACCGTCGCGAGCTTCGGCGCCGGTGAAATCCTCTGGCCTCATGGCATGGACGTCGATCGTCAGGGCAACATCTGGATCGCGGACGCGCGATCGGCGACGGCGCAGGAGCTGGCGAAGTTTCCGGAGTGGAAGGGCAAAGGCCACACGGTGATGAAGTTCAGCCCGCAAGGGAAACTGTTGATGACGATCGGCACCGGCGGCGAGCCCGGCGATCCCCCAACGCGACTCACCGAGCCGAACGATGTGCTGGTCGCGCCGGACGGCAGCATCTTCATCGCCGAGGCGCATCAGGCGCAGTTCCTCGATCAGAATCCGCCCAATGGGGTCGGCCGGATCACGAAGTGGTCGCCCGACGGCAAATTGATCAAGAGCTTCGGCAGTTATGGCTACGGCGCCGGTGAATTCCGCGGCCCGCACGCGTTGGCGATGGATTCGCGAGGCCGGCTGTTCGTGGCGGATCGCGGCAACCGCCGCATTCAGATCTTCGATCAGGACGGCAAACACCTCGACACGTGGTACCAGTTCAGCCGGATAAGCGGGCTGCATATCGACCGGAACGACACGCTCTATGCGATCGACTCCGAATCGGACGACAACTACAACCCCGGATGGCGCAAGGGCCTGCGCGTCGGCAGCGCGCGGACCGGCGAGGTCTGGTATTTCGTGCCCGAGCACGTCTCGCGGCAACCGTCGGGAATGGGTGGATATGGCTCGATGGGCGAAGGCGTCACGGTGGACGCGGCCGGCAATGTCTACGCCGGCGAGGTCGGGCCGATTCAAGGCGTCACAAAATTCATTCCGAGGTTGAAGCGATGAAGACCCCATCGATTGTCACCGTAATGGCGGTATGCGCGGTGATGTCCGGCGGCGCCGCCGAATGGCAACAACAGCAGGCCGCCGCTCAGGACTTCAAGATCGTGGTGATTGCCGGCGAGGGCGCGGTCAACATCATCCAGCAGAAGACGGCCGTCGCGCCGGTCGTCGAAATTCGCGATCGCAACAACCTTCCTGTGCCGGGCGTCACCGTCACCTTCTCGGTCGGCAGCGGCTCGGGCGCGACCTTCGGCGGCGCGTCGACACTGACCGCGACGACCAACGCGCTCGGCCAGGCGACCGCGGCCGGGCTGACACCAACGGCAGCGGGCGCCGTGCAAGTCAACGTCACCGCGGCGGTGCAGGGTCAGACACTGTCCGCCGCCATTACGCAAACGAACTTTGTCACCGCCGCGCAAGCCGCACAGGCCGGAACGGCTGCCGCGGGCGGCGGCAGCGGCGGATCGTCGGCGGCCGGCGCGGCCGGCGGCGCCGCAGGTGGTGGCGGCGGCATCGGGCTCGGCACCGTGGGACTGATCGGCGCTGCCGTCGGCGGTGGCGCGGTTGCCGCCACGCAAACCGGCCTGCTCGGCGGCGACGGCGGCGGTTTCATCAAGATACTGGGAACGGTTTACGCCCGAGCCACGTTTGGAGGCGCGGCGACCGCCTGCAGCGGCGTGTTCGTGACCATGGGCACGTCGTCGACCTGCTACATGGAGCCGGCGGCGGGCGCGCTGGTATCGACGACGCTCGACAGTGCGACCGCGACCACCGACGGCGCCGGACATTTCGACTTGACGACGACGCTGCCGCGGTCGCGGATCGATGAGTGCCTGACGTACACGATCACGATCGCCGCGGCCGGGCTGCCGACGTACACCGTGAACACCCGGGGTTTTTCGGGCAATGCGCAAGGCAACGAGCATCGACAGCTGTTTTCGATCTCGCCTCCTTCGCCGACGTTCATGGGCGGCGGCTGCTGAGCGCCAGCCGGTAATATCATGGGGACTTCAGGAAGCCTTGAAGTTCCCACAATCCTTCATCGACGAGGTGCGGTCGGCGGCTGACATTGTCACCGTCATCTCGGACGCCGTCACGCTGCGCAAGGCGGGCAACTCCTACAAGGGTTTGTGCCCGTTTCACGGCGAGAAGACCCCGTCGTTCAACGTCATGCGCGAGCGCGGCTTCTTCCACTGTTTCGGCTGCGGCGTCGGCGGCGACGTTTTCAAGTACATCGAGCTGCAGGAAAAGGTCGGGTTCCAGGAAGCGGTGCGGATGCTGGCGAACCGTTTCGGGATTCCCATCCCGGAATCGGACGCCGGCGGCGATCAGCGCGAGAGTGCCGCGGAGCGTGAGGCGCTGGTCAAGATTCACGAGCTCGCGCTCACCTACTTTCGCGAGCAGCTGGCCGCGCCGGGCGCGGCGCGCTGGCGTGAGTATCTCGAGAAAGAGCGCGGTCTCACCGCCGAGACGATCGAGCAGCTGCAAATCGGATTCGCTCCGCCCAGCCGCGACACGCTTCGGCAGCGCATCCTGAAAGCGGGCTTCAGCCCGGCGCAGGCGATCACCAGCGGCCTGGTCACGCGGCGCGACGACGGCAGCGAAGTGGATCGCTTCCGCAATCGGCTGATGATTCCGATTTTCCGCGATACCGGCACGGTGATCGCCTTCGGTGGGCGCGCGCTGGATCCGGACCAAGTGCCGAAATATCTGAACTCGCCGGAGACGCCGATCTACGTCAAGAGCCGCACGCTGTACGGCCTCAACCTGACGAAGGCCACCGTGCGCAAGGGCAACTTCGCGCTGATCGTCGAGGGGTACTTCGACTTTGCACAGGTGCATCAGGCGGGCGGCTTCCCCGTGCTGGCGACGTGCGGCACGGCGCTGACCACGCAGCAGGCGCAGATCCTTCGCCGTTTCGCCTCCAAGGCGGTGCTCTGCTACGACCCGGATCCTGCCGGGCAGGCGGCGGCCGAGCGCAGTTCGGAGCTGCTGGTCGCCGAAGGGTTCGATGTGAACGTCGTGCAGTTGCCAGGAGGCGAGGACCCCGACAATTTCATCCAGATGCGCGGCCGCGAGGCGTTCGTGGCCGAGTTGAAGCGATCGCGGCCCTACCTTGAGTACCTGCTCGACCGGGCGGCGGCGGAACACGACCTCAACCGGGACGACAGCCGCCGTGAATTTCTGCGCAGGATGCTGGGAGTGGCGTCGCGCATCCCCGACCCAGCCGTGCGTGATCAGTTCGCCGATCGCCTGGCTCACAAAGCTCGAGTGACGGAAGGGGTGGTTCGAGCCGAGATCAGGAAAGCCGCGGCGGCACGGAAGACCGACCTCCCCGCCGAGCGCGTCCCAACGTTACAGGGCCACATCCGCAAAGCGGAAAAAGGGCTGATCTGGACCCTGGTGCATCAGCCGGCAGAGGCCCTGGCAGCGTTACGCCAACTCGGAAGTGATGATTTGAAAGGACTTAGCACGGAACACCTGCTGCGGACCGCCCGCGACCTCGAAGTAGCGCCGGAGGATGTGCCCGCGACGTTGATGGAGCGTCTAAGTACGCAGGAGGCCGAACTGCTTGCCTCGGTTGCGGCAGAACCGTCCCCGCCGGCGGTGCTGCCGGAACTGTGCGTGTTGGCGCTGAAATACGTCAGGCTGGAACGGCAGTTGGCGGAAGTCCAGCGCGAGCTGAGCCGCCTGCAGACGCAGGGAAATATGGACGACGCCGTGATGGCGCTGCTCGAGCGGAAAACACGGATGATCCGCGAGCTGGAGGCGATGAAGCCGCCGAAAGAGTTACAATGAAGGGCTCTAGCGGAGCGTATCAACGGCGGGGCCAGTATGAACAGTTGTGCTCATACAGCGTCCTCCGGCCGTTCCGTAGGAACGGCTGCCCGGGATATCGAACATGAACTCCGTTAAATCTCTGAGGACCAACCCGAATATGGCCGTCGCGCTCGAAGACAAGTTTGACGAAGTACGGCAGTTGATCGTGATCGGTAAGGAGAAGGGCTATCTCCTGTACGACGAAGTGAACGATCTGCTGCCCGCAGACCTCACTGCCAATCCCGAGGATCTGGAAGAACTTCTCGCTGTCTTCGCCGCGGCCGGCATCGATCTGGTCGACTCCGAGAAGGGCTACAAGCTCGAACGTGAAGGCATCGAGCGCCAGGAAGGACCGGAGGGCGAAGGCCCCGAGCTCGACCTGACGCCGGGCGCTCTCGACAAGACCAACGATCCCGTCCGCATGTACCTCCGCGAGATGGGCACCGTGCCGCTGCTGACGCGCGAGGGCGAGGTCGAAATCGCCCGCCGCATCGAGCGCGGCAAGCTGTCGGTGATCAAATCGATCTCGCGCATGCCGGCGATCACCAAGGCGGTGATCCGCATGGGCGACCAGCTGCGCGCCGGCGAGCGCACCATCCGCGAGCTAGTCATCTTCAACGACGAAGAGATCACCGAGGACAAGATCGAAGCGCGCGCCGAGCAGTTCCAGAAGCAGGTCGACGCGGTCCGCAAGGCCCGGCTCAACGTCGAGAAGCTCGACGAAAAGCTGGAGACGATTGCGAAGGCGGACAAGAAGAAGTACCGGCGCGCGCGCTGGAAGGTGATGCGCGCCCAGGTCGAAGTGTCGCGCCTGATCCGCAAGATCGAATTCACCGAGCCGGTCAAGCGCCGCCTCATCGAAGAAGTCAAGGACATCGTCGAGCGCGTCTCGAAACAACAGCGCGAGCACGACAAGATCAAGAAAGAGCTCAACCTCAAGACGCGCAAACCGAAGCTCAAAGAGGAAGAGCGCAAGTCGATGACGCAGCGGATGGCGGTGCTCAAGGCCGAGATCAAGCAGCGCACCGAGGATCTCGAAGAGAGCGTCGATCACCTCCGCCACACGCTCGAAGTGATCATGCGAGGCGAGGCGCAGGCCGAGCAGGCCAAGAAGGAGCTGGTCGAAGCCAACCTTCGGCTCGTCGTCTCGATCGCGAAGAAGTACACCAACCGCGGCCTGCAGTTCCTCGACTTGATCCAAGAGGGCAACATCGGCCTGATGAAGGCGGTCGACAAGTTCGAGTACCGGCGCGGCTACAAGTTCTCCACCTACGCGACGTGGTGGATCCGCCAGGCGATCACCCGCGCGATTGCCGATCAGGCGCGCACCATCCGCATCCCGGTGCACATGATCGAGACGATCAACAAGCTGATCCGCACGTCGCGGGCGCTGGTGCAGGAACTGGGACGCGAGCCGACCTCGGAAGAGATCGCGCGGCGCATGGACATCCCGGTATCGAAGGTCCGCAAGGTCCTGAAGATCGCCCAGGAGCCGATCTCGCTCGAGACGCCGATCGGCGAAGAGGAAGATTCGCATCTCGGCGACTTCATCGAGGATCGCACCGCGGTGTCCCCGTCGGAAGCGGTGATCAACCTCGATCTGAAGGAACAGACCGAGTCGGTGCTGAAGACGCTGACACCGCGCGAGGAGAAGGTGATCAAGATGCGCTTCGGCGTCGGCGACGGCAGCGAGCACACGCTCGAAGAAGTCGGCCAGAACTTCGCGGTGACGCGCGAGCGGATACGGCAAATCGAGGCGAAGGCGCTGCGCAAGCTGCGCCACCCGTCGCGTTCGCGTAAACTACGCGCGTTCCTCGAAGGGCGTTCGTAACCAGCGGGCTTGCCGCGCCGTAGCTGCGAAGCTGCGAAGCGAGCGAGCACCGATGGCGGGCTTGCCGCGCCGTAGCTGCGAAGCTGCGAAGTGAGCGAGCACCGATGGCGGGCTTGCCACGCCGTAGCTGCGAAGCTGCGAAGTGAGCGAGCACCGATGGCGGGCTTGCCACGCCGTAGCTGCGAAGCTGCGACGTGAGCGAGCACCGATGGCGGGCTTGCCACGCCGTAGCTGCGAAGCTGCGAAGTGAGCGAGCACCGATGGCGGGCTTGCCGCGCCGTAGCTGCGAAGCTGCGAAGTGAGCGAGCAGCGAAGGCGGGCCCATAGCTCAGTTGGTTAGAGCGGCCGGCTCATAACTGGTTGGTCCCTGGTTCGAATCCAGGTGGGCCCACCAACCCTTCGCTCGAAGCGCGACCCACGCTTCGAGCAGGTTGGTCGCCAACGGTTTAACCACCGTAGCGCACGACGACGGTGGTTCGTCCGCTTGGCGAAAAGTTGTCCGGCGGTCGACGAAGGTGGCTCGTTCGTTCATGTGGTGTAAAGTTCCTACCAAGTGCTCCCTGATTTACAGCGATTAATCGAACTGCAAGACGTCGAAAGCCGGGCGGCGGTGGCGCACAAGGCGATTGCCGACGCGCCTGCCCGGATCGCCGCGCTCGACGCGCTGCTCCAGGCCGCCACCACCACCCTGGCCAACGCCAAGCTGGCGCTCGAGGCGAACAAGGCGGCCCGCCGCACCATCGACAAGGACCTGACCGCCGCGCAGCAGCGTCAGGAAAAGTACAAAGACCAGTTGATGGCGGTGAAGACCAACGAGCAGCTGCATGCGATGCAGCATCAGATCAAGGCGGTCGCCGACGAGATCGGCGAACTCGAAGAAAAGCTCCTGATCAACATGATGGAGGCGGACGAGGTCAACGCCGCGATCAAGAAAGGCGAAGCCGACCTCAAGGCCGCTCAGGCGAAAGTCGCGGCGGAACGCGCGGCCATCGAGAGCGAAGTCAACACGCACCAGGCGACGCTCGCCCAGTGCGCTACCGCGCGCGCGGCAATCGTTGCGGCGATGACGGACAAAGGCGCCGTCGACACCTTTCAGCGCATCGCCAAAGTGCGGGGTACGGCGGTGGCGCGGGCCGAAGGTGAACGCTGCACGGTATGCCAGGTCAGATTGCGGCCGGCGGTGTTTCTCGAAGTGCGCAAGAACGATCAGATCGTGCAATGCGACAGCTGCAACCGCATCCTCTACTTCATTCCTCCCAAGCCAGCGGACGCAGCCGCCTCGGCTCAATGAACCCTCGCGGGACCGACCTCGCGCTAACACCTGGCGGCGCCGACGGCGCGGCCCATGGACGTTGATCACCGCGTACTTTGACGGCGGCGCGCGGGGCAATCCCGGCCCCGCGGGTTATGGCGTACACATCGTCGACGACCTGGGAAACGTGCTGGCGGAGATCAGCGGCTCGCTCGGTGTGGCCACCAACAACGTCGCCGAATACCACGGCTTGATTGCGGCGCTGCAGTGGGCGGTCGATCACCACGTGACGGCGCTGGCGATCAAAGGCGATTCGCAGTTGTTGATTGAACAGATGAAGGGCAACTACAAGGTCAAGAACGAAGGGTTGAAACCGCTGCATCTCAAAGCGCGGACGCTGGTGATGCAAATCGGCAACGTCTCTTTCGAGCACGTGCGACGCGAGCAGAACAAGGATGCCGATCGGCTATCGAACGTCGGCATGGACGGAAATACCTGAACCGTAGAGCGCCTTTGCACGCGGCTCTCGCAGGATTCCCTGCAAAACGGCGCCGCCGGCGCTGGCGCAACATCTGAATCAGTAAAGCGCAGTAGCGGGCTTCGCCCCGCTCCGATCACCATGCGTGACGCGCGGTGAGTAGTCTGTCTCTCCGCGTGTTTCCGAGATGGGCAAGGAGGCTGATGTGAAGCGCACCTTGTGCTGCGTGTCCCTGCTGTTCGCGATGGCGTGTTCGCAATCGCCAACAGCGCCAACATCGGCGCCGTCGATCGCAGCGCAACTGCGATGGAACGTCGCCTCTACATCCTGCGCGCCGGTCGGCGCGCCGCCATCGCAACCGCCGTTTACCTCGGCGACGATCGTCGAGGAAGGCGACGGCTCGGTCGTCGCAAGCTGGCCGTACCTGCACAACAACCGCACCAGCATGCTGTATGCGCGGTTCGTGAAGGAAAACGGCGGCTTCGCGATGTGCTCCTGGGATATCGCCGATATTTGACCGGGCGGCGGTGCGAGCGTCAGCAGGGGTAATATTGCTCGCACCGCCTCCTTCCGAGGCGATCGGAGATGGCCCATGCGCTCGATCGTCGCCGCCAGCCTGCTTGCTGCCCTGTTTCGCATTCAAGCTCCAGTCGCTCCCGCTCTGCGCGTCGTCGTTCTCGAAGGCGAAGACGCGGTCAACATCGTCCAGCAGAAGACCGCGGTTCGACCGCTCGTTGAAGTACGCGATCGCAACAACGTTCCGGTCGCCGGGGCCACGGTCACATTCACGATCGGCGGCGGCCAACCGGCGGCGTTCGCCGGCGGCGTGCAGACGCTAACCGTCACAACCAACGCCGCCGGCCAGGCGGCGGCAACCGGATTCAATGTGCTCGGTCCCGGTGCGATTCAGGTGCAGGTTCAAGCCGCCTACCAGGGTCAGCTTGCCACCGCGGCCATCTCGCAAACGAATTTCGCCACGGCGGCCGCTGCGTCGCAGGCCGGCGCGGGCGGCAGCGGGGCGTCCGGCGCGACGTCCGGTGGAGCGGCAGGCGGCGGTGGTGGCGGACTGTCGGGCACCACGCTCGGCATCGTCGGCGCGGCGGTCGGTGCCGGTGCGGTCGCAGCGACGCAGGTCACAGGAGGAGGCGATGGCGATGACGATGACGGTGGGTTCGTGACGTATCGCGGCTCCTTCAGCGGTCCGTTCGTCTTCACCAACGTCGGCACGGGCGGTCCGGTTAGTCCGAGCACGTGCGTGTTCACTCGAGCGATGAGCGGCACCATCCGGATCGAGCTCCGGCCGGATCACACTTCCGGTCCGGCGTACGTCGAAGGGTCCCAGACCGATCAATCCGTGACGGGCACGCAGGGGTGCAGCCTAGCGACGCAAGTCATGACCTTCACGACGCCTGATACCACCGCGACCGGCGGACCCTCAGCACTGACGTTCTCGAGCACGAGAGGCTCCGCCTCGCAAACGACGCGGGTGGCCTTCAACGGCTCGCACTCCGGAACCACGATTACCGGCTCACTGACGGTGGAGATGACCTCGCAAACGACCTCGACATCGCCAGCGGGCGTTACCAGCTTTACCGGCAGCGGCACGGCGACGTTGCCCGTGACATTGCAGCGCCAGTAGCCGTCTGTTTTGCCATAATCGGCGGCGATGATCGGTCTTGCCGCACTGCTTGCCTTGTCGCTTTTTCAGGCGACGATCCCGTCAGATCCGGTCGCGATGCGCGATTTCCGCCTGCACTTGAAACCCGATGGCACCTTCACTCTCGGCGGCGACCGCGGCTGGGCGCCAATGGCCGGACGATGGACGGTGACGGGTGACGAGATCACATTTATCAACGAGCCGGGGCTGTCCAAGTGCGATGACGCCGCGCGCTATCGTGTTGCCAATGACGGCGGGCGCCTCGGACTGGACGTGATCGCCGACCAGTGCGTCGCGCGGCGCATGATTCTCGACCGAAGCCGATGGTCGCCTCCCGGCCTCGCCGCCGCGCCGGTCGCGGCATCGCGCCGGATCGTGCGCACGGCGGGTCCGGCGAAGACGCCGCTGCGCTCCCGCCCTGCGGCAGGAGCGTGGCCGTCCTTCCGGGGGCCCGAGGCCGCCGGCTTCAGCGATCAACAAAATCTACCCGACACCTGGAATCCATCAACGGGCGAGAACATCATCTGGAAAAGCGCCATCCCGGGGCTCGCCCACTCGAGCCCGATTGTGTGGGGCGACACCGTCTTCGTCACCACTGCCATCAGCAGCCGCGGCAGCGCATCCTTCAAACCAGGCCAGTACGGCGATGGCGACGCGTCCGACGATCGCTCGCCGCATCGCTGGATGCTGTACGCGATCGACAAGCGCACAGGCAGGATCAGATGGGATCGCGTCGCCGCGCAGGGCGAGCCGCGCAACAAGCGGCACATCAAGTCGACATACGCGAGCGCGTCCCCCGCCACCGACGGGCGCATCGTCGTGGCGTGGTTTGGGTCGGAGGGCATTCATGCCTACGACTTCGACGGCGGGCTGCGCTGGTCGGTCGATATCGGACGGGTCGACATGGGGGCCTACGACATTCCGGCATACGAATGGGGTCCGGCCAGCTCGCCAATCATCTGGAACGGGCTGGTGATCGTGCAATGCGACACACAGGCCGATTCGTTTCTCCTCGCGTTGAACGCCGAGACCGGCGAGACGGTGTGGAAGACCGAGCGCATCGAGTTGCCGTCGTGGGGGACGCCGACGGTCGCCTCGACGCCGGCAGGCCCGGAACTCATCACCAATGCGTCGAATTTCATTCGAGGCTACGACCCCAAGACCGGCCGCGAATTGTGGAAGCTCGGCGGCAGTTCGAAGATCACGGCGCCGACCCCGATTTTTGCCGAGGGGCTGCACATCATTGCCAGCGGACGCGGCCCGGAGCGTCCGGTGTTTGCCGTCCGTCCAGGCGGGCGCGGTGACTTGACGCTGCCGGCGGGGTCGACGAGCACCGCGCAAGTGGCGTGGAGCAAGACCGGCCGCGGATCGTACATGCCGACGCCGCTCGCGTATCGCGGTGTCCTCTATGTGCTCGCCAACAACGGCGTGCTCGACGCCTATGAGGCCGTCAGCGGCAAGGAGCTCTATCGGCAGCGCCTGCCGCTGATCGGCAGCGGCTACAGCGCGTCGCCGGTCGCTGCGGACGGGAAGATCTACTTGTCGAGCGAAGATGGCGAGATGCTGGTGATCGAAGCCGGCTCGACGTTCAAGCACATCGCGACGAATTCCATGGGTGAGCCAATCATGGCAACACCGGCGATGTCCGAAGGCGTTATCTACGTGCGCGGCGCCCAAACGCTGTTCGCGATTGGGCGCCGCTGACCGGAGCTAGACCGAACTCTTGCCGAGCACCTGCTTGAAGACCGGCATGGCCCTTTCCATATCCTCCATGCGGCCGAGCGAGATGCGCGCGTAGCTCTTCTCCATCGGCGGGAAGTCGCGGCCGACGGCGACGCCGAGCGCGCGGCAGGCATCGCGGAATTCGACGGCCGGCCGGCGGATGTTCACGAAGATGAAGTTGGTGTCGGACTCCGGCGTCTCGAAGCCCATCGCCCTGAACTGCGCCTGCGTCCAGTCACGCACGCGCTTGTTCTCGCCTCGTTCCCACTGCATGTGCGCCTGATCCTTGAGCGCCGCAATGCCGGCCACCGCCTGCAGCTCGCTGATGCTGCCGACGCCCCATGCGCGGCCGACCTTCTGCATGGTTTCGGGCTGGCCGATCGCGTAGCCGAGACGCATGCCTGCCATCCCGTACGCCTTCGAGAAGGTCCGCGAGATGAACACGCCTGGCAGCTCGAGCGCGAGCTTCGCCATCGTGAACGCACCCGGCTTGGTCGCGTACTCGAGATAGGCCTCGTCGATCAGCACGCCGGTTTCGGGGGACCGCTCTTTGATGGTACGGACGGTCCTTTCGACGTCCGCAGACGTCTGCACCGTCGATGTCGGGTTGTTCGGGTTGCAGAGAAACACCAGGCCGGCCCCGATCGATGCGCGAATCATGCCCTCGAGATCGAGCGCGAGAGACTTTGGATCGACGGCAATGAACTTGACGGGCGCCTTGATGCGCTGCGCCGTCTGCGCGGGTGCACCATACGACGGATCGCCGGTGACCAGCGATTTGTCGCCGTTGCAATACGCCATCACCGCCGCGGTCAGGATCTCGCCTGAACCCGTCGCGATGATCACATTATTCGGCTTGGCGCCATCCATTGCCGCACACGCCTCGACAAACGCGTTCAGGTTGGGAGGCGGATAGCCGAGACCGAGGTCTTTCGTCGCATGCTGCTTGATCGCTTCCAGCACTTTTGGACTGGGACCCCGCAGATTTTCGTTGTTGCTGAGTTTGATGACATCGGTCGACGCCGCCGCCGCGGGCCCGCCGCGCTGGCCGAAGTCGAACGCGAGCAGCCCTTCCCGCCCAGACCCGATGAGGTGTGAGGCAGTGGCGACACCTACTCCGCCAACACCGAGCTTCCGGACGAACTCACGCCGTGAAAACGCCATACCGCCTCCTATAGATTGCTGCGCATCTTAGCACCGCTCAGGGCGCGGATGCAGGCCAGCCACAGCAACCACGCGGCGTACAGCCGGGGGTAGGCGAGGACGGCCGACCACCCTGTCGTAAAGCGCTCCGCCGTGATCTCCAGCGGCACGATCAAAAGCGCGGCAATCACGGCGATTTCTGGCGCTGACAGCCGCAGCAGCGCCAGCGGAATCCCCATCAGAACGAAATGCGGCTCGGCAACGGCCGGCAGCGACAGGACCGACAGCACCACCCCGGCGGCGATCCAGTCGTCCGCGCGCGCGGCGCGGCGCGCAAGCAAGGCGGTGACGATCGTCGCGGCACCGATGAGCAGATAGGGCGCAACGAACGCGATCGACGCGCAGTTTGCCGCCGGCTCGGGATTCCACTGCGGATCGGCAATGCACAGATGACGAAACAGGCTCAGGGTCGTCTGGTACGCCGTCACAGCGCTTGCCGGGCGCGCCACGTAGTCGCGGACCGCGGATGGATACACGAGCCACATCGACGGATCGATCCACGGCGTCATCGCCAAGGCGACCATCACCGAGGTGATGGCGGCGGCGATCAGCGTGGGCCAACGCCTCCGCGCGATCAGCAACACGCACATCGCGAGGCCGCTGGTCTTCAGGACGAGTAGCAGGCCCAGACAGATGCCGGCGAGCCGGTCGCGACCGTGCAGCAACAGCAACGTCATCGCGGCAAACAACGCGAAGACGAACAGATAGCCCTGGCCGATGCGCAGGTTGGTGAAGACGGCCGGCGTGAGCAGCATCAACAACACGACCGCAATCGACAGATGGAGATGGCGCGCTGCGCGATACCGTACGAGCGCGCCGACACCGCCGAGAAACGCGGCGAGCGACGCCACCAACCACACGACGCGAGCCGCTTCGGGGCCGAAGCCCACCAGGGGCAGCGACATCAACGCCATCGGCGGCGGATTCGGCGTAAAGATCTCTCGAAGGCTGGTCTGAGTCAGACGCTGGACCACGGCGCCGAACCAGCGGTCGTTGTAGGCGCGCGGGCCGAGCTCCCCCTCCACGAGCAGACGCGACGCGGTGTAATAAGAAATGAAGCCGTGCGTCTTCGAGCCGGCGGAGAAACTGGTGAAGGCCGCGAGGACGATGGCCGCGGCGGCGCCGGCGACGATGGCACCGTGGCGCGGTCGCTGCATGAGCGTCGCGATTGTATGTCTTCTTCACCGAATCGCTTGATAGTCCGGTAATGCAACGGACGCGGCTGGCGGCGGCACCTTGATGATTGCGGCCATTCGGCCCGCCCGCTCGCCGCTCATCCGGTAGGAATCAAAGATCTCCGGATGTGCCAGGGTGCTCAAGCCGCAGACATGAATGTGACCGGGCCGGACACCGGCTGCGGTCAGCTGATCGGAATTGGCGGCCCACAAATCCAGCCGGAGCTTGCCGCCCGTCCGGATGAACCAGCGGTCGAGGCGGAACTGGTCATGGTTGCTCTGTCGAAACGCGTCGACGAGGGCTTCTCCGACTTCATATTCGCGCGGGCCTGCGCTGGGTCCGATGGCGGCGACAACCTCTTCCGGGCGGGTTCCAAACTCACGCTGCATGGCGGCGACAGCGGCCGTGACCACGCCGGCGCACGTGCCGCGCCACCCGGCATGAATGGCGGCGGCCGCCCCGCGCCGGCGATCAGCCAGGAGAATCGGCACGCAATCAGCGACCATCACCGCGAGGGCGGTCGCTGCGACGTTCGAGATCACCGCGTCGCCGTCGGGGCGAGCCTCGCTCGAGTACTCGACACCCTCCTTCACGATTCGCACGCTGTTGCCGTGCACTTGCCGGACTCGCATCAACCGACCCGGCGATGCATCGATGGAGGCCAGCGCGTCGCGCCAGCGATCGGGATCGGGCAACGCCAGTTGCCGTGACGCAAACAGATGTTGCGCGACCTCGCCAAGCGGCCGGCAGCGCAATGCGTAGCCCCAAGGTTCGGCGCTCCAATGAAATGCGGGATCGGGATCCGGCAGCGTCATGACGTCAACCGGCCGATTGGGCAACCATGGTTGTCATCCCGCTCAGGCCGCAGCCGCTCGATCACGGAAATCGCGCGTGTTCGCGGTGGCATCACCCTTGATCATCCGCCAGTCGAGCAACAACCGACAAGCCGGGGCCGCGTGCCCCAGTCAGAGCAACTGGAGACGACCATGCTGATCAAGATTCTGCCGAACGACAAAGGGCTACCGAACGGAAAACTCGCCGATGCTGAAGTGCACTTCACCGACGGCGAGCTGGAAGGACTGCGGCTGCTCGGCTTCGCGATCTGGGAGCGCCGCAAGGGCACCGGCCGCAACGTCACGTTTCCGGCGCGGACCTACTCGGTGAACGGTGAGCGCCGCAGCTTCGCGCTGCTGCGACCGGTCGCGGATGGCAAATCGCAGGACAAGATTCGCGATTTGGTGCTGCAGGCCTACGCGGAGTTTGAGGCCCAGGCCGTTATCGCGAATTGACTGGCGACACGGCGGCGGCAGCTGTCATGTCGGTAACGTCGTAGATCTGGGCTTTGATCCCGCCGGGGAGGCCGGCTTCAAACACCGGCCGCGCGAAACGCGTCACGAAGCGGGTACCCGCGTAGCGCTCGCGCAGTATCGGGAGCTCCCAGTCGTCGATCACGGCGTAGACATGACGCTGGCGTGCGGTGAGTTCGTCGACCGCCGGATCAATCTCCGACGTGTTGATCCAGTCCCATCGGAGCAACGGGACGGCGCGGTAGTACCACAGGCTGCCGGCGTACTGCAGCGTCACATAAACCGAGTTTGGGGGCAGCGTGCTCGTAAATTCGGTGACGGCCAGATAGCGCCGCTCGCTGTCCTGCAGCGCGAACGCGCCGAGACTACGCGCGCGCCCGACGCCCCAGCTGGCCACCAGCACGGCGAGGATCAACACGGCGAGCGCCCGCAGGGAAGACGGTGCGCGTTGCGCAATGGCGACGAGGCTCACCGCCTGGAGCACCAGCACGAACGGTAATGCCGGTAACAGGAAACGGAAGTAGACCCAGTCGTCGAACACCAGATAGAGCAGGTACTGCACTTGGAGCACTGCGAAAATCACGAGCGCGCTGCACGCCATCCGCGTCGCCCGGCTGCGATCGATCCGGCCGCTCACCACGCCACGGTGCAGCAGCAGCGGCCCGGCGAGCGCCAGCAGCAGCAGCGCCGACTGTACGAACATCGCCCATCGCGGGTAGCGCGCCAGGTTGCGCCACACGTTGTCGACAGCGAACAGCGATTCCACCGGTCCGTAGCCGGTCCGGGTCGCCGCGCCGAACAACGTCTGTTGGAGGTACACGAACCCGGCTGCCGTGATCGCGACCGGAGCGAAGAAGAACCCGCCGCGCAGCAGCGACGCGCGATTCCATCCGTGCCACCACACCGCTGCCGCCGCGAGGACGGGCGCCAGCGCGAACAGGTTTGGCCGCACCAGGCACGCGAAGCCGCAGGCCACGCCTGCGGCCACCGCACGGCCCGGCGATCCGGCGATCAGCAGCCATATCGCGACGGTCCACCAGAATGCGGCGGGGACATCGCTCATCGGCTGCGTCGCCTGGAACAGCAGTATCGGCGATGCGCCGACGGCCGCCGCCGAGATCAGCCCTGTGTCGATGCCGCCGAGCGCGCGACCGATCGCAAAAGCCAGCACGACCAGGCCGGCGGCGCAGAGCGGTACCACGAAAAACTGCGCGCGCTCGCCGCCAATCGCACCCGCCGCCGCCAGCATCAGCGGCAGGCCTGGCGGGTACCCCGGAACGGCGATGCCCGTCCCCGCGGGTTGAAAGCCGCCTGGCGTAAACGCGTACTGCCCGCTGGCAAACTGCATCTGCATTTCACGAGCGAGCGGCGTCTCTATGTGAAGCGTGCCGGCGCGCCACATGCGCGCCTCGCTGAGGTATCCCGACGAATCGGTGCCACCGGCAATGTGCGCGCCGTTCGCGTAAGTCGCGAAGCCGATCGCCGCCGCGAATGCCAGGGCCAGCCACTGAGGGTATCGAAACACGCGCGACAGTGCGTGTTCAATTCGCTTTGCGGATGCGTCGGGGCCGAGCGTATACAGCGCGAGGCCGCCGAACAGGATCGCGGCGATGGCCGGCCTCAGCACGGTGCGCATCGACACGCGGATGCCGAGCACGTGGAACGAAAAGCCGCCGGTCGCCGCCATCGCGGCAGCCACTATCGTCGTCGCGACGCACAACCACAACAACACGACCCCGATCGAGCCAGGCGCGGCGGGTCGCTCGTCGGTCACAGAAGGTCAGTTGAGAACCGGCAGGAGCCGCGCGTTTTCCTTCGCACGCTTTGGCGGCAGCGTCCATTCGGCACGGGTGCTCTTCTCGAATTCGCTGCGGAAGAACGAGTCCTTCATGCCGCCGTCGATGATGCTCCATGGCAGCACCGAGTCGTTCGAGCGGTCGCGGTAAATATAGAAATCGCCGTCGACGTCGGCGTCGGCGACCGCCTTGCGCCATTGCCCGCCGTTGGCCTCGGCGAGCTCGATCGCCGGTGCGATGCGCCGATCGCCGAGCGACAACAACGCCTGGTAATACGAGTGCCGTTCGCTCTTGATGTTGAAGTAGACGTTATCGACGCCGGACACCAGGGTGCGCAGCCGCTTCATCTTCCGCTCGATCTCGTCGGCGGCCGCCATCGGCAGCCACTGATACGCGGTGCCGGGCTTCGGCACGAGCGGATTGACGCTTGCCACAATGCGGCCGATGCGGCCTCGCGCCCTGGCGTGCTTCAGCATCACTTCGTGCAGCTGCAGCGTCAGATCGCGAATCGCCACCAGGTCCGCGTCCTCTTCGGTCGGCAGACCAATCATGTAGTACAGCTTGAGACTCTCGATGCCGCTGGAAAAAATCAGCTCGGCGCGATCGAGGATCTCTTCGTTCGTGATGGTCTTGTTGATGACGCGCCGCAGCCGGTCGGATCCGGTTTCCGGCGCAATCGTCAGCGATCGTTCGCCGCTCTGCTGCAACAGCGAGACGATCACCGGAGTCAAATCGTCGAGACGCAGCGACGCCGGGCTGATCGAATAGCCCATGTCCTTCAGGCTGCGCAGGATGAACTCGATTTCCGGATGATCGCACAACGCGATCGACACCAGCCCCGCGCGGGACGAATGCGCGCGCGCGGCTTGCGCGAGCTCGAGGATGCGCTGCGCCGAAAACGCGCGGACGGGCAGGTAGTTGTAACCCGCCCAGCAGAAGCGACACAGGTTGGCGCAGCCGCGCACCACTTCCACCAGGAACCGCGAACCGAACTCCGTATCCGGCGTGAAGATGGTGGTCGACGGCGGGTCGACGTGATCGGTGGTCTTGATCGCCGCTTTCTTGACGGTCGCCGGCGCGCCGGTGCCTTCGCGCGGCACGAAGCGCGCGATCGTGCCGTCGCTCTGGTATTCGACGTCGTAGAACGACGGGATGTAATAGCCGCGTTGCTGCGCAAGGCGGCGGAGCTGCTCGCTGCGCGACGAGGTCGCGAATGCGTCGAGCAACGCCGGCACCAGCGCCTCGCCCTCGCCGGCGGCAATGACGTCGGCAAACGGCGCGAGCGGTTCCGGATTGACGAACGTGACCGCGCCGCCAATCACGACGAGCGGCTGGCGGTAGTCACGATCAGCCGCGCGCACCGGCACGCCGGCCAGCCGCAACATCGTCAGAACGTTGGTGTAATCCCACTCGAACGAGACCGAGAACGCGATGACGTCGAAGTCGGACAGCGGCGTCTGCGATTCGATCGTCACCAGCCGGGTGTCCGACTCCCGCAGCGCGGCGAGCTCCTGCTTCGGCGGCAGAAAGGCACGCTCGCAGACGATGTCGGGCTGATCGTTGAACAGCCGGTACATCGTCTGGAAGCCGAGGTTCGACATCGCGACGAAGTAGGTATTCGGAAAAATCAGCGCTACGCGAAGGCGATTGGCGTGCGGCTTGCGCACATACCCGACTTCGCGGGAAAGGATCTGCTGTGCGAGCTCGCGTTGGTGCCGGGATTTCATTCGGGCGTTACGGAATCATCGAGCTGTCATTACGCCGGCGGCGCTCGCGATTGCCGTGGATATCTTTACTGTATCAGCAGCGGCCCACGGCGGCGAGCCGGGCGTGGATGAATTCCGTGATGCGCTGCGCCCGTGCCGTCCAGCTGAGCCCGGCAAGGCGGCCGCCGCGCTCGACTGGGAGGATATGCGGGTGACGGGCACTGACGCTGATCGCCCGCGCCAAGGCTGGAGGGCTGTCGTCGGTCGCCCACTCGACTTCACCTTCCCGGTAGAGCTGCTGCAGCGCCGGCAGCGGAAAGGCGGCGATCGGCGTGCCGCTGGCGAGGTATTCCGCCGCCTTGAGCGGGGAGCACCACTGCGCAGTAGGGGTCTTTTCGGCTGCGTACGGGATGACGACGACGTCGCTTGCGCATTGGTACTGCGAGGCGACGTCGGCGGTCTGATGTCCCACGAAGCGGACTCGCGATTCCATCCCGGCACGTACCGCTTCCTGCCGCAACCGCGTAATATCCTGCGGCTCGCCGCCGACGAGCACAATCATGAACGCCGGGTCGAGATGCCCAAGCGCGGCGATTAACGCACCGATATTACGTCCGGCAAACAACTGACCGGTATAGCACACGCAAACCGACTCTCTCGGGAGACGCAGCTCCTCTCGGAGTTGCTCGCGGCGGCTTGCAAACTCGCGGTAGCGCTCGACGTCGACGCCGTTACGCGCGACGACGATCCGCTCTGCGCCGACCCCGTTGCGCTGCAGCGCTTCGGCAAGCGCGACATTGATCGCGATGTAACCGGCGACGTGGGCGTCGAGGCCGGCATGGAAGTGGCCGGCCTCGTGAATCTCGACGAATACACTCGCACGCGTCCGGCGGCGGGCACGCGCCTCGAGAAGCATGTGCGTCAGACCACGATGCGGATGGCGTCCCAGGTAGACATCGCCATCGCTCGCGCGCGATGCGAATAACGAGACCGCGGCCTGCAGCGCCACGCGCGACAAGCGTTCTCCGGGTAGGCGTGCGGCGATCCGGCCGAACGGCAGCGCGAGGTGGCGCGGGACAGCCCTCAGACCATAGGCGAGCGGAATATCCTGGATCGCCACCGGCGAGCCGACGGCCTGATAGACCAGCGTCGCATCCACGCCGATCGCCTCGAACGCCGCCGCCATTCGCGCCGTCTGCACGCTGGCGGCACGTCGATCGGGGAAGCCAATCAGCGCGAACTGAAACAGGCGCATGTCACGCGTGGCGCGCCAGCCACCGATCGGCGAGGATCGCCGCCCAGACTTTTTCGCCGTACCGTGACGGCGCCGGCTCGGTCACGCCCGGCCGGAACAACCCCGTTCGCGACTCACGCAGTGTCGTCTCGGCCCACTGCTGGTGCGCAACCACCCAATTGGTCATCGGCGCGCTGAAGCCGCGCTTCGGACGATCGATGATCGTGTCCGGAATCACACCGCGAGCCGCATCCTTGAGCAGGCGCTTCCCCACCGCATCACGCACTTTCTGGGCGCCGGGCAGCGGCACAATCCGTTCGACGAGCCGATGCTCGATCAAGGGCGGGCGCACTTCGAGCGAGGCCGACATCGACGCGCGATCGACTTTGACCAGGATGTCATCGGGCAGATAGGTTTTCAGATCGACGTACTGGAGGCGGGTCACCGGTTCGAGATCGTCGCGCCAGAACGCGCGGTAATGCCAATAGTCGTCGTAATCAGAGAAATCGGCGGACCACTCCGGCGCCAACCATGCCCGCTTCTCGGCGGGCGAGAACAGCTCGAGCCGCCGCGCGTACGAGTCGAACGTCGGGCGCGTCTCTGACATCCACGACGTGTAACGGTTGTAGCCGGCAAAAACTTCGTCGCCGCCGTCTCCGGAAAGCACTGCCTTCACGTGCCTCGCGGCGAGCCGCGACAGCACCGCAGTGGGCACTGCGGAGGCGTCCGCGAACGGTTGATCGAACGCGTCGAGAATAGTGTCCGGCCAGTCCGGCAACGCGTCGCCGTCGGCGCGGCCTTCGTGATGGCTGGTGCCGAGCGCCGTGGCGAGGCTAGCGGCGAACGCCGTTTCGTTTCGCTCGACGACGTCGAAGCCCAGCGCGAAGCTTGGCAGTGCGGGCACAATCGCGGCCGCACAGGCCGCCACCATTCCGGAATCGATCCCGCCGCTCATCAGCACGCCGATCGGGACGTCGCTCGTCAGGTACTCGCCCACGGCGCCGGCGACGCCGAGACGCGTGTCGCTGATCGCCTCGGGCAGGGAAATGCGCCGGGTCCTGTTCACGGGGACGTCCCAATACTGTCGAATCCGAAAATCGTCCCGTTCGATCACCATCAGGTGACCCGGCGGCAGGCTGCGGATCGCCGCGTATCCGGTCTTGTCTCCGGGCATGCACGAGTAGGTGAAGTAGTCGAATAGCGCGGTGCGATCGATGCTTCGATCGATCCGTGGGTGCCGCAACAGCGCCTTGATTTCGGAGCCGAACGCGACGCGGTGGCGGGCGGCACTGTAAAACAGCGGCTTGACGCCCAGCCGATCCCGCACCAGCAGCACACGGAACGGCCTGCCATCGGCCGGGCGCCGATCGTACAGCGCAAAGGCAAAGAAGCCGCTCAGGCGTTCGACGTGACCATCGCCCCACTCCTCGTAGGCGTGCACGATGACTTCCGAGTCGGACTGCGAGCGGAATCGATGGCCGAGCGCTTCGAGCTCGCGTCGCAGCGACAGGAAGTTGCAGATTTCGCCGTTGGCGATCACCCAGACGGTGCCGTCTTCGTTGGCCAGCGGCTGCATCCCGCCGCTGCCGGTGTCGATGATCGCCAGCCGGCGATGACCGAGCCCGACGCCATGCTCCGGCCACGCGCGCACTGCTGCGCCATCGGGCCCCCGATGCCCGAGGCTGTCGCGCATCGCGCACGTCACCGCCTCGGTGTCGCCGGCGCCGCGCTCGACGACACCGGCAATGCCGCACATCGATCGATCAGCCGCTTACGATTCGTTCCGACGCAGGAACGCGGGCACGTCGAGATCGAGATTGAGGTCGAACTCGCCGGACGCGGCCCCGTCCGCCGTCGGCACGTCGGCGCTGTTTTGCCCCACGGCGATCGCCTTCGGCTGCGCCAGCGGCAACTCGATCGGCGGCCGGCGCGTCAGCGTCGGTGTAATCCCCGGTCGCGATTGGAACGCGGGCGCGTCGCTGGCACGCACCTGATACGCGGTCATGTCGACCGGCGTCTGCATCGGCGCCGAGGCCGGCGTCGATCGGTCCGTGCGCACGTGCTCGAACCCGGTGGCGATGACGGTGATTTTGACCTTGTTGGCCAGCTTCGGATCGACGACGGCGCCGAAGATGATGTTGGCGTCTTCATGCGCGGATTCCTGGATGATGGTCAGCGCCTCGTTGACTTCCAGCAGCGACATGTCCGGCCCGCCCGTGACATTGACGATCACGCCGCGCGCGCCCTTCACCGACGCATCCTCGAGCAGCGGACTCGAGATCGCGCGATTGGCCGCATCGATGGCGCGCGTGTGGCCCTCGGCGATTGCCGTCCCCATCATCGCCACGCCCATCCCGGACATGATCGTCTTGACGTCGGCAAAGTCGAGATTGATCAGGCCCGGCACCAGGATCAGGTCCGAAATGCCCTGAATCGCCTGCCGCAGCACGTCATCCGCGGTCACGAACGCGTCGAGCATCGACGTGTTTCGATCGATCACGCTGAGCAGGCGCTCGTTCGGGATGGTGATGACCGTGTCGACGGCGTCGCGCAGCGCGTCGAGACCGAGTTCGGCCTGACGCGACCGCTTCCTACCTTCGAACTTGAACGGTTTGGTGACAACGGCAATGGTCAGCGCGCCGAGCTCGGTGGCGAGGCTGGCGATCACCGGGGCGGCGCCGGTGCCGGTACCGCCGCCAAGTCCCGTGGTGACAAACACCATGTCGGCGCCGGACAGTGCCTGGATCAGTCCGTCGGTGTCCTCGAGGGCCGCCTGCCGGCCGACATTTGGATCGGCGCCCGCGCCCAGCCCTTTCGTCAGCTTGCCGCCAATCTGGATCTTCACCGGCGCCGGGTTGGCTTTCAGCGCCTGCGCGTCGGTGTTGGCGACCATGAATTCAACGCCGGAAATGCCGGCCTGAACCATGCGCGATACGGCGTTGCTGCCGCCGCCGCCAACGCCAATCACTTTGATTCGCGCGCCCATGCGCGCTTCTTCATCGAGCGTCAACCGCAGCGATTCGAAGCCGTCCTGATCCATTTCGCCTCCTGATACCTGTCCCGACTAGAACCCGTGATGCTGTTCGCCAGCCAGCCCGCGACGCCTGCCGCGCGCTAGAAGAACTCCCTGAACACCGTCTTCAACCGCCCCATCACCCGGGTCAGCGCGCCGCCGCCCGCCGCCGCGGTCGCCGGTCCGCGGTGCCGTGCCGCATACAACACCAGCCCCACGGCGGTCGCGAATGACGGGTTGCTGACGTGATCGGCAAGGCCGCCGACGCCTACCGGCAGCCCGCGCCGAATCGGCAGATCGAAAATCTGCTCGGCGATTTCGCTCATCCCGTCGAGCTGCGCGCCGCCGCCGGTCAGCACCAGCCCGGAATTGAGCGACTTCTCGTAGCCGGCCTTGCTGATCTCGTCCCAAATCAGGTGGAACATCTCTTCGGCGCGCGGCTGGAGAATGTCGGACAGAATTCGCCGCGCCATCACGCGCGGACGACGGCCGCCGACGCTGGCGACTTCGATGGTCTCGTCTTCTTCGACCATCGACGACAACGCGCACCCGGCGCGGCGCTTCACCTTCTCGGCGTCGGGGATTGGCGTGCGCAGTCCGACGGCAATGTCGTTGGTGAAGTGATCGCCGCCGACGGCGATCACCGCGGTATGCCACAGACTGCCACGCTCGAAGATCGCCAGGTCCGCGGTTCCGCCGCCGATGTCGACGACTGCCACGCCCAGCTCTTTTTCGTCAGCGGTCAGCACGGTCTCCGACGCGGCCAGCTGACCGATGACGGTGTCCATCACCTCGACGCCGGCGCGATTGACGCACGCGACGAGGTTTTGCGTGGCCGTCTGGCTGCCGGTGATGATGTGCACGTTGACTTCGAGCCGTGCTCCGGTCAGGCCGACCGGCGCTCCGATACCTTCCTGCTCGTCGACGACGAAATCCTGCGGCAGCACGTGCAGGATTTCACGCCCGGCCGGCAGCGACACCGCCCGCGCCACATCGATCGCGCGCCGCG
>Ga0196963_10000584_pt1 | contig 31073 bp, 25 predicted proteins | sample S1_5metaG_FD_148600 | JGI IMG/M metagenome (GOLD analysis project Ga0196963, IMG submission 148600) | Soil microbial communities from Anza Borrego desert, Southern California, United States - S1_5 | ecosystem: Environmental > Terrestrial > Soil > Desert | place: USA: California | collected...
GCCTTCGATCCGGTAGATGCCGGCGATCAGGCGCAGCAGGGTCGACTTGCCCGAGCCGTTGCCGCCGAGGATCCCGAGCCGCTCGCCGCGCCCGACGGTGAACGACACATCCTCGAGCACGCTCACCGCGCGCGCGCGCCGCCGCCCGCGCAGCAGATCGACCGCGACCTCCTTCAGGGACCGGGTGCGCGCCGGGCGGAAGGACTTCGAGACCCGCTCGACGCGGAGCATGGCCCCGGTCATACGATCTCGGCGACGTCATGGGTCGCGCGCCGGAACAACGGCAGCGCGACCGCCGCCACCGCCGCGAAGAGCCCGGCGAGCAGCCACGGCGCGACCGCCGGCGCCGGCTCGCCCGCGATCAGCGCCGAGCGCAGCAGCCCGATCACCGGCGACAGCGGATTGGCGTCGACCCACGCCCGCCACGGTTCGGGCACGCGCGCGGTCGCGTACACCACCGGCGTCAGCCAGAACAGCGCGCCCAGCAGGACGTCGGCGAGGTGGACGCTGTCGTCGAAGCGCGCGCCGATCGGCGCGACGACCAGGGCGATGGCCAGCGCCAGCAGCACCGCCGCGGCCAGCGCCGGCATGAGCAGCAGCGGATCGATCCACGCGTCGCCGTGCCCGGTCAGCGCCAGCAGCGCCTGGAACAGCGCCAGCGACAGGGCGAGCTCGACCGCCTGGACCGCGACCCGGCCGAGGACCAGCAGCTCGCGCGGGAAGGCGACCTGGCGCAGCAGCGCGCGGTGCTGGCGCAGCAGGCGCAGCGCGTCGAGCAGCGTGCCGCTGAAGAACCCCCAGGCGCACACGCCGATCGCGATCTGCGCGACCGCGCGCTCGTCGCCGATGCCGAGCACGTGGCGCGTCGCGAACACGTACAGCCCGGTCAGGGCCAGCGGCTTGAGGAACGACCAGGCGATGCCCAGGACGCTGTGGCGGTACTTCAGCGCCAGCTCGCGGCGGATGCAGTTGGCCAGCAGGTGCCGGTAGCCGGCGACCTCGCGCGCCCAGGCGGCCGGCGTCATGTCGCGCTGGTATCCAGGAAGGTGCCGAAGCCCGGCCAGACGTACAACGCGGCTCGCGCCGGCGGCAGCATGAGGCGGTGCTCGAACGACCCGTCGACGACCACCGCGCCGCGCAGCGCCGTCGCCAGCCACTGGCGCGCGTAGAAGGCCAGCCGACGGATCCGCCCGCGCGGCCGCATGACCAGGCGCGCCCCCTCCGGCGGCACGACGGCGTCGGCGTCGAGCCGGTCGTCGCGATCCGACGCCTCGTCGCGGACCAGGTCGTAGAGGAATACGGTCGCGCCGGCGAAGAACCCCGGCGGCATCAGCGCGGCGGCGCGCGACAGCGCGTGCGCGTGCGCGAACACCGCGACCCTCGCCCGCGGCCAGCGCACGCGATCGAGCTCGCGCAGCGGCCGCACGCGATCCGGCGGCGGCGGCGACCCGCGCCCGATCTCGCCGTCCGCCGACGCGGCGATCGCGCGGTCGATGAGCGCCGCGGTGGCGCGGTGGCGATGCCAGCGGAAATAGGCGGCGTGGCGCCGGAAGCGCCGCTCGGCCTCGCGCCGCTCGCCCGGCGCGTAGCGGTCGTAGAGCCGCAGCAGGTTGCGGATGTCGTAGTAGCGGATCCACGTCGTCTGCTTCACCGCCGCCGACTCGTGCCAGATGCGCGAGCGCGGCGCGCAGTACACCGGCCAGCCGGCGCGCGCCATGCGCAGGCACCACTCGATGTCGTCGAAGTGGATGAAGACGTCGTCCCACAGGCCGATGTCCTCGAGCACGCGCCGCCGCACCAGGAGCGAGGCGGCGGCGCAGAACTCGACGCGCTGCGGCTGGTCCGGGAGGCGGCGCACGTGGTGCCCGGCGCTCGCGTGGCGCAGGCGCCCGGTCGGCCACTCCATCCAGCCGCCGGCCTCGTTGACGATCGCCTGGTCGTCGAGCCGGCACATCGCCGAGCCGACCGCGCCGGCCTCGGGCAGCGAACGCATCGCCGCGACCAGCTCGGCCAGCGCATCGCGCGCGAGCACGACGTCGTTGTCGAGCAGCCAGACGTACGGGTTGTCGTGCTCGCGCAGGACCCGCGCGAGCCCGGCGTTGAAGCCGCCGGAGCCGCCGCGGTTCGCTCCGGTCTCGATGATGGCGATGGCGTCGCCGAAGCGCGCGCGCAGGCGCGCGACCGTCCCGTCCGTCGAGGCGTTGTCGACCACGATCACGTCGAGCGCCGCGCGCGGCCACGAGCCGCGCAGCAGGCTGTCGAGCAGCGCGCTCACCGCGTCGGCCTTCTCGTACGTCACCACCACCACCGAGACGCGCTCGACCGCCGCCGGCCGCGCGACCGCGGGCTCACCGTCGTCGATCAGCGTGAGGCGACGCAGCACGACCGGCCGCGGCAGGCGCAGCTCGACGACGACGCGCTCGTCGCGCGTCAGCACGAACGAGCGCGACGGCAGGTCGAGCTCGGCCGAGGCGGCGATCGCGTAGCGCTCGAACGTCGAGCCGGACTCCGGCCGGACGACCGCCTCCAGCGCGGTCGCGATCCCGCGCTCGTCGCCCAGCGGCGCGAGATCGACGACCAGGCGGTAACGGTGGAACGCCGACAGCGGGATCGGCTCGCTGCGCAGGACCAGCTCGCCACCGATCGGCGGGCGCGCGATCCAGCCGTCGTGGTCGCGCAGGAGCGCGACCAGCGGCTCCCTGTCGACGCGGCGGAAGTCGCGTTGCGGATCGAGCGGCCGGCCCTCCGGGGCGCGCGCGGCCGCGTCCGCCCATGCGCGCGCGGCGTGTTCGACGACCGGGCTCACGCGGCATCCTCCGCGAGACGCCGGACCTCGTCGAAGCGGCGGCCGAGGCGTCCGGCGAGGCCATCGCCCGCCGCCGCGAGCAGCACCCGCAGGTAGGCCGCCCTGGACGGATAGCGTCGCGCGCGCAGCGCCCAGGTCATCAGCTTCGCCACCGCCACCGGCGCGAACAGCCAGCCCGCGAAGCGGCGGTACATGATCAGGCCGTTGCGGTACGTGTAGTAGGCCTTCCACAGCGGCAGGTAGACCGGCCGGTCGCCGGCCACCGACGCGCAGTCGTGGACGAAGCGGACCCCGGGCAGGAACCACGTCCGCGCCCCCGAGCACGTCACCGCGTAGCTGTAGAGCACGTCGTCCGCGTAGATGAACAGCTCGCCGCGCGGGTAGCCGATCGACCGCGCCACCGCGGCGCGCAGGAAGTAGCCGACGAACGACGTGCATTCGACATCGATCGGCGTCGCGCGCGCGTAGGCCTCGTCGCGGATGTGGAACGCGGAGCGCCCGCTGCCGACCGCCAGCCGCAGCACCCGGCCGAGCGTCGCGAACGGATTGCACGACGGCCGGTTCATCTCGCAGATGCGCCCGTCGGGCAGGTAGACCGCCGCGGCCACGGCGCCGACGTCGTCCGGAACCACCGCGGCGCGGAACGCGGCGATCGCGTCGCGCTGCGGGTGGGCGTCGTCGTCGAAGCACACCATCCAGTCGATCGACGGGTCGGCGCACAGCCGACGCATGCCGTGCTCGAAGCCGCCGGCGCCGCCGCGGTTGTCGGCGAGGCGCTCGACGCGCAGGCGCGGGTCGTCGATCGACGCGAGCCACGCGGCGGTGCCGTCGCTCGACGCGTTGTCGACCACCAGCACCGCGTCGACGTCCTGCGCCAGCGTCGCCTCGATGGCTCGGCGCAGGAGCGCGAGGCGGTCATGGGTGACGATCAGGGCGGCGATCGTCGCGCGGCGGTCGCGCGGCGCGCGCGCGAGGCGATCGGCGCGGACGAACGTCGCGGCGGAAGCGGGCTCGAGCAGGGCGGTGGACATGGGCGTCTCCCGTGGCGGCGGCCGCGGGATCGTGCGATGCACGGGCTCGTCGCGCCGTGCAACGCGCGAAGCTGTTTCATGCTCGCGCTCCCTGCCGACGGCGACGGGTGGAGTGCCGACCGGCGGCGGCTCGCGTCGGCGCTCGCGCACGCGACCTCCGCCGTGTCGAACATGCCGCGGCTCGCGCGGTAGCGACGCGGCCCGCGCCGACAACGCCCCGGCGCATGCACGTAGCCGATCGCGTTGCTGGCGGCGCCTGGTCCGCGCTCGCGGTGCGGGCCGGTGCCTCGCGGCGCCAGCGCGCCGGTCGCGCGCTGCTCGCGTGGTCGGTGATCGTCATGGCCGCGGCCATCCCGACGTCGATGTCGGCCATGGGCATCGCTTTCGCCGGGATGGTCGCTGGAGCCGTGATCGCCCTGACCCCGGTGCACCGGGTGCCCGGCTTCGCGGCGGGCCTCGCCTTCGCCGCGGCGCTCGCCGCCGCCGGCATCGCCAGCGCCGTACTGAGCGGATCGTGGCGATCGCTGCCCCAGGGCTCGTACCTGACGTCGTGGCTGGTGGTGCCGCTCGCCGCCGTTGCGTTCGCGGACGCGGCGGTGCGCCAGCGCGCGCTGGTGGCGCTCGCCGCCGGCCTGGCGGTGAACGCCGCGCACGTGATCACCGCCTGGACCGCCGGGCATGGCCCTGGTGGCGTGCGCGTCGACGGCCTGGTCGGCGGGGCGCTGACCCAGGGGCTGGTCGCGGCGCTCGCGCTGACGCTGTGCGCCGCGCTGGTCGCGCGCGCGCGGCCGACGCCGACGGCGGTCGTCATGGCCGCCGGCGCGGCGATCGCGCTGATCGCGTCGTCGTCGCGCATGGCGTGGCTGGCGCTGTCGCTGTCGATCGCCGCGGTGTTCGCCGTCCGCACGCGGCGGGGGCGCATCGCGCTCGCCGCGGGCGTGCTCAGCGCCGGGATCGGAGCGGCGGTGCTGGGCGCGCTCGATCCGTCGCGCGCCAACGCCCTGCTGCATGGCCGCGACGGCCGCTGGTACATCTGGCGCGTCGCCGGCTCGCTGCTGGCCGACCACCCGGTGCTCGGCGTCGGCGGACGCGAGTCGTTCACGCACGCCTACCCGCCGCGTTGGCAGGCGCTGATCGAGCCGCTCGATCCGGTGCCGCGCGAGCCGCGCGTGCTGCATGCGCACAACACGCTGCTCGCCTTCGCCGTCGAGCACGGACCCGCGGCGGCGATCGCCTACGTCGCGTTCATCGCCGCGATCCTGCGCGGCTGCTGGCGCGCGCGGCGCGAGCGGCCGCTGGGCTGGAGGCTGATCGCGCCGGCGACGGTGGCGTGGATGGCGGCCGCGCAGTTCAACCACGTCGCGGGTCGCACCCAGACCGCCTTCGCGTTCTACCTCCTCGCCGGCTGCGCGCTGGCGCTGGCCGGTTCAACCGGCGCTGGCGCGCCAGGCGCGGGGGCTGGCGCCGTAGGTCCGGCGGAACGCCGTCGAGAAGGCGAAGGGCCGCGCGTAGCCGACGCGGCGGGCGATCTCCGCCACCGGTAGCGCGCTGCGCCGCAGCAGCAGCGCGGCGTGCTCGAGCCGGAACGCGGTGATGCGGCGCTGCGGCGAGCAGCCGTGACGCGCCCGGCACAGGCGGCGCAGGCGCTCGCGCGGCAGGCCGCTGGCGCGGCGCACGTCGGCGGCAGTCCACCGTGCCGCCGGACGCGCGCGCACCGCCGCCCACAGCGCCGCGAGCGGATCCGCCGGCGGAGCCTCGCCACGCGCGCGGGCGATCGCCCGCGTGGCGAGATCGGCGAGCAGCGCGACCCAGGACGGGACGGCCGCGGCGGCCTCGGGGCGGTCGGTCTCGTCGATCGCCGCGGATGCCGCGGCGCGCAGCAGCGACGCGAGCTCGGGCGCGAGCACGCGCTCGGGCTCGGTCGTCCCGACCGCGAACCGCCGCTCGGCGCACGTCCACCAGATGCGCGCCGCGCCGCGCAGGCGCGTGCCGACGTCGGCCCCGGGCGGCGCGACGTACACGGCATCGGTCGGGAGCGCGCGCCAGCCGCCATCGCACCAGACGTCGGCGGCGCCGTCGACCACCACGACCTGCCAGCCCGGCTGCCGCTGGTTGCGGTACTCGTAGCCGCGGACGCTCGCCGTGCAGCCGACCCAAGTCAGGCCGTCGCCGCGCAGCGGCGGACAGCGCGCGGGATCGATCGAGGCTTCGCTGGTACCGGGTGGCGTCGCGAGGTGCATGGCGCGGAGGTCCTCGCGCAGCGCGCGGAGCGACGCGATCGTCGCGCGCCCTAGCCTGGCGCAACATGACTCCGCGATGCCCGCTCCGCGACGACCGCGTGCCACTGCCGCGTCGGGATCCGACGGCCGCCGCCGGATGGGCGCCGTGAGCGGCTTCCACGACCGCCCGCTGGCGCCGGACGAGCGCGAGTCGCTGCGCGACGCGTTCGCCCGCGACGGCGCCGTCATCGTGCCCCGCCGCGCATCTCCGGAGCTGATCGCGCGCGCGGTGGCGGCGATCGATCGCATCGCGGCGGCGGGCGAGGCGTCCGACCGGTCGTTCCGCGCGGACGACCTGCTGCCGCGCGATCCGGCGTTCCGCGACCTCGCGTCGATCCCAGCCGTGCTGCAGCTCGTCCTCGACCTGGTCGGGCCGACGCTGCACCTCGCGCAATCGACGCTGTTCCGGCGCCCCGCCGTGGCGGCCGCCGCCGACGACTACCGCGACGCGAGCCCGTGGCATGCCGACGGCCCGACGCCGAACCACTACCCGGTCGTCGACGGCGTGCCGGCGCTGCTCGTGGTGAAGGTGGGCATCTTCCTCGGCGACGTTCCCGACGAGGACGCCGGCGCGCTGCGCGTCGTGCCCGGCAGCCACCGGCGCGCGCCGGGAACGTGGGACCTCTCCGTGCCGACGCCGCTCATGCGCGTCGCCGGGCCGCCGCGGACGCTCGCGGTTCCGGCAGGCGGCATCATCGCCTTCCACAACGCGGTGTGGCATGGCGCGTCGTCGAACCGGCGCAGCGAGCCGCGCCGCAATGTCTATCTCACGTACGCGCCGCTGTGGCACCGGGCCGTCGATCGCGACCAGCCGCGCGCGCCCGACGGGTGGGACGCCGTGGCGCGCGTGCTCCACGCCGGGGCGACGCGACCCGAGCGCGCGTTCTTCCCGACCGCGGACGAGCTCGATCCGTTCGCGCCGTGGCGTGCCGCCCCGGTGCCGGCGCACGGCGCCCGCTGAGCGCCGAAGACGATCGCGGGCTTCGTCGTGGCACGCGACGGGAGGGAGCGGGCCGTCAGCCCTTCCTCAACACCACATGCGTGGCGTTCTCGCCCTGCACCGTCTTGGCGACCGAGTATCCGAGCTTCGGCAGGTCGAGGCCGGCGAACAGGTGCTCGCCCTCGCCGAGCACGACCGGCGATACGGCGAGGTGCATCTCGTCGATCGCTCCGGCCTGCAGGTACTGGCGTACCGTCGCCACGCCGCCGCCGATGCGCACGTCCTTCGCGCCCGCGGCGGCCTTGGCCTGGCGCAGCGCCGACTCGGGTCCATCGGTGACGAAGTGGAAGGTGGTGCCGCCCGCCATGGTCAGCGGCTGGCGCACATGGTGCGTGAGCACGAACACCGGCACGTGGTACGGCGGCGTGTCGCCCCACCAGCCCTTCCAGCTCTCATCGGGCCACGGGCCCCGCACCGGGCCGAACATGTTGCGGCCGAGGATCCACGCGCCGTTGCCGGCCATCGCGGCCGCCGCCATGTCGTCGTCGATGCCGCGCTCGCCGCCCCCGCCATCGCCGTGCATGCTCCGGAAGGTTCGCGTCGGGAAGACCCAGCCCATCAGCTCGAAGCCGCGCTCGCCGAGCGGGTTGTCGACGCTCTGGCGCGGACCGGCGGCGTAGCCGTCGATCGAGACGGCGAAGGAGGCGACCTTGACGATGGGCATGGCGTGCTCGCTGGGCGGGAAGCCGATCGCCCCGGACGGGTTCGGCAAGAACCTCTCCTCGCGCGGCGTCGCGCCCGGCGCGGCGGCTCTCGCGCCGATGTCCGGGCTCTCACTTCGCCGCGGGGACCGCCGACGGCTGATGCCGCAGCACGGCGGCCGCGAGATCGGCCACGACGGAGTCCATGACCACGATGCCCAGCGATCCTCCGCGCGGCATCCGGTCGAGACGATCGGCAAGCCGTCCATTGAGATCGGTGGCGAGGCCGACGATCCGCGGAATGCCGAAGGGCGCCTCGAATCCGCTGACGAAGTTCAGGCGCATCGATCCATCGCCCGGATCGGCGAGCAGGTCCTCGATCGCCTGCCATTTCGCGTCGCGGTCGTCGACCGCGTAGCGGTCCTGGACGCGGATCCAGTCGCCGATCCGGAAGGTCGCGTCGTCGACCCACGCGGTCGCATCGATGCCCTTGGGCAGGCGCGCCGCGGGGAACCGTCGCAGCAGGACGATCGTCCCGCGCGCGTCATCGACGCTCGGGATGTCCGCCGTCCAGCGCCAGGTCGCGGCGACGGCGCTGGCCTCGAAGAGGTCCTCGAACGGCCGCGTGGTCTCGAGCGGATCCCCCTCCTCCTTCACGCTGACGATCAGGCATTCGCTCGGCCGCGCGCGCAGGAATGCGGCGCAGTCGGCGAGCGCCTCGTCGAACGTCCGCCGCTGGTCGACCGGCCCGTGCACGAGGCGCAGCGCGTCGCCGACGCGCCGGCAGCGCAGGTCGAGGAAGCGCACGCCGATCGCCAGCTGCTCGGCGATGGTCAGCGTCTGGCAACGCGCCGTGCCGGGCAGCGGCTCGTGCAGCGCCGCGCTGTCGTGCGAGCCGGGGATCGACAGCGCCGCGAGGCTCGCCTCGCCCCGCACGTCGGCCATCCACGCGGATGCGTCCATGCTCGCGTCTCCTACCAGCCGAGCTCGTCGCGGATGGCCGCGGCGATGCGTTCCGCCATCCCGCGGTGCGTGGCGACGCTCGGGTGCCAGTCGGCGCCGATGCCGTCGGCGCCGTCCTGGTCCGGCAGGGCCAGGGCATGAATCCGCGTGTCGCCGGCGGCGCGCGCGCTGGCGACGATCTCCTCGTTGTAGATCGGGATCACGCGGTCGGGCCCGTGGCCCATCGGTCCGATGACCAGGAAGATGTGCGCGGCCGGGTACACCGCGCGGATCCGGGCGATGAACGCGCGGTAGGCCTCGGTCCACCGCGCGCGATCGATCGGCTTGCCGCTGTCGTTGGTGCCGAGGTTGACGACGACGGCATCGGCCTGCCAGCGCGAGAAATCCCAGGGCGTCGGATCGGTCAGCGGCATGGTCGACTCCCAGAAGGTGGGCAGCGGGCGGTTCTCGCCATCCTGCTGCAGCCAGATGCCGGACATCGCGACGCAGGAGTAGTCGGCGGCCAACCGACGCGCGGCGATCGCGCCCCACGCGAGCCAGGCGTTCTCGGTCGCGTACGAGAAGCGCTCGTCCTGGCTCTTCGCCTCGTTGCCGTAGCCGCAGGTGATCGAGTCGCCGAGGAACTCGATGCGCCGCGTCGGCGCGGTCGGCGGCGCGAGGGCGACGCCGGCGCCGAGCTGGAACCCGCGCACCTGGACGGGGAGGCGCCAGCATTCGGTGCGCTTGCACAGTTCGATGGTGTGCCGACCCGGAGCGAGCGACGGGACGACCGGGTACACCGTCTGGCCATCGACCAGGGTGATGACCGAGGTCGGCTCGCCGTCGACCACGACCTGGAACGCGTGCTCCGCCAGGCCGCCGAGGACGACGTTCACCGGCCCGCCGTCGACCACCAGGTGCACGGCGCAGGCTGGCCACTCGCAGCGCGGCCCGCCCGCATCGCGCCGATCCCAGCGCCCGGAGTAACGCACGTTCGGGTCATCGGCCGCCACGGCCACGGGCAGCGCCGGGGCGTCGCCGGCGCGGGCGAACGTCATCAGGAGGACCAGCAGGGCGATGGGTCGCATGCCGAATGTGTAGACCGTCCGCGAGCGATGGACACCGCGCAGCGCCAGGACGCCAGACCGGCTCCACTGCTCGTCGACGGCCGCCGCGACGCGGATCGGATCAGCGCTCCGGCGTCGCGAACGCGCCGCAGTCGATCGGGCCCGTCTCCGGCAGCGGCCGGCCATCGATGTCCGCCGCGTCGCCGCACGCCACGCCCGCGCCGATCGCCGGGCTGTCCGGCCGCAGCCGGAAGTCGCCGGCCGCGGCGTCGACGAAGCGCGGATCGGCGCGCAGTTCGCCGGGCCCGAGCGCGCTGTCGCGCTGCAGGACGAGCCCGGTCTCGGCGCCGGTGAGCGCGTAGACGTTGTGGTCGCGCTCGACCGGCACGGTGTAGACGGCGCTGAAGCCCTCGAGCGCGATGATGTTGTTGCGGAAGGCGACCGTCCCCGCCGGCGGCTCGACGTCGGCCCACACCAGCGCCCATCCCGGCTTGGCGCGGCCCGCCGCGCGCTCGATGATGGTGTTCGAACGGATCTCGAGCCCGCGGATGTCGGAGCGGAAGTGGTCCGCCAGGTGCAGCGCGATGACCAGGCCGTGGTTGTCGACCAGCAGGTTGTGGTGCAGGCGCACGTCCTTGGCCGACCCCTCCCACTCGCCGACGCCGCCGCCGATCTCGAGCACGCCGTTGCAGCCGGTGACGCGATTGCCATGGATCCACGTGCCGTCGGCGACGCCGTAGAACTCGAAGGCGCCGCCGTCGGAGCCGAAGTCGAAGCTCGGGCCGATGCAGCGGGTGATCTCGTTGCCGGCGATCTCGGTGCCGCGCGCGTTGAGCACCAGGAAGGCCATCGCGCCGGAGTCGTCGTCGTCGTCGCGCGGGTCGTCCGGCGTCAGCGTGCCGTCGGTGCTGTTCATCACGCGCAGGTCGTGGACGCGGTTCGCGAGCAGCCGGTGCCGGTCGCCGGAGATCTTCACGCCGGTGTCGACGTCCGCGAGGTCGTTGCCGCGCACGACGCAATCGCGCGCGCCGGGACCGATCTGGATCGCCGCGTCGAGCAGCGGCGCGTCCGGCGCCGTGCGCACCGCCAGCCCCTCGACCACCACGTGCGCCGCGCCGGCGGCGAGCCGGACGCCCGCCTGGTGGCGGCCGGAGTGGAGGATGAGCGGCGCGTCGCCGATGCCGTCGGCGCCGACCGTGATCGGCGCTTCCGCGGTGCCCGCGTCGGCGATGCGCAGGCTGCCCGTGAACACGGCGCCGCGCCGCAGCAGCAGCCGATCGCCAGGCGCGAAGCGATGGCCGTCGACGGCGGCGAGCGAGCGCCAGGGACGCTCGGCGCTGCCCGGACCGGCGTCGTCCGCGTCGGCGGCGCCGGAATCGAGATGGTAGTCGACGGCGTCGGCGCGCGGCGCCAGCGCCGCGAGCACGAGGAGCGCGATCAGGGCGCGGCGGGAGGTCATCGTCCGATCTGAGCGGCTCGACCGCCGCGGCCAGCGTCGCGGCGATGACCGAGGCAGGACGCGCATGCAGCGCGGACCGACCGGGTTGACCGCTGACGAGGGGGCGCCGTGGTCCCGCCGATCGACGCCGCCGCTCGCGCCCACTGTCTCTGCTGATTGCTCATCATCGTGGTCGAGGAGGCGCCAACGGATCATGGAGACGTCAGCCGTCTGGCGGATGTCGACCCGCCGCTCACCCCGGACCGGTCGGCAGCGAGATCAGGTCGATGTACGACAGCTTCGCGTTGCGCGCCGATGAGCCGTTGCGCAGCGTCATGCGCCCGTCGCGCACCTCGACGTCGCGCCAGCCCTCCAGCCAGGGCGACTCGGACGTCGGTTCGCCGGCGAGCACGCCCACGCCCTCGACCATGAGGTCGTACACGCTGTCGAGCCACAGCGGATCGCCGGCGGCGACGTGGACCTCGTAGACGCCGGACGGCACCGCGATCTCCCAGACGGCATCGGGGTTCTCCGGCCGCTGCGTGTGGATCAGGGTGTCGTAGCGCTGATCGGGCACCGCCCCGCGGTCGCGCGTGGTCGGATTCGGCGCATTCCAACCGTAGGCGAGCCCGTTGCCCCGCGGCGCGAAGACCAGGCCGACGTCCGCCGCGCACCCGTGCGGGATCGGCGTGGAGGCGGGCTGGAAGTTGACCGTCGCGGCGAAGGCGAGGTCGACGCCGGCGACGCGGTGGATGTCGACGAAGCAGATCTTCGCGTTGCGCGCGGTCGGTCCCGCGCGCAGCGTCAGCCGACCGTCCCGGATGGACACGCGGCGGTGGCCGCCGATCCAGCGGCGCTGCGAGGTCAGCGCGCCGGACAGGAACGGCCGTCCCTCGATCGTCAGGTCGATGACGCTGTCGGGGAACGTCGGATCGCCGCAGGTGACCTGCACGTCGTAGAGACCGTCCGGCAACGCGATCTCCCAGGTCGGCGCGCGCATGTGCAGCAGCGTGTCGTACCGTTGATCCGGGGAGCGCGGATCGCCGCGGTCCCGTCCCGAGGCGTTCGCGGCGCTCCACCCGTAGCGGAATCCGCCGGCGCGCAGCCCGAAGACCGCTCCGCTGTCGGGCAGGTAGCCGCTCGGCGTCGTCGCTCCCGCGGGCTGGAAGTTCACGCGCGCGTACGGCGTCGTCGCGCCGTCGGCGAACCGGACGGCGTAGAGTCCCTGGCCGGAGCTCGGCGCGACGTCGGCGGCACTGATGTAGACGGTGGCGCCATCGCCGGTGATCGCGGCGTCGCCTATCCAGTCGCTCGACGGCGCACCCGACGCGACACGCGCGACCAGGGCGGTGGCGGCGAGATTGCGGTCCCAGCGCATCACCGTCGCGTTGCCGTGCGGCAGGACGGTGCCGAAGACCACGAAACGGCCCAGACGGTCCATGGCGGTGAAGCCGTCGAGCTCGTACGGGGTGCCCGAGATGGCGGTGTAGACGTACGCGAGTTCGACGCCGCCCAGCAAGCGGTCCTTGACGAACACGCCGCCGAGCGGCGCATCGGGATGCGCGTCCGCGCGCGCGCTGTGGAACGCGACATAGCGACCGTCGGCGCTCACCGACGGACCATAGCAGCCGCCGATGACGCGCCCGCTGGCATCGCGGGTGACATCCTCGACCGCCCCCGTCGCGACGACGTAGACCTGCACCCCGGGGTCGCCGACATCCTCGAAGACGCAGATGGTGCCGTCGCGGCTGATCGAGGCGTCCCGATCCGCGTTGAAGCGTCCGAGCGGGTATCGCCGGAAGGCGACGATGCCGCCATCGCGGTCCCACAGGTGGTAGGTCGCGTCGCCCGCAGGAGCCAGGCGTTCGGTCGCGAACTGCGTGAAGAGCACGCGACGGCCGTCGTCGCTGACCGCGCAGCGGTCGACCGCGTACGAGAACCACCGGCCGCCGACATCGCCTCGCGGCATGCCCGCCGAGAGCTCGCGCGCCGTGCCCGCGACGCGGTCGAGCAGGTGGACTCCGTACTGGTCGGAGAGCACGACCCAGCGTGCGTCGCCGCTGATCGAGACGCCGCTGCAAGCGCGATCCGCCGGACCGCCGAGCCGTGCCGCCAGGTCCTCGTCGGCCCCGGTGGAGCGGTCGCGCAGGTACGCGCTCCACCGCATCCCATCCACGCCCGTGGGCGCGGTGAACGCCACGAAGCGGCCGGCGGCATCGGCAGCGATGTCCGCATGGTAGCCCGGACGCAGGAAAGTCGTCTCGCCCGCGACGGCGGCTGACAGCGCTGCCAGGGCTATGGCGATGAGATGGACGCGCATGGAGATGCTCCCGGCCGGTGGCGGCAGCGGACGACGCTATCAACCGGGGCGGCGCGCGTGCGGACGCGCGGGGAAGCTTGGACGGTGAACGAGACGCGCGCGACGCGCGCTGGCATCCGCCGATCGCGCGCGGGGCGAGGCGCTCGGCCGGACGAGGCGATCACCGTCTGATGGGGCCTGGTCCAGGACGACGCGGTTGCGGATGGTCGCGCGCGCGATCGGGACGTTCTATTCCGCGCGCGTTTTGTGCGAAATCAGCCCGCGAACGGCCGCCGGCCTGTCTGGATGCCTCCGCGCCACGCGTCCGCGTGCGTCGCCATCGGCCGATGACGGCGTGCAACGAGGTACGACTCCGTGCGACATCCCATGCTCGACCCGCTGCCCATCCCGGCGGCGAACCGCCGATGCCGGACACGTCGCGCCGCGTCGCCGGTGCCGCGGCGCGCCGTCACGCTCATCGAGATCGCGCTCGCGCTGTTCCTCGCGATGCTGGCCATCACGACCGTGCTGCTGTTCTTCCCGCGCGGCATCCAGGCGCAGATGCTCGCGCGCTACCACGTGCTCGCGGCGGCGAAGGCGCTCGAGCTGGTCGACGCCTACACCACGTTCCACAACGCCAACGGCCAGGTCGACCACGAGATCGCCGAGCTCGCCGGACCCTGGGACCTGCCCAGCGACTCCAGCGCCATGGCGCCGGACCTCGAGCGCCGCCTGTCGTCGTTCCGCTTCGGCGTGTTCCCGCTGCCGCTCGAGATCGCGCGCCGGATCGACTCCGACGGCGATGAGATCGCCGCGCTGCTCGGCGAGGGCGCGTACATCTACTACTCGCAGCCGCTCGCCACGTCCGGCATCAAGGAGTCCGCCACCCCGGAAGCCCCGCCGAACGAGGCCCAGCGGCTGGTGTTCGCCGTCACCGGCTACGCGCAGACCAACGTGCCGTACATCTTCCCGTGGAAGGCCTGGCCGTACTACACGGCGTGGCCGTCCCCGCCGATCAACTTCGCCGCCGGCAGCGTCGCCAAGCCGGCGGGGCGGCTGCTGGAGGACGCGTCGGATCCCGACATCCGCCAGGTGCACCAGTCGACGGCCACGGCCGCCGACCCCCCGGGATCGCGCTACGGCTACGTCGACCACCTCACGCGACGCGACCGCGGCAGCGCGATCCGCTACTGCCAGGCGGCGCTGTGGTACTGCGCGGCGAAGGGCATCGCTCCCGACGACTACGCCGATGCCGTCGTCGACGGCTTCCGGCTCGGTCCGGACGAGCGCTGGAAGGAGGTGCAGGCGACGCGCTTCCTGGCCCACGCCGTCACGTGCCTGACGGCGTTCCACACCAAGGACCAGCTGGTCGCGGGCCTCGACATCCCGGGCGTGGCGGTCGACGGCGGCGGCATCGTGCCGGCGACGTGGCGCGTGACGCTCGAGCGCATCGCGACGCTGCACGACTCGGCGATGCGGCTCGGCATGGCGTTCGCCACGCACCATCCGTACGACTGGTCGGTCCCGCGTCCGCTCAACCGCCTGCTCATGACCGACCATCCGCTGTGGGAGCACGACCTGTTCGATCCGGCGCCGCCGACCGGCGCGCTGCACCTCGCCCCGGGCGGCGTGAAGGCGAAGCACTGGCGGCCGATCTTCGCGCGACCCGTGGAGCGGACCATCGGCCGCAGCATGTCCTTCCCCGACAAGGACCTCTCGACCATCCCGTGGGGCGACCGCGACCACCTCACCGTCACCGCGCCGTTCGAGCCGCTGCACCGCTGCCGCCAACTGGTGTTCTGGGCCGTGGACTGGCAGGCGTACGAGGACTGCGAGACGGCGCCGAGCGCGCCGGTCGATGCGGGCAAGGCGCTCGTCCGCGCCACCGGATCGAGCTGGGCCGACCGCCTCGGCGGCGCGGACACGATCGTGGTCCAGGACTGGCACGCGCTCGGCTACCGCAATCCCGAGAAGGTCATCGCCTTCGACGGCGACGTCGGCGACGCGGCGCTGTTCCCGAACGGCTACGTGGTCGCTCCCGACGCGCCCGCCGGCAACGTGCGGGTGATCGGCAGCGTCACGACCGAGGGCGACACCGATCCGCCGCCGCCGCTGCCCAACGGCCGCGGCGACCTCGGCGTCGTCGACGGCCGGCTCAAGCCCGCGTTCGTGGGCGCGTACGGCGCCGACCGCAACTTCAACGGCCGGCTCGACCGCGGGCCGCTGCTGCGCTCGACGCGGCTGCGGGCGGTCGAGGTGGCGCGTTTCAACTTCTACGACCTGCGCGTCCACGCGCAGCTCCGCTGAGGACCCCATGCGCAACGCGCGGGCGTACACGCTGATCGAGCTGCTGGTCGCGATCGCCCTCGGGGTCGTCCTCGTCGGCTCGAGCATGGCGGCGGTGCGCGTGGCGACGCAGAGCGTGACGACGTCGAACCGGCTCGCGGTCGAGAACTCGCTCATGCGCGCCGGCTTCCTCGCGGCGCTCGACGAGGTCGACACTTGGCGGATGTGCGACGATCCGTCGCGGCCGGACGGCACGACGCTGCGCGCGTACGACGCGACGCTGAACCGCGGCATGGCGTTCACGCCCTTCACCGCCATCGACCCCGCCGATCCGCTGCGCGTCCCGGGATTCCGCCTGCAGCGCGGCCCGTCGGCCGAGGAGGACCGCGGCTGGGATCCGGACTACGCGTGGCCGCAGGACGACCCGCGCCTCTGGTACCACGGCAACCTCGCCGAACGGCTCTGGCAGACCGATCGCGCGTTCGGCCACCACGAGCTGTTCGCGCACATCAAGACGCGGCCGATGCTGGACCGGACCTTCCCGATCGCGGGGACGCCGTCGGCCACGCATGTCGCGTTCGGGGGCGAGGCGGCGCCGCGGCACACCTGGCTGTTCAACCAGGTCGAGGGGCTGAAGAACGCGCTCGGCTATTACGCCGTGTGCGACTACCTGCCCTCCAACGCGATCTACAGCGTCATCGGCTATCCCGGCCGGGACAACCGCTACGGGGTCGGCCCGGTCATGCCGCCGGACACCACCGCGTCGACCGGCGAGAACGACATGCTCGTCCCTCCGGAATGGGGCCATTCCGCGTGGGAGGAGGACTCGCGCGCCAGCGACGCGCTGTCGGTCAGCCGCGATTCGCAGGACTACCCGATGAACCCGTCGTGGTTCAGCTTCGCCGTCAGCGACAACGACACGCGCATCCCGCGCGGGCTCTACCGGATCACCAAGGAGAGCCAGTTCTGCCTCATCCCGGGCAACCGCTCCTCGCCGCCGGCGATGCGCGGCTACACCGCCGCCGAGCTCGTCCAGTTCAACCACCGGCGCTACTACGCCGGGCAGTTCTCGACCGTCGAGACCGTGCAGCGGCTGTACCACCGCGCCCTGCTGCGCGACGCGCTCGTGCCGGTCGCGCCGGCGCACTGGCCGGCGATCGAGGTCGGCGTGCTGCGCCTCGTCATCTTCAGCCGCTTCGCCAACATCTGCCGCGTCCGCTGGCGCAGTCCGGTGTCGGGACAGGTCGCCGAGCTCAGCTTCAACGCCTTCGGCACGACGTTGCGCGGGGCGCGGCGGCAGCGCCGTGCGTCGGACGATCCCCTCTCGCCCGACCACGGCCTCGACCTCGACGGCGGGAAGTTCGGTGCGCCATGATGGCTTCGCATCGTCGTCCTCCATGCGCATCGCGGCGCGGCGCGGTGCTCATCGTCGTCGCGGGCCTGGCCGCCGTCCTGGCCACGCTGTGCATCGCCTTCCTGACGCGCATGCGCGAGGACGTCGCGATGAGCGCGGAGGTCCTGCGCGAGGCGCAGGCGCGCATCATGCTCGTCGCCGCGTGCAGCTACCTCCAGGAGGCCTCGCGGCTCGGCTGGGATCGCATGGACGGCGGCGACCGCGAGGAGGCCTTCGGCTGGGTCGACGTCCGCGACGGACGCCTCGGTCCGAAGCCGGACGCGGCGGGCATCGACGACGACAGCCGCTTCCCGATCGGTCGCGTCGCGCGTTTCCCGATGCACGTGCCGAGCCGCACGCCGTACGCCACGCGGCTGACCGCGTGCTACAACCCGATCGTCCGCGATCCCACGGCCGCAGACCACCTCATGCCGTACCTGCGCGAGCTCGATCCCCAGCCGGTCGCCGACACCTGGGAGGCGTTCGCCGCGGGCGACCCGCGACCGGTGGCGTCCTCGACCGGCCGCTCGTGGTTCCGGGTCCTGCGCGAAGGCCCCGCGCGTTTCCTCGTCACCTGCGGCGCCGGCGCCAGCGAGGGATTCCGCGATTGGGACGAGGTCGTCGCGGCCGGCGCAGCGGAGCGCTTCGGCGGGCTGCCATCGACGTTCGCGCTCGTGCGCGCCGGGGAGCGTCGCTTGTGGTACCGCCTGGAGGTCAGCCCGACGGGCGCCGACTCGCAGTTCCGCAACATCGAGACCAACGGCATCGTCGCCGATTCCTACCTGACGGTCCCGATGAACAAGTCGCGCACGCCCTGGCCGCAGATGAAGAACCGCAACCTCGTCGGCACGATCCGCTGGGTGCAGCGGGTGGCGGACGAGCCGGCGACGTACTGACGCGCCTGACCGCCGACGCGGCGGAGCCGTCGTCACGAACGGATGCGTGGCCTCTCCGCCGCCGCGGTGGACGAGCCGAATCTGCTTGGACGACGCTGCGCATCTCGTCTGCGGATCGATCCCGGCCGCGTCCGGGATCCATCCACTATCGCTGGCGATAGGACGACGCGATCGTTTGACATCCGATGGGGAGCGCGCAGAGAATGGCGCTGCGCCTGTGCGTCGAGCACGCGCGCGAGCGACCGTCACCGCCTTCCCGAAAGGAACCCATGCTGCGCCGCATCGTCCCGTTCATCAGCGCCTGCGCGCTCGCCTCGCTCGCCACCCACGCGCGGGCCGAGGGCATCTGGGAGCCCCTCATCTTCGTCAGCGACGGAGCGGAATGGATCCGGTTCATGCGGCCCATCGCGCCGGGATCCGATAAGTTCTACCTCACCACGCCGATCCGCCTCGGTCCGGCGCCGGTCCCACCGCCGGTCGCGACGACACCGGCGGCCGGCGGGGGTATCGGCGCCGCGGGCATCGGCCTGGTCGTGGCCGAGGGCGGGTACGCGATCTACCTGGCCTACCAGTTCCAGTATTGGATGAAGCAGGCCGCTCCCACGACCGCGATCCCCGGATCGATCGGCGAACCCGCGCACAACCCGAGCGCGTACGAAACGGACTACTGGGCCTGGTTCTGGAAGTACTACAGCTGGTCGGGCTGAGGCGCGGCGCGCGGCCGCTCGGTCCGCGCGCGCCGCCACGTGCTCATCCTCGGGACGGCGTGCGCGCTGGTCGGCGATGTCCAGGCAGGCCGTACGCGCAGCGCGAACCGATCCTCGCGCGGGTCGAGCAGGAACTGACGGCGCTCGACCGCAACTGGATACGCGCTCGCGAGGGACTTCGCGGCGGTGATCGCGACCGCCGGACCGGGCGCCGATTGAGCCGACGTCCGCTCATCGGGCGCTGCCCCGCGCATGAGGGTCGCCGCACGCTCGCCGTCGCCGGCGGGCTCCTGGCCTACGCGATGATCCCGAGCCGTCGCACCGCATGCAGGAAGAACAGCATGGTGCTCGAATACCACGGCGACGCGTCCGACGGCTCGCCCGTCACGGGATGGAGCTCCTGCCCGAACCGCACCGTGCCCGACCGGCACCACGCGCTCACCCACGCCCACATCATCCGCTCGAGCTCGCTGCCGCGGCCGTACGCGTCCATCCAGCGCAGCGCGCGCAGCGCCGTCAGGCCCTGCGAGTAGAACGTCCAGGAGTTGCCGGTGCGGTTCTGGATCCACGCGCGGTCGGCCATCGAGACCGCGGGGAACGGGTAGGGCGATCCGAACTCGGCTGGGTGCGCCAGGTAGCGCGCGAAGATCCGATCGGCGAGGTGGCGGTCGAGCACGCCCTCGCCGAAGAGGTTGGTGATGGCGACCGAGCGGATCCTCCGCCGGTGCCCGTGCCGGTCGACGTCGTAGAAGAACTCGTCCGCCTCGTCGAAGCAGACCTCGTGCAGCGACCGCCGGACCGCTTCGGCCGCCGCCGTCCATGCCGCCGCCTCCTCGGACTTGCCCAGGCGACGCGCCATCTCGGCCAGCGCGGCGCGCGAGCCGTAGAAGACCGCGTTCAGGTCGGGCGAGATCATCGGCAGCACCGCGCATCCCGTCGGCGGCGCCGCGCCGTCGCCGCTCCCCGCCGTCGGATAGCGCACGTCGTCGAAGCGCATGCTGAAGTCGTGACCGGTGTCGTAGCCGCAGAACGTCTCGATCAGCCCGCGACCCAGCGTCATGCGGTTGCGCACCAGCCACGCGTCCCATCGCACGCACTGCGCGTAGGCGCGCGCGAGCAGCTGCGCGTCGCCGTTCTGCTCGCTGGCCTCCAGGCACAGCCGCGTGAACGACACGCATTCCTGGAGCCACCCGTGACCGACGGGCCCGATCGGCCAGTCCTTGCCGAGCACCGGATCGAGGACCAGGCACGGCAGCTGCCCATCCGGCTTCTGGTGGCCGAGGAAGAGGTCGACCTGCGAGCGCGAGACGGCGGGGTCGCCGCGGTCGTAGTCGACCCAGGCGATCGCGTCGTAGACGTGCTCGAGCCACACGCCCGGATACTGGTCCGAGATCAGGAACACCTTGCCGACGACGCCGGGGAACGGGCGGAGGTGGTAGCTCCGGATCCGCTCGAGCACCACGTCGCGGTCGCGACGGATCACGTCGATGGCAGGCTTGTCCACGCAGCCTCCTCGCCGCGCCGGGTCGCCCGTCGAGGCGCGGCGCACGATCGCGCGGGCCGATCGGTTGTCCACCGGCGGCACCGCGCGGAGCGGGCTTCTCATGCTCATGCAGGGAATTTCGTGCGACGAGGTGCGCGCTTCGCGCGAGGCACGTGGACGAACAGACCTCGCTCGCGGCGACGGCGAGGACCCGGGCAGGGCCTCGCCGCCGGCCTCATGACCAGCGCCCGACCTCGGATCAGCGAGCGCGGTCCTTCTCCCGCAGCAGGCGCACGAATTCGGCGCAGTCGTGCTTGAGCCACAACTCGGCCTCGCGCGAAAGGCGGTCGACGCCGACGACGAACAGCGGCGTGCCGCTGATGCCTCCGACCTTCTCGAGGCCCTCGACCTCGACGTGGATGGACTGGCCGAACGTCACCTCGTTGCGGCGGAAGAAGACCGCGTCCTGGTCCTCGTAGCCGTTGGCCTTCAGCCAATCGGCGATGATCGGCTCGGCGATCGCCCGGGCCTCCTCGATGGTCAGCAGCGGCTTCGCGGCCTGCTCGCGGCGACGGACGAGCGCCGCGTCGTGCCGCTCGATGATCGGGTAGATGCGCGAGCCATCGGGCATCACCCGGACGAGATCCTCGTAGGCGAGCTCGCGCTCGTCGTTCGTGACCACTGTCGTCCCCAGGAAGGAGCCCATGGAGACGACGGTGCCGCAATAGACGCCGCCGCGTCGCGCATCGCTCAGGAGGACGCAGATGTGGTCGAAGCGCGTCGCCCGCGGCTCGGCGCCGATGCCGATCCGCACGCCGTTGCGCCGGAAGCCGTTGGCGAACGCGGCCTTGGTCAGCGCCTGCGCCCGATTCATCAGAGCGAGGTCGGCGACGCCCTCATCGGCCACGGGATCGCGCTCGTGCTGGACGATGCCGTAGCTGGCGACGCCGGATTGCACATCGTACGCATTCTCGCCGGGCTGCGGGATCGCCATGTCCGCGCCCGAGGTCCAGATCGGATCGGCGACCTCCGCCAGCGGAACGGGGACGGGTGCGGCAGCGGGTTGCGGTGCCACCGGCGACGGCTCGGGCGGCGGCGCCTGGTCGAACGCCGGCGCGTCGGGCTGCGACGACGACCACTGCTCCCTCCAGGCGACACCGGCGATGATCAGCGCGACGCTGACGATCGCGAGGCCGGCGAGCGAGCGCGGCGGCAGGCCGGTCTCCCGCTTGGGGATGGCGTACGGTTCCGCGCGCGAGCCCGCCTCGAACACCAGCTGCTTGGCCTGGTCGCGTGGGATCCCCGCCCCGTGCAGCATCTCGACGATCTCGGCCGGGAACTTGCCGCTCTGCATGAGCGTGGCGATCTGGGCGATGATCGCCTGTTTGTCGGGAGTCATGGTCATCGGCATCGTCCGTGATGAGGCGTGCGCCGCGGATGGTCGCGCCGGCGGACGGCTCCGCCAGGCCCCGGCGGACGGTGGCGCGCGCCGCTCGACTCCCCGACGCCGGCGCGAGAGTGTGCACGCATGCGGACCCCAGCGCTCTTCCCGGACCGAACGGTGCGCCGCTGGGCGCTGCCGCTGATCGCGTGCCTGCTCTGCGCCGACCTCCCCGGATTGGACGTGGCAGCGATCAGGAACGGCGAGGTCGACCTGGACGACATGCGCCGACGGTACGCCCTCGGCGAGCAGGCGTGCGGAGTCGCCCTCGCCTGCGCCCACGCCTTCGGCGCCGGCGTCCCCCTGAACGAGCACACCTGCGACGCGCTGCTCGAAGCCGTGGACCGGAAGGTGGAGGACATCGACGCGCTGCTCGGCGATGGCGGGTCGGACGCGAGCGGGTTCATCGACTACGCCCGCTCGCGCATGCTGCCGCACGACGGGATGACACCGGAGGGACTGCGCTGCATCAGCCGCGCCGCGGACAAGGGATTCGCGCCCGCGATGCTGCGTCTCGCGCGCTACCGCTGCATCGGCAACCAGAACCGCGCGGCGTCGCGCGATCGCCTGGAAGCCGCCGCACGCGCGGGAAGCCTCATGGCCCTGAAGGAGCTGCGCGCCAACCACCTGTACGACCTGCGCGACGAGGCCCGGACCGCCGCCCAGGAGCGCTACGCGGCGCTGGCCGAACCGCTCCTCAGGAAGGCGATCTCGGACACCGATCACGAGAGCAACCTGGCGATCGCCGATGTGGCCTACGAGTTCGCGTTCCACGAGCTGTGCCATCGGATCCGCGTCGCGGCCGTGCACAGCGGCCTGAGCGAGAAGCGCTGCAAGCTGGAAGCGTCGCTGCGTGCGCTCGCGTTGGCGGAGAAGGAGAAGAAGGATCGGGCGACAGCCGCCGCCAAGCCGGAGCTGACCCCGGAACTCCGGCCCGATGAACGCGCCATGATCGCGATCCCGCTGGGGACCGGCTGGTCGGCCGACCTGGTGCGCTTCTACGCCAGGGATCTGCTCGAGGTCTCCCGGCGTCACGACCGTCGCGGGGATTGGGGTGAACGCATCGATGGCCTGATCGATCTCGCCGCGCGCTTCATGAGCGGCGTGCCCGGCTGTCCGACCGAACGGTGGCTGAAGGCGCGGTTCGCCGACCTGCTCGACGCCGGATGCGTGGATCCGGCGATCTGGTTCCTCGCCTACTCGGCGCTCGATGCCGCGGGACGTCCAGGGCAGGAGGAGCGGCTGGTCGAGGTCTACGACGCGCTCGCGGCCCAGGACGCGCCGTTCCATCTGCGCCTCGCCTGCGCCGAGATGATCTGCTGGCGCGCCCAGTCCGCCACAGGTGCGGAGGGGGAGGGACGTCGCACGCGCTTCCAGCAGGTCCTCATCGATGATGCGCTGCTGGCGCTGCATCGTCCCATGGGCAGCGCGCAGGAGCGGACGCTGCACGCGCGCAAGCTCACCGTGGCGCACCGGACCTTCGAGGTCCAGGAGTGGCATCTGCGCTGCTTCGCCGCGCTGAAGGACGCCATCGCCACGGATGACGCGTCCACGCGGACCATCGATCCGTGGCTGCGCGACATCGTCGACGGTTCGATCGCGCTCAGCGAGGGCTGGAAGGTCCGCGGACGCGGCTTCGCCTCGACCGTCTCGGACGAGCGATGGACGATCTTCCGCGAGCACCTCGCCCGGTCGCGCATCGCCATCGAACGGGCGTACGCCACCGACCCGAGCCTGCCCGATGCCGCGGTGATCCGGATGTGGGTGGCGATGGGCGACGGCGAGGGCGTGGACGCGGTCATGGCGTGGCTGGACAAGGCCATCACCGCCGCGCCGGAGAACCGCCATGCCTATGACGTGGCGATGATCGGCGCCGCCCCGCGTTGGGGCGGATCGCCGCAGGCCATCGTCGAGGTCGGACGCCGCGGCGTGGCCACCGACGCCTACCACACCTGCGCGCCGCTGCGGTTCCTGAAAGCGCTCGAGGTCGCCGCCGAGGAGTGGCGCGGTGGATCCTATCCCGTCGGCGAATCGGCGAACGGGCACGTGGAATTCGCCAAGCCGTACTGGCCCGAGATGCGCACCGTGCTGCAGACGTGCATCGATCGGGCTGCGGATCCGGGCCTCCTGCGCTGGCATCGGACCGCGCTCGCCGCCCATGCCTACAAGCACGGCCACGCCGACGAGGTGCAGGACCTGCTGAACGGACCGCTGCGCGGACAGCTCGATATCCCGCTGGCCGAGGAGATCCTCACCGACTTCTACGTGCGCGATCAGATGCTGCGGGTCGCCGGGCAGGAATGACGGTGGCGCGGCGCGGCGCGGCGCGGCGGATGACGGCAATGACGAGCCGCGTATGACGGCGACGACCGGACGCGCGACGATGGGACACACGGCGATGGGACAGGCAGCGATCTCCCGCGCGGACCCGCTCGACCGGGGATGAATCGGACGCAGGCGACGGACGTCTCGTCGCGTATCGCGGCCAAGGGACACCATGGGACTTCTCACCTTCAGCATCAACGTCACCCTGGACGGCTGCGTCGACCACCAGGAGGGCATCGCCGACGACGAGACGCACGCCTTCTTCACCAACCTCATGGACGGGAGCGGGGCGATGCTGTGGGGCCGCGTCACCTACGAGTTGATGGAGAGCTACTGGCCAGCGGTCGCACGCGGCGACACCGAGGCGTCGCCAGCGCTGCGCACGTGGGCGGTGAAGCTGGACGCGAAGCCGAAGTACGTGGTGTCGTCGACGCGGAAGGACTTCACCTGGACCAACAGCCACCACATCGCGGGCGACCTGCGCACGGGCGTGCAGAAGCTCAAGGACGCGACCCCCGCGGGCGTGCTCCTCGGTAGCGGAAAGCTCGCCACCGCGCTGGACCGGCTGGATCTGATCGACGCGTACCAGTTCCTCGTCCACCCCAGGATCGCCGGCCACGGCCCGACCCTGCACCAGGGTGGGCTGCCCAGCACGCGACGTCTCGAGCTGGTCTCGGCGACACCGCTGCGCTGCGGCGCCGTCGCGATGCACTACCGGCGCGCCCGCTGACATGCAGGAGATCAGGCGGCTCCCCGTGCTGTCGGCAGTACGCCGATCGCCCAGCCGCGGCCATGTCGACGTTCACGTGGCCCACGCCCTTGATGAGTCGTCCGTCATCGTCCTTGTCGGGCAGGTGCACGACAGCAAGCACGCGGTTTTCTGGCTCAACTCCAGCCAGCGCGGCCAGTCCCGAGACCCGGGTCGGATTCCATACGTGGCCACGAAGGATTCACAAAGTGTCCTTGGCGTCGCTTTGAGGGATTATGCGCATGGCCGCCGCGCGCTCGCGCGCATGGCTAGAGTCGGCACTGGCGCGAATGGCACTGCGCAGCTCGGCATTCGTCGTTCCAGACGCGATGGAAATAGCCACGACGCGGATCGGAAGGCGCTTTTCCGCCTTCAGAACTGATAATGCTATCTCATCGCGCTGGGGAAGCGCTCGCTCCCGGACCACATGCAAGGCCGCAATGATCATCTCAGGCGGATGCGCGTCGATCCGCGAAAGGATCTCGAGCGCTTCACGGTCTATATGGGGATCACCTATCCTCTCGAGTCCCAACATCGCCCGGCTCGACGCGTTCGGATTGCCGCTCGCGGCCATCAACCGCCTGAGAGCGCTGATCGCGACCGCTCGACGCTCGTCCGCCGGTTCTGCCAGGAGGGTCGTGTCGGCGATATACTGCGCCCAGAACCCAAGCATGTCCGGAACCTCGTCAGGATTCTCCGCCAAGAACAAAGCGAGGCTCAAGAACCGCGAACCCCCGATCCGCCGAACAAGGATGTTGGCGCATTCATTCCGCAGCAGAGGATCGCGGGTGATGTCGCTGAGGTGCCGGGTTATCTCATCGGACGACAACTCCGCGATCGACGAGAGCCGGAGGGTCTGCGCCGCGGACTCCGTCCGGAATTCCGGGACGTCGAGATTGGGCTTCAACACGGTCAGGTCAGGCTGAGAGAGGCTATGGCTATGCCCCGCGGCTACCCTGTCGCCGAGATAGACGAATGGCCTGACGTAGTACCAGCCGATGAGGGCGGTCAGCACGGCGCTGCCGCACGCGATGGACAGGTAGAGGGCCCCGCTGCGAATCGACCGTTTCACTTCCACTGAATGACCTTTCCGGTTTCGAGCAAGGTCTTGAGCGACGACAGGATGGTCACCCAGCCGCTGGAAATATGCTGCCGGATATCCGGCGCCTTCTCAAGACCGGTATGGGTGATCGTCAGCAAGGTCACCTTGTCGCTGTCGGCCGCGGGCTCGAGCCGGTACTCCACGGTCGTTTCCTCGGCTCCGGAACCAGCGAAGAGGAATGTGTGCCGCAATACGGCGTTCGGCTCCCAGGTGAGGATCTTCCCGGTGATCATGCCGTCGCCATATGATAGCGAGCCGCCCTCCCTGGGTTCGATGCTGGTCAATGGCGCAAGGTAATATTTCGAGACGACCTCCTTGTCTATCAGCGAGGACCATACGGCCGCGGGGTTGGTTCCGATATAGATCGAATAGGTGAAGGCATCCTCGTTCGCTGCCATGGCGGCTTCCTTGTCCTTGTCCTTGTCCTTGTCCGCGTTTGCTGCGGAAAGCCCGGAGGATACGCACAGCAGACATAGGGCGAATGTGGCAGGAGCAGAATATTTCATCATCGAAGCAGTCCTTAGGGCAGGCGGTTGCAGCGCTTACGTGAAACGATTTATCGCTATTTCGCGTAGAGTCTAGAGGTCGGCACTACCTGTCGAGGGACGTTTGACGACTCCCATTCCAGCCTCGCCACGGCACCGCCGCCGTTTTCATAGAATTCGAGAGTCACTTCGTGAAGCCGCCCGGTCTGCAGATGTACGGTCGCGGAGTTCTCGGTGGGCGCATGATCGGTCCAATTGTCGATGACCAGGTCGCCATTCACCCTGAGCCTGACTCCGTCATCGCTCGTCAGGTGGAAGGTATAGACGTCGCTATGGTCCACCTCGAGCCTTCCCGACCACCGAATGCTGAATTGATCCGCCGGGGCATCGGGATGCGGCGCTCCGCCGCCCCAGTCATGATCGATATTTCCGAGCGGCCCCTGGATCGGCGGACCTTGCAGATCGGTGCCATGAAAAATGTCGCTCGCGAGGCCCCCGCCGGTGCTCCTGCCTTTCACGCTATTATCTTCATCGTCGGGATCGTTGCCGCCTTCCACCACCGATGGCTCACGATCGAGGTCCTTGTCGAAGCGCTCGTCAGGTTCGTCGGTCTGGCCATCCAGATCATTGTCGATTCCATCGACGCCGCTGCCGCGCCGCAGCGAAGCGGCCGCAAAGGACGTCTCGTCGTAGTGCAGGACGCTGTGACTGCCGCTTCCGTCTTCCGTGGTTACGTTGAGCTTGAGAAATTGGTTCCCATACCCTGGGAAGTAGTCGATGTGGCCGCTCAGCTGACCCGTGCCGTTCAGCTCGATCGAAGCGCCCTGATCGACAACCGAGGCGACGACTCCCGACAACCAATTGGATTGCTCGTTCCAACGTATCGCCACGCCTCCGCCGCGGGCCTCGAGATCGCTTATCGAAGCCGTCCAAAACAGCCTATTGCTCCCGTGGACTCCGCCGCCGGGAACGATCGAGGCGCCTTGCAGATTCACGTCCAGACCGAAGCGCCCGGCGTCATAAAATGCGCTTGGCTTGAAATAGAACAGCGGAGGCGCGTCTGGGTTGTTCACGTCATAGAACGGCACCAGATCGGAATTGGAGAATTCGTAGACGGCATTGTGCGGGGGGAATTGCGTGAGGACCGTCTGGCTGTACATCGGGTCTTTATTGAACGCAGCGATGGCGAGCTCGGGGAGCCTCAGCAGCAGGTACAGCTCATTCTCATGCACGGCGGGGAAGAAATTCCCGGACTGAAGGGGCGTGAGCGTCGCACGAGATGTCAGGTGAGGATTATTCGTCACACGCATTTCACCGGCGACTGGATCGTTGCCCGAGAAAGCGAAGCGATCCCACCGACGAGATATCGGGCCAGTCACGTTGGAAAAATCGCTGGGGAACGGCTCGGGCTGGAGCGTGAGCGACCAGAAGTCGGCGAACACGTGCTCGACCAGATCGTCAGGATTCACGGGTTGCTGCGATGGCTCGGGATCGATTTGCGATCCACCAAGGACCATCGACGCCGGCATGAGGGCCGCCAGCGGTGAATTCTGCATTTTCCTCAGTCTTGCCGGCCGCCCCGGGATTCCGGGTTGGGGGAAATAGCCCCCCGGGCTCTTGCAGCCGGCGCTTTCCGAAGCGCCGCCCTTCGAGCAATCGGGATACCGATAGGTCTTATCGTACGCGACCGTCGGATAGGGATCTGGATTGAGCCAGATCACGTAGGGCTCCGCCCCGGGCTCGAAGACGGTGATGGTATGGCAGATGTGCCCGCTGGTCGCGGCAAGGTCGATGCCGTACGGAAGAACTCCGGATTCCTGGTCGAAATCAGCCGAGGTCACGGTGAACTCGGAGAGCCCACCGGAGAACGTGGCATAGGCAGTGTTGATAGCGAATCGAAGGGTCACATCCGGGGCGAGTGGAGTCATCCTTATGAAGGGGTCGGCATGGAGGGTCTCGGGATGATAGACGAGGGTGCCGAACCTACTGGAGGCTGTGATTTCCACCGCTGCATGAACACTGCTCATGCAGAGCGATGAGGCGGATCCGCAGGCCAGGGCGGCGAGGCATCGCGATAGGGTCGGTTTCACATCACCCTCCTTGGGGAAGGACTCTCTGGTAGCCGTGCTCTCCGTTGCTGCTTATCCAAAACGTTCAGACGTCGCGCCCTCGGCCCGGTCCGCGTCCGCACATCGCGGGGCGCCCTGCGACGGCGATGGGTCCGGCTGGCGTCAGCGCCGTGCATGCGCTTCAGGACTCGTCCGGCGGCGCGGCGCTGCCCGCGTAGTCCGCCGGCATGGCGTCGGAGTGCGATCTGCTGGTCGATGCCGGCGGCGGTTGGCGGGGACATGATCGGCGCCAGGTCGTCATGGCCGCGCTCCGCCGGGCGCGTCAGCGACATAGCGGCGCGTCGATGAGCGCGCGCGTCAGCGGCGGTGCTGGCCGCACGGCGCATCCCCCAGTGATCGACACGTTCTCGTCGGCGCGCCCGCCGCGTCCTGTCCTGGCTGGCCGAAGACCTATGACGTCGCGGCCGCGGATACTTTCATCTGGCCCCCCTCGTCGCACGAGGGCTCCACGTCGGGGGAAAATGCTATTTCCTTGAAGGCGAATACGACCGGTGGATCGAGGACGGTGGCAGGGCGCATCGTTATCTCGATGACGTCTCGCGACCGTTCCCTCGGCAGGCGGGCTCGTCCGACCAGGTGTCCGATGCTCTCGGGGTCGCTGGGGCCGGCTTGGGATGCAGCGATCTCCTGAGCCGCCGCGATCGAGATATGCGCCGACGCGGCTCGATCTACATCCAACGCGCGCTGGGCGCCCGGCGAGGTGATCAGACAGCATATCGGGCTGCCTTGAGGGATCTCGCTCGCGAAGGCCGCGACGAATATAGGCGAAGAAAACGGCGTTCTTATGGATATGCAGATTCCGCTTTCGAGTGGTACGCGGGCCGGAACCGGGCGAGTTCTCGCGCCGCCCAAGGAGCCCAGTTCGGTCCCACCTTGGATCTGCCGAACCACCGCCCTGTATCGCGATGGGGAGAGACCGACCATCCGGGAGAATACCCGAGAGAAAGTCGCCAGGCTGTCATAGCCGACAGAGAGGCAGATTCCGGTAATACTCTCGTCCGTTCGCGCTAGCCGCTCTTTGGAGCGTTGCATGCGAAGGCAGGCGAGGAAACGGCCAGGCGTGGTTCCGGTAGCGCGTAGGAAACGCCGTCGGATCGAGGACAGGCTCTCCCTGAAATCTCCCGCCAGGGACGCGACGGAGACGCCCTGCTCCATGCCCATCGCCATGGATCTGATCATGCTCTCGGTTATGTGATCGGGCGTCCCATGAGAATCGATGCGAGTCACCGGTTCCTCCTGCGGTCTACGGAATTCCGAGGGCCCAGTCTGCAATCGCCTGGTTGTTCCTGCTTATCGCTGAGAGATCTATGTCCGCGCATGCGTCCGCTGGCCCCTTCGGACGCAGCAATCGAGCGACCGTGATCAACGGGCTCCATCGGGGGAGCGTTCGCGCATGCTCGAGCGCATCCGCCGAGCACATGACGCAACTGAGCGAGAGCCGATCCAGGCTGTCGAGATCGATGGATAGACGCCTGGGCCCGCCGCCCGCCAAGCCGACATGCAGGCGCTCGTGGCCGGTCAGGTAGAGCACGAACCCGCCCGCCGGACCGCCGCCCCGCTCGCCTCCCAATGCGAGGAGCCAATCGGCCCTGAGGTCAGGCGATCGGTGATGATCGACGGATATATAGGCGTCGTCCAATATGGGCAAGTCGGCCGGAACCCGGCGGGAATTGAAATCACCATGGCCGAGGATCAACGCCATCCTATCCCGGGAGAGCCCGAGCGCGGCCTCCGGACCGAGGGGAATGGACTGATCGACGATGATCGTCTTGGCCGACAGGTCCTCTCCGGTCTCCTCGAAGTATCGTTCCCTGCTCGAGCCGCCCGCGAATAAATCACCGCGGTCCCGGAAGATCGCGAAGCCCATGCCCGCGTGGCGCACGCGCCGAGCGATGCCTCCGATCTTGATCTCGGCAAGGCACTCTGGTTCGCTTGTTATATAGAGTATTTCGCCTGGCATGCTCAAGCCTGGATGATCGAGCGGTAGTAACGTTGGAAGCAAGCCTGCCAATGAAGGCCGCTCGCCGCGCTCCTGGCCTTCGCCCGGATGCCGGGCCAAGCGGCCGTCACCCGCAGGGCCCTGAGCAGGCAACCGCTTATGTCCTCGCCGCTGTCATCATTGACCACGAAGCCATTCTCGGTGTCTGATATCAGCGAATCGCTCGCCCCGCAGCGTTCCGTCACCACGACCATCCCGCTGGCCATGGCCTCGCCTACGACGGTGCTGTACGTCTCATTTCTGCTTGGCATCAACAGGATGTCGGCCGTCGCATACAGTTCCGCGAGGCATTCAAGATCGAGAGCCCCGAGAAAATAGGCCCAGGGCATCGCCTCCTGCAATTCGCCGAGCAGCGGGCCATCCCCGGCTACCACCAGGCAGCACTTATGCTCCTGGATGATGGGCCGGAGCTCTGCCAGTCGCCGGCAGCCCTTCTCCGCGATCAACCGGCCGCTGTACAAGATGATATGGTCATGATCCTCGTCCTTCAGAAGATGATCCGCTATGTCCTCGCGGCGTCGAGTCGGGGCGAACATCGACGTGTCGATACCGTAGGAGGCAGGCAGCAGCGTCTGG
>Ga0196963_10000585_pt1 | contig 31062 bp, 24 predicted proteins | sample S1_5metaG_FD_148600 | JGI IMG/M metagenome (GOLD analysis project Ga0196963, IMG submission 148600) | Soil microbial communities from Anza Borrego desert, Southern California, United States - S1_5 | ecosystem: Environmental > Terrestrial > Soil > Desert | place: USA: California | collected...
CAGTCAAACTACCCAGCACGCACTGTCCTTCGCCCGGATTCACGGGAATCGAAGTTAGGCCACAAACCAAGCCAGGGTGGTATTTCACCTATGGCTCTTCCCGGGCCGGAACCCGGGCGTCAAAGCCTCCCACCTATGCTACGCAGTCTAAGCTCGTGGCCAATACGGACCTATAGTGAAGGTCCACGGGGTCTTTCCGTCTTGCTGCGGGAAGGCGGTATCTTCACCGCCACTACTATTTCACCGAGTCGGTCGTGGAGACAGGAGTCCAGTGATTACGCTATTCATGCGCGTCGGAACTTACCCGACAAGGAACTTCGCTACCTTAGGACCGTCATAGTTACGGCCGCCATTCACCGGTGCTTCGGTCGCGAGCTTCGCTTTCGCTGACCCGCTTCCTTGACATTCCGGCATCGGGCAAGCGTCACTCTGTATACTTGGACTTGCGTCTTGGCACAGAGCTGTGTTTTTGATAAACAGTTCCCAGACCCTTTTCTCTGCGGCCTTCCGTGAGGAGAGGCCCCCCTTCTTGCGAACGTACGGGGTTAACTTGCCTAGTTCCTTCACGACCGTTCTCTCGAGCGCCTTAGGCTATTCGCCACACCCACCTGTGTCAGTTTTGGTACGGGCTAAGCACCGCTTTTTCTAGTCACCGATCCACCCCGCTTCGGCCTCAAGGGCCTGGAAATCTAGTAATCCCGCGGAGCTTCTCGATGCGTTGACGGTGCCGGCTCAGGAATATTAACCTGATGTCCATCGACTACGCCTTTCGGCCTTGCCTTAGGTCCCGGCTAACCCTGGGCGGATTTACCTGCCCCAGGAAACCTTGGGTATTCGGCGACAGGGATTCTCACCCTGTTAATCGTTACTCAAGCCGGCATATTCACTTGCTGGCGCTCCACATACCCTTCCGGGACTGCTTCGCCGCACCAGCAACGCTTTCCTACCGCTCTTTCGAGCCCACAGCTTCGGTTCACTGCTTATTCCCGATCATTATCGGCGCTGGATTCCTCGTCCAGTGAGCTGTTACGCACTCTTTAAATGGTGGCTGCTTCTAAGCCAACATCCTGGATGTCATTGCAATCCAACTTCCTTTCGAACTGAGCAGTGATTCGGGACCTTAGCTGGTGATGAGGATTGTTCTCCTCTTGACGACGGATATTGTCACTCGCCGTCTATCTCCCAGGATTCCGCCGGTGGTATTCGGAGTTTGGTTGGTCCGGCTAGGCGGGTAGCCCGCTCAGACCATCCAGTAGCTCTACCCCCACCGACTACTTCCTGAGGCTAACCCTAAAGTTATTTCGGAAAGAACAAGCTATCTCCCAGTTTGATTACACTTTGAGTCCTCCCGTCAGCTCATCGGAGACCTTTTCAACGGTCACCCGTTCGACCCTCCAGGCGGTTTTACCCGCCCTTCAGTCTGGCCAACGGTAGATCACAAGGTTTCGTGTCTACACCGTACGACTTCGCGCCCTTATCAGACTCGCTTTCGCTCCGCCTCCGGCCCGGTAGGCCTTAGGCTCGCCGTACAGCGTAACTCGCCGGCTCATTATGCAAAAAGCACGCCGTCACCCTTGCGGGCTCCGACCGCTTGTAAGCACACGATTTCAGCTCTCTTTCACCCCGCTCGACGCGGTGGTTTTCATCGTTCAGTCGCCTTACTTGTTCGCTATCGGTCATCGAGGAGTACTTTGGCTTGGAGGGTGGACCCCCCATCTTCAACCCGGGTTTCCCGAGCCCGAGTTTACTCTATGGCCTTCCCAGCTTCCGGATACAGGACTTTCACCTTCTTCGGTGGCGCATTCCATCGCCTTCACGCTTCCGCTGGTTTGTCCGCGTTCGCTCGCCGCTACTGACGGAGTCGCTGTTGCTTACCTTTCCTGTGCCTACTGAGATGTTTCAGTTCAGCACGTTCGCTCTTCACCCCTATGCATTCAGAGTGAAGTACCCTTGCGGGTGGGTTGCCCCATTCGGAAATCCACGGATCACTGCCTGGTTACCGGCTCCCCGTGGCTTATCGCAGGTTCCAACGTCCTTCATCGCCTCTCGATGCCAAGACATCCATCGTGTGCCCTTGGAGCTGGTCACGTCAACCGGACGCCGCGCCTCGTGCCGTCACCGGCACGCCCGCTTCCGCTCGGCTGTTTTCCAACCCAAGCCTCTCCATGAGTGGGGAGAGGATTTTCAACCTTTTTCGCCTTGGCGCTGCAATTTACTACTATCGCTTGCAGCTATCGCGCGAGAAAACCGGCCATCACGCCGGAAGACCCTCTCGCGCGTTTCATCGCTTCTATCCGGTTGTCAAAGATCCTGCGGCGGTTGCCCGTCCGCGTTGTTCCGCTCATGAACAAAACCCATGAGCGGGAGAAGATGCTACGTCGTCCGTCCGCCGAGTCAAGATGGGTCGAAGAGATTTTCCTCCCCTCCCAACCCTTAACCCTTTGTCCAGAAGCGGCTTAGCCACCTCCACCACCCCCGCCTCCGCCCGGCGGCGGCGTTCTCGGCTGCCGCGTCTCGCGCGGGGGTGGAGGGTTTGTACGCCCCGGATCCTCCTCGGGTTCGGGCGCTTTCATCGCATCTTTGCCCGCTCGCACCGACGCGGCGAGCCGCTGATACACCTCGTTCTCGCGGTTCGCACCCGCCGGAACGCGGACCACACGCCCCGCGAGATCCCGCAGGACCGCCTCCGCCCGCGTCATCGCCTGCCCCAGCCTGTCGGTGGTCGGCACCGTCCGAACGCCCAGCAGGATCGACGGGACGTCGCGTTCGATGCTCTGCTTGGCCGGGACGGAGAGAATGGCGTCCTGTTGCGCGTCCTGAGCGGGCGGCCGGCCGCCCCGGGGGTTGGCACGTCCCGGGCCGGTCGGAGCGGGCCGGCCCGTTGTCGCCGGCGCGTCCGCGGGGCGGATCTGGAGGTCGATGCTCCCGCCGGTCTCGACGGCCTGCTGCAGTTTCGTCATGTCGGCGAGCATCAGCTTGGGGAGTGACACCGTCGCGTGGAAGGAATCGCCGGGCTCGGCGCTCGCCGTGGTCGAGCGGTAGTACCCGTAGTAGAACGTGAAGAGCTCGGAAGTCACGCGGGGCCGGCTCGTGAGCGGGTCGCTCTCGACCGCGCTCACGACGAAAAACTCGTTGTCGCGATCGACCGTCACCGGCGCCGACCAGTCGCTCCACGGGCTCACCGCGAGCTGCTGCTCGGCGAGGTTCTTCTGGCCGTCCTGCAGCCCGCGCCCGAAGAGCGGGTTGTTGACATGCACGCGCATCCGGTATCGGTACTGAGCACCCGGCCGCACGGTCATGTCGTGCGTCCAGAGACGAACGCTCGCGTTCTCGAGGAGCGGGGCCGCGGCGTCGTCCCCCCCGGCCTGCTCCGGCTGGTTGTTGGTCTTGTCGCCCAGGTCCGCGAGGCGCTTGAGGATGCGCTCGCGCTCGGCGCGCTGACGCGCGAGATTGCGCTCGAGGGTCTCGCGCTGGTTGTCGTCGGTCCCCTGATCCTCTCGCCCGCGATCACCCTGCTGCGGCGCCCGGCCCGGTCCGCCGCGTCCGGGGCCGCCCCGGCCTCCACCGCTGCGCGGTTCGTCGCGATCGGCTTCCTGACGGCCGCGGGCGCCCCCACCGCCGAGCAGCTCTTCGTTGCGCTGGATCTTGCGGTTGACTTCCTTGAGAAGTGCTCTCTGCCGGCGGATGTCGCCCGCCTTGTCGTCGTCGCCCGCGACCACAACGACCTCCGACGGCGGCGTCCAGTCGGGGCCCGCGATGATCGAATAGAACTCGGGGCGCTGGATCTCGTCGAGCATCTGCGCCGCCTCGTCGAGGATCGGCGGGACGTCACCGGCGCTCTTGACGCGCTCCTTGTACTCCGCGAGCAGATTGACGCGCCCGGGCGGCGGCGGCACCGCAACGATCTCTTCCGCCGCGGGCGTCGAGCCGTCGGGGTTGCGGAGCGTCTGACGCTCCACCTCGATGCCGATGATGTCGATGAGCGGGGCGTTGGTCGCGAGGTCGCGCCACCACGACAACTGCACCGCCTCGAGCGGCCCGGCGCCGTCCGGGTCGGTCTCCAGGGCCTGACGCAGCGCGACGCCGTCGAAGACGCCCTCGACGCTCACCGAGGCCTTGTCGAAGGGCTGCTCCTCGGGCAGGAGCGGGGCCAGCTCCGGGATGCGCAGTTTCTCGATGGGGCTGATCGCCGCGCGGTGCTCCGCCGCGACGACGCTCGCGGGCGCCTTGATCGCGGGGATCGCGAACGACGCGGCGACTGTTTGCTGCGCGCCGGCCCCCGAGCGGATCGCGGGCGCCGGTCCGAGCGCGACGCGCGGCCCATCGGCGCGCTTGGGGCTCGACAGGTCGAGGCTCGTCACGCTGATCGTCGGGATCTCCGGCAGCGGCGGCGAGCCGCTATCGAGCTTCGTGACAAGCGTGGCCGCGGCGTCCTTGGCCGGCTGGAACGCGTCGGCGGGGGAGAGCTCGACGTTGTTGACCTTCACCCGCGGGCCCGCGAGGAACTGCCACGCGACCGCGCCGACGAACGCGAGGCCGCAGAGGGCGAGCACGCCCTTCTCCAGGTGCTGCTCGACCGGGTTGATGCCTTTGAGTTTCATGCTTGGTGCTCCGTCCTCGGGTTCAGCCCTGTGAGTTCGCCGCGGGGTCGCCCTCGGCCGCTTCCGGCGGCGGCGTCATGCCGAGCGCCTCTTGCAACTCGCGCGGCATCAGCGGGATCAGCCAGCTCTTCAGCCACACCGTTTCGATCGAGACCGTGGCCCGCACGACATGCTCGTCGCCGTAGTAGTACCCCTGGCGCAAGTCGTCGAACACGTCCACGTAGCTCACGTCGACGTCGGTCACGGTCATGAAGTTGGTGCGGGCCAGGGCGTCGAAGAACTCGTTGATGCGGGCCGAGGAGAAGACGCCCGTCACCCTGACGCGGCGCACCTCGTACATCGGGTTCCATCCGCCGCGTGCGCGGCCGGTGAACGACACCTTGGTGTCCAGCGGCACCATGCCGGGGCCCGGCGCGGGCGGGGCCGCCGCGCCGGCGTCGCCGCCGGAGGCGAACGGATCGGCGGGCGCGGCGTTGGGGTCGGCGGCGACCCTGCCCGTCGCGTCGAGGGGCTTCATGCCCTCGGGGGCCATGATGTCGATCTTCTCGATGCGCTTGACGACCGCCTGGTCGATGCCGACGAGCTTGCCGTCGGCGGAATTGGCGGCGCGCACCGCGGCGAAAAGGTCCTGGAGCAGCCACAGGTCCCACTGATGGAGGAAGAGCTGCGAGCGGTTGCGGGCGTGGTCCGAGATCGACCCGCGCGGGATGGCGGAAGTCGCCTCCGCCTGGCCCGCCGCGGCCCCGCGCCCCGCCGGCGCGGCGCCGGGGGCGTCACCCGCGGGCCCGCCGAAAACGTCCATCGTGGCGTAGAGCGAGAGCGCCCGCGCGCGGGACTGATACTCCGCGAGGCGCCGGTCTTGGAGCTGCTGGTTCAGCCGTTCCTTTTCCTCGGGCGTGAGGTCGCGCGTGCCGGAGGTGATCTTCTCCTTCTCGCGCGCGAACATGTCGGTCAGGACCTCGGCCACCCGCGCGTTGTCGGCGCCCGCGCCGGCTCGCACGCTCTTGAGGAGGGCCTCGTAGGGGTTTTCATGCCCGCGCTTGCCGAGGAGCCGGTCCTCCATTTCGTAGAGCTTGGCCTGCTCCGCGTCGCGCGCCGCGTTGGGGTCGGAACGCTGCGCGTCGGTCAGCTCGACCTTCGGGAAAAGGCCCTCCACGAGCGGGGTGTGCGGCGTGCGGCCGGCGGCGCGGGCGACCGGCCCAGCACCGCGGTTGAACTCCTCGCCCTGCTTCGCGACCGCGTCGACCTTCGCCTTCGCCTCGTCTCGCGCACGCCTGAAGTGCTCGATGAGCCTGGGATTCGGCTCGCTCGTGAGCGAGACGGCCTCGACCTTGGGGTCGAACTGCGGCACTGTGTATGTGATCTTGGTGCTGGTGACCTTCTTGTACTCGTCGTTCGCCTGCTTCTCGCGTTCGGCGAGGACAGACTTCATCCACGAGTTGCTGAAGATGAACGACACCGGCAGGATGATCAGGATCAGCGCGGAGCAGATCACGATCACCAAATTGGCCTTGACCCAGGCAAGGACGTTCTTGAAGTTCACGAGCCACCTCCGACGGGAGCGCCGGCCTCGGCGGGGACGCCGTCGGCGGGTGTTGCGGGTGCGGGCGGGACAAGGACGACGTACCAGATGTACATGCCCGTGCCGGTCTTCTTCATCGCCGTTTCCGGCGTTTGGATCGGGGCGATCGCGTCGACGCCGGCGCCGGGGCCGGCGGAACTCACGCCCCGCTCTTCGCCGACGACAACCGGCGGGGCAACTCCGGTCTGCCGCGTTCCGGTGCGTCCGCCTCCGGGGTTGGCCGGGCTTGCGCCCCGCGGCCCGGACCGGCCGCCGCTCGCGCGGTCCGGCTCCGTTCGCGCGCCACCCGGTCGGATTGTCGCACCGGGCTGCTGCCCGCGGGGAGGCGCTTGACCGGTCCCGCTCGTGGTCTCGCCCGCGTCGCTGCGGAAGACCGTCTCGCGCTCGGCGAACACGATCTGGTACGGCACGCCCGGACGCTTGCCGTTCTCTCGCAGCCAGCGGGCGACGGTGTCCTCGAGGAACCGCCGCGGCTCGGGCACGTTCGTGTTCACCTGCACGACAACTTCGATCGCGGGGTACTGCGCAAGGTCCGCGGGCAGCGGGCTCTGGCCGCCGCTCTCGGGCGTCACCGGCGGGTAGTACTCCGTCTGGATCGAGTCGAGGTCGAGCGCCGGAGCCGGCGGCATCGCGACTTCCGCGCCGCCCGGGGCCTGGATCGTCCTGCCCCACGTCGCGAGGCGCGCGTCCGCCGCGGCGAAAATCGCCTGCACGTCGCGCATGATGCTGGGGTAAAGGTCGCGCCCCTGCACGAGCGAGGCGATGTTCGCCGCGCGCATGTCCGGCTCGCCGGCGTTCGTCACGCCCGCCTCGTCGGCCTGGCGCTTGATGTCGTTCGCGCGGTTCACCGCCATCGCGATGGAGGGGTCGGGCGTCGTGCCCGCGACGGCGAAGTGCGCACGCGCCGCGTTGAGGAAGAACACGCCGCCCGCCGCCGCGGCGATCCCGGCGGCGACGCCGAAGTACTTGGCCTTTTCCTTCCACATCGTGCGGCGGATCGTCGCCACCGGCATGAGGTTTCCGGAGACGGCGTTCAGCCCCAGGCCGTGCAGGGCGAGGCCGTACGCGGTTGCCATCGCGAGCGAGGCGTTGTTGAACTGCGCGTTGCGGTCGCCGGCGTCGGCGGCCTGCTGCTGGCCGCCGTCCTCGTTGTCCTCGGCGCCCTCGATGCCCGCGCCGCCGGTGCCGATGCGCTTGAAGCTCTCGATGCGGTAAACGTCCAGGCCCAGCTGCTGCTTGAGGTACTTGCGCAGGCCCGGCAGGCGCCACGTCTCGCCCACGCCGATCACGCGCGTCAGCTTGGCGTCGCGGTTCAGGCTCTGGAAGTAGCCGATGGAGCGTTGGATGTCCTGCGCGAGGTCCGTGAAGACGGGGCGCATCGCCTGGAAGACCTGGCGGGCGTGCTTTGTGTCCTGAGCCTCACGCTTCAGCTTCTCGGCCTTCGCGTAGCTCAGCTGGAACTGGCTGACGAGCGCCTCGGTGAAGTTGTGGCCGCCCAGCGGGAACGTCCGCACCCACATGCGGCCCGGCGTCGCGATCACGAGGTCGGTGCTTGTCGTGCCGATGTCAACGATGATCGTGCCGGGCGTCTGCTGGTTGAAGTCGAGGTCGTACGCGAGCGCGTTGTACACGGCGATCGGGCTGAGCACGACATGGTGCGGCACGATGCCGACGTCCTCGAGCATCGTGAGGCGCTCGGCGATACGGTCCTTGGTGACCGCGAAGATGCCGACCTCGAGCTCCGGCGAGTCGGGCGTCACGAACGTCTGGTAGTCCCACTCGACCTCTTCGAGAGGGAACGGGATCTGCTGCTTGGCCTCGAACTCGATGATGCTCGCGACCTTCTTCGGCTCCACGGGCGGGAGCTTCGCGAAGCGGGCGAAGCTGCTGTGGCCGGGGACGCTGATGGCGACCGCCGCCTTGGAAAGGTCCACCTGGCTCGCCAGCGTGCCGAGCGAGACGCGGATGACGTCGTTGGGATCGACGCCGGGTGTGGAAAGCACCTTTGGGTGGGGGATGAAGGCCCAGTCGGCGAGGCGGCAGCGCCCCTCACCGCCGGCCTCGAGCTTCACGGCCTTGACGGCCGCCGCCCCGACTTCGATCCCCCAGCACGCGTTGCTTGTAGCCATGCGAACCTCGCTTGTGCGCGCGTCCCGCGTCTTCGGGGCGCGGGGCCGGAATACTACGACTCCACGCGAGGATACGGAAGGTGCGCACACGGGTTCCCGCCCCGAGCGTCACGGGTTTGTCACGGCGGGCGCGGGCCGCGGCGCGCCGCCGCACTCCGGGCACGGCGCGCTCTTCGGCAGCCCGCGGCGGTCGTAGCCGCACGCGGCGCACCTGTTCTTCTTCGCGGCGGCGTTCGAGCGGACGTCGCGGTACAGCAACGCGAAGCCCACGGCCCCGAAGGGGATCGCGAAGAAGAGAATCGGCATGCTCACGCGCCCGGCGGCGCGCGTCGCGCCGGGCGGCAGCATGGGCGCCGCGGTCCAGTCGGCCGGCGTGAGGCACCATGCGCGGAAGCTCGGCGACGGTCCCGTGGGCGCGAAGTCCAGCCGGTACCAGGAGATCGTGCCGAACCGACACGACACGCTTGTCTCGACGAGTTGCGGCGCCCCGCCGGCCGCCGGGGTCGGGGCCGAGCGCTCGTAGTACCCGGGCCGCAGGAAAAAGCTCGCGAGCGCGACGAGAAGGACCGCGGCGCACACCGAAGCGCTGAACCACTTCACGGTGCGCCAGAGCCATCCGCGGTGCCGGGGCGTGGTGACGAGGTCCTCTGGGAAAAAGGCTCCCATCGCTCGAGGAGTATTGGCGGGTCGCCGCCTATTCCTTCTCGCGGGCCTTCCCGTCGATTGTCAGCCGGGCCGAGACGCTGTTGCGGCGCCTGCCGCCGAGGCTTGGCGGCAAGATCGAGCGCAGCAGGTACCAGAGCGCAACGACCGCCGCGCCGGTCACGACCCAGAATTGCCAGTCATGAACGGGCACGGGCGAGCGTACGGGCGATGACGCCGATCACGATCCGCGGCCGGCGAATGGACGCCGCCCCCTCCTCGGCCACGCACGCGCGACCGAGCGGCCCCTCGCCGCCACTCGTTGTCCCCTGATCACGAGCATGGTCGGCCGCGCTGATGACCGGCGCCCAGCCGTTGTTGCCTGATCTTAAAGCCACTTTGGGGATTTGAACCCCAGACCTATGCTTTACGAAAGCATCGCTCTACCGCTGAGCTAAAGTGGCGTCCGGCGTCCCCCTCGCCGTCGGGGACGCCGCGGGGGAGCGGGATTATCCGCCCGTCGACGGTCGTTTTCCAGCCCTAACGCCGCTTGCCCGGCGATTGGCCGTCCAGCCGTGCGCCCCAGGCCGCGGGCGCGGGCGATTCGCGGCCTTCTCGGTCTAATCGGAGCCCCTTGCCGTGGGCGGTGGCGAGCTCGATCCGCGCGCCGGCGGACTGGAGCATCGCGAGTTGGCGGCGGCCGATGCGCGTGCGGAGCGTCACGGCCGGGTCTGGCCTTTCGGTGTCGTAGCTGCGTTCGAGCACTTCGCCCTGGCGCTCGATGAGCGTGATCGTCTTGCCGTCCGAGAGCGGCACCGTGACGTCGAACTCCTCGATCGCTCCGCGCGCGGCGTCGCGCACCAGGTCGGTCACCTCGGCGATGCCGCGGCGGTCCCCGCCCGGCAGGGCGCAGATGGGGATCGCGCCCGGGATGCGGCGCTGCCACAGAAGGACTTCGCTGTTGTCGGCGAGGCGGTCGACTTTGTTGAGCAGCACGTGGCGCGTCGGCGGGCGCCAGGTGCGGTCCTCGTCGTGCGTCGAGTGCGCGACCTCCTCGATGAGCTCGTCGAGCACGCCCGTGACCGCTTTGTACTGCAGCTCGGCCGCGGGGTCGGAGACGTCGAGCAGGATCAGGAGCATGTCCGCGTGCGTCGCTTCCTCGAGCGTCGCCTTGAAGGACGCGACGAGGTGGTGCGGGATGTCGCGCACGAACCCGACCGTGTCGGAGAGCATCACGGACAGGCCCCTGCCCAGGCTCCACTCGCGCGTGCGCGTCGTGAGCGTGGCGAACAGACGGTCGTCCGCGTAGGCGCCGCCCGCGGTGAGGGAGTTGAAGAGCGTGCTCTTGCCTGCGTTGGTATAGCCGACGATGCCGACGGTGAAGTGCTCCTGCTTGCGGGCGAAGACCTCTCGCCGCCGGCGTGCCTGGATGGTCGCGAGTTCCCGCTTGAGCGCGACCTTGCGGTCGGCGACGAGGCGGCGGTCGATTTCCAGCTGCATTTCGCCCGGGCCGCGGGTGCCCACGCCGCCCCGGATGCGCTCGAGGTGGCTCCACATCGCGCGGAGGCGCGGGTAGGTGTACTCGAGCTGCGCGAGCTCGATCTGGAGCTTGGCCTCGGCGGTGGTCGCGCGGGCGGCGAAGATGTCGAGGATCAGCTCGCTCCGGTCCACCACCTTGCGGAGCGTGGCCTTCTCGATATTGCCGATCTGGCGCGGCGAGAGGTCGTGGTCGAAGATGATCGTCGAGGCGCCCAGCTCCTCGCAGAGCGCCTTGAGCTCGTCGATCTTGCCCTTGCCCATGCACGTGCCGGCGACGGGGCGCTCGAGGCGCTGCGACATCTCCCCCACCACCTGCGCGCCGGCCTGCTGCGCGAGGTCGCGCAGCTCGCCGAAGGGGTCGCGCGGGTCGTACTTGCTCTCGGGGAGCCGAACCGCGGCGAGGACGGCGCGCTCGGCCTGGACGTTGAGGGATTGGCGTTCGGTCGGGGAGGGCATGAAGTGCGTGGTGCTTTGTGCGTGGTGCGTCGGGAGAGAAAAGAGACGTGAATCAGGAACAAGCGAACAGCGGTCAAGGTTCGCGGCCGATGACCTCGAGGATTTCCAGCACGCCCTCAATCTCCTCCCGCGTCGCGACGAAGTCGGCGTGCGCCTTGAGCCCGGGGTCGGCGTTCGCGGGGCAGGCGAAGAAGGCCACGCGCTCGCGGATGGCCATGTCGCCCATCGTGTCACCGATGCCCGCGAGCCGCCCGCGCGGGGTGTTCATCATCCGCGTCAGGCGGTCGATGCCGCTCCCCTTGCTCACGTGCGCCAGTTCGAGGTTCACCCACGCAACGGTATGGCCGATCCGGAAGTTCCACCCCTCCGCAGCGACGCGATCCCTGATCGCCGGGATGTGCTTCATCAGAAAGTCCGTGTCCGCGTGCCAGAGGGAGATGCTGGCTGTCTTCCCGGGCTGCATCACGAAACCCCGTGGCGCGAGGTCGTGCCGGATCCAGGCCGTGCATGCACGGACCGTTTCCATGTCCCCCGGCGTGATCGCGGGGTCGATGATGTACCGGTTGTCGCGCGGGTCGTAGAGCCAGACACCCATCTCGCAGACAATCGGGGCGGCGTCGTTCGCGATGACGCGGCAGATCGCCTCGGCGTACGGCTGGGGCCGGCCGCTGCACAGGGTGACGGCGGGGCCGCCGGCGCCGATCGACCGCCGGTTCCAGGCGGAGACGCGGGCCAGACCGTCGGCGTCCACCGGGCCGTGCCGTTCCGGGCCCAAGCACCCGTCGATGTCCGAGATGATGAGGTCGAACCGGCCCTTCATGCATACAAGGTAGCGTGTGGAAGCGGTGAGTACCCGATTCCGGCGCGGGGACGCAGAACAGATGAGCAAGAAGCGAAGGCGATGACCGATTGACGATGCGGACGCGGGCGGCTTAAGCCTCCGCTTCTTCAACCCAACCGATCTCTTCTCGTCGATCTCATCACCCCTGCGAGGCTGTGCCGGAATCGGCCTCTCGTTGCCCACAGAACACACCGGAGACCCCATGCGTCTTCTCTTCGCCGTCGCGATCTTCACAGGGGCAGTGCTCACGTTCATGGTGCAGCCTCTCGCGGCGAAACTCGTGCTCCCGCTGCTGGGCGGCACGCCCGCGGTGTGGGCGACGACGATGGTCTTTTTCCAGGGTCTTTTGCTGGCGGGGTACGCGTACGCGCACTTCGTCGGCGCCCGCTTCCCGCTCAAGGCGCAGGTCGGCCTGCACACCGCGCTGCTCGTCGCCGCGGCGTTCACGCTGCCCGTCACGCTGCCGAAGGACCTCGGCCCGCCGCCCGTGGGGAACCCGTCGCTCTGGCTGCTCGGCGTGCTCGCGATGATCGCCGGCGCGCCCTTCGCCGTCGCGAGCGCGACAAGCCCGCTCCTGCAACGCTGGTTCTCGCGCACCGGGGACGCGGAGGCGACGAACCCGTACGCCCTGTACGTCGCGAGCAACGCCGGGAGCCTTCTCGGGCTCCTCGCGTACCCGTTCGCGATGGAGCCGGGGCTGCGACTGCGGGAGCAGGGCGTGTTCTGGATGTACGGGTACTTCGCGCTCGCGGCGCTCATCATCGCGTGCGGCGTGCGGACGATCTCGCTCGCGGGCGGCGGGGACGGCGCCCCGCTGGGAGCAGCCGCGGCCGCCGGCGCGCCGACGCCGTGGCGCACCCGCGGGCGGTGGGTGCTCCTCGCGTTCGTCCCCAGCACGCTCCTGCTGGGCGTCACGCTGACAATCTCGACGGACGTCGCGGCGATCCCGCTGATGTGGGTCGTCCCGCTGTCGCTTTACCTGATCACGTTCATGCTCGCCTTTTCGCCCCGCGTGCGCGTCGATGCGCGGGCCATCGCGTGGGCGCTCGCCGCGCTGACGCCGGTTGTCGCGGCCGTGACGCTCGTCAAGCTGCAGGAACCGCTGCTGCTCGTCGTCGCGCTGCACCTCGCGGCGTTCTTTGCCGCGGCGTGGATGTGCCACAAGTTGTTCAGCGACGAGCGGCCGCCGGTCGCGCGTCTCACCGAGTATTACATGTGGCTCAGCGTGGGCGGCGTGCTCGGGGGCGTCTTCGCGGCGCTCGTGGCGCCGAGCGTGTTCAACTACGTTCTAGAGTACCCGCTCGCGCTGGCGGGCGCATTGCTCCTCGCGCCCCAGGTGCGGGACAAGGTCCGCGCTGGCGCCGGGCCCCTCCTCCGAAGGCTCGCGGTGCCCGTCTTCTGCGCCGTCGCGTGCGTCGCCGCGGTCGTGTTCATGGCGGGGTTCATCGCCGAGGGGCGGTTGCGGGTCGGTTCCCCGTCGGCCGCGGCGTCGACCCTGCTCGCGGTCTTCGTCCTGTTCGCCGGCATCGCCTGGGCGCTGGGCCGTTGGCCGGGCGGCGCGCTCGCGACGGGCGCCGCCCTGTGCGTCGCGCCGATGGCGACGCGCCTGCCCACGCTGCTCCACCAGGAGCGCACGTACTTCGGCGTGCACGAGGTCATCAATACACCCAGCGGGCGCTTCCGCCACCTGATGCACGGCACGACGATCCACGGGTCGCAGTACCGGCCCGGGCACGACGAGGACCCGCGGCTCGCGCGGCTCCCGACCAGCTATTACCACCCCGCCGGGCCGTACGGACAGGTCTTCACCATGCTCGCCCGCGCGGGCCGCAACCAGCGCGTGGGCGTTATCGGCATGGGCGCCGGGGGCATCGCGGCCTACGGCCTGCCGGGGATGCGCATGACGTTCTTCGAGATCGACCCGGCGGTCGAACGCATCGCGCGCGACAAGAGCCTGTTCACGTTCGTGCAGGACTCCCAGGCCGACGTCGATGTTGTGCTCGGGGACGGGCGCGTGGCGCTCGCTCGCCAGCCGCAGGGGGAGTTCGATCTGCTCGTCCTCGACGCGTTCACGTCCGACGCCGTGCCGACGCACCTCCTCACCGTCGAGGCGTTCCGCGACGCGTACCTGCCGCGGATGAAGCCGCACGGCGTCGTCCTCGTCCATATTTCAAGCCGGTACTTCGACCTCGCGCCCGTGCTGGGCGCGATCGGTCGGGAACTGGGCCTCGTCGCCTTCGCCCGCACGAACGACAAGCCGGCCACGGACCTGGAGGAAGCGCAGGGCCGGCTGATCTGCGATGTCGTCGTCTTCGCCAGATCGGAGGCGGACCTCCTGCAGATTCCGGCCGACTCCCAGTGGCGCCGCCTCACGGTGCCCGCGGGCGTGAAGGCCTGGTCCGACGACCACGCGAATCTGCTGGCGACAATGAAGTTCGACTGACCCGTACGCTCCGGCATGGCCCACCTCGACTATGTCACCGCCGGCGAATCGCACGGCCCGGGCCTGCTCGTCACCGTGTCGGGAATGCCGAGCGACCTCCCCGTCGATCTCGACTTCGTCAACGCGCAGCTCGCGCGCCGTCAAGGGGGCTTCGGGCGGAGCGGCCGGATGGGTATCGAGGAGGACCGCGTCGAGGTCGTCGCCGGCGTGCGGCGCGGCGCGACGACGGGTGCGCCAGTCGCCTTCCTCATCCGCAACAAGGACGCACGGCTCGACGACGACGCGAAGACGCCCGCGGTCCACCGGCCGCGGCCGGGGCACGCGGACTTCGCCGGGAGCGTGAAGTGGCTGACGACCGACTGCCGCGACACGCTGGAGCGAGCGAGCGCGCGCGAGACGGCGGCGCGGGTCGCGGCGGGTGCGCTCGCGCGGCTGCTCCTGCGAGCGTTCGCCGTCGAGACCGTCGGCTTCGTGCGGTCGATCGGCACGGTGGCGACGAGCGCGACGCCGCGTGAGGAGGACCTCGCGGCGTTCATCGCGGCCCGCGACGCGAGCGAAACGTACTGCCCCGACGCCGACGCGACGCAGCGGCAGATCGCGCTCATCCGCGAAGCGAAGCTCGCCAAGGACACCGTCGGCGGCCTTGTGGAAACCCACGTCTTCGGTTGCCCGCCGGGGCTGGGCACGTGCGCCGACTGGCGCGACCGGCTGGACGCGCGCCTCGCGTACGCGGTGATGGGCGTGCAGGCGATCAAGAGCGTCGAGATCGGGCTGGGGAAGGAGTGCGCGTCGCTGCCGGGCAGCCGCGTGCACGACCCGATCCGCTTTGACCCATCGCGGCGCGACACGCACCCGTCGCTGGGCTTCTCGCGCGATACGAACAACGCCGGCGGCCTCGAGGGCGGGATGACCAACGGCCAGCCGGTGGTCGTCCGCGCCGCGATGAAACCGATCAGCACGCTGCTGCAGGGCATGCCGAGCGTGGACCTGAACACCAAGCAGGCGGAGAAGAGCCAGTACGAGCGGAGCGACATCTGCGCCGTCCCCGCGGCGAGCGTCGTCGTCGACCACGTCGTCGCGTTCGAGGTCGCGCGGGCTCTGCGCGAGAAGTTCGGGGGCGACTCTATGACGGAGGTGCGCGCGCAGCACGCGGCGTTCATGAAGTACGCGCGGATGCTGCCGCTGGAGGCGCCGATCACGTCCATCGCTTGATTCGCGGCTCGACGCCCTTCGTCCTCCGTGAGCAGGTGAAGAGGTGAACAGGTGCACGATCGCTCCGCAATCACCTCCTCACCTGCTCACCTCTTCACCTCACGCAGTCCCCATCACCGCCGTTGCGTGAATCCCTACGATCCAACTCCAGGGTGTAGCTCAGTTTGGTAGAGCGTGTGGTTTGGGTCCACAAGGCCGCAGGTTCAAATCCTGTCACCCTGACTTTTCGCGTGATGAACCATTGCGACCTGAACCGGGCTCAGGCGGGATTGCAAGGCCGCACTCGGGACACACCGCGGATGGAATGTTCTTGATGTCGTACGCGCACCGCACGCAGCGCCCGCTTCTGCGCCGTCGCTTCGGGATTCCGATGAAGCGCCAGGCCGCGGTCGCCCACGCAACACAAAGAAAGACGACCGCGAACCAGCCGTGCAGGCCGACTTCGAGTTGCTGCCAACCGCCCCCACCTGGAGATTTCCAGAATGCTCCAAGGAGTTGCCAATCGCGCGGCTTGATCAGCCCTTGATCAGGGCCGCCGTCGTAGTGAACCAGAAAACGCCCCTTCACGAATCCGATGTATGAGCAGTACCGATCGGTGCTGTGATAGAACCTATAGGGCCTATCGGTCGCCGCGCATATCCAGAGCCACGCGAGAAGCAGCGTGAACCCCGCGAGCAGAAGGCAGATTGCTCTCGCGGCCCACCATCGCGCGCCGCGAAGCCCGGCACGCCATGACATGGCATGAGCTTAGTCAAGGACGAACCTGCGCATCGGCCTTTCGGAACGTGTCACCGTTCCGACGTAGAGGTTGAGGCCCATGCCGATCTCTCCGAGTGGACCGGCCCGAGCGTACGGTCTTCGTCGTCCGCGCTTCGCATAGCGCGTCGAGGCGAGGAAACCCATGCCCAGACTCCGCGTCCACTGCTTCGGGACCTCACTTGACGGCTACGGCGCGGGGCCCGATCAGAGCCTCGAGAACCCGATGGGCGCGGGCGGGCTGGCGGCGTACTGCCTTCCCGGGATGCGCATGACGTTCTTCGAAATCGACCCCGCGGTGGAGCGCATCGCGCAAGAAGAGCTTCTTTATCTTTGTGCAAAACTCTGACGCCGATGTGGACGTCGTGCTCGGGGAGGGCCGCGTTTCGCTCGCGCGGCAACCCGACGGAGAGCTCGTGGACCTGAACACCAAACAGCTGGAGAAGAGCCAGTACCAGCGGAGCGACATATGCGCCGTCCCTGCGGCGAGCGTCGTCGACGAGCACATCATCGCGTTCGAAATCGCTCGGGCTCTGCGCGCGAAGTTCGGCGGCGACTCGATGACGGAGTTGCGCGCCCAGCACGCCGCGAGCCTCTGGTCGCGACGATTGCATAGCGACCGACGCGCCCCATGCGCAAGCACGCGGCGGTGACCAGAGGTCGCGGTCCGGTGCTTGATGGTGGAAAGACGCCGCCTTGGTCATGCGAAATGAAGCCGGTTGCGACGTCACATCCCGAGGTGGCGGGTTGATCGTCCTGTGCTTGCGCGTGGGGCTTGTCAAGATGCACTACAATCGGTTCCAGGGTGTAGCGCGGTTCGGTGGAGCGTGTGGTTCGGGTCCACGAGGCCACAGGTTCAAATCCTGTCAGCCTGATTCGCAGAGCTTTGTAGCGGAAGTTGCCGCCGGATGGGGGTGGTTACGCATGACTGAGCGGGTCACGATCCCTTGCGAGGTCGGTGCGTTATGCAGCAATATCGCGGAAATGCTGCGCGGTGTCGAGCCATCCGTTAGCAACTATGGCTCTCGGCTCTATCCATGCGAAGTGATCACTGACGACGGAGTGTTCCACCCGCGCGTCTACGTGGTCAAGGCATCGTCGTATATCCGAGAGTGGGGCGTTTGGCCGTGGAGCGACCAGGGGAAGCGGTGGGTGCGGGCGGAGTCGATCTGTTCGTTGCATTCCAGCAAGTTGCGGCTGCCGGTGCGCTTCGCCAACACATTAAACGCTGCGGGCGAATCCGGGATGGGCTACTGTGCGTTTTCCGTTGAGTTGAGGAACGGCAGCCGACTGTACTTTGTCACTGGGAACGCCGTTGATTTTCCAAACTGGCCGCCGGGCGTAAGTCCAACGGATGTCATCGCGGTTCGTGCGCATGACCGCTCTCCGGCGCACGGAGTACGTCCGCCCTTCAGCCATGAGTCCAGTGCGGAATATGAGTGGTCGCCGTTCAGAGCACCTGTCTGATTCGATCACAGTCCATAGACCCACAAGGTCGTCTTCGCGGGCGACGGCAACGGGAGTTTCGAGGTTCTTTCATAAAAGTTCGGCCGGCGTACCGCAAACAGCGTTGAAACTCTTCCGCATTCCGAAATCACCGGCAGGCTGGCCTCCCTGCTTCGCCCGCTAGCGCCGGTGCATGAGCGACCAGTCGAATCTCGACGCGTGAACCGTGCTGGAGACCGCGAACAGTGAGGCGCCTTGCTCACTTCCGTTGCTTGGCTTCCACTGCTTTAGCGACGCGCTCCGCCAGTTCGTCAAGGGAATCGTCCTTCGCTTTGGCGATCCACTCCTTGTGCACCGGGCGCGCCTGCTCCGCGTCCAGCGCGGTGGTGATCAACGCCTTGAGCATGTCCGTGGAAGGATCGTGTTCGCGCGCTCTTACCGCGTACTTCTCGGCGACGTTCTCACGGCCGGCGGCGAGTAGCCCGGCATAGAGACGACCGGTCTTCTCACGGAACATGCGCGCGGGGGCCTCCTCCATGTACTTGCGCGTCTCCTCGTCCACGCCGCCGCGGGGCCGGTGCTGTTTCATCATCTCCATCATGTCCCGATCGGACTCGAGGTCGGCGAGCGGGTCCGACGAGAGGCGGCCGACATCGGCCCAGCGGCCCATGCCGACGAACATCTCTGTCAGCTCGTACTCCGACCGCTGGATAAGCGGCTGCCAGCGGGGTTGGTCCTTCACACGGTCGTACCACTTCACGGTCGCGTCCGTGTCGCCGAGCACGCGGTTGTTCAGCACGATCCAATCGTGCAGGTCGTCCTGGTCGATTTTCTCGCCCTCGAGACGCTTCCCGGTCTCGTCTCGAAGCCCGATGAACTTCGCGCGAGCTTTCTCGTTCACCGCCAGTCGTTCCATGTCGCCGGCCATGAACGACACGCGCACGCCGGCCATCGACGGCTGGTGCTCGAGCATGTTGTTCCAGAGCCACACGTATTCGTCAGCGGCGTCCGCGTGCTTGCGGTCCTGAGCGAGCGACCTCGCCAGGTCCATCCGCGCCCTGACGTTCACCGCCTCTCCGGCGGGCGCTTTCGCACGCTTCTTCACGGCTTCGATCGACTTCTCACCCTTCGCCACGCCTTCGAGCCACGCGAGCATCTGGTCGGGCGCTTTGTAGCCGACGACTCGATCGAACTCATCTCCGCCCTCCTTGAAAGCGACCATCGTCGGCATGGCTTCGATGTTCAATTGCCGCGCAAGCTTCGGATGCTTGTCCACGTCGAGCGCGACGACGACAGCGTTCTGCTTCGCCCATTCCACGACCTTCTCGTCGCGCCACGTCGTCTTGTCCATCTGCTTGCACGGCCCGCACCAGACGGCCGTCGCCTTCACGATGAACCATTTCTTCGCGTCCGCCGCGGCTTTCTTCGCGTCGGCGTAGGGCCGCTTGTCGAAGACCGGGGGTGCGTCGTCTGCTCGTGCGACCGGTGCGAGGAACATCAGGGCGAGCGCACAAAGGAACGCGAGCGAGAAGACGCGGACCATGGATAGCTCCTTGGAGTTCGGCGGCCGCCCAACCGGGTGATGATAACAGTCCGCGCGGGCCTCCGGGCGGTCCGGCTCGTGGGTCGGCGTTCCGACGCCCCTCGTATCATTGAGACTTGCCCCAGCCCACCCCCGACAACCCGCGTCGCAAGCACGTCCCGCCCATGGCACCGCCGCCCAAGCACGTGCCGATACGGCCCAAGTTCGAGTCCAAGCCTCCGCCGGTCAACCCGCGGCGGGTGCGGGGGGGCGAGCGCCTGCCGAGCGGCGAACTGACCGGGGCCGGGTCGTGGGCTGCTTCGCGCTGGCAGCGGATGATGGAAGAGGCGTCGGAAGGACCCGCGCTCCTCGAGGGGCTCGGGTACGCCCGCGAGGGGCAGACCAAGCGCATCACGTACGCCCCGGGCCGCGTGGACGCGTCCGTCCAGGGGCGCGCGTTCCGGCCCTACTCCACCACCATCACGTTCCCCATCATCGCGCCCGACGCATGGGATAAAGCGGTCAAGGCCCTCGCGGAGGGCTCGGTCTACGCCGCGAAGCTCCTCGCGGGCGAGATGCCCCGCAACATCGAGGACGTCTTCGACCCCCTCGAGCTCAAGCTCTTCCCGTCGGCCCCCGCCGACGTCCGCGTGACGTGCACGTGCGGCCACCCGCAGACCCCGCGCGCCGAGGGCGGCCCGGGGTGGTGCAAGCACGCCTGCTGCGTCGCGGCGTTCATCGGCGCGAAGTTCTCCGAGGACCCGTTCGTCATCTTCACGCTGCGCGGGCTCGAGCCGAGCGACCTGATGGACCGCCTGCGGCAGCGCCGCGCGGTCGTCGGGGCCGCGGCGGGCGCCACGCCGATCTACCAGCAGCGCGTGCAGGAGGCGAGCGAGGTGCGGCTCCCCTCGCTCGAGGAGGCGGTCGACGACTTCTGGGAGTTGGGGCCCGGCGCGGCGGACATCGACCTGTCAATCTCGCCCGCGCCGGTGAAGCACCCCCTGCTGCGCCGGCTCGGGTCGAGCCCGTGGTCGGGGCCGAGCGAGTTCCCGCTGGTGGGCCTGCTCGCGAGCTGCTACGAGACGATCAGCCAGGCGGCGCTGCGCGAGAGCGAGACGAAGTAAGAGGATTCACCGCAGAGTCGCAGAGGAAGATGAGACGAGAACGCAGACTGGTTTGAAGACCGCGCACTGGCGCACCTCTTCAATTCAGTCACTTCTCTTCTCAGCGTTCTCTGCGACTCTGCGGTGAACTCTTAGTTCTCGACGCGGCCGTCGGCGAGGCGCACCACGCGTCCGGCGCGGCGGGCCGTCTCGGCGTCGTGCGTCACGACGACCATCGTGTGCCCGTGGTCGCGGCGCAGCTTCTCGAGCATGTCGAGGATCGTCGCGCCGGTGGCGTGGTCGAGGTTGCCGGTCGGTTCATCGGCGAGGAGGAGGGGCGGTTTGTTCACCAGTGCCCGCGCGATCGCCACGCGCTGGCGCTCGCCGCCCGAGAGCTCCGCGGGGCGGTGCTCGAGGCGGTGCGAGAGGCCGACGTCGGCGAGCAGCGCCGCGGCGAATTCCCGCGCCGGCGCGCCCGCGATGAGCGACGCGATCGTCACGTTCTCGAGGACGGTCAACTCGGGGAGCAGGTGGTAGAACTGGAAGACGAAGCCGACGCTCGCGCGCCGGTAGCGGTCGAGGGCGCCGGCGGACATGCTTGTGACGCGGTCGCCACGGAAGCCGATCGTCGGCGCGGGCTCCGTGTCGGGCCGGTCGAGGCCGCCGAGCAGGTGCAGGAGCGTGCTCTTGCCCGAGCCGGAGGAGCCGAGGACCGCGACGAACTCACCCTCGGCGATCGAGAGATCGACGCCCCGCAGCACGGGCACGCGCACGCGCCCGAGGCGGTAGGTCTTGTGGAGGTTCGAGGCGGTGAGGATGGGCGGCATGGTTCACTCGAATCGCAGGGCGTTCACCGGCGTCATCCTCGCGGCGCGCCACGCGGGGACGATCGCGCCGACGACGCTCGACAGCACGCCGCCGACCATGACGACCGCGGCCTTGCCCCACGTGAGCGTCGTCGGGATCGTCGTGAAGTAGTAGATACGGGGGTCCCAGATCTTGATGCCCATGGCGCGCCCCATCCACTCGTGGATCGGGTTGATGTTCTCGACGATGCCCCACGCCGCGACGCCGCCGAGGATCGCCCCCACCACCCCGATCATCGCGCCGTAGAGGACCCAGACGCCGGCGACGCCCGGGGCGCTCGCGCCGATGGCGCGGAGCACGCCGATGTCGCGAGTTTTCTCCGCGATCATCGACCAGAAGATCGCGAGCACGAGGAAGACCGCGACGAGCGACACGAGGCTGAAGAGGAAGAGGACGAGGCCCGTCTCCTTCTGCACCGCGGCGATCATCGTGCGGTTCTGGTCCTCCCACGTCATGATCGAGACGTCGTAGAGCCCGGGCGCCTCGCCGGGATGGTCGGCGGCGAACTCGTCGTAGATCGCCTCGACGCGCCGGCGTAGAGGCGTGCTGGCGCCGAGCTCGGAAAGGTCGGCCTTCGCGCGCACGACGACGCTCGTCACCCGCGCGGGGTCGTCCACCAGTGTGGGCGCCGCGTCGCCGGTGGCGAAGGTCTCGCCGCCCCCGGCGTCGGTCGTCGAGGCCCCCGGCGCGATGCGCTTGGCCGCGTCCATCCGGAGCATGCGCTGCAGGACGTCCAGGCGGACGAGCACGACCTTGCTGTCGAACTCGTAGACGCCCGAGTGGAACTCGTTCGCGATCGGGAGCCGTCGCGTCGCCTGCTCGAGAGCCCGCCCCTGGTGGTCGATGGGGAGCACGCTGACGACGACGCTGCCGTTGCGGGGCATGAAGTCATCGGATGTTCGCGACGTCCCGTCGGGCTCCCGCACTTCGAATACGCCCGGGCGGTAGAAACCGAACTCGCTGCGGCGGTTGAAACCCGAGACCTCGATGCCCATCACGACGGCGGGCTCGGGCTCCGCGCCCGGTTCGGTCCGTGACAGACGCAGGCCGTTCTCGTGGTAGCGCGCGAGGTCGTCCGCGAGGTTGGGGTCGAGGCGCGGGTCCTCGCGCCCGGCGTCCTTCGCGACCGGTTCCGGCACCGGTTTCCACCAGATGATGTCCCTGAACGCCGTGACGCGCCCGTAGCTCTCGCCCTCCACACCCTTGAGGAGCACCATCTCGGTGCGCCCGTTGGGGAGGCTCAGGAGCGCGTAGGTGTCGATCATCGGCGCCGCCGCGGCGACCATCGGATCGGCCTCGAGGCGCTTGATCAGATCGTCGTAGTGCGCGAAGCCGACGTTGGGCCAGGTGATCGTGACGTCGCCGGTCATTGTGCGGCCGGTTCGGATGAGCTGGTCGAGAAATCCGCCCATGACGGACCAGATGACCAGCACCATCGCGGCGCAGAGGAGCACCGCGACCGACGCCAGCAGCGGCATGATCTTGCTGGCGAGGTACTTGCGGACAAGAAGCCACTGATACATGCGCAGTCTGCCCCCGTGCGCTCAACGCGGGCCCGCCTGGCCCGCTCACACCGTGTCGAATGCTAGCGCCGGGAAGACCCGTGCCCAGTTGCGCCACGCGAAGCGCTCGGTATCTGCGTCGGACCAGCCCCGGTTCCGCAGGGCCGTCGCGAGCCGCTCCAGGTCGCGGGGCAGGCGGATGCCCGCGGGCAGGTCGTTCGCCGAGAAGCCCCCGTCCATGTCGCTCCCGAGCCCGACGTGCGAAACCGACCCCGTGAGTTCGCACACGCGCTCGACGTGCGCCGCCGCGTCGTCGATCGTCGCGGCGCGTCCGGCCTCGGCGCGGGGCACAAGAAACTTGCCGAAGAGATTCAGGCCGATCACACCGCCGCGGCGGGCAATCTCCCGGATCGCGGCGTCGGTGATGTGCCGCTGGCTGGGCTCGACCGCCCCGGGCTCGTCGAGCAGCGCACGGCAGTTGGAGTGCGTGGCGATCACGGGGCGGTCGGTCGCGCCGAAGAGGTCCTCGAGCGCAGCGTCGGAGAGGTGGGAGGCGTCGTGCACGACGCCCAGCGCGTCCGCGGCCTTGACCATCGCACGCCCCTCGGGCGTCAGGCCGTGCTTGTCGAGATTGCCGCCCGCGTAGCGCGACGACCGCGCCCATGTGAGGCCCATCGCGACGACGCCCCGCTCTTTCCACCACGCCAGTTCGCCGGGCGACGCGACGGGGTCGGCGCCCTCGATGAGGATGCCGACGCGGAGCGGCGCAGTCGGGCCGGCGGAATCGCGCCCGGTGATCGCGATGTTACCGTCACGGCGCCAACGCTCGTAGATCTCGAGCTGCTCTCGCCCGCGTGCCGCCGCGGCGTCAGCATCGCCGCTCGGGTACGCGGTCGCGTCGTCCACGCCGCCTGTTTCGCAGAAGATCGTCGCCAGGCACGCGCCGACGCCGCCGTCCCGGAGCGAGGAGAGCGTCACGCTCCCGGGCGGCCAGGGCTTCGGGCAGACGGCCGGGTCGGCAGCGTGCATGTCGCGCCCGTTCGCGGCGATCGCGGCGAGGTCGAGATGAGCGTCGAACCAGCGCACGGCGACCGCACCGTAGACTTGCGGCATGAGCAACGACGCGGCCAAGTCGATGTACCTGCTCTGCCCCAAGGACGGCGCACACATGGAAAAGGTGGCGGCGGGCGAGTTCACGCTCGACCGCTGCACCGAGTGCGGCGCGATCTGGTTCGACGCCAAAGAGCTCGAGAACCTGCAGCGCGATAAGACCTCTGCGGCGCAGGTGGACGTCGGCGGCGCGGCGCGCGGCACGGGCCCGACGCTCACGAAGGGGCTGCTCTGCCCGAGGGACGGCTCGCCGATGAAGGAACTGGCCTTCCCCGATCAGAGCCACATCCTGGCGATGCGCTGCGGCATGTGCGGAGGGCACCTGCTGGACAGCGGCGAGTTCCGCGACGTCGCGTCGTTCACGCTGGGGGAGCGGATCAGGGCGTTCTTCGGCAAGTAGAAAAGACGGCGAGAACAAGAGACGGAGTGAGGAGAAGTGCCGACGATGTCGCCGGGGCTCCTTTCTTCACTCCGTCTCTTCGTCTCTCGGTCTCTTCTTCCTCAGAACGGGATATCGTCCGGGTTCGCGTCTTCCTGGGCGGGACGCGACGGAGCGGCCGCGGCGGGCCGCGCCGCGCGGGCCGGGGCGCGAGAGGGTGTCTCGACGTACCCACCCTCGCCGCCCGAACCGCCGCCGGCGCCTTGGCGCGAATCGATGAACTGGAAGCTCTCGATCACCACACCCATCTTGCTGCGCTTCTGGCCGGTTTCCTTGTCGTCCCACTGGTCGAGCTTGAGGCGGCCCTCGATGAAGACCGGCCGGCCCTTGGCCAGGTACTTGGCCATGATCTCCGCGGTCTTGCCCCACGCGTCGCAATCGACGAACGTGGTTTCCTCCCGCTTCTCGCCGCTCTGGTCGGTCCAGTGGCGGTTCACGGCCAAGCCGATCTTCGCCACGGACTGCCCCGACGGCGTCGAGCGCAGCTCGATGTCGCGGGTGATATTCCCCATCAGGAGCACTTTGTTATAACTGGCCATCCGAACCTCTCCCTGGCTGAGCGGCGTCCTGCCGGGTGCGTTCGTCCCACCCGAGGGACCGGCACCCGATCATAACCCGAAACCGTGTCCCGTGCAAGCCCGACCTTCGCGAATCAGGCCGGCGCCGCTTCCGTCGCAGGGGCCTCCGCCGCCGGCTCGGCCGGGGCGGGCTGGTCCTTGCGCTCGGCGCGCAGCTTGGCCTCGACAGCGAGCCCCTGGCGGTCGTCCGCCGCGGTCATCTGGTCGAGCGTCATCGTGTCCGCGCGGGTGATGAGCGTGCGGAGGACGAGTTCCGAGAGGTTGCAGTCGCGCTCGATGTGCGCGAGCTCGGAGCCCGGGGCCTTGAAGTAGCACAGGATGTAGAGCCCGCGCTTCTGGCCCCGGATCTCGTAGGCGAGCCGGCGCTCGTCCCACTTGCGCATGGCGATGATCTCGCCGTGCCCGCGGCTGATGATCTCCTCGATGTGACGGATGACGGCGGCGAGGTCGCCCGACTGGGCCTGCCCGATCAGGAACATCGCCTCGTAGTTATACACGCGCTTGCTGATGGCCATTGTCTTTCCTTCGTAAACGGTGATCAGTGATCCGTGAATGATGCCTTGAGAACGGAGACGGGAAACGGGGCGAACCGCTACGCGGGCGGCGCGGGGCCTTGCTCGCGCGGCTCACGGGCCTTGCGGGGCGGCGCGTCGGCGGGGGCGTTGGCGAAGTTCATCGCGGCGTCCAACCCCTTGGCCGCGAAGACCTCCGCCGCGTCCGCGGCGCGTTTGACCGAGCCCTCGAGCAGCGGCTTCTCCTCGTCGAAAAAACGCCCGAGGACGTAGTCCGCCTGGTCGATGTACGCGGGCTTGCCGCCGCCCGGCTGGACACCCACGCCCACGCGCAGGCGCGGGAAGGTGTCGGCGCCGAGCAGCTGCTGGATGCTCGCCAGCCCGTTGTGCCCGCCCGCGCCGCCGCCGGGCTTGAGCCTGAGCCGCCCGGTCGCGACGTAAACCTCGTCCACGACGACGAGCAGGTCCTTGGTGAAGTCGACCTTGAAGAACCGCACCGCGTCGGCGACGGACTGGCCCGACAGGTTCATGAACGTCGTCGGCTTGATCAGCAGGCACTTCTCGCCGCCGATCGTCGCGTCCAGCGTCGCCGCCTGGAAGCGCGCCTTGACAGGTTGGTTCGCGGCGTGCCGGCGCGCGAGCGCGTCCAGCACCATGAAGCCCGCGTTGTGGCGGGTCATGGCGTACTGCGGACCGGGGTTGCCGAGGCCGACGATGAGCTTCATGACGGGCACCAGGGGTTGGGCATCGGGCGCCATCGACCGAGCCACGGGCACGGGCACCCGGCGTCGGCGCGGAGCGCGACGCGCTCCACCACCGATGCCGGGTGCCCGATGCCGCGTGCATCTCGTCACTTCTTCGCGCCCCCGCCGGCCGCGGGCTTGGCGTCCTTCGCGGGAGCAGCGCCCTTCGCGGGCGCCGCGCCCTTCGCGGCGCCGGCAGCCGCCTCGCCCTCGGCGGGCTTCTTGGCGGTGATGACCTCGGGCTGAGCCGCGTCGCCAGCGACGGCGGCCGCCTCGGCGACCTTCTCCTCGGCCTGGACGACGATCTGCGCCACCATGCCGTGCGAGTCCGTCATGAGCTTCATGTTCGCGGAGGGGAGTTTGACGTCGCCGGCGGTGATGCCGTGGCCGACGTCGAGCTCGTCGATCCGCACCTCGATGAACTCCGGGATCTCCTGCACCGGGCACTCGATCTCGATCTCGGCGACGGGGTGCATCAGGATCGCGCCGGCCTGCTTGAGCCCCACGGCCTCGCCGAGCAGGTGGATCGGCACGCGCGTGCGCACGCGGTCCGTCAGCGACACGCGCGTCATGTCCACGTGCACGACGTTGGTGCCGAGGTAGTCGAACTGCAGGTCGCGGACGAGCACCATCTGGCCCTCGTCCATGTCCTTGGCGCCGGGGAAGTCGAGGCGGAAGACCTTCTCGCCCTTGGTGATGTGCGAGAGGGCCTCGCGCGCGTCGAGCAGGATCGGCACGGGCTCTTTGCCGCGCCCGTACACCACCGCCGGCAGCGAGCCGCCGTCGCGGTAACGCCTCGAGTAGCGCGAGCCCAGCCGCTCGCGGTGCTTGGCCGTCAACATCGGTGCCTTGTCCTTCATCGTCGCGTCCTTCCTTTCTCGAATCCGCTTCTGTTGTTCTTTCCCTTGTCCGCTACCGCTTCGCCCCCGCCGTCTTGTTGAAGAGCGCCGAGACCGATTGGTTGTTGTGGATCCGCAGGATCGCCTCGCCCAGCAGCGGGCCCACGCACAGCTCGTGCAGCCGGCCCGCGATCGGGGCGCAGCGCTCGGGCGTGGCGACCGTGTTCGTCACGATGATCCTCGAGATCGGGCTCGCCGCCAGGCGGTCCACCGCGCTGCCGACGAACAGCCCGTGCGTCGCCGCCGCGATCACCTGCTTGGCGCCGCGGTCCATCACCAGCTTCGCCGCCTCGCACACGGTCCCCGCCGTCGAGATCATGTCGTCGAACATCAGCACCGTGCGCCCCTCGACGTTGCCGATGATGTTGCTCATCGCCACCAGCGAGCCGGAGAGGCGCCGCTTGTTGATGATCGCCAGGTCGCCCCCCAGCAGGTTCGCCATACTCTCCGCGACCTTCACGTTGCCGACGTCCGGGCTCACCAGCGTGAGGTCGGGCAGCTCCGCGCGCATCTTCTGGAGGTAGTCCACGAACACCGGCGTCGCCGAGAGGTGGTCCACCGGCAGGTCGAAGAAGCCCTGGATCTGTGCCGCGTGCAGGTCGAGCGCGAGGACGCGGTTGGCGCCCGCGGCGGTCACGAGGTTCGCGACCAGCTTCGCCGTGATCGGCGTGCGGCCCTCGTCCTTGCGGTCCTGGCGGCCGTAGCCGAAGTACGGGATCACCACCGTCACGCGCCCGGCGCTCGCGCGCTTCAGGCAGTCGATGAAGATCACCAGCTCCATCACGTTGTCGTTCACGGGCTCGCCGGTGGAGATCACGACGTAGCAGTCGCGCCCGCGCACGTCCTCGTCGAGCTTCACGATCAGCTCGCCGTCCGGGAACGGGATCGTGCGTGCGAGGCCCAGCTCGATCCCCATGTGGTTGGTGATCCGCTTCGCGAGCGAGATCGAGTGCCGCCCGGCGAAGACCTTGATCCCGGTATAGAGCGAGCCGTTGGGCATCACGCTACCCCCACCTTCCCGCCACGAGAGCGGTAGATCGCGTCCACCTTCGCCAAGTCCTCGGGCGTGTTGATCGAGAGCACGTCCTCGGGCGGCACCGACGCCACCACCTCGACGCGCTCGCCCGCCCTCAGCAGCATCTCCGGCACGTCGGTCAGGTAGTACTCGCCGCTCACGGGGTTGCGCGCGATCCGCGGCAGCGCCCCCAGCAGCTTCGCGCCGTTGAAGCAGTAATAGCTCGGATTGACCTCGCGCACGGCCAGCTGCTCCGGCGTCGCGTTCTTCTGCTCGACGATGCGCTCGAATCGCCCCGCCGCGTCGCGCACGATCCGGCCATAGCCGCTCGGGTCGTCGATCACGGCCGTCGCCAGCGTCGCCGCTGCGCGCGCCCCGCGGTGCTTCGCGAGCATCGACGCGAGCGTCGCGGCGCGGATGAGCGGGCCGTCGCCGCAGAGGACGAAGACCTCGCCCGCACCGGCGAGCATCGGGGCGGCGCAGTTCACCGCGTGCCCGGTGCCCAACTGCTGGTCCTGCACCGCGTATTCGACCTGCGTATAGCCCGCCAGCGCCTCGCGGACGAGCTCCTGCCTGTGCCCCACCACCGCGACCACGCGGCCGCACCCCGCCTCGAGGCTGGCGTCCACCACGGCGCAGACCATCGGCCGGCCGCCGACCGGGAAGACGACCTTCGGGAGGTCGCTGCGCATGCGCGTGCCCTTGCCCGCTGCAAGGATCACGGCCACCGGCTTGCTGCTCGACGTCGTCACACGCTGCGGCGTTCTCGCTCGGCCGGGTTGCGGCGCGGAGCAGACAATTGGTCCGCCTGGATTCGAACCAGGACAAACAGAACCAAAATCTGCTGTGCTGCCATTACACCACGGACCAGTGGTCGGGACGGATCCCGTCGAGAACGCACCCTCCAAAGGTGGGGACAACCCACCGGCACGGACCACAGGAATCGCGGTCCGTTTCGTCGCTTGCGCGAGAGCGGTGCCGCGGCAACGGGCCGGCCAGAATCGCCGGCCGGAGTGTGGACGGCCCTGAACGCCGCGAGGCGGGCCGCCCCTGATCACGCCTCGGGAACACCGGTCCTGGTGGCGTTCCGTCCGTCGCGATCGGCTCCGATGGGCAAGGATAGGCAGGACCTCTCCGCTCGGCGACGTACCTTGCCTCCCGTGCATGACGCCCCAACGCCAGCCGCGGAGATCACGGTCATCGGCGCGGGGGCCGCGGGCCTTTTCGCGGCGATCTGGGCGGGCAGAACGCTCGCGGAACGCGGGGCTCCGCCGGGGCGCGGCTCGGTGATCGCCCTCGACGGCGCGGCGAGGCTGGGGGCCAAGATCCTCGTCGCCGGGGGTGGGCGGTGCAACGTCACCCACCACGAGGTGAGCGAGCAGGACTACGCGGGGAGCACCGCGCCGGCGATCCGCAACGTGCTCGCACGGTTCCCCGTGACGCGCACCGTCGAGTTCTTCCGCGACCTGGGCGTCGAGCTCAAGCGTGAGGAGACGGGCAAGCTCTTCCCCACCACCGACGATGCGCACACCGTGCTCGACGCGCTCATGCTGGCCGTGCGCGAGGCGGGCGCGGAGGTGATCCATCCGTGGCGGGTCGGCGCTCTCCGCAAGGAAGGCGAGATGTTCGTGATCGATCGTGAAGGGGGTGGCGACGCCGTGCACGCGCGGCGCGTCATCCTCGCGACGGGCGGCATGGCGCTGCCCAAGACCGGCAGCGACGGCAAGGGGTACGAAATCGCTCGCGCGCTCGGGCACACGACCACGCCGCGCATTGTCCCGGCGCTCGTGCCGCTCAAGCTCCCGCAGGGCCACTGGGTGACGACGCTCTCCGGTGTCAGCACCGCCGCGCGGGTCGAAGTGCGTTCATCGACCGGCAGACGCCTCAAGGCGTTCACAAACTCTCTCCTGCTCACGCACTTCGGGCTGTCGGGCCCGGCCGCGCTCGATATCAGCCGCTTCCTGAGCGAAGCGCGGGCGAGCGACGCCGGCGCGGGGCTCTTCATCCATTGGCTTCCCGGGCTCGGCGAGGTCGAGCAGGTCGATGCGGCCCTCGTCGCCGCCCGCGACCGGCGCGTGCTCACCTTCCTCGCGGGGCACGGTCTCCCGGAGCGACTCGCCTCGGCGGTCGCCGAGAGCGCGGGGGCCGACCCGCGCCGACCCATCGCCGAGCTTCCGCGCGGACAACGGCGCGCGCTCGCGGGCGCCGTCGCGTCGTCGCCGGTGCCCGTCGTCGGCGACCGTGGGTTTCTCTTCGCCGAGGTGACGGCGGGGGGCGTGCCGCTCAAGGAAGTCCGGCTCGAGACGATGGAGAGCCGCGTCTGCCCCGGGCTGCACCTGTGCGGGGAGATCCTGGACGTGGACGGCCGCATCGGCGGCTTCAACTTCCAATGGGCGTGGGCGAGCGGGTTCGTCGCCGGGCGTTCCGCCGCGAGCGGCCCCTGATCGCCGATCGCCGCGGAGACACAGGCAAAGAACCGATTGATCGGACGAGGGGACACGGGCTTCTTTGTGTCCCTGTCGTGATCGACCGCCGATGCGCCCGGATCAGTGAACGTTCTGCGCAGCCAGCCACCGCTCACAATCGAGCGCGGCTTGGCAGCCCATCCCCGCGGCGGTCACCGCCTGGCGGTACTGCGAATCGGCGACGTCGCCCGCCGCGAACACGCCCGCGAGGTTGGTGTAGCTCCCCCGCTGCCGCAGCGCGACATACCCGCTCTCGTCGAACTCGAGGCCGCTGCCCTTGAGGAACTTGGTCGCGGGCGTGTGGCCGATCGCGATGAACAGGCCGCGGAGATCAAGGCGCGACTTCTCGCGCGTCACCGTGTCCTCCAGGAGGACGCCCTCGATAAACTTATCGCCCAGCACGTCGAGCACGACCTTGTTCCAGACCACCTTCGCGTTGGGGCGCGAGAGGTAACGCTGCTGCATGATCTTGCTGGCGCGCAGCGTGTCGCGCCGGTGGATCACGTAGACCACGCTCGCGAACTTGGTGAGGTACGTCGCCTCCTCCATCGCGGTGTCGCCGCCGCCGATGACGCCCAGGGGCTGCCCGCGGAAGACGGGCAGCGCGCCGTCGCACACCGCGCACGCCGAGACACCGCCGCCGGTGGTCGCCAGACGCAG
>Ga0196963_10000586_pt1 | contig 31019 bp, 25 predicted proteins | sample S1_5metaG_FD_148600 | JGI IMG/M metagenome (GOLD analysis project Ga0196963, IMG submission 148600) | Soil microbial communities from Anza Borrego desert, Southern California, United States - S1_5 | ecosystem: Environmental > Terrestrial > Soil > Desert | place: USA: California | collected...
TGCTGTGATTGTCGAAGCACGGGAACCACCACGAGTGGTCCTCCATCGCGCCCTGCGTCCAGGCCATCGCCGCTTCGCCGCGCGTCGCGTCGGCGGCGACGAAGCACAATCCCTTGGGAGGGTCGCTGGCCGCGAAGGCGACTTCGACGACGTACGCGGACGGCAAGGTCTCCGGCAGGGCGATGTCGATGCGGCCGTCGCCGCGGCTGAAGCTGGCGGCGACGCCGTCGATCGTCACGCCGGCGATGTCGAGATCGTGCTGGTCGAGGATCAGCGTGCGCTCGCGCGCGCCGGCGCGCAGCGGCTCGACGTGGTGGCGCACCGTGCCGGCGACGCGTCGCGCCGCGAGATCGATGGTCACCGTCAACTCGACATGCGTAATCCGAAACGGCCGCGCGCGGATCCAGGTCGGCGCGGTATCGGGCGGGCAGAACGGTCGGACGTCGCTCATGCGGCGATGCTGGCGCCGGCCGCAACGCTGTCGAGACGCGCGGAACGCGGGATTGTGCACTGACCTTGCCAGCCGGCGTCGCTGCAAGGTTCACACAGCCGGAATCTCGTTCCGGTCGCGATCGAAACCCAGTACGACCCGCCATCGCCCCGCGCACGTGCGCTGGGCTCCACACACGCGGCCTCACGCCGCCTTGTCCCCGAACGGATATCCCGATGCGTCTGATGTTCCCGGCCCTCGCGGCCGCTCTCGCCCTCTCGACCGGCTGCATGGATTCGGTCTCGCGCCTCAACCCGATCGGTGGTTCCGACCCCGTCGCGCAGCAGGTCGACATGATGAAGTCCAATGCGATGGTGCCGTACGTCACCCCGTTCCACGCCAACCCGAAGGTCGGCCAGTACGCGGTCTACAAGGACGGCATGGGCGAGACCTGGTACGGGATCGTCGGCGGCTCCGCCGGCGCGTGGGAGGTCGAGAAGCGCTCGCCGATCGCCGGCTCGGACAAGAAGCTGACGACCCTGATGGTCGTCGACGACAAGGGCAACGTGAAGAAGGCCTTCGCCGGCCCGTACGTCGCCGACGCCAAGGAGCCCGCCGCGGCCACCGAGGTCAAGGTCATGGAAAAGCCGAAGGACCAGCCCGCCACCGCCGCCGTGAAGGGCCCCGAGCCGACCTGGAGCAAGGACAAGATCGAAGGCGAGGAGGTCGACAAGATGACCCTCGACAAGACCCAGATGTGGATGAGCCCGAAGGCCTACTTCGCCTCGTACCTCGCGGTCGAGAAGCCGGATCCCCGCGGCGGAGCGATCCGCACCTCGTACGACGGCAAGGTCGTGTCCGAGCGCGTGAAGCAGGGCGAGGGCGAGACCAAGCCCTCGATCGTCGTCGCGAAGTGATCTGACGCGCGTTCCTCATCGCGAGGAGCGACGGATGGGCCGGTGGCGCATGCCACCGGCCCATTTTTTTCATCGACGAGCCGCTTCGCGCTTCGCGCTTCGCGGTCAGAACGGCCAGCGGTCGCCGCGGGTCGTCAGCCGGATCCGGCAGAGCTTGTCCCCGGCGGTCATGTACAGCGTGCGCCCGTCGTCGCCCCAGCCGCAGTTCGCGATCTTGCCGCCGGTGTCGATGCGGCCGATGAGCTCGCCCGCCGGCGTCATCACGCACACGCCACCCGGCCCGGCGGCGAAGACGTTGCCGTGCTGGTCGACCTTCATGCCGTCCGGCACCATGCGCTTCTCGGGCACCTCGTGCGTCCGGTCGCAGAACACCCGCCCGCGACCGAGCGAGCCGTCGCCGCGCACCTCGTACGCCATCCACACCGCGCGCGTCGGATCCGAGTTGGCCACGTAGAGCTGCTTGCGATCGGGCGAGAACGCCAGCCCGTTCGGCCGCGACAGCTCATCGGTCACCAGGTCGAGGGTCCCGTCGCGGCGCAGGCGGTAGACGCCGCAGAACGGCAGCTCCCGGTCCATGTCCTCGGCGCCGCGCACCAGGCCGTAGATCGGGTCGGTGAAATACAGGTCGCCGTCGGGGTGCCAGACCAGGTCGTTCGGGCTGTTCAGGCGCTTGCCGGCGAAACGCTCGGCGAGGACGGTCTTGCGCCCGTCGCTCTCCAGGCGCGTCACCCGCCGATCGCCGTGCTCGCACAGCGTCAGCCGGCCGTCGCGGTCGAAGGTCAGTCCGTTCGACCCGGGCTCGCCCGCGCGCGGCTGCGCGCCGGTGTAGCCGCTCGGCTTCATGACGGTCGACAGCCCCTCGCCGCCCTTCCAGCGGTGGATGGCGTTGGCCGGGATGTCCGAGAACAGCAGCGACGCGTCGGCGTGCCGCCACGCCGGGCCTTCGCTCCAGGCGAACCCGGTGGCGAGGACCTCGATCGTCGCGTCGCGCGGGACGAGCGCGTCGAGGCGCGGGTCGAGTCGTTCGATGCGGCCGATGGTGTCCATGGCGGCATGGTTGGCTCGATCGCCGAGCCTGGAAGCGCGAAGCGCGGCGTCGACGGCGCTGCGCGCCGCGATCAGCGCGGAGCGGTGACGAGATGCGACGCATCCTCGCGCATCAGCCGCCCCGCGCCGTCGGCGCCGCGCGCGCACAACGCGCGGAACGCGTCGACCAGCGGCGTCGGCACGCGCGCGAACGACCGGTCGCAATCGTACAGCCCGGCCTGCTGCAGGTAGCGCGCCGGCGGCAGCACGCCCTGGCGGTAGCTCGAGGTCACCAGCGCGAAGAGCGGCCACCACGTGTAGCCGACCAGCGGCACGCCGGCGGCGCGGATGCGAGCGACGGCCGCCACCGAATCGTCGAGCCATCGCCAGCGCTTCGCCACCGGTCCCGTCGCCGCCGTCTCGCTGATCCAGACCGGGACGCGATGATGCTCCCAGTGCCGGCCGACGACCCGGTCGATGCCCGCCGCCAGGGTGCACGGGGCGTGCGCACGCGGCTCGGCGCCATCGCGCACCGGCTTCCTGCCCGCCGCCGACGGATGGAGGTTGAGCCCGAGCACGCGCACGGACACGGCGCGCTCCTGGAACCAGGCGAGATCGGCGTCGCTCGCGCCCTGGCGCAGCAGCCACCCGCGCAGCGGATGGTGCGCGTCGACGCGGCCGGCGACGAGGTCGAGGGGGAGGAACGCGAGCTCGCGGCGGAAGGCCCCCTCGGCCTGCGCCTCGGGACCGGCGTCCTCCGGATCGTCGCCCAGATCGACCGCGTCGACGTGCGCGTGCACGATCTCGCGATCGACCGCGGTCAGCGCGTGGCAGCTCAGGGTGACGCCGCGCGCGCACGCGAGCAGCACGCGCACGAAGCCGCGCCAGCCGCGGTCGTGCGGCGGCCACCAGCCGAGCTTGCCGCAGTACCAAGCGGCGAGCCGCGGCTCGTTCAGCGGCGTGTACCAGCGTATCCGCCCGGCGAAGCGCTCGGCGACGCGCGACGCGTACTCGGCCATCGCCGTCGGCAGGCGCGGATCGAGCCAGGCGCCGTCCAGCCACGTCGGCAGCCCGTGGTGCACCAGGTCGACGATCGGCTCGACGCCGCGTTCGAGGAGCCGTTCGAGGGGCCGGTCCGCGCAGCCAAAGTCCCAGCTGGTCGCCGTCGGCTGGATGCGGTGCCACGGGACGCCGTAGCGGGCGACGCGGCAGCCGAGCGCGGCGATCAGGTCGATGTCGGCCGACCAGCGCTCGTAGTGCTGGCACAGCTCGTACTCGTCGAGCGTGCGATGGGTCGTCGCGTGCGGCGCGGTGATCACCGTGTCGTCGACGCCGGTCGCCCAGATGAACGCATCGGACGCCAGCAGGCGGTCGAGCTGGCCCAGCGGAGGGAGGCTCATGGCGATCGACGCTCAGTACGCGTAGGCCTGGTAGACCTCGGTGTCCGGCGCGACCGCGGCGAGATCGTCGACGATCGGGTTGTGGCGCAGCATGGCCCGCGCGCGCTGCGATAGCCCGTCGTACATCGCGCGCGGGATGCGGATCGAGACCTCCGGACGCAGCAGCCAGCGCCGGCTGTAGCCGATGACGCACATCGGGCGCGGCTCGGCGGTGCGGTTGGGCGTGCCGCGATGCAGGCCGCGGACGTCGCGGATCATCACGTCGCCGAGCGACATCAGCATCGGCTGGAGGGCGACCTCGCCGCGCTCCAGCCGCGCCATGCCCTCATCCTTCGCCAGCATGTGCGTGGCGGGCGCGACCTCGAAAGGTCCGTTGTCGAGCGTCACGTCGACCAACGGGAAGTTGACGGCGAGCTGGAACGGCGGCGTCTCGCGGCCCCACTCGGGGAACAGCGGCGGCGCGTCGCGGTGGATCTCCTGGTACTCGGAGCCGATCAGCGGCGTGTCGGTGGCCAGCTGGCCCATGGTGAAATCGGCGCCGACCAGGCGCTCGACCACCGCCAGCACGTCGGCATCGGCGAAGATGCGCTCATCCGCGAACGGCGCGGTGAACGGCAGGGTCACGTAGTAACGCTCGGTCCCGCGGTTGCGCAGCATGCCCTCGCGCTGGATGTGCGCGTCGAGCAGGGGCGTGAAGGCCGTGTGCCAGGCGCGCAGCACGGTCTCGGGGAAGTGGCCACGCAGGATCGTCTGTCCGTCACGGAGGACCTCCTCGGCGTGGCGGGCGTGGTCGGCGTCACCGAGTCGTGCGGCCATGGGCGCTCCAGGAACCGCTGATCCTATGCGGCGGGGCGACGACGACGGCAGTCGCTGGCGCACGACCTTCGACGAGCGGCCGGCTCAGCCCGCCGAGGCCTCGTCCTGATCGACGGCGGACGAGGCCGCGACCTGCGTCCACCAGTCGGCGAGCGCCGCGGCGAGGGGCCGCATCACCTGGCCGCGCGCGCTGACCAGGGGCGTGGCGCCCGGGATGTGGTCCGGCGCCCTCGCCGCGACCACCGCGTCCTCGCGCGCGCCGGCCAGGCGGGCGACGGCGCGGCCGAACTCGAGCCAGCTCAAGGCGCCCTGGTTCGCGAGGTGCCAGATGCCGGTCTCCCCGTCGATCAGCAGATCGAGCGCCGCGTTGACCAGGTCGGGGACGTAGGTGGGCGAGACCACCGCGTCGGCGTAGGCGGCGCTGGTCACGCCGGCGGCGAGCCGGCGCAGGGTCAAGATCGGGAAGTTGTGGTCGTCCCAGGGCGAGAAGAACGCCGCGGTGCGCACCACCAGCGCGCCGGGATGGACGGCGAGCACGCCGACCTCGGCCGCGGCCTTGCTGCGCCCGTAGGCGCTGCGCGGCGCCGTGCGGTCGCCCTCGTGGTAGGGCGCGCCGTCGCGGCCGGGGAAGACCAGGTCGGACGAGAACGTGACCAGCGGGATGCCCAGCTCGGCGCACGCCCGCGCCAGCGCCACCGCGCCATCGCGGTTCTCGCGCCAGCAGCGCTGCTCGTCGTTCTCGGCCTCGTCGACGCGGACGTAGCCGGCGGTGTTGACGACCGCCCATGGCCTGAGCGTCGCCAGGGCCGCGCGCAGCGATGGCTCGTCGGCGATGTCGAAGTCCTCGCGGCCGGTGAGCCGGTACGGGATGCCGCGCACGGCGCAGATCCGGGCGAAGGCGCGGCCCAGGGTGCCGGTGCGGCCGGTGATCAGCAGCGGCGCGAGGTCCTCGGGGACGAGGTCGTGGCAGAGCGAGCGCCCGATGTCGTAGCACAGGCGCAGCTCGCGCCGCCACCACCCGGGAACGGCCAGCAGCGGATGGTCGGGCGCGTGGCCAGCGGCCAGGCCGCGGACCATCGTCGCCAACGCGGTCGGCCGCGGCGCCGGGGCGCGCAGGTCGAACAGGCCGGGCTCGTAGGAGCCGGCGTCGCGCGTCAGGAGGCTGTCCCAATCGAACGCGCCGAGCGCCGCCCACGCCGTGACCGCGCGCAGGTCGACGCCGTCGGCGCGCAGCGCGGTCGCCGCCGACCACACCTCGCCGAGCCAGCGCAGCTGCTCCTCGCGCGTGCAATGCAGGTGCGCCTCGGTCACCGCCAGCGGCAGGCTCCAGCGCTGCCAGGCTTCGCGCAGCAGCGTCTGCGGCCCGCGCAGCTCGCACGCGCGCACCGCCTCGACATCGACGTAGTCGTGCTTGCCGTTGCCGCCGGGCGCGCAGCTCGGGAAGAGATCGAGGCGGTGATCGAGATAGCGCTCGCTCGTCAGGTAGTGGTTGATGCCCACGATGTCCGGCGGGCACGCGTGCTCGGCCAAGGTCGCGAGCTCGTCCGCGCCGACGCCCGCGTCGAGGAGGTACTGGTGCAGCGGGTGGTGCTCGGCGACGCGCCCGCACAGGAGGTCGATGGACAGCCAGCGGCGCTCGTTGTCGAACTCGGCCTGGTAGGCGAGCTCGGGCGTGCTCTGCGTGCAGCCGAGGTCCTCGGTCTGGACCAGGCGCGCGCCCGGGATCACGGCGCGGATCGCCGCCATCGCCCGGATCGTCGCCCAGGTCTCGGTCAGCAGGCAGCGGACGAAGGTCGCGTCGTCGGTGCCGTGCGGGTACCACAGGCCGTACAGCCCGCTGAACCGCGCCGTGGTCAGCGGCTCGTTGATCGGCGTCCAGTCGGTGATCCACGGCCAGCGCTCGGCGCAGGCGCGCGCGTACGCGGCGAGCTTCTCCGGGAACGCCGGATCGATGAGGCTGGTGCCGGCGGGGCCGCTGCCGTGGTGGACGAGGCCGAGGATCGGCCGCACGCCCAGCTCGCGCAGGCGCGACAGACGACGATCGCACCACCGCCAGTGCTCGTCGCCGAGCCGTTGCGCGCGCTCCCACAGCGCCGGATAGCGCAGCGCCGTGACCCCGAGCCCGGCGAGCAGGTCGAGGTCGGACTCGCGGGCCGCGTGCCCGTTGCGGTCGAGCTGGTCGAACCACGCCTCACCGACGCGGTTCACCGTGCATTCGATCCCCGCCCAGACCTCTGGCCGTCCGCGATCCGTGCGCCGTGTCATGGCCCAGACGATGGCGTCGGCGGCGGCCGCCGCGCGCGCTGTGCAGGGATGTCGCACAGCGTTTGCGGTCGCCGCGACGGCGCTGCGTCAGGTCGTCTCCGCGTCCGCCATCACCGCGGCGCGCGGGCCGTCGGGGGTCCAGAGCAGGCGGTCGAGGTGCATCTGGCGCTTCGTACCGGCCTCGTTCCAGGCGTGGAACGCCAGGTACTCGTGCCCATCCGGCCCGGTGACGACCGAATTGTGCCCCGGTCCGATGAGCCGTCCGGGGATCGTGCGCAGGACCCGCGGCTCGCGCTCGCCGCCGACATCGCACCACGGCCCGGTGATGCGGTCGGCGACGCAGTAGTCGACGCCATAGCTGTCGTTGCCGTAGCAGGCGCCGCTGAACAGGCACCAGTAGCGGCCGTCGTGATGGACGATGCACGGCCCCTCGATGGTGTGCCAGTCCCAGCGCTTGCCGTACATCTCGCGATCGGCCTTGAAGAGCGTCCATGGATGACGCGCGCGCAGCACGGTGCGCTCCTCGCGGGCCAGGCGCGTCATGTCGACCAGGCGGTCCATCGCCATGGCCGTGCCCGGGTGGATGCCGTCGCCGTGGTCGAGGAAGTCGCGCGCGTAGAACAGCCACCAGGTCCCGTCGACGTCGCGGAACGGATGGCTGTCGATCGCGAAGGTGACGAGGCCTGGTTCGATCAGCGGGCCGTGGTCGCGGTACGGGCCCTCGGGACGCGCGCTGATCGCCACGCGCAGCTGATGGCCCGGCCCGACGGAATAGTACAGGTAGAAGCGCCCATCGTGCTCGGCGACCGACGGCGCCCAGAACTCGCTGCCGAGGCGCAGCGCCGCCGGCTCGAGCGCTTCGCCGACCGGCTCCCAGCGGATGAAATCGTCGCTGCGCAGGAGCGGCATCACGTATTCGCCCGGCACGGCGGCGCGCGCGTCGTACGCGTGGTCCTGGTCCGAGGCGCCACCGGCGCCCGTGCCCACCGCGTACCACGCATCGCCGGCGCGGAAGACGAAGGGATCGGCGCAATAGCCCTCCCAGACCGGTTCCTGGCGACGTCGCGTGGTGATGTCCATGGCGGTCCTCGATGCGGGCGCCGCGGATCAGCGCGCCGCCGCCGCGACCGACTGGGGATCGGCCGCGAAGGCCTCGCGCAGCAGGCGGAGGTCGAACTTCTCGTGGCGGTCGTAGGTGTAGAGGCCGTTCTGCTCCTGCTCGACGTCGACCAGCTGCGTGTAGCAGTAGCCGGCGCAGTTCGGCAGCGCGTTGACCGCCTCGACCTGGCCTTTCAGGCGCGTGTAGAACTCCTTGAGGGTGCGCGGCGGCTCGCCGTAGCCCCACGAGTTGTCGGCGTAGGGCGCCTCGTTCCCCGGGATCCACTTGATGCCGCCGAACTCGTCGACGAAGTACGGCTGGCCTTCGTACGGCGGCTCGCGGTTGCCGTGCGGACGGTAGACCGGCTGCTCGGTCGAGCCGCGCAGCATGTGGTGCAGCTTCTCCGGGTCCTGCTCGTAGCAGTGCACCGAGTAGATGTCGCTCACCACGTGGATGCCGCCCGACGCGTCGTTGACCGGGCGCGTGGCGTCGATCGACCGGGTCAGCGCGTACGCGTCGTGCACCACGCGCTTGTGCTCGACGTCGTTGGCGAAGTGCCAGGCCTCGTTGAACGGCGTCCACATGATGATCGACGGGTGGTTGCGGTCGCGCTCGACCACCTCGCGCCATTCCGCGAGGCTGTTGCGCGCGAGCGCAGCGGTGCCCTGGTCGTGGAGGAACACCGGTCCGTCCGACCAGAAGGTGCCCTCGGACCACGTCAGGTAGCCGAGCTTGTCGGCCCAGTAGTGGAAGCGCTCGTCGAAGACCTTCTGGTGCAGGCGCGCGCCGTTGAAGCCGCAGGCCATCGACAGCTCGATGTCGCGCTTGAGCGCGGCATCGTCCGGCGCCGTCCACAGGCCGTCGGGCCAGTAGCCCTGGTCGAGCACCAGCCGCTGGTAGATCGGCTTGTTGTTGAGCAGGAAGCGGTCGCCCTCGACGTGCACCTTGCGCAGCCCGGCGTAGCTGTGCACGCGATCGATGACCTCGTGCGACGACGAGATCACCTCGAGGACCAGCTCGTAGAGGAACGGATCCTCGGCGCACCACGCGCGCGGGTGGCGGATCGGGATCGCGGTCGGGATGCCGTTGTGGCCGCTGGTCTCGATCGACGCGACCGGATCGCCGTCGGCGAGCGCGGTGACGCGCAGGCGCTGGCCGCGCGTCTCGGCGTGGAAGATCGGCGTCAGGATCAGGCGCGAGCCGTCGAGGTCGGGGATGATCGCGCAGTAGTCGAGACCGGTCGGCGCCATCGCCTCGAGCCACACCGTCGACCAGATCCCGGTGACGCGCGTGTAGAGGCAGCCGCGCGACTTGAAGAACGGGCACTGCTTGCCGGCGGGCTGGGACATCGAGCGCAGCTCGTCGCGCACGTGCACCACCAGGTGGTGCTCGTGGCCGGTGCGCACGTAGCGCGTGATGTCCATGTCGAACGAGACGTTGCCGCCGAAGTGCCGGCCGACGTACTTCCCGTCGACGAAGACCTCGGTCATGTAGTCGCAGCCGCCGAAGTGCAGCACGACGCGCTTGCCGCGCCACCCGTCGGGGATCTCGATGACCCGGTGGTACCACAGCGCCTCGATGAAGTCAGTGTGGCCGATGCCGGACAGCTTGGCCTCGGGGCAGAACGGGACGACGATCCGCTCGGAGAAGCCGTGGCTCTGATGCAGGCCGCGCTCGATCCCCGACTTGCCCCAGTCGAAGTGGACCGACCAGGTGCCGTTGAGGTTCAGCCACTGGTCGCGCTGGAACTGCGGCCGCGGATGTTCGGGGCGCGGGATCGACATGGGGGAACCTCGGGGCATGCGACGATGGACGGCGTGAACGTCTGATCCTAGGCGGCACGCTCCGCATCACCGCCCTGGGCGTGGAGCTTCTTGAACACCGAGAGCGCCTGCGCGACGACCTGGTCCATGTTGTAGTACTTGTAGGTCGCGAGGCGGCCGACGAAGTGGACGTCGGGCGTGCGCTTGGCGAGTTCCTCGTACTGCCGGTACAGCACGTAGTTCTCGCTCTTGGGCACCGGATAATACGGATCGCCCTCGGCGCGCGGGTACTCGAAGACGATGCTGCTCTTGCCGGGGACGCGTTGCCCGGTGATGTGCTTGAACTCGCTGATGCGCGTGAACTCGTACTCGTTCGGGTAGTTGATGGTGCCGACCTTCTGGTACTGGTCGACGTCGTGGGTCTCGTGCGTGAAGTGGAGCGAACGGTAGGGCAGCTTGCCGAAACGATGGTCGAAGAAGGCGTCGACCGGGCCCGTGTAGATCATCTCCTTGTAGGGGATGTGCCCGGCGAGGTCGCGGTAGTCGGTCTTCAGCGCGATGTGGATGTTCTCGTGGTCGAGCATGTTCTCGAACATGCGCGTGTAGCCGTGCAGCGGCATCGCCTGGTAGGTGTCGGCGAAGTAGCGGTCGTCGCGGTTGGTGCGGGTCGGCACGCGCGCGGTGACCGACGCGTCCAGCTCGGACGGATCCATCTCCCACTGCTTGCGGGTGTAGCCGCGGAAGAACTTCTCGTAGAGCTCGCGGCCGACCTTCGAGACCACGACATCCTCGCTGGTGCGGACGTTCTCGACCTTCTCGGCGACCGACGCGAACCACGCGTCGAGCTCGCTCGGCTTCAGGTCCATGTGGTAGAGCGTGTTCACCGTGTCGAGGTTGATCGGGATCGGCACCTGCTGGCCGTCGACGCTGGCGAGCACGCGGTGCTCGTAGGGGCGCCAGCGCGTGAAGCGCGACAGGTACTGGAACACCTCGAGCGAATTGGTGTGGAAGATGTGCGGCCCGTACGGGTGGATCAGGATGTGGTGGTCGTCGTAGCGGTCGTAGGCGTTGCCGCCGATGTGCGGTCGCTTGTCGCAGATCAGGATCTTCTTGCCCGCTTCGCGCGCCAGGCGCTCGGCGAGGACGCTGCCCGCGAAACCGGCGCCGACGATCAGGTAGTCGTACATTATCTTCTTCCCATCCCGCTCAGGAACGCGCCGCGACGGCGGCATCGATCAGTTCGCGCATCCGCATCCAGGTCCGGTCCCACGAGTTGCCCGCGAGGAACGCGTCGACCTTGCCGCGCCACGCCTGGTCCCTGCCCTGCTCCATCGCGTGCTCGATGGCGGCGGCGAAGGCGCGCGGCTCGTCGGCGATGGCCACCAGGCCGAGGTTGCCGTACGGCTCGACGACGTCGGTGATCGGCGTCGACACCACCGGCCGCCCGGCGGCGAGGTACTCCGGGGTCTTGGTCGGGCTGATGAAGCGCGTCGCTTCGTTGCGCGCGAACGGCAGCATCGCGACATCCCAGCCGGACAGGTACCGGGGCAGCTCGGCGTATTTCTTCATGCCGAGGTAGTGGATGTTGGCGCTCTTCGGCAGGTGCGCCGGATCGATCTTCACCACCGGTCCGAGGATGACGAACTGCCAGTCGGGCCGCAGCAGCGCCACCTCGCGCAGCAGCTCGATGTCGAAGCGCTCGTCGACGACGCCGTAGAAGCCGATGCGCGGGTGGGCGATGCCGGCCTGGTCGGCGGGGTCGTCCTGCGGCGACAGCGCGGCGCGGAAATGCTCGAACTCGATCGAGCTGGGGAAGGCGTGGATGTTGTCGTGGCGGTGCTTCTTCGCCTCGTACAGGCTCTGACCGCCGGTGAAGACCACGTCGGCGCGGCGGATGAGCTCGGCCTCGCGCGCGACCAGCTCGGGGGGAGCGCCCTTGAACAGGCTGAGCTCGTCCATCGAGTCGAAGACCGTCGCGCGCGGCTGGAGGTGGTCGCTGAAGGGCAGCGCCATCGGCGTGTAGTACCACAGCACGTAATCGCGGACCGCGTGCTCGGCGATCAGGCCGTCGAGCAGCGCGCGCAGGTGCGCGTGCACCTGGGCCTCGGACAGGCCGCCGGGCAGGTGCGGCACCGCGATCAGCACCTGGCCGTCCTCGCGCTGGTCCAGCCGCGGCTCGGCGGCATCGAAGTGCGGCTCCTCGACCACGAACACCCGGCGGCCCTTGCCGCAGCGCGACAGCAGGTGCTGCGGGCGCTGGAAGACGAAGTCCCAGCGCAGGTGGGTCAGGCAGATGACATCGTAGCGCGCCGCGTCGCCGTCGCGGCCATCCAGAAGGGGGGCGAAGATGCGTGTCTCCCGCGTGCTGACGGCGGATCCCATGTCGATTTCCTCTTTTGCGAGCGCCGCGGGTATGTCGGCCGCGTGCGCCGCGATCGGATACGTAACGTATTGATCTGCCCGGGAGCCGCAGGCGCTTTCATGCATCATTCAACCCGTACGTGTGCCCGGCGATCCCGGGCGCGAGCGCATCCGTCCGCTCGCGGCGACCGTAGGCACAGCGCGCCTGCGGGCGCTTCCGCCCGCGCCATTAGCCGGCTAGCGTCGGCCCAGGAGACCGCATGACCCGTCTGCCGCTCGCCCGCGCATCGATGCTCATCGCCCTCGTCCTGCTCGGCGCGTGCGCGCACGTGCATCGCGAGGTGTACGATGACGGCAGGCCGAAGCAGGAGGGCGTGGTCGACGGCGGCAAGCAGACCGGGACCTGGCAGTACTGGTACGCGAGCGGCGCCAAGCAGGCGGAAGGCGCCTGGCGTAGCGACCGCCAGCACGGCGCGTGGGGCTGGTGGTACGAGGATGGCAAGCCCAAGCAGCAGGGCTCGTACGCGGACTCGCTGCGCACGGGCACCTGGACGTACTGGTACCCGAACGGCCAGCTCTACTGCCGCGGCGACTACCACGAGGATCACCAGGTCGGCGTCTGGACGTACTGGCACGCCGACGGCGGGCGCGCCGTCGTCGGCAGCTTCGATCACGGCGCCAAGGCGCTGGCGTGGCGCTGGTGGCGTCAGGACGGCACGCCGCAGGAGCAGGGCGCGTACTGGGATGGACGCAAGGTCGGTCCGTGGACCGCCTGGGGCGTCGACGGCGTCGCGAGCGTCACCGACCACGGCGCCCCGCCCGCCGCGGACTGCTTCCGCGACCCGGCCACCGGACCGCTGCGGCGGTGGGGCGCCCGCCGTCCGGCGCCGGTCGCCTCGCGCGATGGCGGGCGCGACGAGCTGTGGCTGCTGTTCGACGACGCCGGCCGGATCGCCGCCGCGAGCGCGGTCAGCCACGGACGCGAGACCTTCCTCGCCTACCGGGCCGACGGCTCGCCGGCGGCGTGGTACCAGGGCGACGCCGTCGACGCGGCGCGCGGTGTCACGCCGCTGTACGCCAAGCACGCGGCCGGTGCGCTCGACCTGAAGGCATGGGACGCCACGGGCGCGGCGAGCGCCGATCCGTCGGTCGCGCGTCAGCAGCTCGATCGCCTCGCCGCGATCCACGCCCCGTTGGCGCAGGCCGCGCCGGTCGCCGCGCCGGTGGCGCAGCCGGATCTCGAGCTGCCGACAGCGGGACGTCCGGCGCTGACGCCGATGGCGATCCTGCCGGTCTCCTTCTGGACCGAGCGCGAGGAGCAGAACGCCGGCCTGCTGGTCGAGAAGTACCTCACCGGGCGCTGGCCGCAGTCCGGCGCCGCCGGCTACGGCGACAGCGAGATCGGCGCGTCGTCGAGCGCCCAGCGCAAGGACCTGCATGGCAGGCCGTTGAGCGTCATCCGCCTGCTGTCGTCGACCGGCGACGTCATCGATATCGACGACTACAAGGGGCGGAAGAACGTGGTGCTCGTCGTCCTGCGCGGCTTCGCCGGCCAGGTCTGCGTCTACTGCGCGACCCAGACGGCGGCGCTGAGCCGCAGCCTCGAGCGCTTCCGCGCCGACGACGCCGAGGTCATCCTGGTCTACCCCGGCGCGTCCGAATCGGTGCCGGTGTTCATCGACGCCGTGCGCAGCCTGGGCGCCGACGAGCCGAAGATCGCGGTCGCGCTGGACGTCGACCTGCAGCTGGTGCGCGCGCTCGAGATCACGCACCACCTCGCCAAGCCGACCAGCCTGATCATCGACAAGCAGGGCCTCGTGCGTTACGCCTACGTCGGTGAGACCCGGGCCGACCGACCGTCGGCGGATGAGCTCCTGAAGCAGATCCAGAAACTGAACCGGCCCGATCGCAGCGACGCCCGCACGCGATCCGACCCGCCAGCAGAGCGATGAGCGACCCGAACCTCGATCCGGACAAGACGCGGATGATGCCGCACGACGCCGGTGCCTCCACGCCGGGCGTGCCGACGCCGCCCGGGGCCGGATCGGGTTCGCGGCGCGCCCCGCCGTCCATCCCCGACGTCGAGATCGAGGGCGAGCTCGGCCGCGGCGGCATGGGCATCGTCTACCGCGGCCGCCAGACCTACATCAACCGCACCGTCGCGATCAAGGTCCTGACCGCGGTGCGCGGCGGCGACAGCGACGCCGACCAGTACATCGCCCGCTTCCAGCGCGAGGCGCGGATTCTCGCCGGCCTGTCGCATCCGCACATCGTCGGCTGCTACCAGGCCGGCGTCGCCGCCGACGGCTGCTGCTTCCTGGTGATGGAGTTCATCGACGGCCAGAACCTGTGGCAGTGGATCCGCGACCATGGCGCGCTCCCCGAAGCCCAGGCGCTGCGCGTCACCGCCGACATCGCGCGCGCGCTCTCGTATGCCAACGAGCAGGGCATCATCCACCGCGACGTGAAGCCCGAGAACATCCTGCTGCAGAGCCGCCCCAGCCAGAACGGCGTCCTGCCGTTCACGCCCAAGCTGGTCGACCTCGGCCTGGCGCGGCCGAACCGCGCGGGCGGCTCCGGCGCCATGCAGGTGACGATGCCCGGCATGGTCATGGGCACGCCGGCGACGATGGCGCCGGAGCAGTTCGACGATCCCGAGGGCGTCGACCACCGCGCCGACATCTACGGCCTCGGCTGCGTGCTCTACCACGCGCTGACCGGCCGCCCCGCGTACGGCGGCACGTCGCTGGTCGACATCGTCAGCAGCAAGGCCACGGGGCCGGCGCCCGACCCGCGCCAGATCGCGCCCGGCCTGTCGGCGCGCGCGGTCGACCTGGTGCGGTCGATGCTGGCGGCCAGGCGCGAGGGGCGACCGCAGAGCTATCAGGAGATCATCGACATCTGCGAGGCGGCGCCCGGAGCGCGCTCCGGCGCGCGCGCGGGCGGACGCGCCGGCGCGGGCGTCGGCAGGTACGTGGCCACGGGCGCGCTGGTCGTGGCGCTGGTCGGCGGCGGCTGGTGGTGGATCGACGGCGCCGCGCTGTCGACCGCGCCCGCGACGACCGCCGCCACGGCGCCGGCGATCGCCACGACGCCGCCCGCGACAGGCCCCGTGACGGCCCCCGCGACGGTGGCCGCCGCCACGGCGCCGCCCGCCGTCGAGTTCGGCGAGCCGCAGGCGTTGTTCGCCGCCGACTTCCGGCAGCGCCTCGCCGGCTGGGACGTCGGCACCGGCTGGGCCCCCGAGGAGGAGGGCGACGAAGGCGTCAGCGGCAACGCCAGCAAGGCCCAGGCGTCGCGCATCACCCGCTCGCTCGACCAGCCGGACCTGCGCCTGTCCGGCGTCATCGCCTCCGGCGCCGCCGACCCGACCGGGCACTTCCGCGAGGCCGGCGTCATCCTCACGCTGGCCGACGGCTCGACCCAGTGGATCAAGCTGCTCAAGCTCGGCGAATGGAACCTCGCGGTGCTCGGCAAGGACGCGGCGGGTGTGGTGCAGGGCGACACCAAGTTCGAGAAGCTCGGCCGGGATGACCGCCAGTGGCGCATGGTCGTCACCGTGCGCAACCGCACCCTGACCGCCGAGGTCGACGGCGTGCGCACCGATCCGCTGCTGCTCAGCGAGGATCCGATCGCGCTGTCGCTGTTCGTCCTGGGCGGCGCCGTCGCCGTCCGCGATCTCGCCATCGCCCACCCGCGCTGAGCGGGCTGCGACCGCTGCTCAAGTCGCGTCACCGCCGGCCGATGCTGGCCTCATGCGTATCGGCGACCAGCCGCCTCCTCCCGGCATCGCCGCCCCGCCCCAGCGTCCGGCCTGCGAAGCGCCCTGCGCCAGCGCGGCGCCGGCGCGACGTCCCCCCATGGACGCCTCGACCTGGCTCGACCGCGTCGGTTCGCTGGTCGACCGTCTCGCGGTCGAGACGCGCGCGCTGATCGACGGCCGCGACGCGGCGCCCGCGGCCGCGGACGACGTGCTCGGCATGATGCAGGACGTGTTCGGCATTGGTCCGATCGCGGGCGTCGACCTGTCGTTCGACTACGAGCAGGCGACGGTGGTCGGCGCGGCGTCGATGCGTGCCGATGGCGGCGGCGGCGACGCGGCGTGGCGCGACGGGTTCCACGCCAGCGAGTCGACCACGTTCTCCGCCGCGGGGGTGATCACCGGCGCAGACGGTACGCGCTACGCGTTCTCGCTGGAATACGCGTCCGTGACCGAAGTCGCCGCGGTCGAGGAGGGCTACTCCTTCAATGGACCGTCGGCATGGCCGCCCGCCCCGGGGTGGTCGTTGCCCGAGACGACCATCCCGACCATCGACCTGATCTCGTCCCAGACGGAATCGCTGATCGAACGCCTGCGCCGGCTGCTCGGGATCGAACCCGTCGGCGCGGTGCAGGCCTGAGCGGCGCGTCGGCTTGCGCCGCGGGCGGGCGGGGCACGTTGATTCCGGTGCAGCGACCCTCGCCCCACGCGTTCGGCGCCGCCTGCGGCCGTATCGGCGTCATGCTCGCCGCCGTCGCCGTCTTCGGCGGGATCTGGTGGCGATGGGCGCCCGGATGGTGGCCGGACATCGTGGTGCGCGTCGGACCGACCGATGAGATGCGCATGCGCGCGGCGGCGTCGCCGCGCGCGGCCGATCCCACGTCGATCGCCGCCCGCATGCTCTTCAGGCGCATACGTGACGGGAAGATCGAGCCCGCCGCGTACCTGCGCCACCGCGATCCGCGCGTGCGCAACCTGGTCGCGATGGCGATGGGGCACATCGATGTCATCGCCAACGAGTCGGAGCTGGTGATCCTCGCGGCCGACCAGGAGGCCAGGGTCCGCGCCCGCGCGGTCATGGCGTTGGCCCGGGGCAGGACCGGGACGAGCGGACACGCGCTCGTCGCGGCGATCGGCGACGTCGACGACGCCGTGCGCTACCAGGCCCTCATCGCCTGCGGCGAGCGGCGCATAGCCGGATGCGCCGATGCCGCGGCCCGGGCCCTGCTCGACACCGAGAGCTCGGTGCGCATCGCCGCGGCTTCCGCGCTGGCGGCGATCGGCGCGGTCGAGCACCGGGACGACCTACGGCCGCTGCTCGCGGATGCGGATCCGGGCGTGCGCTACGCCGCCATCGAAGCGCTCTGCCGTCTCGGCGATGAGCGGGTCGATGAGATCATCGCCACCATCGCGACGCTCGACGCCTCGGAGCGCGCGCGGCTCGCCGCGCTCGCACAGGACCTGGCGCTGGACGACCGGCAGCGCGCCCGCTGGGAGGCTTTGACTCGCACGCCGTGATCGTCAGCGCGTCCGTCATCGACGAATCGCGAAGCGGACCGCTCACTCCTTCATCGGCGACTTGCTGACCACGATCTTCTGCGTCGGCCGCTCGGCGATGCGCGTGCCGCGCGCCTGCGGGCTCGACGACAGCTCGAGGGTGCGCAGGTCGAACGACTCCTCGGTGATGCGCAGGCGCGGCTGCGGCACCATGTGGCAGGTCGCGGTGCCCTCGGCGTCCTTCGAGAGGTAGTCGACCTTGCCCGCGCGCTCCTTGATCAGCTCGTATTCCTTGTCCTTGATGAAGCCCTGGATCTTCACCCGCTTGGCCCACGGGATCTTCTGCTTGTCGCGGTAGATCACGGTGAACTCGAAGCCCTTCTCCTGGTCGAAGACGTCGAGGTGGATGAGCTTGCCCTCGAGCAGCGTCTTCTCCGGCGGCGCCATGATGCGGTAGCTGCCGTCCTGGAAGATGGCGAGGATGCGGTCGTACTCGGTGACCTTGAGCTCGCGGTCGGACGCGCGCACGGACGAGCCGAAGAAGCCGGTCGCCTGGTCGTAGCCCAGCTTGAGGTTGGCGTTGGCCACCGCCTTCTTGTCGATCTCCTCGATGGTCTTCACCTTGGTGCGCCGCGGGTAGAGCTTGGCGTACCTGGCGTGGATGCCCTCGACCCACGCGATCGTGGTGCCGACCAGGTCCTTGAGCCTGGCCTTCGCCTGCTTGATCGCCTTGACGATGTCGTCGATCTCGGCGCGGTGCTTGTCGATGTCGAACTGCGAGATGCGGCGGATGCGGATCTCGAGCAGGCGCGCGACGTCGTCGGGCACCAGGTCGCGGATGAACTGCTCCTTGTAGACCTCCATGCCCGAGACCACCGCCTTGTCGACGGCCTCGGCGGTCTTCGCCGACTCGATCCGCTTGTAGACGCGGTTCTCGATGAAGATCTGCTCGAGGGTCAGCGCGTGCTGCTTGTCGACCAGGCCCTTCAGCTCGTGCTCGAGCTCGGCCTTGATCTGCTGCTGGAGCTGCTCGGTGAGGTACTTGAGGATGTCGGAGACCGTCAGCTCGGCGGGCTTGCCGTCGCGGATGACGGTGATGTTCGAGTTGACCGAGACCTCGCAGTCGGTGTACGCGTAGAGCTGCGGGATCACCTCGGTCGCGTACACGCCGCGCTGCAGGTGCAGCATGATCTCGACGGTCTCGCCGGTGTTGTCGTCGATGTTCGAGATCTTGACCTTGCCCTTGGCGATCGCCGACTCGATCGACTCCATCAGCGACTCGGTGGTCGTGCCGAAGGGGATCTCGCGGATGACGACGGTCTTGTCGCCGACCGCCTCGATCTTGGCGCGGACCTTGACCTTGCCGCGGCCATCGGCGTATTCCGAGCAGTCGGCGATGCCGCCGGTCGGGAAGTCCGGGTACAGCTTGAAGCGCTCGCCCTTGAGGATCTTGATCTGCGCCTGCAGCAGCTCGCCGAAGTTGTGCGGCAGGATCGTGGTCGCCATGCCGACGGCGATGCCCTCGGTGCCGAGCATGAGCGTGACCGGCACCTTGGTCGGCAGCCACTCCGGCTCGTCCGAGCGGCCGTCGTAGCTCTTCATGAACTTGGTCAGCGCCGGATTGAACAGCGTGTCGCGCGCCAGGGGCGTCAGCCGGCACTCGATGTAGCGCGCCGCCGCCGCGCCGTCGCCGGTCACCAGGTTGCCGAAGTTGCCCTGGCGCTCGATGAAGTAGCCGAGCGTGTCCTCGACGTCGCTGACGCCCTTGTTCGCGACGACCACCAGCGCGTCGCCGATCGAGGCGTCGCCGTGCGGGTGCAGCTTCATGCACTCGCCGATGACGTTGGCGACCTTGTGGAACTTGCCGTCGTCCATCTCGTGCAGCGTGTGCAGGATCCGCCGCTGGACCGGCTTGCAGCCGTCGCGGATGTCCGGGATCGCGCGGTCGACGACGACGTAGCTGGCGTACTCGAGGAAGTTCTGCCGCATCAGCGGCTCGAGGTAGGTCATGGACCAGAAATACGCGTCCAGGCGTGGTCGCACAACCGCCTGGCGGCGGGTCCAGACCGGTGCGAGCGACGCGGGCGATGCGAGCGCGGCGCCGATCGCGGTCATCGCGTGCAGCACCGAACGCGCGGGGCTCGTGCTCGGGTAGCGCCGCTGTAGACAGGGCAGGCCAAGCGCCCGGGCCCTGTCCTGGCGGTCCCGCACGGACGGGATGGCGCTTCCAGCGGAGGTCGCGTGGCGAAGAACATCGCGCTGTGCTTCGACGGCACCTGGAACACGCCCGAGAGCGACGACGACGGCGTGAGGTCGCCGACCAACGTCTGGAAGCTGCACGAGCGGATCCGCGAGATCCCCGGCGCGCAGACCCGCTGGTACGACGCCGGCGTCGGCACCGAGTGGTACAACCGCCTGCGCGGCGGCATCCTCGGCTACGGCCTGTCGAAGAACGTGAAGCAGGGCTACGCGCGGCTGGCGCGCGAGTACGCCGATGGGGACCGGATCTTCATCTTCGGCTTCAGCCGCGGCGCCTACACCGCGCGCAGCCTCGCCGGTCTCGTGCGCAAATGCTGGATCCCGCGCGTCGTCGACGAGCGGGTCATCGATCAGGCGTACGCGTTCTACCGCCGGCGCGACGACGGCCCGGACGCGCCCGACGTCGACGCGTTCCGCCGCGCGCACGGCCGGGCCGCCGAGGTCCACTGCGTCGGCGTCTTCGACACGGTCGGCGCGCTCGGCATCCCCGGCGGCTTCTTCAAGGCGTTGGACGAGCGCTTCTGGGCGTTCCACGACACCGCGTTGAGCAGGATCGTGCGCAACGCCTTCCACGCGGTGGCCATCGACGAGAACCGGCCTCAGTACCTCGCCACGCTGTGGGACGACAAGCCGGTCCCCGGCCAGACCGTCGAGCAGCGCTGGTTCACCGGCGCGCACTCCAACGTCGGCGGCGGCTACGCCGACACCCGCCTCGCCGACCTCGCGCTCGAATGGATGGTCGAGCGCGCGCGCGGCTGCGGTCTCGATATCGCGCCGCGCGCGCAGCCGATGCCCGCCGACGCCTACGCGGGCGTGCTGCGCGACTCGTACAAGGAGTTCCTCGGCTGGATCTACCGCCTGGTCAGCAAGCGCCTGTGGCGCGAGATCCCGCTGCAACGCTACCGGAACACGCTGATGACGATCGCCGACGAGGCGTACCGGCGCCGCGCCGATCCCAGCCTGCGCTACGCGCCGCCGAACCTGCCGCCGCGCTGAGTCCCCGCGCGGCGCCCGGAGCGCCCCGCGCCGGTCGGTCGCCATGGTCCCTCGCGGTCGGTTGCGCACCCCGTCCGCGGAAAGACGTTGCGGGCATGCCTCACCGAGCCGAGCCACGCGTGCGCAGCGCGCTGCGCCACATCCGCGAGCGACGCGGCGACGTCGATCCCGAGGCGCTCGCCCGCGCCGCCGGCATCTCGGTCACCGCGTTCCGCCGCCTGTTCCGACGCGCGACCGGGCGCAAGCCGGCCGAGCACGCCAGGCTCATCCGGCTCGCCCGCGCCGCCGCCGAGCTGCGCGACGGGTCGCGGGCGATCACCGCGATCGCCCGCGACGCCGGCTTCGCGTCCGGGGAGGGATTCGCCCGCGCGATGCGTCGGGCCTTCGGCGCGGCGCCGAGCGTCCTACGTGGTCGTCAGCGCGCCGGCCGCCGGCGCGGCGGCGAGCCGCTCGCGTCGGCGACGCTGGCGCTCGTCAAGCTGCCGGTGCGTGACTTCGCGCGCGCGCGGGGCTTCTACCGGGATCGCCTCGGCCTGCGCGAGGAGTTCGCGGTCGAGGCCTACGGCTGGGCGCAGTACCGGCTCGGCGACCAGCGGCTGTGCCTCTACGCGGTCGGCCTCGGCGGCGGGGACGGCGTCCCGGGCGGCGATCGCGGCCTGCACATCGGCGTCGGCGACATCACCGGCTGCAGGTCGCTGCTCGTGCACCGCGGCGTCGCCTGCGGCGCGATGGAGGCGACCGACGATGGCGGCCTGACCTTCGTCGTCACCGACAGCGAAGGGAACCGCCTGACGATCTGCGGCGCGCGCCCTGTCAGGTCGCGGCGGTGATGTCGTAGATCAGGTTGTCGATGATGAACGCCTTGCGCTCCGGCGTGTTCTTGCCCATGAAGAACTCGAGCGACTTCGAGACCTCGCTCATGGTCTGGATGTCGACCGGCACCAGGCGGATGTCCTTGCCGATGAACTGCCCGAACTCCTTCGGGCTGATCTCGCCGAGGCCCTTGAAGCGCGTGACCTCGGGGTTCTTCAGCTCCTTCATCGCCGCGTCGCGCTCGGCCTCGGAGTAGCAGTAGCGCGCCGCCTGCTTGTTGCGCACGCGGAACAGCGGGGTCTCGAGGATGAAGATGTGGCCGGCGGTGACCAGCTCCTCGAAGAAGCGCAGGAAGTAGGTCAGCAGCAGGTTGCGGATGTGCATGCCGTCGACGTCGGCGTCGGTGGCGATGATCACCTTGTTGTAGCGCAGGCCGTCGAGCCCGTTCTCGATGCCGAGGCAGCTCATGATGTTGTAGAGCTCCTCGTTCTTGTAGACCGTCTCCTTGCCGAGGCCGAAGCAGTTCAGCGGCTTGCCCTTGATGGTGAAGATCGCCTGGGTGTCGACGTCGCGGCACGTGACCAGCGAGCCGCCGGCCGAATCGCCCTCGGCGATGAACAGGCTGGTGTCGTCGCGGCGCTTCTCGTCCTTGTCGTGGTAGTGGACCTTGCAGTCGCGCAGCTTGGGGATGCGCAGCGCCACCGACTTGGCGCGCTCGCGCGCCTCCTTCTTGATCTTGGCCAGCTCGGTGCGGATGCGCTCGTTGGTCTTGACCTTGTCGAGGACCTTGGCCGCGGTCTCCGGGTTGGCGTGCAGCCAGCGCTCGACCGCCTCCTTGACCGCGGGCAGCATCCACGAGCGCACGTCCGAGCCGAGCTTGTTCTTGGTCTGCGACTCGAAGAGCGGGTCCTGCAGCTTGATCGCGATGGCGCCGACCATGCCCTCGCGCACGTCCTCGCCCGAGAAGCTCTTGCCGGCGAACTCGTTGACGCCCTTGAGCACGCCCTCGCGGAACGCCGACAGGTGCGTGCCGCCGTCGTTGGTGTACTGGCCGTTGACGAAGCTGAAGTAGGTCTCGCCGTAGGTGTTGGTGTGGGTGAACGAGAACTCGATCTTCTCGCCGGCGTGGTGGAACGGCTCGTAGTGCGTCGGCTCCTCGCCGATCTCGTGCGCGAGCAGGTCCTGCAGGCCGTTCTTGGAATGGAAGGTCTGGCCGTTGTAGGTGATCGTCAGGCCGGCGTTGAGGTAGCAGTAGTAGCTCAGGCGCTTGGCGATGAACTCGTCGCGCCAGGCGTAGTCCTTGAAGATCTCGACGTCGGGCGTGAATTCGACGTAGGTGCCGTTGGGCTGGTCCTTGGCCTTGCCGCCTTCCTCGTCCTTGAGCTTGCCGCGGACGAACGTCGCCTGCTTGAACTGGCCGTCGCGGTAGCTGCGCACCTCGAAGCGGCTCGACAGCGCGTTGACCGCCTTGGTGCCGACGCCGTTCAGGCCGACCGAGAACTGGAAGACGTCGTCGTTGTACTTGCCGCCGGTGTTGATCTGGCTGACGCAGTCGATGACCTTGCCGAGCGGGATGCCGCGACCGTAGTCGCGGACCACGACGCTGTTGCCCTCGCGGGTGATCTCGACCTTCTTGCCGACGCCCATGATGAACTCGTCGATCGAGTTATCGACGATCTCCTTGAGCAGCACGTAGATGCCGTCCGCCGGGTTCGAGCCGTCGCCGATGCGGCCGATGTACATGCCGGTGCGCAGCCGGATGTGGGACAGCGCGTCCAGCGACTTGATCGACTTCTCGTCGTACTCGACCTTCTGCTTGGCCATGGATGCCCTCGCCAGGCACCCTTTCGCCGGCGGCGGCGGGCGTCAACGGCAGGGCGAGGGGGCCGAGTGGGGCCAGGTGCAACGGATGCGCCAGCCGCGGCGGACGATCAGCCCATCGGCCGAGCCGGCCCGCCACAGGGCTGGAACGGTAACGCTACGCGGACGGCTCGGCCCGCCACCACGTCGTCGGATCGTCCGCGAACATCGGCTGCGTCCACGCGCGGTGGCCCATCGCCGAGTCGACGCGCACGCGGACATACCCCTCGTCGCCGCGCGGACGGTACCAGGTCTCGGGGCCGGACCCGGTCGCCAGGACGCGCCCGCCGCTGCCGATGACGGTCGTGGAGAACGCGCAGCCGTCCCAGGGCTCGACCTCCACGCCGACGAGGTCCGGCGTGAGCGCCAGCCGCCGCAGTCGCGGACCGGTCGAGGCGTAGCACCGTCCGTCGCGCAGCGCGGCGACGATCCCCTCGGCCGTCAGGTTCTCGGCCCACACGCCCATCCAGCCGGAGAACGGCATCTCCTTCGTGACGTGCCGGCTGGCGACGCGATGGCAGTCGTCCGACGCGAACGCCAGGAGGCGGTGGCCTGCGCTCAGCAGGTCGTCCCATATCCGCTCGGTCGACGAATGCTCGGCGTCGCCGAGGTTGTTCGACGGATAGCCGCCGTTCCACAGCTCGAAGGCGGTCGCGCCGCGTACGCGCGCCATCTCGTCGGCGCCGTACGCCCAGAACCAGTTCGGGTGGTTGAAGACCGCGATGCCGCTGGCGGCGCGCACGGCGTCGACGGCCTGCTGCAGCACCGCCACCGGATCGGCGGACTCGCCGACCGGCGCCACCGCCGCGGTCACGCCGATCCCGCCGACGTGCAGCGGTCGGAACGCGCCGCCCACCGTCGTCGCCTTGCCGGTGAACTCGCTGCCGCGCAGGACGACGAAGCCGTCAGCGGCCTCGCCGCAATGCTCGGGTCCGGTCAGCAGGTTGTGGTCGGTGATGGCGAGGAACTGCATGCCGCCGTCGCGGTAGAACCGCGCGACGACGTCGGCGGGGCTGTCGCCGTCCGAGCGCGACGAGTGGCAGTGGATGTTTCCGAGGTACCAGGGCATGTGGGTTCCGGGCGATGATGGCGGCGGGTCAGCGATGGGAACCGGCCGCGGCCAGCGCCAGGCCCGCGATCACCGCGGCGATTCCGGCGATGCGCGCGGCGGTCGCCGGTTCACGGCCGAGGACGATGCCGGCGGCGGCGGTGACCGGGATGCCGACCTGGCGGAAGGCGACGACCAGCGCGGGGTCGCTCGCGGCGGCGACGGCGGCGACCGCGAGCAGCCACGACGCCGCCGTCGCGAGCCCCAGGCCGACGGTGCCGCGGTCGACGCGCGGCGACCGCCGTCCGCCCGCCGGCGCGAGCGCGAGGAGCAGCGCGTGCGCGGCCGCCGCCGCCCACGCTTCGCAGGCCGCGAACAGCAGCACGTCGCCGACGTGCGGCGGCGCGTCGGCGGGCCCGAGACGCGCGAACACCAGGGCCGCCGAGACGCTCAGCGCGGCGGTCGCGGCCGCGGCGCCGACGCCCCAGGCGATGGGCGACCAGCGCGTCCCGGACGGCCCGACGGCGATCGCGACGCCGCCCGCGGCGATCAGGCCAGCGGCGATCGGCGGGATCGCGGCTTCGCCGCGCAGCATGCACCACGCGGTGACGAGGAGCACCGGCAGCGATCGGACCACGGCGTAGACCGGCGCCAGCTCACCGCCGGCATAGGCCCGCGCCAGGCAGGCGAAGTAGGCGCCGCCCAGGGCGCCATTGGCCGCGACCGCCAGCCAGACCTCGGCCGGCCATGCGGCGCAGCGACCGCCGGCGATCGCCAGCACCGGCGCGTACGCGAGCGCGCCCACCACCGCCGCGCCCGCGTAGGCGTCGCGCGCGGCCCGCCCCCGCCTGCCCGCCGCGTGCCAGCCGACGTGGACGCCGGCGGACGCCATGCTGAGGCCGATCGCGAGCGCGCTGCCGGGCATGCCAGCGAGTATGCGCATGGCTGACGACTGGTTTGCACCATCGTCCATCTACATCATAAACCATTGTGGATACCGTTGCGCGCGATCGCGGTTGTTGTCAGTCAGCGCTGACAGAAGATCGGTGCATGGATACGGAGCAGGTGATGCGCGACCTCGGCCTGGCGCCGGCGCAGGTGCAGGTGTGGATGGCGGCGCTCAAGCTCGGCTCCGCCGGCGCGGCGGCGATCGCGCGCGAGGCGGGCGTGAAGCGGCCGACGGCGTACCAGGCGCTCGACCGCCTGCGCGAGCAGGGGCTGGTGTCCGCGACACCCGGCTCGCGCAGCCGGACCTACGCGGCGGAAGACCCGCGCCGCGCGCTCGAGCTGCACAAGCGCCAGGGCGACGCGCTGCGCGCGCTGCTGCCCGACCTGCTCGCGCTGAGGCCCACGTCGGTGGTCTCGCCGCGCATCCGCGTGTACGCGGGGATCGCCGGTGTGCGGCGGATCGGGGAGGAGCTGCTCTCGGTGCAATCAGGCTCGTACCGCTACATCGCCGGCGCGAGCGACTCGGTCGGGCTGGTCGGCGAGCGCTGGCTCGCGGGCTACGTGCGACGGCGCGTCGCGCGCGGCATCCGCTCGTATTCGCTGCGCATCCGCTCGCGCGAGGTCCCGCTGCCGTTCCTCGCGTCCGGCGAGCGCTGGCTGCGCGAGGTACGATTCCTCGACCGGCGCGTGCTCGGCGACCTGCCGTGCCTGTACCTCTACGACGGCACCGTGGCGGTGACCTCGACGGCGCGCGAGGGCTGGGCGCTGACCGTGCGCAGCGCCGAGCTGTTCGAGCTGCTCTCGTACCTCTTCGCCGAGCTGTGGGACGGGGCGAAGCAGCGGTGAGTCGGCGCCGGCGCCGTCACCGGCTGCGCCGGAAATACCCCGGCGCCACGCGCAGCACGCGCTGGAAGACGTGCGACAGGTGCTGCTCGTCGCCGAAGCCGACGCGCGCGGCGATGGTCTTGAGCGGCAGGTCGCTGCCCATGATCAGGTCGCGCGCCGCGTCGAGGCGCAGGGCGCGCAGCTCCTGCATCGGCGTGCGGCCGGTGGCGCGCTTGTAGGTGCGGATGAAGTGCGCGCGGCTCATGCGCGTGTGGCGCGCGATGTCCTCGACGCTCAGCGGCTCGGCCAGGCGGCGGCGCATGAACTCGCGCACGTGGTCGACCAGGCCCGGTTCGTGGCGCAGGCAGATGCGATCGTATTCGCAGATCAGCAGCGCGGCGGTGGCGCTGGCGAGCTCGCCGCGGCGCTCGTAGCCGGACGATTGCGCCTCGAGCAGCCAGGCGAACAGGCGGCGGATGCGGCCGTCGCCGTCGTGCACCAGCGGCAGCGCGCCGTTGGGCGTCCCGTCCAGCAGCAGGAAGGAGAAGTCGCAGCGATCGGCGCCGACCGCGCGCTCGTCGTGCGGGGTGCCCACGGCGTACATCACCACGTCGCCCGGTCCGGCCTCCAGCCGCTGGCCGCCGAGATCGACGCTCAGGCGCCCGCCGCTGACCGCCATCATCTCGACGAACGGGTGCTCGTGCCGGCGCGCCGCCCAGCCCGGGTCGACGACCATGCGCCCGGCTCCGATCAACGACGGCGTGGATCCCACGAGCACTCCCGAGCAAGGCCGCGGCACTCGCCGCCATTCCCGCGCTGGGGGCCAACCATATCCCATGGATGCAGCGCGCCACTGCGCGCGGAAGGACTCCCATGGGCAAGATCCGCCTCGGCTACGTCGGTTGCGGCTTCATGGCCCAGAAGGTCCACCTGCCGAACATCGTCGGCCTGGCCGACGAGTGCGAGCTGGTCGCCCTGGCCGAGGTCCGGCCCAAGCTCGGCCGGCTGGTCCAGGAGCGCCTGCGCATCCCGCGCCTGTACCAGAGCCACCTCGACCTGGCCAAGGACAAGGACGTCCAGGCGGTCGCGGTCTCGGCGCAGTACGCCGTGCAGGGCGACATCGCCATCGACCTGCTGCGCGCCGGCAAGGACGTGCTGGTCGAGAAGCCGATGGCGATCTCGGTGGCGCAGGGCGAGCGCATCCTCGCCGCCGAGCGCAGCAGCGGGAAGCGCCTGATGGTCGCGTACATGAAGCGCTACGACCCGGGCAACCGCGTGGTCAAGGACCTGCTCGAGCGCAAGGAGCTCGGCCGCGTGCGTTTCGTGCGCAACCACGGCTTCGGCGGCGACTGGACCGGCGGGATCGACACGCCGCTGGACTCGACCGACGAGGCGTACCCGGGCAACGCGAGCGAATGGCCGGCGTGGCTGCCGGAGGCGATGCGGAAGGGCTACGTCGACTACCTGCAGCAGTACACCCACAACGTCAACCTGGTGCGGTGGTTCCTCGGCCTCGACGGCGGCGTGCGCGTGCTGTCGGCGAATCTCGATCCGGCGGACGGCTGGCGCGGGGTGGTCGCGCTGGATGCCGGCGGCATCCCGATCACCATCGAGTCGGGCTGGGTCGACTACGAGGGCTGGGACGAGCACACCCAGATCTATTGCGATGGCGGCTGGATCCGCACCGAGGCGCCGCCGCTGCTGCTGCGCAACGTCCCGGCGACGGTCGAGGTCTACAAGGCGGGCAAGGACGCGAAGACCCGCACCAGCATCTATCCGAACGACGGGCGCGCCTGGGCCTACAAGGAGGAGATGCGCCACTTCATCGGCGCGGTGCGCGACGGCACGCCGTTCCGCTCGCCGGCCAGCGACACCATCCACGACGTGGCGCTGCTCGAGGACATCTACAAGGCGGTGGTCGCGGCGCGCGGAACGACCCAGGCGCGCGCGGCGGGCTGAGCGTCGCCTGGGCGAAGCTGAAGCTGAAGCTCGAAGCTCGAAGCTCGAAGCTCGAAGCTCGAAGCTCGAAGCTCGAAGCCCGAAGCCCGAAGCCCGAAGCCCGAAGCCCGAAGCCCGAAGCCCGAAGCCCGAAGCGCGGAAGCTCGAAGCCGATTCGACCGCGATCGCAGCTAGGGGCTACGGGCGTCGCGCGCCCATGGCTGCCGCGCGGCGCGTCCCTACGCTCATCGTCCGTGCCATTCCGCGTCAACTACCACACGCACACCTTCCGCTGCCATCACGCCAGCGGCGACGCCGTCGACTACGCGCGCGTCGCCGCGAAGGCCGGCATGGTCGCGCTCGGCATCTCCGACCATGTGCCGCTGCCCGACCACCGCTGGCAGGAGGTGCGCATGGCGATGGGCGAGATCGACGAGTACACCGACGCGATCGACGCGGCGCGCGCGGCGGTGCCGGAGCTGACGATCCTGACCGGCGCCGAGTGCGAATACGATCCGGCCTACCACTCGTTCTTCCGCGACGAGCTCCTCGGCCGGCGCGGCTTCCACTACCTGATCGGCGCCAGCCATTTCATCGAGGTCGATGGTCGTTGGAAGGGCAGCTTCGAGGGCCTGGTCAGCGCGCGCCTGCTGTCGAGCTACGCGAAGCAGTGCGTGCGGACGATGGAGGCGGGGCTGTTCATCGGCCTGGCCCATCCCGACCTGATCGGCAACTCGAACGTCGAGTGGACCGAGGACACGCGCGCCTGCGCGCGCGAGATCTGCGCCGCCGCCGCCGCGCTGCGCTTCCCGCTCGAGCTGAACAGCTACGGCATCCGCAAGCCGTGGATCCAGTCGCGCGACGGCGCCCGGCCGAGCTATCCGTGGCCGCCGTTCTGGCGCGTGGCGGCGGAGGAGGGCGCGCCGGTGATGCTCAGCTCGGACGCGCATCGCCCGGTCGATGTCGCCGCGGGCTACGACGAGCTCGCCGCGATCCGCGATCGCTACCAGCTGGTGGAGATCGATCCGCTCGCCGAGCGCGTGGCCGCGCTGCGTTCAGCGCGCGGCTAGTCGTTTCCGCGCCCAGCGCGCCGGCGTCGTGCCCGTCAGGCGCCCGAACTGGCGATAGAAGTGCGACAGGTCGGCGTAACCGGCGGACAACGCCGCGTCGATCACCGGCGTGCCGGTCGCCAGCAGCCGGCAGGCGTGCTCGACGCGCAGCCGCGCGAGGTGCGCGCCGACGTGCGAGCCGGTCGCCGCGGTGAAGCGCGCCGTCCAGCCGCGGTACGACAACCCGCTGATGCGCGCCAGCCGCGTCACCGTCACCGGCTCGCGGAAATGCTCCGCCAGCCAGGCGAGCGATGCGGCGAAGCCGTCGTCGCCTGACCGCTGGCGCGATCCGCGGGATGCCCGCACCAGTTCGCCCGCCACGCCCAGCGCGTGGCTCCACACGGCCGCATCGCGCCCGAGCCGGTCCTCGGCCTGCTCGGCGATGATCAGGCGCAGCCCGCGCTCGACCTGCGATCGGCGGTACGCGTCGGGAAGGGCGCGCGGCGACGCGCCGATCGCGGCCGCCGCGGCGCGCCAGGCGCGGCCGACGACGCCGACCAGCGCCGCCGGGTCGAGGCACAGCCCGAGCACCGCCAGCGGCCTGCGCGCGTCGTCCACCAGGCGATGCGCGCAGCCATCGGCGATCCACAGCACGTCGCCGGCTGCCAGCGCATGACTCGCGCCATCGCGCTCGATCGCGCCGCCGCCGTCGACCACCAGCAGCAGCTTGGCGAAACCGTGCGTCGTCGGCGCCATGGCGAAACCCGGCGCGTGCCGGCTGGAGAAGCCGATCAGTCCAATCGCCGGCATCCGGACCGGGACCGGCGTCGCACGCGTCTTCCTCGGCATTATACCAGATCCTACGCAACGACTGCCGGATCGTCCAAGCCCATCCCTGCCGTTCCCGCCAAGCCGGGGTCCGCTGGCGCCCCAGGATGGGGGGATGAGCGATCCGACCTTCCCCGCGCTGCGCCGCACCTGGCAGCCGGTGGCGCTGTCCCGCGACCTGGTCGCCGGCATCGCGCGCCCGTACCGCCTGCTCGACCACGACCTGGCGATCGTCCGCCTTGCCGACGGCGTCGCGGCGTTCCCCGATCGTTGCCCGCACCGCGGCGCGCGGCTCTCCGGCGGGACGGCGGTCGACGTCCATCTCGCCTGTCCCTATCACGGCTGGCGCTTCGCGCGCGACGGGGGTTGCACGCTGATCCCGTCGCTCGGTCCCGGCTCGGCGCTGGCACGCGGCGTGCGCCTCGCGTCGTACGCGACCTGCGAGCGCTACGGATTCGTCTGGGTGCGCCTCGACGAGACGGGATCGGCGCCGATCCCGGACATCCCCGAGTTCGAGGACCCGCGCTGGACCTACATGGTCGCCGATCCGACGCCGTTCGCGGCCGGTTTCCGCCGCGAGATCGAGAACTACCTCGACATGGCGCACTTCGCGGTCGCGCATGCGCAGACCCTCGGGCGTGGCGCCGACGCGCTCGTCCCCCGCTACGACGTCGCCGAGCAGGCCGACGGGCTGCGCATGGACGCCAACTTCCCCGCCGCTCCCGGGGCCGACGTCGGCAAGCTGCAGCGCGCGCATCGGCGCACCCAGCGTTGGCATCGGCCGAACGTGACGACCATCCGCCAATCGTGGCCGGATGGCGACGAGCGCGTGCTCGTCCACGTGCCGTCGCCGACGAGCGCCGAGTCCTGCACGGTGTTCTGGTCGCTGGCGATCTCGCCGGCATTCAGCGGGCCGCCGCCCGCCGAGCAGATGGCCTTCGCCGTGCGCGTGCTCGACGAGGACCGCCGCCTCTGCGAATCGCAGATCCCGCGCGAGGCCCCGCTCGAGGCCGACGGGGACATCGGCGTCCCCGCGGATCGTTTCGCGCTCGCCTTCCGCAAGCGCCTGCGCGAGTGGTCGGGCTGAGCGTCGCGCTTCGCCCGTCTTACGGGCACCACCA
>Ga0196963_10000587_pt1 | contig 31004 bp, 22 predicted proteins | sample S1_5metaG_FD_148600 | JGI IMG/M metagenome (GOLD analysis project Ga0196963, IMG submission 148600) | Soil microbial communities from Anza Borrego desert, Southern California, United States - S1_5 | ecosystem: Environmental > Terrestrial > Soil > Desert | place: USA: California | collected...
AGAACTGGGTGAACGAGCCGCGATCGCGCGTGATGTCGGCGTAACCCACGAGCTCGCCGTCGATAGGCGCCGAGGCGTAGAACGTCAGCCGGCTGATCATGCTGAAGACCGCGACCTGGTTGAGCGGCGCGAGCCGCTCGTGCAGCAGGGGCACCCCCGTCAACGCCATGAGCTCGGCGAGGAACGGCTCGTACCAGCAGTCGACGCCGGCGCCGTCGCGGCGGGTGAACAGGCGGCGACCGCGCGGGTCGTCCTTGGGCACGCGCGTGCGCGAGACCGCGTGCAGGCGATCAGCCGAGAGGCTCACCGAATCGGGCAGCAGGTTCAGGCCGCGGTGCGGCAGATAGCCTTCCAGGGCTGTCGCATCGAGCGTCAGGTCGGGCATGGTCCCACCCTGCGCGATGAGCCGAAACCCACAAGCCCTCGGGGGCGGCGCATCAGGGCGAGGCCGCGATCAGCCCAGCGAGCGCACGCGGGTACAGGTCGCGTTCGGCGGCCTGCACGCGCGCGCGCAGCGTCGCCACGCTGTCGTCGGGCAGCACCGGGACGCGGCTCTGCGCCACGATCGGGCCCGAGTCGTACCCGCCGGCGACCAGGTGGACGGTGCAGCCGCTCTCGGTGGCGCGCGCCGCGAGGACCGCCGCATGGACGCGATCGCCATACAGCCCCGGGCCGCCGAACGCCGGCAGCAGGCTCGGATGGATGTTGACCGTGCGCCCGGCGAAAGGCGGCGGCGGATCCCAGTACTTGAGCCAGCCGCACATCGCCACCCAGGCGACGCGCTGCGCGACGAGCGCGGCGGTCACCGCCTCGGGGTCGGCCGCGATCGCCAGCGGATGCCCCGATCGGCGCGCGATCTCGCAGCCGGCGGCGTCGGGACGCGACGCCACCACCAGCGCGATCTCGGCGGGCAGTTCGCGTTCCGCGATGGCGCGCGCCAGGTTGGCGTACGTCGAGCCGCCGCCGGAGATCAGGATTCCGAGCCTGGGGACCGCCATCGGCGTGGCGTCATACGGCCTGGCGCGGCGCCTGACAACCGATGCGACGCGCTTGCCCGCGACAGTCCTCCGCGCACCGTCGCCCAGCATGGCGATCTGGAGCAAAGGCGGCGACGAGACCGCGGCGCTGGTCCACGAGTTCACGGTCGGGGACGACTTCCTCTACGATCGCGTCATCGCCCCCTACGACTGCCTCGGCTCGCTCGCGCACGTCGCGATGCTCGCCCACGTCGGCCTGCTGCCCGCCGATCAGGCGCGCGCGCTGTCGGCGGGCCTGCGCGACCTCCATCGCGGGTTCATCGCCGGCGCCTGGACGGTCGAAGCCGCCGACGAGGATGTCCATTCGAAGATCGAGGCCCTGCTGACGACGCGCCTGGGCGATGCCGGCCGACGGCTGCACACCGGCCGGTCGCGCAACGATCAGGTGCTGACGGCGATCCGGCTGTGGCAGAAGCACGAGCTCTGCCGCGCGGCCGACGGCGTGGCCGCGGCGGCCCGGGCGCTGCTGACGCAGGCGCGGACGCACGAGTTCCATCCCTTCCCGGGCTACACCCACTGGCAGCGGGCGATGCCGTCCAGCCTGGGCATGTTCTTCGCTTCGCACGCGCAGGCGCTGGTCGATGACCTGGCGCTGTTCGAGGGCGCCTTCGCGCTGAGCGACAGCTGCCCGCTGGGCTCGGGCGCGGGCTACGGCGTCGGCCTGCCGCTCGATCGCGCGATGACGGCGACGCTGCTCGGCTTCGCCCGCGTCGGCCTCGCCGGGGCCGACGGCAACGGGCGCGGCAAGGTCGAGACCGCCGTCCTCGACGCGCTGGGCGCGGTGGTCAACGACCTCAGCCGCCTCGCCGCCGACCTGGTGTTCTTCACCAGCGCCGAGTGCGGCTTCTTCACCATCGCCGCCGGCTTCACGACCGGTTCGAGCATCATGCCGCAGAAGCGCAACCTCGACCTGTTCGAGCTGCTGCGCGGACGCGCCTCGCGCTTCCTCGGCCTGCGCACGGGGCTGTTCGCAACGACCGTCGGCCTGCCGTCGGGCTACAGCCGCGACCTGCAGGACACCAAGGCGCTGTGCATCGATGGCGTGCGCCTGGCGCGCCAGGGGCTGGCCGTGGTCGCCGCCGCGGTGCCGACGCTGCAGCCGGTGCGCGAGCGCATCCTCGCGGCGCTGACGCCCGAGATCTACGCGACCGACGAGGCCTATCGCCTGGTCCGCGACGAGGGCGTCCCGTTCCGCGAGGCCTACCAGCGCGTCGGCAAGGATCTGGCGCGTCTCGGCACCCTCGACCACGACGCCGTGGTGCGCGGGCGCACGCACGCCGGGTCGACCGGCGCGCTCGGCCTCGACGCGTTGGCACGGCGCCTCGACGGCGACGCGACGCGCTGGCGCGCTCGCGCCGATGCGCTCACCGCGATCTGGGACCGCCTGCTGGATGGCTGAGGACGGCGTCCGCGTTCAGGCGACCGCGACCTGGGCGTCGGCCACCGGGACGCGGGTGAACGGCAGGACGAACGCCGGCGGCACGTTGAGCCAGACCCGTCGCGTCTTCTCGAGCCTGAAGCCGGCGGGGACGCTGCGGCGCCAGGCGCGCTTCGAGTAGGTGAACTGCACGAAGCGCCGACCCGGGCTCAGGATGTCCGAGACCGAATCGACGATCGACCGGCGCAGGTCGCGCGGCAGCGACAGCAGCGGGAGGCCGCTGACGACCGCGCCGACGTCCTCGGTGGCGATGCCGAGATCGGCGAGGATCGGGCGCAGGCGCGACGCGCAGCCGGTGACGATCTCCGCCTGCGGCAGCTCCCGGCGCAGGCGCTCGGCGAAGACCGGGTTGAACTCGACGGCGACGAGGTGGTGGCGCGGGAAGCGGCGCAGCAGCTCGCGGGTCAGGACCCCGGTGCCCGGACCCAGCTCGAGGATGACCGCGCTGCTATCGAGCGGGGGGACGGCATCGGCGACGGCGCGCGCCAGCTTCTCGCTCGAGGGCAGGACCGCGCCCGTGGTGCGGAAGCGGGTCAACGACTGCGCGAGGAATCTGACGGTCTGACGCATGGGGCTGGGAGACTCGTATTCGCTGCACAGGCTGTGAAAGTCAAGTCTGGGCGCGGGCGACGCATCGAACGTGGCGCATGCGGCGATCGTAACGTATGGATCTGATCATGCCCGCGCCGACCTCCCCTCCTGCCGAAGCCTCCGCCGACCGTCTGCGCGTCTCGGCGCTGGCGCTCGCCGGCGCAAGCGCGGTCGCGGCCGGTCGCTGCGCCTTCAATCCCCTCGCGATCGCGCGTCGGGCCATCGTCCGCCTGGCCTGCCCGGGGACGCCCGCGGTGCGCGATGCGCGTGGCGCGCGCCATCCGGCGCAGTCCGACGGCGACGGCGTCCTGGTCGGGCTGCCGCTCGGCGCGCTCGAAAGCCTCGCGCTCGAGCCGTATCCGGACCCCGTGGCGGGCTGCCATTGGGAGGTCACGCCCGCGGTGATCGACAACGGCCGGACCCGGATCGAGCTGGACCGCGCCGGCCGCATCGCGCGCTGGTGCGTCGATGGCGCGTTCGCGGCGCTCGCCGCGCCGATCGGTCCGGAACGGGATGGCGCCGACATCGCCGTCGTCGAGCGCGGACCCGTCCGGGCGCGGGTGCGGGTCAGCCGCCCGGACGCATGGACCGACTACATCCTGCATGCCCACGAGGATGCCGTGCACGTCATGGCATCGGGCGAGGACGACCTGGTCATCGCGTTGCGCGAGGCGGCACGGCTCGTCGCCGGCGGTTTCGGTCCGGGCGACGCGATCAGCCCGGCGGGCGGCGATCACGACGGGCGCTCGCGGCACTGGTGCGTCGTCGCGCGCGCCGACGGGACACCGCTGGCGGAGGTCGCGAGCGGCGGCCGCATCGCGCTCGGCGGCGGCGCGTCCGCATTGACGGTGCGCAGCGCCGGCGCGCTGGCGCTGCGACTGCCATCGCGGCGCGGCCCGTCGCCCGCCGTCGCGGCGTGGAGCCTCGCGGTCGGGCCGGCGATGGCGGTCGATCGACCGCATGCGGCACCGCTGCGCCTGATCGACGGCGACGCGCTGGTGCCCTGGTCGGCGTCGCGCGCCGACGACGGCGGCTTCGCGCTGACGCTCATCGAGAGCGCCGGATGCGCCGGACGCGCCGTGATCTACCCGACCGCGGGCGTGCGCGCTGCGTGGCGGGCGGATCCCGGCGGCGCCAGCGCCGGCGACCTGCGCCTGACCGCCGAGGGCGATGGCATCGAGCTCGACCACCTCGCCGGCGAAACCCTGCTGGTGCGTTGGCGTTAGCGTCGTATCGATGGCGCGCATGAGCGACGTCGTCCTGCTCGACATCGAAGGCACCACCACGCCGATCAGCTTCGTCTTCGACGTGCTGTTCCCCTACGCGGCGCAGCGCATCCCCGAGTGGTTGCGCCAGCACGGCGACGAACCGGCGGGCCGCGCCGCGTGCGACCTGGTCCTGAAGGACGCGATCGACGACGAGCGCCGCCTGCCGCGGATCGACGCCGTGCTGGCGGTGGTGCGCCGGCAGATGGCGGGCGACGTCAAGGCCGCCGGTCTCAAGCAGCTGCAGGGCCTGGTCTGGGAGGACGGCTACACCAGCGGGCAGATCAAGGGCCGCGTGTACGCCGACGTGCCCGAGTGCCTGCGCCGCTGGCAGGCGGCCGGGCGCCGCGCCGCGATCTACTCGTCCGGCAGCGTGCTGGCGCAGAAGCTGCTGTTCGCCCACAGCGAGCACGGCGACCTCACGCCGCTGCTGGGCGCGCACTTCGACACGGCCGTCGGCGGCAAGCGCGACGCCGCCAGCTACCGCGCGATCGCCGAGCGGCTCGGCGTCGCGCCGTCCGCCGTCACGTTCGCGACCGACATCCCCGCCGAGGCCGAGGCGGCCAAGGCCGCGGGCATGGGGGCGGTCGTGCTGATGCGCCCGGGCAACCCGCCGCTGCCCGCGAACCTGCCGTTCGCGGTGCATGCCGACCTGACCAAGATCTGATCCCGCGGGTGCACATCGCGCTCTATCAGCCCCAGGTCCCGCCGAACACCGGCAACATCGGCCGCCTCTGCGTCGGCATGGGCGCCGAGCTGCAGATCATCGGCCCCTGCGCCTTCGATTTCTCGGACAAGAGCCTGCGTCGCGCCGGCCTCGACTACTGGCCGCACCTGCGCTGGACGCTGCATCCGACACCCGAGGACTTCCTCGCCTGGCTGGGCGCGCGCGAGCCGTGGCTGGTGACCAAGCACGGCGCCGTGCGCTTCGATCGCGCGCCGTACCGCGCGGACGACGTGATCATCCTCGGCAACGAGGTGCGCGGCCTGCCCGACGACTGGCACGAACGCTGGCCCCAGCGCACCGTGCACATCCCGATCCTCGGCCAGATCCGCGCCTACAACCTGGCCAACGCCACCGCGATGGTGCTGTCGCAGGCCAAGCTGGCGACCGGTGCGTTCGAGGGTTACGCGCCGCCGGAGCGCTGATCAGCGCATCGCCGCCATCATGCCGAGCGTCGCGGCGATGCTCAGCGCCTTGATCACGATCGTCACGAGGATGCTTTCCGGCCACAGATCGAGGTTGGCGATCATCGACAGGCAGATCAGCAGGGCGATGATCCCGGCGAAAAGCCCGATGTACGGGATGATGCTCGCCAGGGTCGTGATGCCGCCGATCAGCAGCGCTCCGATCCATGGCTGCTCCGCGCCGATCAGCTTGCAGCCGAGCTTCACGCCCAGGGTGATGATCACCATGTTGACGATGATCGCGACGAGGTAGGCGAGCAGCATGGACGGATTCCTCAGCGGACGGTGACGACGACATACGACAGGATCTGCAGGAGCAGGGCGGCGCCGCCGACGACGATCGCGAGCCACGTTCCGCGGAACGCGACGTGCGCGAGCAGGAACCGCGTCGTCCACCAGGCGTATGCCGCGGCCACCGGCATCGCGACCATCGCGCAGCCGAGGACCAGGGCCTGCGGCAGCCGATCGGACAGCGTGATGGCGAGGACCGAGTAGAGCACGGTCGCGGCCGCGACCGAGGCGGCGCGGCCCCGTTCATCCAGAGCGAGGTGGTTGACGGCCAGCAGCGCGCCTGCCGCCAGGACGTGCCCGAACAGCGCCGCGACCGCGACCTGCGCCGGATGGAAGAGGACGAGCTCATAGCCGTCGCGCGGATCGCCGCTCGCGCGCGTCGGCGGCGAGCCCGGCGCTGCATACGGATTCGCCGCTTCGTCGGTTCGCGCCGACCGCGATCGATCAGGTGGAGCGGACATCGGCGGCACACGTATGCGTGGCGCCGTCGCCGGTCAATCGTGGCGCCGCGCCGCAGCGCTGCGCGGGCACGGATCGTTGCAGGCGATGCGCTACGCCGCCTCGATCCCCGCCGCCGCCAGCGCCGCCTTGATCTCGCGCACGTGCTCGTGGTCGCGGCTCTCGACCACGCACGCGATGGTGACGCGCGCCGGATCGAACGGGCCGAAGGCGCGGTCGTGGTGGACGTCCTTGATGCTGCCGCCGGCGCCGGCGATGACGCCGAGCAGGCGCGCCAGCGATCCCGGGCGATCCGACATGTGCGCGACGATGCGGCACAGGCGGCCGTCCGCGGCCAGGCCGTGCTCGATGACGTGGCCGACCATGGTCAGGTCGATGTTGCCGCCGGCGAGGACCAGGGCGACGCGCTTGCCGGCGAGCTGGTCCTTCAGCCGCAACGCCACCGCCAGGGTCACGGCGGCGGCGCCTTCGACGAGGGTCTTCTCGAGCTCCATCAGGCGCAGCAGCGCGGTCGCGATCTCGGCCTCGTCGACCAGCTCGACCGCGTCGACGACGCGCTGGCAGATCGCGAAGCAGCGCGGCCCGACCTCGGCGATAGCCAGGCCGTCGGCCAGCGTCGGCGCCGGTACGATGCGCTGCACCGATCCGAGGCGCAGCGATTCCGCCAGCGTCGGCGCCGCGCGCGACTCGCCGCCGATCACGCGCACCGACGGCTTCAGCGCCTTGATCGCCGCGCCGATGCCGGCGATCAGGCCGCCGCCGCCGACCGGGACGATGACCGCGTCGAGGTCGGGGATGTCCTCGATCAGTTCGAGCCCGATCGTCCCGGCGCCCGCCATGATCTGGTCGTCGTCGAAGCCGTGCACGTAGGTCAGCTTGTCGCGCTGCGACAGCTGCGTCGCGTGCGCGCGCGCGTCGTCGAACGACTCGCCGTGCTGCACGACCGTCGCGCCGAGGCGGCGGCAGTTGGCGACCTTGATCACCGGCGCGTGGCGCGGCATCACCACCGTCACCGGGATGCCGAGCGCGCGCCCGTGCCACGCCAGGCCGAGCGCGTGGTTGCCGGCCGAGGCCGCGATCACGCCGGCCGCGCGCGCGGCGTCGTCGAGCTGCGCCAGGCGGTTGCGCGCGCCGCGTTCCTTGAAGCTGCCGGTCGCCTGGAGGTGCTCGAACTTGCACCACACCTGCGCGCCCGTGAGCAGGCTCAGCGGCTGCGAATGCGGGCACGGTGTCCGCACCACGGCGCCGCGGATGCGGTCGGCGGCGGCGCGGATCGAGGCGAGATCGGGCATGCCGCGATCGTTGCCGGGCACCACCGGCCGATCAATGCCGCGACGGCGGCGCGCGGGGAGTCCGTCCGCCCGATGCGGACCGCGCCTCCTAGAGTCGCCACACCGTGAAGCCCGCGTCGGCCAGCGCATCGCGGTCCCACGCCGACTTGACGTCGATGAACGGCGCGCCGGCGCCCGCGGCGGCGGCGAGATCGGCCAACGCCAACGCCTTGAGCTCGCGATGCGCGACGGCGGCGATCACCCCGGCGCAGCGCGGCAGCGGCGCCATCGCGGCCAGCTCGATCCCGTACTCGTGCTTCGCCTCCGCCGCATCCGCCACGGGATCGATCACCACCGGCACCGCGCCGAACGCGCGCAGCTCGTCGACGATGTCGACGACCCGCGTGTTGCGCACGTCGGGCACGTCCTCCTTGAAGGTCAGCCCGAGCACCAGCACCGGCGCGCCCTTCACCGGGCGATCGGCCTGGATCATCAGCCGGATGCATTCGCGGGCGATGAACTGGCCCATGCCGTCGTTGATGCGCCGTCCGGCGAGGATGACCTGGGGGTGATATCCGACCTCCTCGGCCTTGTGCGTGAGGTAGTACGGATCGACGCCGATGCAGTGGCCGCCGACCAAGCCGGGGCGGAACGGCAGGAAGTTCCACTTCGTCCCGGCGGTCTCGAGCACGTCGACCGTGTCCAGCCCGATGCGGTGGAAGATCAGCGCCAGCTCGTTGACCAGGGCGATGTTCAGATCGCGCTGGGTGTTCTCGATGACCTTCGCCGCCTCGGCGGTCTTGACGTTCGGCGCCTTGTAGACGCCGGCGCCGATCGCCGCGCCGTACACGCCGGCGACCGCGTCGAGCGTCGCGGTGTCGCTGCCGCTGACGACCTTGACCACGCGCTCGATGGTATGGGTCTTGTCGCCGGGATTGATGCGTTCGGGGCTGTAGCCGTAGAAGAAGTCGCGACCGGCCTTCAGGCCGCTCTCGCGTTCGAGCGCCGGGACGCAGATCTCCTCGGTCGCACCGGGATAGACCGTGCTCTCGAACACCACCACCGCGCCCTTCGCGAGGCGCGGCCCGATCGAGCGGCAGGCGGACAGCAGCGGCCTGAAGTCGGGGCGCTTCGCCTGGTCGACCGGCGTCGGCACGCAGACGATGAAGAAGCGGCAGGCGCGCAGGTCGTCGGCCTGCGCCGAGTAGCGCAGCGACGACGCGCCAAGCGTGGACGCGTCGATCTCGCCGGTATCGTCGATGCCGGCCTTGAAACGCGCCAGCTTCGCCGCGTCGACGTCGAACCCGAGCACGTCGAACTTCTTCGCCAGGCACAGCGCCAGCGGCAGGCCGACGTAGCCGAGCCCGATGACGGCGACGGCGGTGGCGCGCGCGGTCAGGCGCGGGACGAGGTCGGCGACGGGATGCGGCAGCGGCGGATGGACGTCGTTCATGGGCCTTCCGGGTACCTGATCAGCCGCGGTAGAAGTCGCGGTACCAGCGCACGAAGCGGGCGACGCCGTCCTCGATCCTGGTCGACGGCGAGAAGCCGACATCGCGCTTGAGATCGTCGACGTTCGCGGCGGTCGCCGGGACATCGCCCGGCTGCATCGGCAGGTGCTCGACCACGGCCTTCGTGCCGAGCGCCGATTCGATCGCGCCGACGAAACGGGTGAGCTCGACCGGGTTGTTGTTGCCGATGTTGTACACCCGGTACGGCGCCGAGCTCGATCCGGTGTCGGGCTTCGCTGGATCCCATGCCGGGTCCGGCGCGGCGACGCGATCGGCGACGCGCACCACGCCCTCGACGATGTCGTCGATGTAGGTGAAGTCGCGGCGCATCTTGCCGTGGTTGAAGAGCTGGATCGGCTCGCCCGCGAGGATCGCCTTGGTGAACAGGAACAGCGCCATGTCCGGCCTGCCCCACGGACCGTAGACCGTGAAGAAGCGCAGGCCGGTCGTCGGCAGCCGGTAGAGGTGGCTGTAGACGTGCGCCATCAGCTCGTTCGCCTTCTTGGTCGCCGCGTACAGGCTGACCGGATGGTCGACGATGTCGTGGATGCTGAACGGCATCGTCGCGTTGAGCCCGTAGACCGAGCTCGAGCTGGCGTAGGTCAGGTGCTCGACGCCGTTGTGGCGGCAGCCTTCGAGGATGTTGACGAAGCCGACCAGGTTGGCGTCGACGTAGGCGTGCGGATTGGTGATCGAGTAGCGGACGCCGGCCTGCGCCGCGAGATGCACGACGCGCTGGAAGCGCTGCGCGGCGAACAGCGCGGCCATCCGCTCGCGGTCGGCGATGTCGAGCTGGACGAAGGCGTAGCCGGACTTGCCGTCGAGCCGCGCCAGGCGCGCGCGCTTGAGCGCCGGATCGTAGTAGTCGTTGACGTTGTCGAGGCCGACGACCTCGTCGCCGCGCGCCAGCAGGCGCTCGCAGGTGTGGTAGCCGATGAAGCCCGCCGCGCCGGTGACCAGGACCTTCACGCCGCGATCCCCGGCTTCGAGCGCAGCTCGCGCCACCACGCGCCGAGCGGATCGGCCGCCAGCGCCCAGGCGACCGCCGCCATGCAGCCGAGCAGGCCGCCGAGCACCACCATCATCGACCGCTTCGGCGCCGTGCGGCGCTGCGGAGCGATCGCCGGATCGATGATGCTGATGACCTCGGCGCTGCGCAGCTCGGCGAAGCGCGCGGCCTCGACCTGGGCGGTGAGCGCCTGGACGATCGCCTCGTTCTTCTTCACCTCGCGGTACAGGTTGACGTAGCGGATGCCGATCTCGGGCAGCGTGCCCAGCTGGAGCAGCACGTTGCCCTCGCCGCCGGCCTTCGACGGGTCGCTGCCGGTGAGCTGGGCGATGACCTCGTCCAGGCCGCGGATGCGCTCCTGCAGGAGCTGGATGCTCGGGTTGTCGGCGCTGGCCGAGCTCGCGAGCAGCGCGCGCAGCTCGACCTGCTGGCCGATCATCTGGCCCTGGAGCGCGCTGATCGCCTCGACCGTCGCCTTGACCTGCGACTCGATCTCGATCGTGCGGTGCTCGCGCTGGAACTCGGCCATGGCGTGCTGCGCGGCGGCCAGCTCGCCGTCGACCAGCGTCAGGCGGCCCTCGAGGAACGCGCGCTCGCGCCCGCTCGACGACTGGTGGATGCGGTTGAAGATCGCCTGGGTCTCGACCGCGGCGCGGTTGACGATCTCGGCGAGCTTCGCCTGGTCGGGGATCTGCTCGGTGCCGATGAAGGTGGTCAGCGCGAAGGTGATGGTGTTGGCCTTCTTGTCGAACGCCGGGTTGAAGTCCGCGTCGAAGGACTTCAAGGCGTCCGCGAGCAGCTCGGCGCGGTAGTGCGCGATCAGCCCGTACTCCTCGATGAGCTTCGCGTGCAGCGTCCGGCTGTTCAGGATCGCCATGATCTCCTCGACCGCCGAACCGCCGCCGGACGGCAGCGAGACGCCGGCGAGCGAGGCGAGGTCGGCGTACTGCCCGAGCCCGGCGAGCGCGCCGCTGCGCGCGGCCGGCGGGATCGCCGTGACCGTCGCCGTCCAGGTCGGCCGCATGACCAGCGCCAGCACGATCGCGACGACCACCGCGCCACCGGCGATCAGCGCCATGCCCTTGCGCCGGCGCCACAGCCGCGCCGCGAGGTCGCCGAGCCGCACCTCGTCCTTCGCCGCCTCGCCGCCGGCGAGCAGCTCCGGCGGGATGGCGTAGACCAGCTGGACCTGCTGGCCCGTGGCTTCATCGATGAGGCGGTGGCTGCGTGGAGAGCCCGCGGGGGCGTCGGTCATGGTGTCCCGGCGCGCGTTGGCGCGCAGCCGCGGACCTTGGGAAGGCGACCTCGACGTGCAAGCCGCGGCCGGGAGGTTCGGCGACGCAGAGCGGCTCCAGCGCATCGTTTGCGTCGCATTTTGCCGTGGTGCGTCAGCCGCGAACTGCGTATATCCGTCGCGCTGGAGATCGCCCGATGGCGTACGCGTGGTTGTTTCGCCCGATCATGCTCGTGGTGATCCTGGCGCGGCTGGTCGTGGTCGCGGGCGAAGCGTCGTCGCCGTTCGAGAGCGGGCTGGACGCCGGCACGCCCGGATCGGGGATGGACCCCCTCGCCGAGCAGCGCGCGCGCGCGCTGCAGGCGATGGCCGAGGCCCGGGGCGACGCGTCGGCGACCCAGCTGCAGCCAGGCGATGCGCAGGCGATCGAAGCGGCCACGGCCGACGACCCGGCCGCCGCCCAGCGCATGGCCGACGAGATCGCTCGCGATGGCGCGAAGGCGGACGGCAAGCAGCCGAATGCCCAGACCGCCGATGGCGAGCAGGGACAGCGCGAGAAGCCCGCTACGGATCCCGCTGAGCTGCTTGCGACCTGGTCGCGACGGACGACCACCCTGCCGCCGATCGGCGCGTCGCTGTGGCGGCGCCCGCCCGGACCGCGGCCGATCGCGTCCGACTACCGCCTGCAGCCCGGCGATCTGGTGCGCGTCGTCGTCTGGGGCGGCGCCAAGGTCAACCTGCTCGTCCCGGTCGACAACACCGGCAATCTCGGCGTGCCGGAGTTCGGCCCCGTGCCGGTCGGCGGGCTCACGCAATCCGAGGCGCAGGTCCGGGTCGCGGAACTCGTGCGCAGCTTCTTCAAGAACGCGGGGGCCGTGGTCGCCGTCGAACGCGCCCGCGCCCAGGCGGTCACCGTGGTCGGCGAGGTGGTGTCGGCGGGATACCACTCGCTGCCGGCGGGCGGTACCGTCATCGAGGCGCTGGCCGCGGCGGGCGGACCGTTGCCGCTGGGCAGCGTGCGCGCGATCCGCGTCAGCCGCGCCGGCCAGGACGATCAGATCCTCGACCTGTACCGGCTCCTGCTCGAAGGCGATGGCGCGCTGCTCGCACCCCTGCCGGCCGGCAGCGTCGTCTTCGTGCCGCAGTCCGGGCCGCAGGTGCAGGTCTTCGGCGCGGTGCGCCGTCCGGCGCTGGTCGAGCTGAGATCCGGCGAATCCCTCGCCGAGGCGCTGCGGCTCGCCGGCGGTCCCGAATCGTTCGCCGACGCCGACACCGTCCGCCTGCTGCGCGAGGACGACGCCGGCCAGACGCTGGTCCATGTGACCATCGCCGCGCTCGCCGACCTGCCGGCGCGCGCCGGCGATCGCCTGCTGATCGATGTCCGCGCCAGCCTGGCGCAGGGCCGCGGGACGGTGGCGGTGAACGGCGCCGTGCGCTCCGCCGGCAGCTACGCCTTCGCCGCCGGCATGACCGCCGGCGACGCCATCGCCGCCGCCGGTGGCCAGCTGCCCGAGGCCGATTTCGCGCGGGCGATCATCCGCCGCCATCTCGCCGAGCCGCGCCAGCTCGAACTGGCCGACGGCGTCACGGTTCCGGTGTACGACGACCTCGTCCCGCTCGTCGATCTCGACACGGCGCTGCAGCCGCTGGACGAGCTGGTCGTGCCGACGGTCGCGGCGCTCGACGAGCAGCTGCTGACGGTCTCGATCCAGGGCGAGGTCATGCGTCCGGGCGTGCAGCCGCTCGTCCCGGACATGACCGTCCGCGACCTGGTGCGTCTCGCCGGCGGTGTAAAGCCGCAGGCCGAGATCGACGTGGCCGACCTGGTGCGCAACACCGTCGACGAGCAGGGCAACCGCTCGGTCGAGCGCGCACGCATCGACCTCAAGGCGGTGCTGCTCGGTGATCCGGGACCGACGCTGGGCAGCGGAGACACGCTCGTCGTCCGCCGCCGCGCCGACGAACGCGTCACCGTCCAGCTGATCGGCGAGGTGCGCAATGCTGGAGAGTTCACCGTACCGGCGGGCACCTCGCTCTCGGCGATCATCGCCCTGGCCGGAGGCCTGACCGAGCGCGCGTTCCCCGAGGGCGCGGCGTTGTATCGCGAATCGGAGAAGGCCGCGGCGATCGAACACCTCAAGGATCTCGCGCAGCGCCTCGAGGGCGCCGTGTCGGTCAACAAGCGCCAGCTGGCCGACGCGCCGCTCGATGCCGATCGCGCCGGCCTGCAGGCGACGATCGTCAACCAGGAGGCGGAGCTGGTGCGCATCCGCACCGCCCAGGCGACCGGCCGCCTGGCGGGCCTGCACTTCGCCGATCTGATCGTCGGCAAGGCCAACGACCTGCAGCTGCACGGCGGCGACGTGCTGCACGTCCCGACGCGGCCCGGGACGGTGCGCGTGCTCGGCGAGGTGATGTCGCCGGGCAGCATCCGCTACGAGGGCGCGGTGAGACCGACCGCGATGATCCAGCGCAGCGGCGGCCTGACGCGCCATGCGGACGAGGACCGGATCTACGTCGTGCGCGCCGACGGAACCGTGGTGGCGAGCGCGAACGGCCACGGCACCTCGTGGTCGAGCGATGAGCGCCGCTACGTGCGGACCTCGTTCCGTTCGCTCGATCTGAAGGAGGGCGACACCGTCATCGTCCCGCCCGACCTGCGCTACAAGGAGAGCGGCATGCGCGTCGCGAAGGACATCACGCAGATCCTGTTCCAGGTCGCCGCCGCGACCGGCACGGTGGCGCTGCTGGCGGAGTGACGCAAACGGGGATCGCGCTCCGAATCCGCGGCGCGAAGCTCGGAGTCTGAAGCTCGAAGCTCGAAGCTCGAAGCTCGAAGCTCGAAGCTCGAAGCTCGAAGCTCGCGATGGGCCTCACCGCCCGCGCTGCACGAGCACCCCCGGCAGGAAGATCAGCGCGATCCACCCGTAGAGCGACCACGACCACAGCCGCGCGCCAAGGACCTGCTCGCTGCCGACCAGGATGAGGATCACGGTCGCGAACGCCGCCCAGGCGAGGCATGCCGCGACCAGGATGCGGCGACGGCGCGCGACGCGCTCCTCCAGCGCGCCATGCAGCACGGCGACGAGCATCGCGCCGAGCAGCGCGCCGAGCAGACCGATGGCGTGACCGGTCGCCGCGTAGCCGACGACGCCCACGACGCAGCCGAGCAGGACCACGCCCGAGACGACGGCGGCGACGCGTTCACGCCGATCCAGCGCATGCCGGCCCATCGGGTGGGCGAAGAGCATCAGGCTGAAGAACGGGGCCGCGGTCCAGGTCAGGAAGACGAAGGCGAGGTAGGTCCATACCAGCGGCGTCAGCCATGGCGACCAGGATGGATGGATCTCGCCCAGGCGGCTGGCGACGCGCTGGACGACCCAGCCGCCGAGGATCACCGCCCAGCGCGTCGCCGGCGGCAGGCGGGTCAGCGCGAAGATCCAGGCGAGGAAGATGCGGTAGAGGAAGAAGCGCGCCTTGAGCGCGTGGACCAGTCCGACGCGCGCGTTCTCGTTGTCGGGCGCGAGGCGCAACGCCTCGGCGAAATGCGTCGCCGCGTCCTGCGCCTGGCCGGCGCGCAGGCGCGCGACGCCGACGTTCACATGGTGATCGGGATCATCCGGATCGCGCGCGAGCGCGGCCTGGATGCCCTCCTCGGCTTCGGCGGTGCGGCCGAGGCGGGTGAGCAGGCTGACGCGCAGGTCGTCGAGGCTGGCGTGCTCCGGATCGACGCGCAGGCCGGTCTCGACGACCTCGAGCGCGGCCGGCGCCTGGTCGCGCGCCATCAGGCACGCGGCCAGCAGGTGGTGATGGTCGGCGTCGTCGGGATCGATGCGCAGCGCTTCGCGCGCCGCCCGCTCGGCCTCGGCATGACGCGCGTCGCCGGCCAGGACGACGCCGCGCACCCAGTGCATGTAGGCGCTGTCCGGCGCGTGGCGGATGGCGAGATCGGCCTCGCGCAAGGCCGCCTCCCGGTCCTTGCCGTGGTGCAGGCACAGCGCGAGCAGCGCGTGCGCCGCGGCGTCATCGGGATCATCGGCGAGGCACAGGCGCAGCTTCTCGCCGGCGTCGGCCCAACGACCGATCCGCATGAGGCGCTGCGCGTGGACGAAGTTCGCGCCGTGCATCAGCGCGCGATCCCCAGGTACGCCAGCACCTCGTCGTACAGCCCGCCCTGGTTGGCGTAGAGCGCGTGGTTGCGCGCCGACGCGAACCATTCCTTGCACGTCGCCTTCAACCCCTTGGCCGCCGCGAGCAGATCCTTCGTCGTGATCGCCTCGATCCGGTTGGTCTTCAGCGCCTGCTCGAGCTTGCCCTCGACCGCGCGATCGACCACCGCGGTGAGGTCGGCGCCGGAGAAGCCGTCGCACTTCTTCGCCACCGCGTCGAGATCGAGATCGGTCGACGGCTTGCCGGCCAGGTGCACGCGCAGGATCGCGACCCGTGCGGACTGGTCCGGCGGCGGCACGAAGACGATGCGGTCGAAGCGCCCGGGGCGACGGAACGCCGAGTCGATGTGCCAGGGCGCGTTGGTCGCCGCGAGCACCAGCACGCCGTCGTTGTCGGCGCCGACCCCGTCGAGCTCGGCCAGGAACTGGTTGATCGCCTGGCGACCGGCGCTCTGGCGCATGTCGCTGCGGCTGGCGGCGAGGGCATCGACCTCGTCGATGAACAGCACGCACGGCTTGTTGGCGCGCGCGCTGGCGAAGATCGCGTGCAGGTTGCGCTCGCTCGATCCGATCCACATCTCGAGCACGTCGTTGATGCCGATCGAGATGAAGCCGGCCTTGATCTCGCCCGCGACCGCGCGCGCCAGGTGGGTCTTGCCGCACCCCGGCGGTCCGTAGAGCAGGATGCCGCCGCCGATCTTCTTGCCGTAGGCCTTGTACAGGTCCGGCCGCTGGATCGGGTGGATGATCTTGAGACGGATCTGCTCCTTGAGCTCGTCCATGCCGCCGACCGAGGCGAAGTCGATCTTCGGCCGCTCGATCGGCGCGAGCACGCCCGCATCGACCTCGCCGGCGTCGCCGCCGGCGCGGATGCGGCCATCGGCGACCGGCTCGCGCTCGTTGGCGTCGACGCCGAGCTCGGCAGCCAGCTCGCGATCGGCGCAGTCCGGCTCGCGGCGGATCGCGGCGCGGTAGGCCTGGACCGCGCCGGCGGGATCGCCCCGCCGATGCAGGATGCGCGCGTGCATCAGGTGCGCGGCGCCCGGGGCGTCGGGCGACGCCACGGCGCCCTCGATCAGCACCAACGCCTCGTCGAAGCGGCCGCGGCGGTAGAAGACCCGCGCCAGGCCCAGCGACGCCGCCGCGTCGCGGGCGTCGCGGCGCAGGCAGTCGCGGTACTCGGCCTCGGCGTCCGCGTCGCGCCCGAGGCGCAGCAGCGCATCGGCCAGGTGGCGGCGCAACGGGACGTTGTCGGGCGATACCTTCAGCGCCTCGCGCAGCGGGATGATGTCGGCGTCGTCGTTCATGGGATCGGCTTTCCAAAGGAGATGCGGACCATCTCGGATGCATCGCCGGCCTCGCCGAGGCGCAGCACGCGCACCGACTCGCCCTCGTGCTCGACGGCGATCCATGATCCGGCGCCGATATGGCGCTCGAGGGCCTGGGCGTAGGCAGCCGGCTCGGCGATCCGCGGGTCGACGGCCAGCATCGCGTCGAGCACCAACGCGGTCGCCGCCTCGTCGCGCGTCGCCTCGATCAGCCGCGCCATCATGGTCCACATCCAGCCGGTGACCGTGCGCGCCTGCGACTGCGCGCCGTAGGCCGCGCGCTCGGACTCGCTGACGCCGAAGACCATGATGTTGGCGAGCGGCAGGTCGATATCAGGGACCTCGACGGGTCGCGGCAGGGCGTCGATCGCGATCGACGACATGGCGAACCAGGTCTCGGGACGCGATGCAACCGTCGCGAGGCGATCGCACCAGCCGTTGATGGCGGCGAGCGCGACGTTCACGTCCGCGGGCGCTCCCGGATCCGCCTTCCCGTCGCGGCGCGAGCGGTCGACCGCGATCACCCAGCGCAGGACGAGCAGGCGCAGATCGACGACGGCCCGGCGGACATCCGACGACGGCGGCGGACGCCGGAGCGCCAGGATCGCGGCGCGGCGCGGCTCGTCGCCCGGACGGCTGGCGAGCAGGCGCATGGCGATCGACTCGGCGGCGGCGCGCGACGCATGCGCCGTCGCGAGCGCGGCGACATCGCCGATGCCCGCGCACCAGACCGCGAGGCGCATGAGGGACGCCGCGTGCGCCAGCGCCGCGGCCGCATCGTCCGCGGCGATCGCCTGCTCGGACGCCAGGCGCGTCGCCGTCGCCAGATGCACCAGCGCGAGGTGGATCTCCGGAGCGCGCAGCACGCCGTCGACCTCGGCGGTCGCCGGCGACGAAGCGGTCGGCACGCGGAGCGGCAGGGTCGATACGGGACCGAGGGCGACGAGCGCCTCGGCGCAACGATCGCTCCAGGCCGCGGCCTTGCCGGCGTCGCGCGGCGACCAGCCGATGTCGCCGCTGAGCATCAACCATCGGCGACGGTCGCCGGCGGTGAGCGCCTCGGACAACGCGTCGTTGTCGATGCCGGCGAGGAAGGCCGACAGCGTCTGCCCATCGCGCTCACTTCCGAGGATGGAGAGCAACCGCGCCAGAGCCTCATCGCCCGCGGCGACGGGCCTTCCCGCGTCGATCGCCGCCGCGTCGGGCAGCGCTCCACCCGGCAGCCAGGTCGTCGTCGGCCCGGGAACCAGGACCGGCGTCGGCACCGGCAGCCAGCGATCGATCGGATCGCTGAGCATCAGCCACAGCCCGCCGACCATCATCACCGTGCCGCCGCGTTCCTGCCACCAGCCCATTCCGGCTTGTAGGAGACCGCCGGTGCGGCGGAAGCTGCGCATGGGCCGGCCTTGCCGGTGCCGGCCCTGGCCCGCTGGCCCGTCGCCGCCACCATCCGATCCGTGCCAGTCCAGCCCACCCGCGCCGACCTCGATTTCGTCATCGACCTCGCGCGCCGCGCCGGCGCCATCGCCCGCGAGCGTTACGGCAAGGTCGAGCGCCTGACCAAGCGCGGCGGCGCCGAGGCCGTGACCGAGGCCGACCGCGAGTGCCAGCGCGTGATCGTCGCCGCCCTCGCCGCGCGCCACCCGGACGACGGCATCATCGGCGAGGAGAGCGACAGCGGCGCCGGCATCACCCACCTGCGTCCGCGCGCGGGCGACCGCACGTGGGTCATCGATCCGATCGACGGCACCAACAACTTCGTCGCCGGCCTCGGCAACTTCGCGGTCTGCATCGGCCTGATGGACGGGGGCCAACCGGTGCTGGGCGTGGTCTACGATGTCAGCCGGGACCAGGCGTTCGCCGGCGGCCGCGGTCTCGGCGCGTGGATCGACGACCGTCCGGTGCGCGCCGATGCCGCGGCGCTGTCCGACCGGTCGCTGATCATGATGACCAGCAACTGCCTGGACGATCGCGGCCAGGTGCCGGCGTTCCTCGAGCGCTGGCTGCGCGACTCGTGCTGGAAGGTGCGCATGCTCGGCAGCGCCGCGCTCGAGGCGGTGCAGGTCGCGGCCGGCGTCGCCGCGGGCGCCGTCACGATCAACGGCAAGCTCTGGGACATCGCGGCCGCGGCGGCCATCGCGCTCGAGGCCGGCGCCGTCCTGACCGATCTCGTCGGCAAGCCGGTGTTCCCGCTCGACACCGCGCGCTACGCCGGCGAACGCGTGCCGTTCCTGGTCGCCGGCCCCCTCGCGCACGGCGTCCTGCTCGACGACCTGCGCACACACGGGAGGTAGGCATGGATCTCGGGCTCACCGGATCGGTCGCGGTCGTCTGCGCCGCCAGCCGCGGCCTGGGCCGCGCCTGCGCGACGGCGCTGGCCCAGGAGGGCTGCGACCTCGCCATCTGCAGCCGCACGCCCGACGCCATCGAGGCGACCGCGGCCCAGCTCCGCCAGGCGACCGGCCGGCAGGTGCTGGCGCAGGTCGTCGACGTGACGCGGCCCGAGGACATCGCCGCATTCGCCGCCGCGGTCCGGGCGCGCTTCGGCCGCTGCGACATCCTGGTCAACAATTCCGGCGGCCCCCCCGCCGGCACCTTCGATCAGCTCGACGAGACGGCGTGGAGCCGGGCCTGCGATCTCGTGCTGCTCAATGCCGTGCGCACGACCAAGGCCTTCCTCCCGCTGATCCGCGCGGGCAGGCGCGGCGGCCGGATCATCACCATCACCAGCGTCTCGCAGCGCGAGGCCCTGGCGAACCTGATCCTCTCCAACGCGCTGCGCGCCGCGGTCGCCGGCTGGACGAAATCGTTGGCGCGCGAGCTCGCGCCGGAGGCGATCAACGTCACCTGCCTCGCACCGGGCACGATCCACACCGAGCGCATCGACGAGCTGGTCGCCCACAACGCCAAGGCCCAGAACACCACGCACGACCGCGCCGCGGCGGCGTGGCAGGGCCGCATACCGCTCGGCCGCTTCGGCCGCCCGGAGGAGTTCGGCGCCGCCTGCGCGTTCCTCGCCAGCAGCCAGGCCAGCTTCATCACCGGGTCGACGATCTACGTCGACGGCGGTCAGATGGCGACGGTCGCGTAGCCTCGAGCTGCGAGCTGCGAGCCGCGAGCAGCGAGCAGCGAGCCGCGACCCGCGACCCGCGAGCCGCGAGCCGCGAGCTGCGCGCTGCGCGCTTCGAGACAGGACACTGGTTCGACGTACCAGCGCCGCCCCGATCGGGGCGGCGCTGATCCGATGTCCTCAGCCGAAACGATCGTCGCGCGCTACGCGCGCGCGGCGCTCGCCGCCGGCTGCGAATGCCCGGGCACCGCGACGCCGAATCCCCACCCGGCGACGTAGTTGTCGCACTTGACCAGGATGCGGTTCACCCCCGGCTTGAGCTTCACCACGGCGCGATCGCTGTCGGCCTGGTAGCCGCGGCCGACCTCCTTGGTGTGGACGCGCACGCCGTTGACCCACAGCGCGATGCCGTCGTCGCTGCCGATGCGCAGCTCGGTCTCGCCGCCCTTCTCCGACACCACCTCGGCGTAGCCGTAGCCGTTGACGTGCTCGGCCGCGCCGAGCGCGGCGGCGAGATCCACGAAGCCCTTCCTGGCGGCGGTGACCGCGCGCCAGCCGAGCTTGGTGCCGTCGATCAGGTGGCTCGCCGCGAGATCGACCGAGCCGTCGGCGCGCTTGGCGAACTCGGCGTCGATCGGCGTCGCGTCCGCGAGGGCGATCTCCTTCGCGCGCGGTCCCTTGAACGGACCGATGACGTGCCACTTCTGCACCGCGTCGGCCTCTGCCGCCCTCTGGACCTTGTCCCAGCTCGCGCGCAGGACCTTCGGATCGACGACGCCGAAGCTCTTGCCGCTGGTCGGCACGAGCGTCTTGGCGTCGAGCTTGGGCAGCAGGTCGCCGTGGCCGGCGATCAACTCGTCGCACATCTCCACGATCTGGTCGAGGTTCAGGATCGCGCTGGTCGCCGGATCGAACATCACCGCCTGGTAGATGTGGTCGCGGCGCCCCTCCATCGCCGCCCGGATGAACAGCTCGTGCTGGGTGACGTGCGGCTGCATGTAGCCGACCAGCTGCGGCGGCAGCGCGCCGACGTGCGCGAAGTGCAGCCCGGTGCGGTCGACCAGCGTCGGCGCCTCGACGATCGCGGTGCGCGGCAGGTTGTCGATCGCGCCGTGGTTGGGCATGTTGCCGTAGACCACCGCCGGCTCGCCGGTGACCATCGAGCGGATGATGGTCGAGCCGTACTCGTGGCTCTTGCAGACGTTCTCGATCGGCTTCTCGCTGCGCGCGAAGACCTTGATCTTCTCGAACTCGTCGACGATGCCGTCGCAGCGGCGCAGGTACTCGTCGATCGGCACGTCGAACCGGTCGTACCACGCCTTCCCGCGCGGGATGAACCACGAGCAGTACTCGGCGTTGTGCTCGCTCGACTCGGTGACGAAGTGGCCGAGGCGACGCATCAGCTCGAAGCGCACCTTGTTGGTGTCGTAGACCTCCTTGCGCTGCATCGCCGCGAAGAGATCCGGATAGAGGTCCTTCTGCCCGAGCTTCAGGCTCAGGTAGAACGCCATGTGGTTGATGCCGGCGCAGGTGAACGTGCCGTCGCCGGGCTTGATGCCGAGGTAGCCCATCAGCTGGTCGTAGGTGCCCTGGACGCTGTGGCACAGGCCGACCGCGCGCACGCTGCTGGTGCGGAACACGGTCTGCATGTTCATCGACATCGGGTTCGAGTAGTTCAGCAGCGTCGCGTCCGGGCAGACCTGCTCCATGTCGCGGCACAGGCCGGACAGCATCGGGTAGGTGCGCAGCGCGCGGAACAGCCCGCCCGGGCCCGTGGTGTCGGCGATGGTGAAGTTGATGCCGTACTTGCGTGGGATCTCGAAGTCGACGAGGGTCGAATCGAAGCCGCCGATCTGCACCATGTTGATGACGAAGTCGGCGCCCTTGAGCGCCTCGCGCCGATCCATCGTCGTGAGGATCGTCGGCGTCGCGCCGATCGCGTCGGCCATCTTGCGACAGAGCTTGCCGGCGACCTCGAGCCGCTCGCGGTCGACGTCCATGTAGGAGATCGTCGCGTCCTTGAATTCCGGGTACTGGAGGATGTCGCCGGTCAGGTTGCGTGAGAAGACGACGCTGCCGGCGCCGATCATCGCGATCTTGGTCATTGGGGCTCCTTGATGCGTTTCGTGATGCGCATGCCGGCAGCATCCCCAGAAGCACCCGATTACGGCGGGAATCTTGTGAGCAGCAGTGGACGTTTCGTGACGCAGCGGACACGGCGCGATCGCCGACGACGCCGCCGGCGATCGCGGACCGGACGGTCAATCACGGCGCGTAGAGCGACACCTGCCCGTCGGCGGACACCACCGCCAGGTGGCCGTCGACCTCGACCGGCGACAGCATGTCGGCGCCGCGATGGACGACGAAGCCGTGCGCGCCGACGACATGCAGGTCGCGCCCGATCGGGACCGCCGCATCGCCGCGCCAGGCGCACGGCGCGGCCGTCGGCTGGGCCGGCAGCTGACCGACGTCCTTCCAGCCGCCGTCGCCCGCGACCCACGCGTGCCGGTCGGCGGTGATGAAGATCCCGCGCGACGCGATGACCGCCTCCTTGGGCAACGGCTCCGACACGACGCCCTCGGCGTTCCAGCGCCACGAGCGCGTACGGCCGATCCCGGCCATGCCGTCGCCCTCCGCCCAGGCGGCGAGGGTCGTTTCGCCGCACGAGGTCGCGTCGGCGACGCGGCCGTTGTCGGCGTCGAGCGCCTGCAGCACGCCGTCGACGCGCGCGACCAGGACGGTGTCGCCGACCACCACCGGCCCGCAGGCGAAGGCGGCGCCGGTCGGGCCGTGCCAGACCGCGTCGGCGACCTGCGGATCGTTGCCGTGGACCGCGCCGTCGGTGCCGGCGGCGATCAGCCAACGCCGGTTGTCGACGATCGCGCTGGAGTACGCGGCGAGGGCATGGTCGCTGCGCGTCGCCAGCGACAGGCGCGACACCGCGCGGCCGTCGACGCGCAGGGCGATCATGTCGCGGGTCGCGACGTAGACGCCGTCGTCCAGCGCCGTCGCCGGCGCGTAGACCGGCTCGGACAGGCGGCGCGCGCCGGCACCCGAATTGAACGCCGTGCCTTCGAGCGGGAACGCCGACACCTGGCCGTCGAGCGCGACGCGCGCGACCTGGGACGGACCCACCAGCCACAGCTGTCCACCCGCGGCGGCCGGCTTGCCGCTGACGATCATGCGCGCATCGCACTGCGCCTTGGCGCTGCGCACCAGCTCGACCGCGAGGCGCCAGCCCTGCTGGGCGTCGCCGCCCGAGACCTGGCGATCCTCGTAGCCCGGAGCGGAGATCCCGAGCACCAGCTCGCCGCGTTCCGCGCCCGAGATCTCGACCATCATCGGGGTCACGCCGATCACCGCGCCATCGCGGCTGACCTGGGCGCCGACCGGGATGCTCTCGACCCACAGCGGCAGGGTCCTCATGCCGAGCTCGCGCGCGATCTCGTGGGCGCTGGCGACATCGCCCTTCGCCAGGGCGGCCTCGAAGCGGCGCTGGTTCCCGGCGGCGCGCGCGAGGTTGGCGCGCGCGGCGACCAGGTCCTCGGCGGCCGCGGTCCACGCCGACGCGCGGCGCCAGTCGCTGCGCGTGCGCAGCGACTCGAGCGCCTCGATCGCTTCGCTCCACTTGCCGTCGCTGGCGAGCCGACGGGTGTATTCGAGCGCGGCGCGCGCGTCGGCGTCGGCCTGCGAGAGGCGCTGCACGCGCGCGGCGATGGCCGCGGCCACGCCGGGGTCGACCTGGCTGTCGGCGACCCAGGCGCGGAACTGCCCGGCCTCCTCGGCCAAGGTGCCGCGGCCCAGCGCCGGTTCGATCACCTCGAGCGACTGCGCCAGCGCGGTCAGCGCCGCGCGGTTGCTGGCCTGCGGATACGCGGTCAGCGCGTTCTCGATGCGCGTGCGCACCGCGGGGAACGCCTGGCCATCGACGGCATCGCGCACGGCCGCGCACGCGTCCGAGTAGATCGTCTCGAGCTCGCCGCCGACGCGGCCGAGCTCGGCCATGAACGCCGTGACCTCCGGGCCGCTGGCGGTGTCGTCGATCAGGCGCAGGCGCTCGGCCTCGGCCTTCGCCTCCTGCCAGGCGCCCTGGGCGAGCTGCGCCTGGAGGTCGCGCAGCTGCGCGCGGTTGCGGCCGAAGGTGCGTTCGAGGTCCTTGGCGATGCGGTCGATCTGCTCCTGCTGCAGCGGGCTGGGCCGCGACTGCTTGAGCGCGGCGATCAGCACTTCGCGCCGCGCCGGCGCGGTGCCGGACAGCGATGCCTGCTCGAGCCCGAGCACCCGCCAGCGGTCGAGCACCTCGCGCGCCGCCGGGGTCTCCCGCGCGTCGGCCTCATCCATCGCCGCCAGCGCCTGGTCGATGCGGTTCTCGTCCAGCAGGCGCTCGACCTGCCGGGCCAGGGCCTGGGCCCGGGCGTCGCGCTCGCGCTCGGCCCTGACCAGCCGCGCCCCGAGATCGGCCGGCACCCGCGCCGTCGGCAGCCGGTCGAACGCCTCGCGCGCGGCGGCGACCTCGCCAGCCTCGACCTGCGCGGCGACGTTCGCGACCTGGCGTTCGATGGCCTCGTTCACGCGTCGGGTCAGCGCGTCGACCTCGGCGAGCGCGGCGAGATCGCCGGCCGCCTGGACGCGCGCTTCGCTCAAGCGGGTGTCGGCGCGGTTGAGGTCGCCGCTGCCGAGATCGGCCGCGATCTGGTCGGACAGGCCGACCATCGCCTCGCGCTGCGAGCTCGAGCTCTGGACCAGCAGCCACAGGCCGAGCAGCGCGACGAGCACGACGCCGCCGACGACCATGAAGCCGCGGCCGCTCGCCGCCGGGGCGGGAGTGAGGATGAACGTCGGCGCCTGCGCTTCGGGCGCGGGAGGCGCGCCGGCCAGCGTGCGCCTCTGGCTCGACGACGAACCGGTGCCGGCGCCGGCGGCGTCGTCGGCGGCGACCGGCGAGCCGCTGGTCGGCGTCTTCGCCGAGCCGCCGCGCTGGGCCGCGCGCCGGCTGCTCGCCAGGCCGGTGCCGCGGCGGGCGTAGCCCTTGGCCGCCAGACTGACCAGCGTGCGCGCCATGTGCATGCTGCTGGTGCGCAGCAGCTTGGCGATGTCCTCGAGCGTGCGCTTGCCGTCGACGTAGCCGAGCACGGTCTTCTCGTAGTCGTCGAGGTCGTCGCCGCCCTCGGCGGCCTCCTCGAGGACGAAGACCGCGTCCCAGCCGCCGGTCTCCTGGATGACGCGCTCCTCCTCGCTGGCGCGCGCCTCGACCATCTGCAGCAGCACCTCGGTCTGGATGCGCAGCCGCACCGCCGAGCTCTCGAGATCGAAGGTCTCGGCGGTCGCCGCGGGGTCGAACTTCAGCTCGTGGTGCTTCGAGCCGAAGCTCGCGCACAGCAGGTCCTCGACCAGCGTGCGCGCGATCTGCTCGATCTCGCCGTCGCTGACCAGCGATTGCCGGCGGAGGATGTCGACGGGGCTGACGCCGGTCTTCTTGCAGACGTCGAGGACGTGGCGATGGATCTCCGGGCCGATCATGTGGTAGTCCAGGAACTTCCTCGCCATGAGGTGTTCCTTGTTCTCGCCCAGGTCGAGCAGCTGCAGCTCGCCCGACTCGAACCAGAAGCGCAGGTGGTTGGCCGCGAAGTGCACCGCCAGCACGCCGGTCTTGGCCTCGCTGGCGATGCGCTGGAACTGTTCGACCAGATCGCGGTTCAGCATGCCATGCTCGTCATTCTGGTCTCTTTCGTGATCACGGAGCGAATGCGTCGACCGTGCCGTCGGCCATGCCGGCGACGACCAGGCCATCGGCCAGGCAGACCGCCGTCACCGGCTGACCGCAGGGGTTGGTCCAGACGACGGCGTCGTGGTTGAATACCACGAGTTCGCCGCCTTTGCAGCCGACGGCGATGCGATCGGCACCAGCCGCCGCCACCGCCGAGCTGGCCGGCGACGGCAGGGCCAGGGCGGTCGCGGCGGTGCCGGCGACGCCGTGACGGATGATCTGGTTGCCGCAGGCGAGCAGGACCGTCCCGCCCACCACCCGCGGAACGCCCTGGGGCAGGGCGGAGAGCTCGAGGCTCCAGCGCTGGCTCGCCGCCTCGGGACGCAGGTCGAGGCAGACCAGGCGCGATGCGTCGAGCACCGCGACCACGCCGCCATCGCCGGTCGGCACCAGCTGGCCGATGTCGGACGCGCCGAGATCGTGGTCCCAGAGCAGCTCGCGGGTCGATTCCTCGAACGCGAGCAGGCGGCCGGCGATGCTAGCGACAACCAGCATGCGATCGAGTCCGTTCTCGATCGCGATCGGCCCGCTGAGGACGCCGCCCGGGACCGGCAGCCTGATCACCTGCTCGTTGGCGACGGTCACCAGCTCCTCGGCGGCGAAGGCCATGCGCTGCGCCCCGCCGAGGATGTCGTTCGCGTAGAACACCGGCGCGCCGCGCACCGGCTCCTCGGTGCCGTGCTGGCTGCGCACGCTGCCGTCGGCGCCGTCGATCACCACGATCCCGCGATCGATCATGCCGAAGGCCCAGCCGCCGTCGCCGACCGCCACCGGCTCGTGCGCCAGGCGGACCTCGTTGGCGTCGATCAGCGTGCCGCCGGCCATGAGCGGCCGGCGCCAGCGTTCGCGGCCGGCGGCATCGAGGCAGACCAGCAGGTCGCCGGCGTTGAGCAGCAGCCGCCCCTCGTCGGCGACCATCGCGGCGGCGACGGTGCGCCCGAGGCGCGCGGTCCACATCGGCTCGCGCTCGAGCGCCGTCGTCCAGCTCCAGTCGGCGGCGAGATCGGCGATCGGCCGGCTCACCGGCTTGTGGCCCGCGAGGGTCACGGTGAGGGCGCGCGCGGTCTGCGGATCGAACGAGACGACCAGCGGCGTGCGGCCCTGGTCGACGCCGTCGATCGCGATGGTCGCGCCGTCCGGGCGCGTCGTGATCCGCAGCGGCAGACGCACCGCGTCCGCGGGCAGCGACGACCGGTGCTCGGCGAGGAGGATGCGCGCCTGCTTCCACGCCTCGTCGATCTGCGCCGCGTCGAGCGCGCGCTGGTAGCGGGCGAGCGCCTCGTCGCGCACCTTGCCCTGGGTCGCGGCCTGGTTGAGGCGCGCGCGCACCTGCAGCGCCTGCGGCGCGCCCTTGTGGTGATCGAGGAACGCGCGCAGCGCCGCCTCGTCGGGCGACTTGCCGAGCGCGGTGAAGGCGGCGGTCGCCTCCTTGAGCCGGCGATCCACCTCGGCCTCGCGCTCGACGATCTGGGCCTCGTGGTCCCACTGCTTCGCGGCAGGCGCCAGCTCGACGAGCTCGGCGCGCGCCTTCACCAGGTCGACGTCCATGGCCGCGACCAGCGCGTTCCATCGCGCGGTGAACGCCTCGGCGTCCGGCTTGAGCCGCGCGACGGCCTCCTTGGCGGCGGCGGAGGCCGCGACGTGCCCGGACGCCGCCAGCGCCTCGTACACCGCCAGGGCGAGGCCGAGACGCGCGTTCTTCTCGTGGTCCTTGGCCGTCGCGAGCGCGGTCGGCGCGTCGGCGAGCGCGCGCGCGCGCTCGTCGTCGCCGCGCCGTATCGCGATCAGGCGATCGTCGAGCGCCTTGAGCCTTTGCGCATCGGCCTCGACGATGGTCGCGCGGATCCGCTCGATCGCGGCCGCCAGGGCGGCGGCGTCGCCGCGGTCGGCATGGCCCTGCGCCTCGGCGAACGCGCGGTCGGCGGCCACCGCGCGCATCGACGCGTAGTGGCTGGTCAGCTCGGTCAGCCGCGTGCGCACGTGCTCGGCCTGCTTGCCCGGACGGATCTGATCGGCGGCGATCTCGAGCAGATCGAGCCGCGCGCGCATGTCGGTGACCAGCGCCAGCGCGATCTCGGCGTTCGGCGCGCCCGGCGCGCCCTCCATCTGCGCGGCGAACTCGGCGCCCTCGCGCATGAAGCGGCGCTCCTGGACGAACGGCTTCGCAACCATCACGCCGAGGCAGACCAGGACGATCGCCGCGGCGCCGTAGATCATGCTGACGCGCAGGTGGCTGCGTTCGGTCGAGACCAGGATGCTGCGCAGCGGCTCGGCGCGCTCGTCCTTGGCGCCCATGCTGCGCAGCGCCGACTGGTAGGCGCGCGCGGCGCGGAAGAAGCGGCGCTGGCGGCGCAGCTGGTGGCCGCGTTCGATCTGCCCCTCGATGTGGTTCTCGTGCGCGGCCGCCTCGAGGCGGCGGATGTGCTGCGACAGCTCGACGTTGTCGACCTGGAGCTGGGCCGCGTCCTTCCACGCCGCGAGCGCGGCCGGGATGTCGTTGGCGGCCTCGGCGGCGCGCGCCGCCTTGACCGAGGCCTCGATCTTCGAGCGCCACGACGCCGACCCGGTCGCCTGCACGTCCTTGCGGACCTTCGAGGTGTCGATGATGCGCGACGTCGCCGGGCTGGATGGCAGGCGGCGCTGCGCGTTGCCCGGCTCCGCGCCGCAGAAGATGCACAGGCGATCCGAGACCGCGATGGTGCGCGAGCAGTTGTGGCAGCTCAGGCGCAGCTTGGCGGCGCAGCCCTTGCAGGCCGTCGCATCGCGCGCGTTGACCTCGCCGCACTGGGCGCAGACCGCGACGTCCTCGGCCTCGGCGTCGTTCTCGGCCTTGGCGAAGATCTGCGCGAGGTCCTTGTGGACCTCCTTGTCGGTCGGATCCAGCTCGAGGATCTTCAGGCAGGTGCCGCGCGCGTCCTCGAGGCGTCCCATCTTCTGGTAGATGAAGGCGACCTTGCGCAGCTCGGCGATGGCGGTCGCGTCGTCGCCGGCATCGACCAGGCAGCGCACCAGCGCCAGGCGCGCCTCGGGCGACTGCGGCTGGAGCTCGATCGCGCGGCGCGCGGCGACGGTCGCGTGGGCGCCGCGCTCGCAGGCGAGCTGGGAGAGCGCGAGGCGCTGATAACACGTGCTGGCGGTCGGGAACGCATCGGTCCGCTGCAGGATGCCGGAGAGCTTGTCGACGGTGGTCGCGTCGTCCGGTCGGCGCGCGAGGACCTTGGTGTAGAGGTCGGCGGCGCGGGTGACGTCCGCCTGGCCGGCGAGGTGGTCGGCGAACGCCAGCAGGTCGTCGCCGGTGCAGGTGCGCAGCGTGCCGAGGTCGAGCTGGTCGGCGATCACCGCGTAGACGTCGAGGCGCGTCGCGACGCTGGCCTTCTGGATCTCGGACACGGCGCGCACGCTGTCGACCAGCGGCAGCACGGCGCTGGCCGGGTACTCCTTCGACGCCTGCGCGATCTGATCCTCGCAGCCGGGCTCGATGGCGATGACCCAGTCCTCCTTCTCGAAGCGCGTGCCCAGGCGCGTCCAGTCGTCCTGGCGCCGCGCCGATTCCATCAGCAGCGAGTTGAGGTTGACCTTCAGCGCCTGCTTGCGCCACCGCTCGACGGCGGCCGTGGCCTCGGCGTCGCTGCCCGCCTCGGCGAAGACGAAGTCGCCGAAGTTCCAGGTCCAGATGTCGTAGAGCTCGTCCAGGGCCTGCTTCGCCTGGACCTCCTGGATCTCGTCCGCCGAGAGCAGCCCGCGCTGGACCAGCGCATCGACGATCGCGGCCGAGCCGCCGCCGCCTTCGGAGATCGTGGCGGCCGCGTCGACGTCGATCTTGCCCAGCGCGATCAGCAGGCGGATCAGCGAGTTGCGCCCGTCCTCCTTGAGGTCGACGCCGATGATCTCGCCGTTGGCGAAGACCACCTCGCGCCCGCCGTGGGCCGAGGCCAACCGCAATACACCCGAGCCATGGATGCGATTGAGGGTCTGCAGTACTTCTGCCAATGTCAGCGTCTGCAGATTCCCGGCAAAACCCATGCGGAGACCGTACTCCAGACGTAAATCACTGTCAACGCGGGCTTAGGGTGTTGTCAGCGAAGCCACCCCCAGGTCGCGCGCGACGGTTGCGCCGCGCGCGCGATCCGTGACGAACGACGCATGTCCCGCGCGGTCTATCTCTGCGTGCCCGCCTATCCGCTGCGCGACGCGGACGAGGTGGCGCGGACGCTCGCCGCGGCCGAGGGTTTCGCCGCGCGACTCGGCCTGCCGCTGGTGGCGTCGCCGCTCCTCGAGCGCACCCGTCCCGCCGGCGCGTGGCTGGGCGCGGACGAGCGTCGCGACGACCTCGCGCGCGGGCTGGCGCACCCGGTCCTGCTCGCGGCGCGCGGCGGTTATGGATGCCTTGAACTGATCGCATCGATGGCCGCGGGCGCCGACCGCCCCGGCCCGCTGCTGATCGGCTTCAGCGATCTGACCGTCCTGCATGCCTGGTGGCGGCGCCACGGCCGCGGCGAATCGGTCTACGGCTTCATGCCGGGAGCGCCGCATGGGGAGCGCGCGCTGGCCAGCGCCGTCGACTGCGCGCTCGGCCGCGGCGCGGCGCACGCCGGCGACGCGGCGCAGGTCGTCGCCGGCGGCGAGGCGCGGGGCGTGCTGTTCGCGGCGTGCCTGCGCGTGCTCGCCGGCCTGGTCGGCACCGCGGCGATGCCCGATCTCGCCGGCACGGTGCTGGCGCTCGAGGACATCGACGAACGGCCGTACCGCGTCGATCGCGATCTGATGCAACTGCATCTCAGCGGCGCGCTGGCGGGCGTGCGCGCGCTGGTCTTCGCCCGGTTCCCGTGCGCGCTGCCGCCCGACTATGCGGGTCCGAGCATGCGCTCGATCGCGGCATCGTGGGCGCGGCGGCTCGGCGTGCCGGCGATCATCGATCTGCCGTTCGGGCACGACCCGGATCCGCTGGCGCTGCCGTGCGGCCGGCCGGCGACGTTGCGCTGCGCGCCGGACGGCTGGCGGCTCGACATCGCGTCGCGAGTTGGCCTGGCGTGAACTTGGGTCGGGCGAGCCGCCATCTATGGTCAGCGTTCCCCATGAAAGCCACATCGATGTCCGAGCCTGAGAACAATTCCCAGGCGAGTTCCCAGGCGTCGCTGGCGGCGGCGGAGCTGTCGACCATCCAGGTCCGCGGCGCGGGCGAGCACAATCTCAAGTTGGTCGATCTCGACCTGCCCAAGCGCAAGCTGGTGGTCTTCACCGGCCCTTCCGGCAGCGGCAAGTCGTCGATGGCGTTCGACACGATCTACGCCGAGGGCCAGCGCCGCTACGTCGAGAGCCTGAGCGCGTACGCGCGCCAGTTCCTCGGCCAGCTCGAGAAGCCGAAGTACGAATCGA